>Ga0247810_10001125_pt1 | contig 18404 bp, 13 predicted proteins | sample UWRJL119311C1_FD_179918 | JGI IMG/M metagenome (GOLD analysis project Ga0247810, IMG submission 179918) | Plant litter microbial communities from Arlington Agricultural Research Station in Wisconsin, United States - UWRJ-L119-311C-1 | ecosystem: Environmental > Terrestrial > Plant litter >...
TGAAGTGGTTGGAAAACCAACACCAATGGTAAAAAGACCTACTTCTTTAAAATTCGTAGCATTTGCATAGGTGTAAATTCCCAATCGGGTATCTACGAAAGTTTTGTTTAAAATTGCCGAAGGTCCTGATCCGATAATTTCGCCTAAAATATTCAAGGCTGGAAGATCTTCATCTAAAGCGCCCGGAATTTTATACGCTTTGTTGATTACGCCTAATTCTCCAGGTTTTTTTACTATAATTTTACGAGGACCATATTGTGTTGGTTCTTCGGTGTAAGGCTGTGGCATTACGTTTGGCGCTTTTGTAATGCCACCAAAATATTGTTCGATCAATTCAAAAACATTGTCTTTTTTGAAATCCCCAATAATCGTCAATGTCGCATTGTCCGGCCAGTAATAGGTATTGTAAAAATTACGAAGCACTTCAATTGGAGCTTTTTCAATATCGGATTTCCAGCCGATTGTAGAATGATGGTACGGATGTGCAATATAAGCCGCCGCCCAGATTTCTTTATCCAGTAAACTGTTCGGGTCGTTTTCACCGCGTTCGAATTCGTTACGGACTACGGTCATTTCAGCCTCTTTGTCTTCTTTTGTTAGTAACGAATTACGCATTCTGTCGGCTTCAATTTGTAGTGCCAATCCAATTTTATCACTTGGCAGCGTTTGGAAATAATTAGTACGATCGTTCCAGGTTGTTGCGTTCAACTGTGCGCCGGTATTTTGAAGGACATCTGTAATTGTATTTCCGTTTTTCTTATTGAAAGTCGGAGTTCCTTTGAACATTAAATGTTCTAAAAGGTGCGTTGAACCTGTGTTTCCTAAAACTTCGTTTTTAGAACCTACACGATATACGATCTGAACGGTGGCAACAGGCGATGCATTGTCCTGCAAAAGCAAAACATTCATTCCGTTTGGCTGATACAAATATTCTTCGATTCCGCCTAATTCTTTTATTTTCTTAAAGTTTTCCGATTTATTCTGCGCTGAAACAAGCGTGCAGAAAGCCAGTGAGCAATAGCCCAGAAAGATGTATTTTTTCATTTTTTATGGATTGTATTTTAAATTAACACATAGAAACATAGCTTTTCTTTGCGTAGAAGGCATTTCATTTTTTGAAGATTCATAACTATGCGGAACCTGAAATTATTTTTAAGCCCTAATTTTTAATCTTCAAATAAATCTATGCTTTTATGTGTTTCATTTTTTTGAGTTTTATGACTTACTGAAAATTTCTTTCAATTTTGATTGAAGTTCAGCTTCTCTAAGATTTTTAGCCACGATTTTTCCGTCAGGTCCAATTAGATAATTTGTTGGAACTAATTTCACACCGTATAAAACTGCTGCTTCATTTTTCCAACCTTTTAAATCCGAAACATGTGTCCATGTTAGACCGTCTTTTTCAATTGCTTTTTCCCAAGGTTTCTTTTTATCATCTAAGGAAACGCCCAAAACATCAAATCCTTTATCGTGATACGTTTTGTAAGCCAAAACCACATTTGGATTTTCTTTTCGGCATGGACCGCACCAGCTTGCCCAAAAGTCAACCAAAACATATTTTCCTTTATAGTCTGATAATTTAACCACTTTTCCGTTAATATCAGTTTGAGAAAATTCCGGAGCTGTTACGCCTACAGCAGTTTTATCATTAAGATCAATTGCTTCTTTTAATTGTTTTCCGTAGAATGATTTTTGAACTTCGGGAGATAAAATAGTATAGTATTTTTTTACCTGCTCCGGTGTTCCATAGGATACAATACGATCGCTAATTACCAAAGCTGCACCAATTTTATCTTTGTTTTTTATAATATATTTATCCGTTAAGTCATCAGCCAAAGTTTGAAGATCTTTCCACTTTTTATCCATCATCTTTTGCTGTTCCGGCGTTGGTTTTACTTTGCCGTTTTGAGATATTGAATCCGATAATTTATAAATAGGACCGGCAATTTTTTGTATTTCTTTGAATTCATTATTATAATACGACTGGTAAATATCATACTGAGTGGCTCCGGTAATTTTAGCTTTAAAAATTGAATCTTTTTTAGCTTCAAATTTTATCTCTTCATTATCCAATAAAAGAAAAGCACCATAATCCTGCCCTTTTAATTTAATGGTATACAATAAAGGTTCTGACACATTTCCTTCAAAAGTAAAAGCACCTTGTTTTATTTCGGCTGAATCTGTAATTGTTTTATTCCCTTTTTCATCTGTGTTTTCCAGATAGACAGTTCCTTTATCCAATCCGACAATGGTACCGTTGATTTTAAATCCTTCTTTTTTAGAGCAGGAAGTAATAGCAGTTATCAGCGCTAAAGCCAATAAACCTGATTTTAAAATTGTGCTTTTCATTGTTTGATATTTTTTATTTGTAAAATGCTCTTTATTTATTTTTTCTCTCGCAGATTTAGGAGATTCAGCAGATTTTTTCAGTCCTTTTGATCTTCCAATCTTTGACTGTTTTTCAACACGCTTAGCTTCCGTTTAGTGTGATGTGAATTTTTAATTAAATTAAAAGAAGATTAGGATTTCAATAATTCTTTTAATTTTTCTTCTAATGCTGCCCCTCTTAAATTGTCTGAGATAATAACGCCTTTGCTATCCACTAAATAAGTAGCCGGAATGGTTTTTACATTAAATGCTTTGCTCACTTTATCGTCATCATATAGATTTGGCCATGGCATATTTTCCTGTACCAATGCTTTTTGCCAAGCTTTTTCATCTTTATCAATTGAAATACTTAAAACTTCAAATCCTTTTTCTGCATAATTGGCATAAGCTGTTTTCAAACTCGGAATTTCTTTACGGCATGGTGCACACCAGGAAGCCCAAAAATCAATTAGAATGTATTTTTTGCCGGCAACGATTTCTTTTACGCTAAGAGGTTTTCCTACTTTGTCATTTAAAGCAAAATTTGAAACACTGGTTCCGATTAATGATTTCGGGTTTATCTCCTTATCAACCAATTGACCGTAATAGCTTTTTTTTGCTGTTTCTGAAAATTGTTCAAATTCAGGTTTTTGTTCAGGTGTAAGATAGCTATAAGAAATCATCATAAAAAACGGTCCCCACCATGTTGTTTTATGCTTTAAAATAAGATTTTTTGAACTGGAAGCTACTTTATCAAAAAACGCTTTTTCTTTTGTTTCAAAACTTTTCCATTCGGGAGTGTTGCCAATAGAATCCATTGCCTTTTTATTTCCGGCAGCCCTTGCTTTACCATAAGCTTCTGAGACTTCTTCTGTTCCTTTATGATACTCTTGGTAGTCTTTTTCTAATTCTTCTCTAAAAGCAGTTTCTTTTTGATAATAATCGTGTAATTTTGAGCCAGAAACAATAACATCGTTAAATCTGATCCATTGTCCTTCCAGATTGGAAACAGAGCCGACAGCTGTTATTTTTATTTTAGCATTTTCAACCATCACAGGAATATTTCCCTTGTCTTTACCGAAAACAATATAGAAAAAACGTGGTTCTTTTAATTTCCCAGTAAAAGAAAATTTACCTTCCTTAAGTGTGGTTTCAGCAACTGCAGGCTCAGAAGAGTGAGTTGCTCCCGGAACTAATTTTACAATTGTTCCGTCCTGAATACCTTTGATATTTCCTTCAAGAGTGTAGGAAGTTACAGTTACTTTTTTTGCTTGTGCCCGACTGTTGTTTGACATCATAAACAAACAGATACACAAAGCTGTTATTTTATATTTAATTGTGTTCATTTTGATTGATTTTAAAAAAACTCCCCTTTCGAAATACCTACTCAGGGAGCTTTGTGATTTTTATTTATCTACATTTTGAGTAATCGTTCCGTTCCCAGGATTTTTTACAGCTCCTTGTGGAAAAGGCATTGTCCACATATGAGAATTTGCTGACAACGTATAAGGTGTTCCATTTGCCATTTTTGAGAAACTAACCGGATAAACTCCTTCGGCATTTAAACGACGTGCATCTGCAAAAGGAATAATTGTTAAAATAAGTTCGTTACGCTTGGTTTTAAAAATTGCATTTAAAGCCGTCGCAGCATCAGTTGCTGTAATATCTGCATAATCTGCAGGTAAAATTCTGGTTTTACGAACCGTATTCAAAAACGTTAAAGCTTCAGTAACCTGATTCGTACGAGCCAAACATTCGGCTTTAATTAAATATACCTCTACTGTTGTGATGCCTCCGAAATTGTACATCCCGGATAAAGTAGAATAATAATAAGTATCTGTACCTACAGTTCTTAATTTCCAACGTGATTTAAAACGCACATCACCCGTTTCAAAACGTTGTGCTCTTTCTACCGGGATGCTCAATTCTCTTGCTAATGAACGATTGGAGCCATGTCTGAATGTATAATTTTCGGTATAATTGTAGCCCATCGGAGAAGCTATGGTTGTATACGAATTAGGCACGTCAATGATTGCTTTGTTTGAATTGTAAAAAGCAACCCAGTCGTACAATTTATTATTTTCGGTCAGAGCCAAATCAGCATATTTATTTGCTTCAGTATAATTATTCATCTGCAAATACACACGAGCCGAAAAAGCATATCCAGCTCCTAAATTTGGGTGCAAGGCGGTTTGAGAGACCTTAGGTAAATATGAAATAGCTTCGTTTACATCCTTCAAGATAAAATCATACATTTCCTGAATAGTAACTTGTTTGCTTGGGGCATTAATGCTGGCACTAGTAATCAACGGAACTGCTAATTTGCTTGCATTTGCCGTAGTGTAGGTATCAGCATAAAAGTTAACCAAATTAAAATAAGACATGGCACGCAACATTTTAGCTTCTGCCCAAACGATTCGTTGATCTGCTTCGGTTGCTTCGGTAGTAGTTAAAGCATTTTCAATAATTAGATTGAATGTTGAAATAGCAGCATATTGTCCGTAATAAGTGGTTTCATCGGCCTGATTTAAATCAAGACGATTTGCACTTTCATCCCACATATAATTAGCGTTTGTCAAACGATTAGCCGCCAAAGTGGCTGTCGTAACAAAGTTATCGTTCATCAAATTTAAAGCCTGAGCTACATTTACCATTTGATTGGTATATTCATCCCGAATAAAAGCCTCATAGTCTGCCAAAGTTGTTGGTACTTTTGAGCCTTTTGGAACATCGTCCAAATAATCCTCGCAAGAGGCAAAAGTTATACCTAATGCTAAAACGCAAAGTATATTTTTATATATTTTTTTCATCTTGTCGTCTTTTTTAAATTAGAAATTAACATTTACACCCATTACAAAACTCGGCGATTGGAAACCTCCTAACATGTATTTCGCATCTCTTGATTTCGCCCAAGTGTAGACATTTTCAGCATTTAAATTGAAACGTACTCCTTGTAATTTTACCTTTTCAATCAAGCTTTTAGGCATTTGAAACGCCAATGAAATGTTGCTTAAACGAACATTTGAAGCGTCCAGAATGTTAATATCAGCATAACGGTAAATGTCACGTGAATCGTAATTAAAATCTGCTTCATACTCATATACGGCACGAGGCACATTGGTAAATGCTTCGTCACCTGGCTGTTGCCAACGGTTTACAATATCTTTATTTACCACTGTAATATCGGTTACATAACCTCCCATCGCACTTGAATAATTGTTGTTTAACATCGGTAAGAATGTATTTCGCATTTTATGACCTAATTCATAGATAAATAAAGCAGAAAGCGAGAAGTTTTTATAGTTTACAGAAGTATGGAATGAACCACTCTGCGTAGGGACTGTCGTTCCATAATCTTGAATAGCTTCTAAATCGGCAGGGTTATAAATTACGGCTGTTCCAGAAGCATCATAAACCTGAGGTAAACCGGTATCACTTAAACCTGCCCATTTGTAACCGTAAATAGAGTTATAGTTTTTACCTACTCTAGGGTAAGCTGAAGGATAATCTAATTGTAAATAATATACTGGCGCTTCAACATCTACATAAGTCACTTCGTTTTTGTTTTTAGCATATAAAACTGATGCATCCCAGGCAAAAGAAGGCGTTTTGATGATCGTTCCGCTTAAACTTACTTCAAAACCTTTATTGATCATTTTACCATTATTGATGGTATAGGTTGAATATCCAAAACCTTCGGTGGGAACACCGGTACTGCTTGCTAATAAATCATCCCCTTTTTTGTTGTACACATCAAAAGTTCCATTTAAGCGGTTTTTGAATAAGGCAAAATCCAAACCTATATTTGTTGTTGTGGTTTTTTCCCAGGACAATTCAGGATTTGGTCTTGAGCTTACACCTCCATACATGCCTCCCACATTGTTATTCGCATAGTAATAGGCAGTTAGATAAGGAGCAGAATTTTTAGCCACGTTACCTCCAATACCATACGATCCGCGTAGTTTTAAAGCATCTACCCAATCCACTTTAAAGAACGATTCGTTGTTAATATTCCATCCGGCACCAGCAGACCAGGTTGGTTTGTTTTGATACTTATTATCGGTTCCCCAAAGATTCGAACGATCCCAACGTAAACTTCCTGTAAACGAATATCTTTTGTCATACACATAACCGGCAGTGCTATAGAATGACACGTAACGGTTTAGGAATTCTTTTTCATTAGAGAAATCATTTATTGACATATAGCCATTAAAAACATTTCCGTAAACCTTTAATAAATTAGCTTGATTTATTGGGGTAAACGACAAGGTTTGCTCATCCCAGCCGTAACGGGTATCGTCTCGGTATTCTGCTTTGTTATGACGAATCTCCATACCGGCAATGGCAGAAACATTGTGTTTGTTGTTAAAAATTTGCTCAAAATTCAGTTGTTGACGGAAATTGTAAGCATTAGTAAACTGATTAGTTTCTTTTAAAATATCACCATAAGGCAAGTTATAAACCGCTGCATTATTGGCAATGGTTACCATTCCGTTTACCTGACTTCTAACGCTAAAAGATTCTTTTTCTCTTAAGTAATTTGTACGATCAACACCATATTCATATTGAAACATGGCATTATACGTAAAAGCATGATTAAATTTTACATTGAACTTCGCAAAATTACGGTTCAGGAAATTTTTAGTCTGGCTTACATTTCTGCCCAATTCCTCCATTGGTGTGATATCCATATTGTACAAACCATAACTTTGCATGGACTGCAATGTAAAATTGTTATACCTCGAAGCCGCTGTAGAAGTAAAATTTGAACCATCATTATTCACTAATTGGTTGTATGGCTGGAATTTATATCCTGCACCAAGTTCCGTTAGCGCATTATAACTTTGTAAATCGCCTGTACCAAAATTGATGTAAGTACCTAAATCTAAAGACAACCAACTATTGATTTGAGTTGAATTTTTAAGATTAAGACCCAGGGTTTGATTTTCAGAATAAATATCTTCTAGTTTATTATTTTTATACGTTAAGGAAGCATTGAAACTATTGTTTTCAGATGCTTTTCCTAAACTAATGTTGTGTTGTGTATAAAACTGATCGCGTTTGGCATATCTTGCTACATCATCATAATATTTATAGCCTTGCGATGCCAATTGATTCAGTTGGTTGTTAGCCTCTGTTTGTGAAATGGCACCCGAATACCCTTTTAAGATAGCCTGCATTCCTAAGCTTGTAAAAGCGGCATTATTCAACAAAGATTGCGCATAAGTACTTGCATTGGCACCTTGTAAATTAGGGTTATTGGCAGACCAACCTCTTTCTAAACCAATAATATCAGCTGAATTGGTTAAATTATCGGTGTAATTTCGATATGGGGTTATTGTTAAATTACTTGAGAAAGAAATATTGGTTTTTCCGGACTTGGCTTTTTTAGTTGTAATTACCACAACACCATTAGCCGCACGCGCACCATAAATAGAGGAAGCAGCAGCATCTTTTAAAACCGTAATGGTTTCAATATCTTCTAAGTTTAAGTTTGGCAGATTTTCTTCTAAACTAAAATATTGATTGTATTTCGTGCTTTCTATCGGAAAACCATCAATTACGTATAACGGTGTTGTAGTTCCTGTCATCGTAGTGGTTCCACGTATTTTACCATCTTGATACCCTACAATACGCCCTTCAAGAATTTTATCTAAACTGTTTAAACGCTGTTCCTGAAAATCTTTTGCTTTTAAACTTGAGAACGATCCTGTAGCTTGTTCTGCTGAAATATTTTGATAACCTGTAGTTAATATCACTTCGCCCAGTTCAAGTGTATCTTCTTTAAGTACAACATTGATTACACTTCTGCCGGCTACTTTTATTTCTTGTCTTACATATCCTAGATAAGCAAAAGCCAGTGTAGTTTCACTGCTAACGGTAATAATCTGATATTCACCATTAAAATCGGTCTGAACACCTCTTCCCGATCCATTGTCAGAAATTGCCGCACCCACTAATGGCATCCCTTTTTCATCTGTAACCCTACCTTTTACGATAAAATCCTGTACTTCTTTTAATGGTGCTTTTTCAACCGGTGCTTTTTTTGGTGTTAAAACAATATGTGAACCGCTAATTTTAAAATCTGTACCAGAATCTTTAAAAATCGTATTTAGTACAGTTTCAATTGAAGCATTGGTTAGATTCACATCAATTTTACGCTCCAAGTCAACTGATCTTATATTGTATACAAATCTGTAATCGCTGGTATATTCAAGCTTTTCAATCGCTTTTGCAACGGTCATGTCAATGGCACTGAAAGATACTCTTGCCTTTTGGGAATAAGTAACTCCTGCCTGCATTACAGACAATGTGGTTAATAAAAATAATGTGGTTAATTTCATCTTCAAATCAAATTTCAAAAAAGGCTTGTCGAACCTGATTTTGTTCAATAGTTTTTTCATACTTTTAAAATGTTTTTTTAGTGTAATTGGTTATTTAACTGATTGCATTCATACAGCCGGGAAATGTTGGCGCATTTTCCGGTTTTTTTTATAAACAGCAATCCTTCTTTTGGACTTTTGTTACATAGGCGTAATAATTGTTAATTGTTAATTGTTAATTGTTAATTGTTAATTGTTAATTGCTAATTGATAGTAATTTTATCTCTGTCAATGTTGTAATCTATTTTATAACTGTCACTAAAATATTTCAGGACAACTTCAATAGGCTCATTATCAAAACGGGCATTGAAAATTTCTTTTCCGAGCATTTTATTTCTGTTAATGAAGGTCACGTTATATTGACGTTCCAGTTTTTTGATAATATCGTTAAATGAAGCATTTTTAAACACTAAACTTCCTTTTACCCAGGCTGTATAATAATCTGTATTGACTTCTTCTACTGTAATTGCCGACTGTCCTTTTATATTTGAACCTTTTGAACCCGGTTTTAAATACACCTGATTTTCATTTGTTTTCTGACCTTTGTATAGTGAAACTTTTCCTTCTACCAACACAATATCAGTACTTGAATTCTCTATGTACGTATCTACGTTAAACCTGGTTCCCAATACCTCCACACTTAATTCCTGTGCATTTACCGTAAACGGATGCGCCTTGTCTTTCGCAACATCAAAATAAGCTTCTCCAGACAATTGCACCTTTCTCCCCTGACTTTTTAAGAATTGTACCGGATAGGTCAATTGAGTTCCGGCGTTCAGATGCACGATGGTTCCATCTGATAATTGCACTTCAAATTTTTTACCATACGGAATCTTAATCGTATTGTAAGTCAGTTTTTTTTCTTCAGAATAGGCTTTGTTATACACCAGTCTGTTTTTTTCCTGTCTTCCAATTATCTTTCCATCCTTATCCGTTATATTTCGTGTATCAGCGGTACGAATTGTCTCTTCCGAATTATTTCCTAATTGCAAAACAATTTCATCCTGCCTCGGAATAATAACATTCTGTTTTGTCTGCGATACATTCGAATTTTTATAAAAATAAAATCCGCCCAAAAGAACAACCAAAATCGCCGCGTATTTATAATAAGAAGAAAACCTTCTTTTATAAAAAACATTATTCTCTTTCTGAATCCTTTCTGAAAGCTGCTTTTTAACCTCATCAGAATCAAAACTATTCATAGCGGTGTCAATTGCGTAATTTGTTTTTACAAATTCCTTAAAAACGATTTGGTTTTCTTCCTCCTTCAACCACTTTGTCAGCAGTTCTATTTCATCCTGACTTGCCTGGTTTGTGATAAATTTCACCATTAATCGCTCTGACTTTTTTACTGTCATATTACCTTTTTTTAATATTATTACGAAGCAAAAAAACAAAACCCTAACAATTTGATAAAGTTTTTTTGATTTTACTGATTTTTTTCTTTTCACAAGTGTTTTCTTTCAATTAAACTATATTAATTTGATAGAATTAAATAAGTAAAAGTTCTATCTTTGCATTTTTTAGTCTTTTTATTTGTACTAAAATTCAAATAGAAAACTGAAAAACGAGGTTATTTTAAGAAATAAAAGTCTCAAATTAAGCCTGAAAAATTATAATTTATATATTTGTTACTATGAAAACCGATGATTACAGCGATAATATTGTTCTAATTGAATCTCTTAGAGATGGAGATGAAAAAGCGTATACTTATCTCATCGATACTTATCATCATAAACTTTGTGTTTATGCCAACAGTCTTGTAAAAAATATTTACAGCGCCGAAGACATTGTTCAAAATGTTTTTATTAAAGTTTGGGAGCAACGGGCCCGATTAAAATCAGATCATGCCATCAAAAGCTTCCTTTATAAATTGGCGTATAATGAATTTATCGATTTGTACCGAAAAAATCAATCTCTATTCTCTCTCGAAAAAACGTATCATGATGCTTTAAATTCGGTTGTTCTTGAAGATGATTCCGAATCTTTTCAGCGTGTATTAAAGGTAGTAAATAAAGAGATAGAAAGTTTGCCTCCAAAATGCAAAGAAGTTTTTGTTTTGAGTAAAAAAGAAGGCCTGACCAATATTGAAATTGCAGAACATTTAGATGTATCCATAAAAACGGTAGAAGCCCAAATTACCAAAGCGTTTTCAATTCTTCGTTCTTCACTTGAGGAAAGGGTAAAAAGTACTCTGTTTCTATTATTTGGAAAAAAGAAAAAACTAAGATTAAACTAACATGTAAATTAATTTTTTTCATAAAAAAGCCCCCAAAAAGTGTCCAACTTTCAGGAGGCAATTAAAAATTGTGCTTTCCATGTAAATGAAAATCCGTTTACAGCTGCCAAAGCTTTTGGTAAGGCACTTTCTGCAAAATCAGGTATTGAAGTTCCTTCTATACGAAAAGTGGTAGCATCAGTCATATCAAAAAAACCTAATACAGCACGTAAATATCGTTCTATAAATTATAATTTGATTAGGCTCTAAACAAAGCATATTTATTATAATCAAATAAAACTTTATCGTATGGCACTAATAATGTTTCAGTCTTTTCAGAAGAAGGATCAAAAGTGATTCCATTGTGTTTTCTAAACAAGTAAATCTCCTTCAGACAATTAGATAAACTTTGATGGATTTCTGTTGTAAACAATGGTAATCTACTATCTCCTACCAACAAATCTATCTGGTAATTTGAACTGCTTTTAGAAAGATTATTACCAATGATTCTAAGTGTAAATTTAGTACTTTTTCCGTTTTGTTTACCGTGATAATGTATTACCATGACGTTATTATTAAAGATTAAAATTTATTTTATATGGATTTATTGTTCTCTCAATTTCAATAATTAAAGTTATGAAAAAAAAATAAAAAGATCCAAGTGCTATTATTAAATTATATATTTTTTAGTATTAATTTTTTCAGTATCATTTTTTGAGCATAAAAAAACCGTAACGAATTACGGTTTTCACAATTAACTAAATATATTTAATCAACTTTTTCACGATGTATAATTCATTCATAAGCACGATTAATTTTCTGTTACTATTGTAAAATTTCTTTTTCTGTGTTTATTTCTAATAAAAATGGATTTCCATCTTTATCAAACATGGTCATATTCAAGGCATCCAATAATGCTATTTTTTTTGATACAGTACTTTCAAACTGATTATAAGATAGATTCATTTCAGACAAATGATGAAGGTTTTCTAAGTCTTTGGGAATTTCACCACCAAAATTATTATCGAATAAACTGAAATTTTCCAAAGAATTTAAATTCCTTATTTTATTACTCAAAGCACCTGAAAATTTATTATTATTCAACAACAATACTTTTAATGTTGAAATTTCATATAATGAATCCGGCAACTCTCCTTCTATCTGATTACTAAAAAGTGAAAGTATTTGTAGATGTCTTAAATTTCCAATAGCAGAAGGTAATTTCCCATTTAAATTATTATCGGATAAATTAAGACCTACAACTTCCCCATTATTTATCTCAACACCAAACCAGGTAGAAACTGATAATGATAAATCCCATTTTATTTTCCACTCAGCACCATTAGTAGCATGATATATTTTAACAAGAGCGTCTTTCTCCTTATCAGAAATCGTATCTGCAAATGCGGAATAGGATAAAGAAAACAGTAATAACAAAAAAGTTATTTTTCTCATAGATTGCATAAATTATTCGGGCTAAAAATATACGTTTTATAATTATAGGACAAGCAATGTCAATAAACTGTTAATAAGTAAAAACATGATTTCAATACTCAAAATAAAAAACATCTTTAACGCTTAAATTTTAATTAAATTTGATTAACTAATTATTAAAACCTTAATCATGGAAATTAATTTTATTGCTTTGCTTGCCTCTGCATTGGTAACACTTGTAGTTGGATTTATCTGGTATAATCCAAAAGTTTTTGGAACCATTTGGATGAGAGAAAACAATTTTACTACAGAACAGCTTAAATCCGGAAACATGCTCAAAATTTTTGGATTAACCTATCTGTTTTCACTGATGATCACAATGACTCTAATGTCTTTGACAATCCACCAGTCAGGAGCAGTTGGAATGGTAGGCGGACCACCATTAATTGACTCTGCAAAACCATCGTTTGCTGCATTTATGGCTGATTACGGAATGGCATATCGCACTTTTAAACACGGAGCTCTACATGGATTTATGTCTGGTTTATTCTTTGCTTTTCCAATGGTAGGAATTAACGGTCTTTTCGAAAGAAAATCATGGAAATACATCTTAGTTCATGCTGGTTTTTGGACAGTATGTTTAACTTTTATGGGAGGTATTATTTGCGCATTTGCATAATGAAATGATATAAACTAAATCCGTTTGAGTATGATTCTCAAACGGATTTTCTTAATTATAACTTAAAGAAAGTAAGTTATTATAAATATTATCTAATTTTGAAGAAATTAGTTCATCCTCTTGAATACAACTTATTCTTTCCAGATATACAAAAGCGCTTCATTACTGCCTTTAGAATGGAATTCGCTGGCTACTGATAACATTTTTTTGACCAGAGAATATCTGGAAGTTCTGGAAAATTCTTCTCCGGTAAATATGACTTGTCATTTCATCGGATTTTTTGAAGAAGAAAAACTCATTGGAATTGCCTTGACCCAATTTTTATTTGCTGAAAAACTGGAATCCTTTGGAGAGCGTGATAAGTGTTTAAAAACTTCTGTTCGGAATTTTGCCCTTAAAAATTTTGCTTCGCATGTTTTATTCGTTGGCAACAACATGCTGACAGGACAAAATGCTTTTGCTTTTGATAAAAACGTAAAGCAGTCAAAAGCAATTAAAACACTCCATAAAGCCATTAAGCAGCTTAAAAAAGATTTAAAAGCAAGCGGAAAAAAAGTTCATATAACCAGTATAAAAGATTTTACAGCAAAAGAAATCGAGCCTTTACAAGCTGAATTCAAAAACAACTACACGTTTTCTACCCAGCCCAATATGATTTTTGAAATTAATAAAAACTGGAAGACAGAACAGGACTATATTGAGGCTCTATCCAAAAAATACAGGGATCAATATAAACGTGCCCGAAAAAAATCAGAAGGAATAGAAAAACAGAAAATGTCTTTAGCTGACATCAAAAGATATGAAGATGTTATTTACGATTTATACTTTCACGTGGCTAAAAATGCACCTTTCAATACTTTTTTCTTAGCCCGAAATCACTTCAGTTTTTTTAAGGAAATCATGAAAGATGATTTTTTATTGTACGGCTATTTTTTAGATGAAAAGTTAATCGGTTTCAATACATTGATAAAAAACGGAGATGTAATGGAAACTTACTTTTTAGGCTACGATGAAAGTGTTCAGCGTGAAAAAATGCTGTATTTGAATATGCTTTATGATATGATTGGATATTCTATTAAAAAAGGCTTTAAAGAAATTGTTTTTGCCAGAACTGCCCTAGAAATCAAAAGTTCTGTTGGCGCAAAACCTTTAAAAATGTACGGTCTAATTACGCATACCAATGCTTTAATCAACCACAATATTGCCCGATTTTTTAATTATCTGGAACCTAAAACCGATTGGCAGGAAAGAAATCCTTTTAAATAAAAGCTTCGGCAATATAAATTTGCCGAAGCTTTTATTTTACTTTAAGGCACTGCAATTTTCATCTGCTTGTGCAAAATATGAATTTCTAAAGATGTTTGTGCGCCACAATATTCACCGTCAATTTGGAAATTTACAGGATAATTTGTTTTAATCTCGGCTTTATCGGTTGAAATAATAACAATATCATCCGAATCTATTGGCATATTGCCGGTTATAATTTTTCCAAGTAATAAAATATCAAGACTCTTTAATATTATCAATTCAAACTTTCCGTCGTTCATAGCACCATTGGGATTGATCGTTACACCGGTACCATATTTTTGTGAATTGGCAATAACAACTATTCTTGCTGTATATTCTTCTGTCTTTTTATTTGCGGTAACGGTTGCAACAAAAGGTTCATTGGAATCTGTCAGAGTCGTATAGGCCTGCAAAGCATAGCCCCAAAAACCACGCACATCACTTTCTTCATAATTCTTAACTAAGTCGGCATTAATACCAATGTCGCTTAAATGAATACTTTTTTTGCCGTTAATGCAAATCATATCCATTTCGATATAATGATGTAAAAAAGCAATTTTAAGGTTTTCCTCAATTCCGTCCGGCAGGTTCAAATCTACCGAAAGCCCGTTTGCGGATCCTGCTGGCAAAATTCCGATTACAACATCGTGTTCTTCCATTGCTTCCGCTACCATTTTTATGGTACCGTCACCGCCGGCAACTATTATTCGTTCCGGATTATATTGGTTATATATTGATTGTATTTCTTTTGAATCATTTTTCCCTGTAGTTTCATACACTTCCAAATCAAAATGATTGGTGGCTGCAAACTCATGTACAGCCTCAATTAAATCTGCTTTATCTAAATCTCCTGAAATAGGATTTACAACAAAAAGGACATTCTTTTTCACAATTTTATTTTTAAAACCAATTAAAATAATTAATTTACACTCTACTATAAATATACGTAATTAATGAAACCAATTTTACAATTATATCGGGGTTATGCTAATGAAGAAGAATTAATTGTGATGGGGCATGTTTTTAAACGGACGTATGACTATGATTTTCAGAAAAAGAACTTAAAAAATGCCCGTTCCATTATCAATCAGTTTAGGATAAAAACGATTCAGAATTTTGATGTTTACCTGAAATGTGGTAGCATGGAGATTCATACTAAAACACTTGATGATGGTTATTTTAAGTTTTGTATTCCGGTCGAAAAGGAAATGAATTTTGGATGGATGGAATATGAAGTCAGCATTAAAGATGGCTCAGAAACCATTACCTCAAAAGGAAGTTTTATCAGGCCTCACAAAGGCAATCTTGGAATTATTTCTGATATTGACGACACTTTTCTCATTTCGCACACACGCAATGTTTTTAAAAAAATGTACATTTTACTTTTTAAAAATGTAAATGACAGAAAAATTTTTAAAGATGTAGTGCCCCATTATCAGGCTTTGAGTTCGGCAGGAAGAAATAATAAAGAAGAAGAAAATGCTTTTTTTTATGTTTCAAGCAGTGAATGGAATTTATACCGATTCATTGTCAAATTTACCAAAATTCATAAACTGCCCAGAGCAGTAATTTTATTAAAAGATATCAAGAGAGGTCTCACGGATTTCTTTATGAGCGGGCGCGGAGACCACAATCATAAATTTGACAAGATAAAACATGTTCTTGAATTTTACCCAAATCTGAAATATGTTTTATTGGGAGATGATTCTCAGCAAGATCCGTTTTTGTATGAACAAATCTGCAAAATTTTCCCGGTAACCGTAATTGCTGTATATATTAGACAAACAGGTAAAAATAAAAAAACAGAAGTAAAAAAAATAATGAAAAACATGGAATCGCTTGATGTTGCTGTCTGTTATTTTAAAGATAGCAGTGAAGCTATTATGCATTCGAAGTCGATTGGTATTATTAAATAAATTTTGTTTCTGTTTTCAGATTCAAATTTTTTGTTATCGTGAAACTTGAAACAAAAAGAACTTGAAACTATTTCATAGCCCGGATTATAGTGAAAAGCCCGGAGCAAAAAAGCCTGGATTTCCTGTTGTAAAAAAGCGACTTTAGAAGCTCTTTTTATAACATTGGAAATCCAGGCTTTTTTGTGAGGACTTGAAACGGAAAGCCGGAAACAGCTCCCGAAAATTATTTTAAGCGCTAAAATTATCTATTTCTTCCTGAACTATTTCCCAATCTAAAAGCAATTGCTCAAGATCAGCTTTCTTTTTGTTGTATGCTGTAAAAAAAGACGCATCTTCGATATGTTTATCGTAATTAGAAGCCAGCATTTTATCGTCGTGCTGAATGTCTCTTTCTAATTGTTTGATTTGGCTTTCGACTTTACTCAATTTATTTTGTAATGCCTTTCCTTTTTTCTGATCTTCGTATGAAGCTTTATTGGTTTCTTTTGGAGCAGCTGCTTTTGCAACATCTTTTTTCTCTACTTCACGCATGTTTTCAAGATTGCGCTGTTCTAAGAAATAGTTGATATCCCCTAAATATTCTTTGATTTTTTGATCTTTGAATTCATAAACAATATTTGACATTCCCTGAAGGAAATCCCTGTCGTGAGAAACTAACAATAACGTTCCACCAAATTTCTGAAGTGCGGCTTTCAAAACATTCTTCGATTTAATATCTAAGTGATTGGTAGGCTCATCCATCAGCAATACGTTGATGGGCTGCAATAGCAATTTACAAAGAGCCAAACGGTTACGCTCGCCTCCGGAAAGTACTTTTACCTTTTTCTCGACATCATCACCACGGAACAAAAATGAACCCAACATATCACGAACTTTAGAACGATTCGTGTCCATTGCAGCATCTTCCATTGTTTGCAATAAAGTAATTTCACCATCAAGATATTCCGCCTGATTTTGGGCAAAATAACCTAATTGTACATTGTGTCCTAATTTGATATTTCCCTGGTATTCAAATTCGTTTACAATGGCTTTAATGAAAGTAGATTTTCCCTGACCATTTTGACCCACAAAAGCAATTTTACTTCCGCGCTCCACTAGTAAATCAATATCTTTCAAAATGACTTTATCGCCATAGGCTTTGGTCACATTTTCTGCTTCAACTACTACCCTTCCCGGTTCTTTTGAAACAGGAAAAGAAATATTCATAACCGAATTGTCATCTTCATCAACTTCAATTCGTTCTACTTTATCTAATTTTTTAATCAACGATTGCGCCATTGAAGCTTTGGAGGCTTTTGCACGGAATTTCTCGATTAATTTTTCTGTTTCTTCAATTTTTTTCGCCTGATTTTTTTGAGTTGCCAATTGCTTTTCACGGATTTCATGACGCAATTCTAAATATTGAGAATATGGCTTATTAAAATCGTAGGCTTTTCCTAAAGAAATTTCGATAGTACGGTTTGTAACATTATCCAGGAACATTTTATCGTGCGATACAATCACTACAACGCCAGGATAATTCCGAAGGAAACTCTCTAACCAAATAATACTCTCAATATCTAAGTGATTCGTTGGCTCATCCAGAAGCAAAACATCATTGGATTGCAATAATAATTTCGCCAGCTCGATACGCATTCTCCAACCTCCGGAAAATGTTTCGGTTTGATTATTGAAAACCTCTCTTTTGAAACCTAAGCCTAAAAGAATTTTCTCTGTATCTCCCACATAATTGTAACCTCCAAGAAGTTCAAAACGATGTGTATAATCAGATAAATCTTCAATGATTTGGCCATATTCTTCACTTTCATAATCAGTTCTGGTCACCAATTGATGATTGATTTGTTCTAATTTTTTCTCAACAATCTTAATTTCAGTAAAGGCTTCATAGGCTTCTTCAAGTACCGTTCTTCCTTGTTCAAAGTCGATATCCTGGCGAAGAAAACCCATTCGCATATCTTTCTCCTGAGAAATAACTCCAGAATCAGGAGCAAAATCTCCAGCTAACATTTTTAGCATTGTCGATTTACCAGCTCCGTTTTTTCCAACAAGACCTACGCGGTCGCCGGCACCTAAACGAAAAGTAACTTCTTCAAATAAATATGTTCCTCCAAAAGAAACCG
>Ga0247810_10001126_pt1 | contig 18361 bp, 9 predicted proteins | sample UWRJL119311C1_FD_179918 | JGI IMG/M metagenome (GOLD analysis project Ga0247810, IMG submission 179918) | Plant litter microbial communities from Arlington Agricultural Research Station in Wisconsin, United States - UWRJ-L119-311C-1 | ecosystem: Environmental > Terrestrial > Plant litter >...
AAATTATCTGAGAATTTTTCTTTATAATCAATGGCAAATTCAATTCCTGAGTTTCTGACTGTCCCGGCATTCATCGTTGGAGGATCTGCACCCGGGGCACCAATTCCTGTAATTCCGGATACTGGAATCCTTGGAATTAATAAATCTTTTCTGGTATCTATAAAATAATCTGTTACGATAGAAATTTTATTGTCGAATAATTTTAAATCAAAACCAACATCAAACTTTTTAGCCTCTTCCCATTTTAAATCCGGATTTGGTATCTGTCCTGTTGCTGTTCCGTTTGATAATGCACCATCAAATACATATGTAGCTTCGCCGTTAAGAATTCCAAGATAACCGTAATTTGGAATCTGGTCATTTCCTAAAGTACCATAACTGACTCTGAATTTCAAAAAGTTAAAGGTTTTTGATTCTCCAAAGAAACCTTCATCAGAAATAACCCAGCCACCTGTGAAAGATGGGAAATATGCCACCTTATTACCTGGGCCGAATTTCGTTGATGAATCACGTCTCAGCATTGCTGAAAACAAATATTTTCCTTTATAATCGTATTGCAATCTTCCAAAATAGGAAAGCCTTCTTTGGTCATAAACATAACCACCGGTATTTAATGCTGTTGCAATTCCTTTAGTTAAAGTAAGATCTGCGTATTCCCAGGAATTATTAGGAACGTCATACCCTGTTGCTGTTGCAGAATTTCCCCATTCCTTAAAAATAGTTGTACCTACAGTTCCGAGAATATTATGGTTCTCACCGATTTTTGTTGTGTAAGTTCCGAAAAGATCAAATGAATAATTATTATCATTTACAGTTTGCTGTGTTACAGAACTTCTTAACACATCAAATACTTTATCACTCGGATTAACCCAATATAAAAGTTGTTTTGCAAAACTTTTATATTCACTGTTTGAAGTATTAAAACCTATCGAACTTGATAATACGAATCCTTTAAACAATTTATAATCCAAACCAAAATTTCCATTGATTTTTTTATAATTATAATCGTTATAAGTATTATCAATTTGTGCCAAAGGGTTGATAATTTCATTTCCAAGTGTAGTTGGTATTTTAGTAAAATCGCCATTTGCATCCCTTACACTAAATGTTGAAGGAACATTTAATGCATTAAACAATACAGATCCCAAACCATTTTCATTTAATGATTTTCTATTAAAAAAGGTATAGATAACATTCGTTTTAACTTTCAAATTATCAGTCAAATCTGCTCCAAGTGCTAATCTTGCAGTGTTTCTTAAAAAACCGGACTTATCTCCACCAACAATACCTTCCTGATCTAAGTGTGAACCACTAATAGAATAAGTAATTTTTTCAGATCCTCCGGAGACAGATAAATCGTGATTAATAATAGGCACTCCTTTACTAAAAACTTCATCCTGCCAATTGGTTCCTTTTCCTAATCCACTAACATTTGGATATGGAAGCGGTCTGCCTCCGTTTGCAAAACTTTCATTTAGCAATAAAGCATATTCCGTAGCATTTAAAGTCGATAATTTTCTGGATGTTTCCTGAAATCCTGTATATACGTTATAGGAGAATCTTGTTTTAGAATTCTTTTTTCCCATTTTAGTCGTTACCAAAATAATTCCGTTTGCACCAATAGTTCCGTAAATAGCTGCCTGAGCATCTTTTAGAACGGTAATAGTTTCGATATCATTTGGATTTAATAAACTCAAATCACCTACATAGCCATCAATAATAGTAGTCGGTCCGTTTTGTCCATTTGTAGCAATACCACGAATCTTAATATCGAGTTTTGCTCCGGGTGACCCTGATTGTGTGGTTACATTTACACCTGAGATAGTTCCTTGGAAAGCCTGTTCGATTCTTGCTGGCTTTAAAATATCAAGTGTTTTACTATCAATTACAGATACTGCTCCTGTAACTTCTCTCTTTTTTTGGCTTCCATAACCAATAACTATAACTTCATCCAATGATTTTGCATCATCGCTCATCTTTACAGTAATTTTGTTACCCGAAACTGAAACTTCCTGAGTTCGAAAACCAATGTAACTTAGAACAATTACGGTTCCTTTCGACAGACCTGATAATTTAAAAGATCCGTCAAAATCTGTGGTGGTGCTTTGAGACGAACTTTTAACTTTTACATTTACTCCAGGCAATGACATTCCTGAGCCATCCAGCACTATTCCATTTACATCAAAATTCTGCGAAAACGCAAAGGAAGTAAACAGTAACAGCACCATTAATAATAATTTTGGTTTCATATTAGTTAGTTTTTATTGAATGATAAATGTATTCTATCCCATTAAGAATAAAACAAAAATAGCCTCAACAAAAAACATACATCGTAAAAAAAGAACAAATTAAATAAACATAAATCAAAAATACCTCTGTTTGGTCATAAATCACCAACGTTAATTTCTTTAACAAATAAGTGTTAAAATCACAATAAAAGGTTAATGTTGAGGTAATGTATAGGTGTTTTAAAGTAATTATATCAGTCCTATACAGCCATAATATATTCAACCAAACCGATTTCATGCTGCAATTCCATTTTTTTACGTAAACGGTATCTTTTTATTTCGACACTTCTAACCGAAATATTAAATAGAGGAGCGATTTCTTTTGAAGAAAGGTTCAATCGTAGGTAAGCACATAATCGTAAATCATTTGGAGTAAGTAATGGATGAATCATTTTTATTCTTTTCAGGAAGTCTTTATCTGCATTATCAAAAGCTTCTTTAAAAACTTTCCAGGAATCCTCTTCGGTAATATTGTCATTTATTGTTCTAATTACCGATTTTATATTTTTATTGTTGTCCTGTGTAGTCTTGTTCAAGTCCTCTTTAATAAAAGCCAAAAGCTCATTTTTACTATTTAAACTCATTGTCGAAACTGCTAATTCTCTATTTTTATTATCAACATCCTGTGACAATTGCTCGTTTCTGAGTTTCATTAATTGCTGCTCGTTTTCAAGCTCTTTTATCTCTAACAAAAGATTATTCTCTTCAATTAATTTCTCTTTTTGTTTTTGATAAAAGTTTCGATAAGCTTTATTGATGAAATACCCAATTACAATGAGTAAAAAAAGATAAATAAAACAAGCCAGATTGGTTAAATACCAAGGTTTTAAAACTACAAAAGTATAAGTTGCTGTGTTTTGTAAAAGTGTATTTGCATATTTTGCACGGACTTTAAAAGTATATTTTCCCGGAGATAAGTTTTTAAAATTGACTGAAGATTTTGTACTCCATTCACTCCATTCATTTTGGAAACCTTCCAATAAATACTGATATTCTGAATTGATATATTTATTGTATTCCGGAACAGTATAGTTTAGAGTAATATTGTTTTCGTTAGATTTAAAACTTCCTTCACCATTCAAAACAACATTTCTTAAAGTTTGGTTTTGCTTATTAATCGAAATCTCGGAAATAGAAACTGTATAGTTTTTAAAACTTAAATCATCAATATTAAGTGTATAATAGCCATCTGTGGTTCCGATTAAATAGGTTGATTTTGAAATTTGGGTAATATTCTCAAAACCCAACATTGAATTTGTTAAAGATGACGGAATCGGAATTACGTTTTGTTTTAATTGGTTACTTAACTTACTTGCAGAAAAATAATGAATGTAATTTTTAGAAAATAACCAAATTTTATTTGATTGGTCAACAATTAATTTACCGGAAGTATATTCGTCTTTTTCAAAAATAGAACTTAGTAATTTATCTTTTTCAAATTGCTTTGTAGTCGAATTTAATTTAAAAATTCCATCCTTGTAAGCATAATAAATCGAATTATTAAATTTCGTTAAACTTGCGTTCTTTCCTTTTTTAGGAGAAGAATAAGCATAGAAATCTTTAGCTTTTAAAAAAGAATTATCAAGTTTAAATCTAAAAATCCCTTTGTATTCGTGACTTATATAAACTTCAAGATTTGATGTGATTTCAAAATAGCGTGACGAATAATTAAACCCTTCAATTTTATTTTTAAATCTCCATTGATTATTGATTTTCTCTAAAACTGAAATTCCATAGTAATTTCCCTGAAGTAATATATTTTTATTATTCGGCGAAGACTCAAACTTCCATGTTCCTGAACTTCTGAAAATATTTTTAGCCGATGTATTTTCTACAATAAAAGTCCCGGAATCATGACCACAAAAGAGCGTATTATCATATTCGAACAAAGACCAGACTTGCCCTTTCGTTCCATTTATAAACTGAAAATCAGTTGTGCTTTGGTATTTTTTACAAAACAATCCCTGATTGGTTCCCACATATAGCAGTCCATTATGTACAATTGAAGCATAAACTGTTCCCAAGACTCCCGTATCATCGGTAAAACTATGTACTGGAGTTTGCAGATTGATACAGTTAATTCCGTTATCCAGACCAACCCAAACATTTTGATCATTATCCTCAAACAATGACAGCACGGTATTATTGCTTAATCCTTTGTTTTGCGAAATATGATAATTTAGTTTTCCTGAATTTGATAAAATAAAAATTCCGTTAGAAACTGTTCCTAACGCATAACTCCCGTCATGAAGTTTCTGGCTGCTGTATACAAAACCTGATTTTATCTGTGAATCAACTTCTGTTACAAAAGAAGTTAAATTTGTTCCGATAAGTTTATAAAATCCATCTAATTGTGTTTGAATAAGTAACCCATCATCTATCGCAAAAACATTTACAATTGTATATTTTTTCAGAATCGGATTATTTGAAATTAATTTCCCTTTTCCAGCTTCTATTTCAAAGAGACCTTCATTTACGGTTTGATAGTAAATAGAATTTTTAGTGCTAAATGATTTTACAATACCATTTTTAGGTGAAATGATTTTGAAGTTTTTTGTTTTGGTATCATAAATATAAATTCGGTTTAAGGACTGGAACAAAATCCATTGATCATACTTTAAAATATTCCAAAACTGTTCGTCGTCAAGAATTTTATTTTTGATTGTGTCGCTAAGCGAAGTATATTTTAATTTCCCGTTTGACTGTCTTATCCAATAACCAAAATTCATATAACAGCCTGTGTAGATCTTATTGTCGATTACTTTTACAGATCTCATTATAGTTTCGTTTGGAGTTGGATATAATTCCCAATTCGTTCCATTGAATTCTAAAAGACCTTCATTATTAGCAAAATACATTACATTTTGATCATCTTGCGAAATCATCCAACTCTGATTTCCGGCTCCATACATAGTCGAAGAATATTTTACAATTGGCGGCAATTCCTGAGAAGACAGAACATAAGCTGTCAAAAAACAAAATATAAAAAGTTTAGTTTTCAAATATATGTGGTTTAGTTTGTTATAAAGCAGTTCTAAAATAGCTTATTAAATCAAATCAACAAATTTTAATGAAAAATCTGCTTAAACAAAAACATGGTAATTTTAGAATAATTAGTTAAAATTTGGAACAATGACCTTAACAAAACTCAATTCAAAATTGATTACTTTTGTAGAAATTGACTTTTTTATGCAAATTGATCTTTCTACACTCGACCCAAAACATAATATCATCATTAAAGGAGCGCAGGTACATAATTTAAAAAATGTAGATGTAGCGATTCCCAGAAACAAACTTGTAGTCATTACAGGACTTTCAGGGTCTGGAAAATCAAGTTTGGCATTTGATACTTTATACGCTGAAGGGCAACGACGTTATGTAGAGAGTTTATCCTCTTATGCACGACAGTTTTTAGGCCGTTTAGACAAACCAAAAGTAGAATATATTAAGGGAATTGCTCCGGCAATTGCCATTGAGCAAAAAGTAAACACAACAAACGCTCGTTCGACAGTTGGAACATCGACTGAAATTTACGATTATATGAAACTTTTATTTGCCAGAATTGGTCGTACCTATTCTCCAATTTCGGGCAGAGAAGTCAAAAAAAATACGGTAACCGATGTCGTTTCTGATGTAAAAAGCTTCGAATTAGACAGCAAATGGTTATTACTTTCTCCAATTCATCTTGAAGAGGGACGCCAGCTCGAAGACAAACTTAAAGTGCTTTTACAGCAAGGATTTGCCCGTATTTTAGTGGATAACGAAATGGTTCGCCTGGATGAATTTACACCTACAGATATTCATAAATTAGACAATAAAGATATTTTATTAGTTATTGACAGAATTGTTGTCAAAGAGGAAGAAGAGTTCTATAATCGGTTAGCAGATGCCGTACAAACCGCTTTTTTTGAAGGAAAAGGAATTTGTTATCTACAGGAATTAGGTTCAGATAAAAGATTCACATATTCTAATAATTTTGAACTTGACGGAATTACATTTCTTGAACCAAATGTTCATCTATTTAGTTTTAATAACCCATATGGTGCTTGTCCCGTTTGCGAAGGTTACGGAAACATTATTGGTATTGATGCTGATTTAGTTGTCCCAAATACTTCATTATCTGTTTTTGAAAGCGCTATTTATCCATGGAGAGGCGAAAGTATGAGCTGGTATAAAGATGAGTTTGTAAAACATGCTTATAAATTTGATTTTCCGGTTCATAAACCTTATTTCGAACTTACAGATAATCAGAAAGATTTAATCTGGAAGGGAAATCAGTATTTCCAGGGATTAAACGGTTTCTTTAAAGAACTTGAAGAGAAAAATTATAAAATACAAAATCGCGTAATGCTGTCTCGTTATCGCGGAAAAACAAAATGTCACGCTTGTCGCGGAAAACGTTTACGCGAAGAAGCTTCTTATGTAAAAATTGGAGGTAAAACGGTTTCTGATTTAGTTGATTTACCAATTAAACATTTGGTTACTTTTTTCAAAAATCTTGAATTAGATGTTTATGAACAACAAATTGCAAAACGTTTGATGCTTGAAATTAACAATCGCTTATCATTTTTGACAGAAGTTGGCTTGGATTATCTGACTTTAAACAGAAACTCTGCAACACTTTCTGGAGGTGAATCGCAACGTATAAATCTTGCCACATCGCTCGGAAGCAGTTTGGTTGGCTCGATGTATATTCTGGATGAGCCAAGTATTGGCTTACATCCAAAAGATTCTGAACGACTGATAAAAGTTTTGCTTTCACTTCGTGATTTAGGCAATACAGTAATCGTTGTTGAACACGACGAAGACATTATGAAAGCCGCAGATATGATTATCGATATTGGTCCTGAAGCAGGGACTTTTGGTGGAAATCTTGTCGCCCAGGGAACTTATGATGAAATTCTAAAATCAGAATCTTTAACATCCAAATATTTAAATGGCGATTTAGAAATTTCAGTCCCTAAAAAAAGACGAAAATTCAAAAATCATATTGATATCATTGGCGCCAGAGAGAATAATTTAAAGAATGTAAATGTTACTTTTCCTTTAGATGTTTTAACGGTGATTACCGGAGTTTCAGGAAGTGGAAAAAGTACCTTAATTAAAAAGATATTATTTCCGGCAATGCAAAAAAAGCTGGAAAACGCTGCCGAAAAAGCTGGTCAGTTTAGCGAAATTACAGGATCATTTTCGCAAATAAAACATATTGAATACGTTGATCAAAACCCTATTGGAAGAAGTTCCAGATCCAATCCTGTAACATACATCAAAGCTTATGATGATATTCGTGATTTGTATGCCAAAGAAAAATTATCAAAAATAAGAGGCTACCAGGCAAAACATTTTTCTTTTAATGTTGATGGTGGCCGATGCGAAACTTGCAAAGGAGAAGGCTCAATAAACGTAGAAATGGTATTTATGGCCGATGTTTCTTTGCCTTGCGAAACCTGTGGAGGAAAACGTTTCAAAAAAGAGATTTTGGAAATCAATTTCGATGAAAAAAACATCAACGATATTTTAACAATGACTATTGATGATGCCATTGCTTTTTTCGAAAAAAATAAACAAACCAAAATTACTCAGAAACTACAGCCTCTTCAGGATGTTGGTTTAGGATATGTACAATTGGGGCAATCTTCTTCTACACTTTCCGGTGGAGAAGCTCAACGTATTAAATTAGCTTCTTTTTTAGTAAAAGGTGCTACGAAAGACAAAGCTCTATTTGTGTTTGATGAGCCAACAACAGGATTGCACTTTCATGACATCAAAAAATTACTGGCTTCGTTTGATGCCCTCATCGAAAAAGGACATTCTATCATTGTAATTGAACACAATCTTGATCTTATAAAATGTGCCGACTGGATCATTGATCTAGGCCCTGAAGGAGGAGAAAATGGGGGCTATTTATTAGCAACCGGAACGCCAGAGGATATTGTAAAAGTAAAAGAATCCGTTACGGGAATTTATCTGAAAGAAAAACTAAACTAAATAAATTAGCCACGAATTATTTCATTTTTACTAATCGTAATGAGAAATAATTCGTGGCTAAATTTTTCAGTATTTAATTGCTAAGCAACCAAACATCTTTCTTCAAAAGGAACACCATCTTCATCTATAGCAACTAAAATCTTTTTTTGTTTAGATGCTTCTACAGTAAGATACAACCAGGCAACTGACCATAAACCTAATGTTAAACAAAAAATTATAAAATTAAATCCATGATCTACGGCTTTTCCTCCTTTTGAAAGTACAGCAAAAAGCATTTTATCATTGCGCTCTTCAAGTACAAATCCATTATGAACCTTTTTTGAGATCATATTAGAAAATACTTGTAAACTTTCTTCCGGGTTGAATTGATTGTTTTTCATAATTATTATCTTAAAAATCTTCGCTTAATTTTTAAACACTAATTTTTAACAAAAGTACATAAACTCAATACCTCTAACAATACCCACTTTTAGTGATTTATCAGCAATCTTTCAATATAAAAGAAGATTTGTTATCAATTTGAGAACATAAAGTTACTTTTTATCTTATAAAATACAAAATAAATAACCATTAATTATTAACATAAAAACTATGTAATCAATATATTATATTTCTGTATCTTATAACGAGGAATATAAAGTCTATACTCTATATCTAAAACAATTATATTGAATTGTCGTTTTATTTCCATCTCTTGAGGCGTTATAATGTGGAGACAATTTCGATTCGTGCTTTGTTAAACGAATCGTTGTAAAGGCTTCCTGATTTTCTCAGTATGGCATTTACCCATTTTCCTGCAGAAAAAAGGGCCTGCCTTATTATAAATATAAGAAGTGTGTGTGTTCAAAAGGAACTATTGGATAGCCTTTTAATTTTGGCTGAACAGCATCCGTGTTATTTGCTTTTTAAAGTGTCTTTTTGAGCAGAAACTAATAAAGGAACAAAACAACACACAACACTAAAAAATAAAAGTATTTTTTTTTCATATTATACTAGAAATAAATCAGTTACCTTTCTAACAAATATAAAAACAAAAAATAGCTTCAAAATTTCATTACATGTAATTCATCAATAAAGTCACGTTAAATTTTAATTCCAACCTTTCTTAAAAAACCATCCATAACCTTATTAATGTCTTGAGATATATTGAATTTATAATTCAGATAAAGATATAAAATCGTTACCAAAATGGATTTTAGCCCAATTCCAATTAAAGGGTAAAGAGGGAATTCCCAAAAATAAAAAACCAGGAATAAAGCTGTTGTAACTCCCAATGAATATAAATTCTGTTTTGTAAAAGGATACAAATGAAGTTTCTTAACAACAAAAAGTAATTTGGCTAAACTATAAAAAGTAATAGACAATAACGTAGCAAATGCTGAACCCATGATACCATAAAGAGGTATGAATATTACATTTAGAACAAACGTCAATACCACTAAACCTAAGCCTAAAAACAATACTGTTTTGTAATATTTTGTATTAAAAATGATTGCATTATTATTCCCTAAAATCAAATCAAAATATTTTGATAAACCAATCATAAAAACAACAGGAACTCCTCCTCTATATTCTTCAGGAACTATTTGGTATAATTGATTAATATTTACGAAAATACATAACATTACAAAACCACCTACTATTTGTAGATTTATAGATGTTTTTTTATACAAATCATTTAGTTCGTCATGTTTGTTATCGTGCATCAATTTTGCCGTAATAGGATATACAATCTGATGCATCGCCCGACTTGGAACTGAAATAACCAAAGCAATATAGGTCGCCACCGAATAGTAAGCAATGTTTTCAATTTCCATATATTGATTTAGCATTATTTTATCTCCATCCAAAAGCAAATTAGCAACACTTCCTGATAGAATGATATAAAAAGTATATTCCATTACACTCTTTACATTTTCAGGTATTGAGATTTGAAAATTAGGTCTTTTAATATAAAAAGCATAAAACATAGTAACCAAAAACGCGACAAAATAAATTCCTGCTGTTAGATAAACAAACTGAATCAACGTTATCCAATGAAAATATAAACCTACCAAAGCAACAGAGGAAAACAATCTTAGCCCTACTTCTTTAATAAAATTCCCAAAGACTGAATGCATATGAACTCTTGCCCATGCATAAAAAATTTCAAAATAGGCCATACAGATTCCGATAAACGGAATTAAAAGCATAAATTCTTTTACAACTGGATTTTTCTTTGATACAAAGGCTGTAATATCATCAAAGAAGAAAAGTCCAATAATCCCCAAAGGAATACACATTAATAACGGAAACAACGCAGTAAATGACAAAAACTGCTCCCTTTCCTCCTCTGTCTTGTATTGAGAATAGAATTTGACTAATGTATTTTGCATTCCGATAGCAAATAAGGGCATAATAACATTTGCTGCAGACAATATATAATTTGTTAACGCATAATAGGTTGCCCCTAAAAAAACCGGATATAAATAAAGTGTATTAATGGCTCCAATACCGAAACCTATATAAGTAATAATAGTATTTTTGAAAGACTGGTTTAAAACAATACCCATTTTTGGATTTCTGAATTTAGATTTTAGATTTTTACACTTTATGATTACTTAATCAGCTGTGCCAATTGTTTGGTAAGGTTTTTTCTTGAATATTGTTGTAGACCAACTCCATTAGCTTGTAATTTTCCTTCCAAAAATTGATTATAAAAGTCCAAAATTACACTTTTTAATTTCGCTTTTTCAGAATAATCAAAAAATACTCCTGTATTAGTTTCTTTTATAATATCTGCAAAATCTGAACCTTGAGGACCAATAGCAATTATTGGGCGATTTGATACCATGTATTCAAACAATTTACCCGGAATAATGCTTTTTGTATCTTCAGAATTAATTTCGATTAAAAGTAGAACCTGCGATTTTTTTTGGTGTGCAATTGCTTCGTGATGTGACACGTACCCCAGAAGGGTCAGATAAGAATCCAAATTAAACTCTCCAATAGAATCAAGTACTTCCTGGCTTACTGCTCCAATTAGTTTAATCTCTAAATGCGATTTAAAACCAGAAATTTCGTTAAGTAATTCAACTAAACATTCCCATAAAAACTTCGGATTTCTATCAGACAAAAATGAGCCAATGTGAGCCAGTGTAAATTTAGTATCTAAAGTCTGTCTTTCTACATTTTCAACATCATAACCATTTGTAATAACCGAAATAGGTTTATCAGTAATCCCCTGAAATTCCGTCTTGGTTGTTTTGCTGGTTACAATAATGACATCAGCACTATTTAAAACCTTATGTTCTAAATTTTTATGCTTTTTAGCTGCATAGCCAGACAAACGCAATGCGTTATGATAACCAATTGTTGTCCACGGATCACGGAAATCGGCAAACCATTTTACGCCAAGTTTTTCTTTTAATTCTAAACCAATTAAATGTAAACTATGTGGAGGTCCGGAAGTTACTATGGTATCAATATTGTTTTCTTTAATATATTTTTCCAGATAAGACACAGAAGGCTTTATCCAGAAAACACGTGCATCAGGAATAAAAAGATTACCCCTTACCCAAAGAAAAGTTTTATCTAAAAAGGTTTGTTTTTTTTGATGTGGAAAAATTCCGGAACTTATTTTTTTTGTTTTCTTCTTAGAAAAGATAGAAGCTAATTGATAAGGTTCCCAAATTTTATTTTTGAGCACCATTACTTTATCAGATATTTCATTAACCAAACCTTCATCAATAATTGGATAAGTTGGGTTTTCAGGAACATAAACAATAGGCTGAATATCAAATTCAGGCAAATACTTTACAAATTTCAACCAACGTTGTACACCAGGTCCTCCTGCTGGTGGAAAGTAGTAAGTAATGATTAAGAGTTTTTTTTGTTCCAAGAAAAATTGATTTGAATGAAATTTATTAATTTAAATCTTTACCGAAATCTATAAATGATTTAGTTTATAAATTTGCTCTCAACTGTATAGTTCTTTTTTCTTTCAAAATAGACTCCTCCAATCAAAAGCAATAACATTCCAATAGTACTTACGAGAGTAATTATACTTCCGGTTTTAACAACCTGAGGTTCAAATTTAAATTCAATTGTATGTTTTCCCCCTGGAACTTCCATCGCTCTTAAAACATAATCTACAGGAAAGTGATCCGTTAATTTTCCATCAACATAAGCATTCCAACCATTTTTATAATACATTTCAGAGAAAACAGCCAAGCCGTCTTTCCCGTTATCTGACTGATATTTGATATAGTTTGGTTTGTACTCTACAACTTTAATTGTTCCTGTCGTATCCCATTGTTTTTTTAATCTGGCACTTTTAAATTTACCTTCATAATCATGAACATTAAAAACAGCAACTTCTTTAGTATCTAAATTATCTAAAGTTTTCATAACATCATCAGGCTTGTTGACTAATTTTACTGAACTTACAAACCATGCATTTCCATTTGTATTTGGATTTATTGTCGGAAATTCTTTTCCTTCTTTATCTGTTTGGATAATGTATTTTACATTCAGCATATCCAAAACTTCCATATTATTTTTTGCAATCTGATAATCAAACAATTGTTGCATTCTCCTTGGCTTAGCAGCATGATACCCTCCCAATGAATTATGAAAATAAGATGCTCTGGCGCTTGACATATTTCCATTTACTTCAAAAACCCTGTAATGAGTTGTATCTTTTAAAATTTGAGCATCAGACGGAGTTTCCTGAAATGGAGCTGCAATTTCAACAGGGCTAACAAAATCTTTGGCAGAAACGTATTTTTTATCCACAAAGAACAAATCGAAAATCATTAAAAGACCAACGATAATTAAAGTGGTACTTTGAGCTAATTTATTTTTGATGAACAGCCATAGGATTCCAAAAGTCAATACAATAAAAAATCCTGAACGCAATAAATCAGCAGAATATAAAGTCATTCTGTCTTCTTTTAATGCATCTACAAAACCCGGTCCGTAACTTTCTAAATAATAATTATCATTGCTTCCTGAAAAATGAAAAAATCCTTTGGCAATTACCAAAATAACAATGATTCCCAAACCAAAAACTCCAGTTTGTATTAATACCTTTTGCTGTAATTTAGGCTCTCCTTTTGATTTAAAAAACGACTGTAATCCCATGATCGCCAGAACAGGGAAACACAATTCTAAGATAACCTGAATCGAAGAAACTGCTCTAAACTTATCGTACATCGGAACGTAATCTATAAAAAAGTCAGTTAATAAAGAGAAATTTTTTCCCCAGGAAAGCACTAATGAAAATAATGCTCCGCCTAAAAACACATATTTTATTTTTCTGTCATCAATAAATAACGCTAAAACACCTAAAAAGAAAACCACTACACCAATGTAAGCCGGAGCAGCAACTATAGGCTGATCACCCCAATAAGTAGGCATTCCTGACACAAAATCCTGTGCCTGACCTGAAGGAACTCCCTGTTCAATCATAAAGGAATACATACGGCTATCCGTACCCACATTCTCATGATTGGAACCTCCAAATATTCTCGGAGCTATTAAGTTAAAACTTTCTGCAATTCCGTAACTATATTCAGTAATATATTCACGGCTTAAAGCATTTTCGTTGGTCTTTTTAGATCCGTCAGGATTAAAAGTCAACTCACTGTTACTACGTGTACTAAATTTAGCATATTCACTTGTTGCTAGTAAATTAGTAGCATTTGAACCAATTGCAAAAATTCCGGCAATGGCCAAAACACCAATTGAAGTTAAAAGTCCTTTATATTCATTCTCTTTAATAAATTGAAAGGCAAAATATCCTGAAAGTATCAGTAAGAAAATCAGTAAATAATAAGTCATTTGAAAGTGATTCGCATTAATTTCTAATGCAACCGCAAACATGGTGAGCAGACCTCCCCAAATGTATTTTTTTTGAAAAACCAATATAAAGCCTGCAATAACTAATGGCATGTAGGCAATAGCGTGTGCTTTGGCATTATGACCAACTCCAAGAATAATAATTAAATAAGTAGAAAAACCGAAGGCAATAGCACCAATAAATGCTTTTAAAGGATCCGTTTTTAAAACTAATAACAAACCGTAAAAACCCAAGAAATATAAAAATAGATAATCAGCAGGACGTGGTAAAAAACGTAAAACATCATCTAATTTACCCACATAATCATTTGGATAATTTGCTCCTAACTGATAGGTTGGCATTCCGCCAAAAGCAGAATTTGTCCAATATGGCTCTTTATTTTGAGCAGCTCTAAAATCATTTTGTTCTTTTGCCATTCCGGTATATTGAGCAATATCGGATTGGAAAATTTGTTTTCCCTGTAGAACGGGGTAAAAATAAATTAGGGAAACTAAAATAAAGCCCAATATAACAAGGGCATGCGGATAGAACTTATTTACTATTTTCAATTTTGGCTGGTTTGGGTTAAATGATGAATCCTGCTATTAGGACACAAACTTAATCTATTTCTTCGTAATCAACATAATCACCCACTTTTTTGGTTTCGCGTGGATTTTTAGCATTAGCCGTATTAATGATTATTTCATCATTATTGGCACGCGTTTTTTGCCAGGTATTATCCTGAGTATATTGCTGTTGTCTCTGAAAATTTTCTCCTGCTTTTTCAACCGCTTTTTTCACCAGTACAGGTAAAAAGATTTTAGCTAAAAATTTAAAAATATAATAAAAAGCGATAACCCACATAATGGTTTTTAAAAACCCTGAAAATGATGCTTCTTGCATAATCGTATAATTTTTTTCAAAATTAATAAAACCATCGTTCAAAATTAAAATATCAATCTTAAATAAATAATAAAATATAGTACATTTGAAAACGTTATTACTTTTTAATCAAAAAATACATATATGTTAAAAATTAAAAACTTTTTGATAGCTTGCCTATTTATATTCCCACAATACTTTTTTGCTCAATATACAGATGTTATAAACTCCAATCGTCCAGGTGAAACTATGTCGGCTTACTCTGTTGGGAAGTCCGTAATCCAGGCTGAAGCTGGTTTTTATGGCATAAATGAGAAACACGATACACAAAATTATAAAGCTAATGGCTTTGGTGCTGATTTTACATTTAGATGGGGCCTTTTTGTCGAACAGCTGGAATTTATCGCTGATATCCAATATCAAAATGAAAAATTCACAACTCCCGCAACCAGTTTTAATAAAAGCAATTTTAAGCAGACTTATTTAGGAGCTAAATATTTAGTTTATGATCCATTTAAAAACTATAAGGAAGATGTTAATATTTACAGTTATAATGCAAATAAAAAATTTCGGTGGCGTCAATTAATTCCGGCAGTTTCGATATTTGCCGGTGCTAACTTTATTTTTAAAGACAATCCATATGCTTACAATTCAAATACACTTAACTATTATTCAACCAAATCAGGTGTTTCTCCAAAATTAATGCTGATTACTCAACATCATTTTGGCGCAAAATGGGTATTAGTATCGAACATCATTGCAGATTATATAGGTACTGACAATTCCGGATATGGATATATTTTAACCTTAACAAGAGGTTTCAATAGTAAATGGTCTGGTTTTATAGAAAATCAGGGCTACAAAAGCGATTTATATAGTGATGCAATCTTTAGAGGCGGTGCAGCTTATTTATTATCAAGAAACATGCAAATTGACGCTTCTATAAGCAAAAATTTAAAAAACACACCTTCATTGCTTTACGGAGGCATTGGCTTTTCAATACGTTATGATGATAAACATAAAGAAGAGCTAACAAGAGTAGGCAAAAAGCCTAAAAAGAAAAAGAAAAACAAGAATGATAAACTTACAAAGGAAGAACAAGAGGCATTAGAAAAAACACAAAAAGAAGAAGACTATCAGGAAAAAGAGCGCAAAAGAAAAGCTAAATATGAGAAGAAAAAGACTTAACTTTTTTAAATCCTTCTAATTTCTGAAAATAATAAAAAAACAAGTTTAATGATTACAATTAAAGAAGCCAAAACAAAAAAGGAATTGACAGAGTATATTAAATTCCCTTTTTCATTATACAAAGATAATCCATATTGGGTGCCGCCGATTATTGCAGATGAATTAGAATCATTTGACAAAACAAAAAACCCTGCTTTTGAGAACGCTGAAGCCTATTTTTATATTGCTTACAAAGATAATGAGATTGTTGGGCGAATTACAGCCATTATTAATTGGGCTGAAGTCAACAATCAGCATAAAAGCAAGGTTCGCTTTGGATGGTTTGATGTTATTGACGATATTGAAATAACTAAAGCCTTACTGGAAAAAGTATACGAACTGGGAAAACAAAATAATCTGGAGCACATCGAAGGCCCAATGGGATTTTCAAACTTAGATAAAGTTGGGGTTTTAACTGAAGGCTTTGACCAAATTGGAACCATGATAACCTGGTACAACCACCCTTATTATGTTAACCATTTTGAACAGTTAGGTTTTCAGGTAGAAAAAGAATACATCGAAAGTATTTTTCCGTTTTCAAACGTTAAACCAGAATTTTTCCTAAAAGCTCAGGAACTTATCAAAAAAAGATATGGTTTAAGAGCTTTAACTTTTACCAAAACAAAAGACATTATGCCACATGTTGACAAAATGTTTGATTTGTTTAATGAATCTTACGAAAAACTAGCTTCGTTTGTAGCTATTTCAGATGTACAGAAAGAATATTTTAAAAAGAAGTACATAAGCTTCATCAATCCTGAATACATCAAATTTGTGGTTGACAAGGATGATAAATTAATTGCTTTTAGTATTGTAATGCCTAGTTTTACAGAAGCTTTACAAAAGATAAAGGGAAAGCTTTTTCCATTTGGATTCCTTCATTTATTAAAGGCCAAAAAGCATAGTAAAGACGTTGTTTTTTATCTTATCGGAGTTCATCCGGAATATCAAAACAAAGGAGTTACTGCTATTATTTTTGATGAATATTATAAGACTTTCTCTGAAAAAGGAATTAGAAATTGTATCAGGACTCCTGAGTTATTAGAAAATAATGCTATTCATTTATTGTGGAAAAACTTTGATCCAAAAATTCACTGTCAAAGAAAAACATACCGAAAAGATTTATCGGAATGGACATAAAAATAATCTTCAAGGTATAAATAATATAAAAAAAGGTCAAAATTAGATGATTTCGACCTTTTTTTATGTTGTAAATATTTTTATTTCTTTTTATTTTGAGCCTTTTTAGCTGCTTCCTGCTGTTCCATAACTTCCTGAAGACGTTGTTGAAATTTTCCTTGTTTTTTAGGCTCTTTCAATTTATTTTCCTCAATTTGCGCGTGAATTTTATCCGTATCAACAATATAGTTTTTGATTACAAACATAATTCCGATAGTAATTAAGTTCGATATAAAGTTATACAAACTCAAACCTGCACCATAACTATTAAAGAAAATCAACATCATTAATGGTGAAACATAAATCATGATTTTCATCATTTTTGCCATATCAGGCATACCTTCTTGCTGAGGAGCAGCCATTTGCTGATCTCCAGAAGTCATTTTCATATAGAAGAAAATCGCAATTGCTGCCAAAATTGGAAACAAACTAATATGATCTCCATATAACGGGATATGAAACGGCAATTTTATAACTGAATCAAAAGAAGATAAATCATCTGCCCAAAGAAAACTTTTTTGTCTCAACTCAAAAGCTGACGGAAAGAACTGGAATGACGCATACATAAAGGGAAGCTGAATCAACGCCGGAATACATCCTGCCATAGGGTTTACCCCTGCTTTATTGTATAATTTCATAGTTTCCTGTTGCTTCTTCATGGGGTCTTTTTTATACTTTTCTCCCAACTCAGTAATCTCAGGACGCAAAACTTTCATTTTAGCCTGTGACAAGAATGACTTATATGTAATTGGCGACATCGCCAATTTGATAATAATTGTAAAGATAATGATCGCAATTCCATAAGCAATATAAAAACTTAAAAATCCAAATAATGGAATAAAAATCCATTTATTAATCCAACCAAAAATTCCCCATCCTAATGGAATAATTTTCTCGAAATTCTTATCATATGACTTTAATACTTTGTAATCAGCAGGGCCAAAATACCAGCTCATTTTATAATCAATCTCTCCGT
>Ga0247810_10001127_pt1 | contig 18349 bp, 18 predicted proteins | sample UWRJL119311C1_FD_179918 | JGI IMG/M metagenome (GOLD analysis project Ga0247810, IMG submission 179918) | Plant litter microbial communities from Arlington Agricultural Research Station in Wisconsin, United States - UWRJ-L119-311C-1 | ecosystem: Environmental > Terrestrial > Plant litter >...
CGTCACCGAGCAGGACATCATCGATGTCTCGCACCAGCTCGGACGACCCGCCCGCAACGTGATCGGCATCTCGGCACGATGCGTCTGCGGCAAGCCCACCGTGGTCGCCACCAAACCGCGGCTCGACGACGGCACGCCGTTCCCCACTCTGTACTACCTGTCGCACCCCGCCGCCACCGCGGCTATCTCGACCCTCGAGGCCACCCAGGTGATGAACGAGTTCTCCGAGCTGCTGCACGACGAGACCGTCGCCGCCCAGTATCTCGCTGCTCACGAGGCCTACCTCGCCGACCGCGAGAGCCTCGGCAATGTCCCCGAGATCGACGGCATCTCCGCCGGCGGCATGCCCGTGCGCGTCAAATGCCTGCACGCACTGGCCGGCCACGCCCTGTCGGCGGGTCCCGGCGTGAACCCGATCGGCGACCTCGCGCTCGCGCGTGCGTCCTGGAGCCCTCTGGTCTGCGAGTGCGCGTAGGTCGTCGCAGCGCCGTCGCGCTCCTGCTCGCCGCCGCATCGGTCTTCGTGCTGGCGACACCCGCCCACGCGGACTCGATCCGCGACCGCGAGTATTGGCTCGACGACTACGGCATCCGCTCCGCCTGGGATGTCACCCGCGGCGCCGGCCAGACGATCGCGATCATCGACACCGGCGTCGCCGCCTCGCACCAGGATCTCAGCGGCGCGGTCGTGGGCGGCGCCGACTTCTCCGGGCAGGGCTCGTCGAACGGCCAGACCCCGGTCGGCAGCGGCGACAGCTCGCACGGCACCATGGTGGCCTCCCTCGCGGCCGGTCGCGGCCGCGGAACCTCCGGCGTCATCGGCGCCGCCCCCGCCGCCTCGCTGCTCGCCATCTCGATCGGCTTCGAAGACGGCGGCAGCGCCACCTCAGACGACCAGATAGCGGATGCCGTGCGCTGGGCCGTCGACAACGGTGCGGATGTGATCAACATGTCGCTCACCCGCAACACCCTCGAATGGCCGGAGAGCTGGGACGACGCCTTCTTCTACGCCATGGAGAAGGACGTCGTGATCGTCGCGGCGGCCGGCAACCGGGGAAGCGGCACCACCCAGGTCGGAGCCCCCGCCACCATGCCCGGCGTGCTGACCGTCGGCGGCGTCGACCGTGCCGGCGCGGCGAGCTGGGACGCCTCCGCCCAGGGCATCTCCATCGGCGTCTCCGCCCCCAGCGAGCAGCTGGTCGGCGCTGTCCCCGGCGGCGGTTACGTGCTCTGGGACGGGACGAGCGGCGCAACCCCGCTGGTCGCCGGCATCGCCGCACTCGTGCGGGCCGCGCATCCGGAACTCGACGCGGCCAACGTGATCCAGCGCATCGTCTCCACCTCGCGAGACGCCGGCGCGAGCGGAGCCGACCCGATCTACGGCTTCGGTCTGGTCGACGCGGCCGCCGCCGTATCGGCCGACGTTCCCGCCGTCACCGCCAACCCGATGGGCGACCTCGCGGAGTGGATACGCATCAACCGTCGAGCGGATGCGACGCCCGCGCCCGCAGAGACCCTTGCGCCCGCCCCCGCCCCGACCGCGGCCCCGCTGCCCCAGGCCGGGGGAGTGCAGACACCGCTCGGCACTCTGCTCCCCACCGTCTCGCAGTTGCGCGATGTGGGGATTCCGCTGCTTCTCTACGCGGTTTTCGGATCGGCTTTCGTACTTCTCCTGATTGCTGCGCTCCGACAATTTAGGGCTGTGCGGCGAAAGGAGTAGATTGGATGCGGCTTCCACCGTCGTAGGTGACATTATCCATCCCTTTTTAGGAGAGCAAGACTCGTGCCCAAGATCCTTATTGTCGGCGGCGGCTACGCCGGTTTCTACACCGCCTGGAAGCTCGAAAAGCAGCTGCGCGCTGGCGAAGCCGAGGTCACCATGGTCGACCCGCGCCCGTACATGACGTACCAGCCCTTCCTGCCGGAAATCGCGGCCGGGTCCATCGACCCCCGCCACGCCGTGGTGCCCCACCACGCCCACCTGAAGAAGACGAACATCGTCACCGCCAAGGTCGTGGGCATCAACCACGCCACGAAGACCGCGACGATCGAGCCTCCCCTCGGCGAGAACTACGAGCTCAGCTACGACCAGATCGTCGTCACCGCCGGTTCCGTCTCGCGCACCTTCCCGATCCCCGGTGTCGCCGACGAGGCCATCGGCATGAAGAACATCGAAGAGGCGATCGCCGTGCGCGACCGCATCCTCACCAACTTCGACAAGGCCGCGCACCTTCCCGCCGGACCCGAGCGCGACCGTCTGCTCACCTTCGTGGTAGTCGGTGGCGGATTCGCCGGTATCGAGGCCTTCGCCGAGATGCGCTCCTTCGCGTCGGCGCTCGTCAAGAAGTACAAGACGATCAGCTTCGAGGACACCCACTTCCACCTCATCGAGGCCATGGGCCGCATCATGCCCGAGGTCTCGCTGAAGACGAGCCTCTGGGTGATCAAGAACCTCGCCGAGCGCGGCGCCCAGATCCACCTCGACACCCAGCTGCAGAACGCCGAGAACGGCGTCATCCAGCTGTCGACCGGTGAGACCTTCGAGTCCGACCTCATCGTCTGGACCGCCGGCGTCATGGCGTCGCCGATGCTGCGCAACACCGACCTCCCGGTCGAGGAGCGTGGACGCCTGCGTGTCCAGGCCGACCTCCGCGTCATCAACGACGACGGTGTTGTGGCCGACGCCTGGGGTGCAGGCGACGTCAGCGCCGTCCCCGACCTCACGGGCAAGGGAGTCGGCGGCTTCTGCGTGCCGAACGCCCAGCACGCTGTTCGCCAGGGCAAGCTGCTCTCCAAGAACATCGTCGCCACGCTCCGTGGCGAGGGCGTCAAGGACTACTTCCACCAGCCCGCCGGAGCCGTCGCCGGCCTCGGACTCGGCATCGGTGTGTTCCAGAAGGGCAAGATCGGTATCACCGGCTTCCCCGCCTGGGTCATGCACCGTGGATACCACGGACTCGCCATGCCCACCTGGGAACGCAAGATCCGCGTCATCGGCAACTGGGCGATCAACCTCGTCGTCGGACGCGACCTCGCGTCCCTCGTTGCGGTCGAGACCCCGCGTGCCGCGTTCGAGGAGTTCGCATCGCGTCCGCGCGCCGCTGCTCCCGCGGCAGCCCCGGCTCCGGCCGCCGCGAAGAAGGCGCCCGCGAAGAAGCTCCCGAACGCGACGGCGAAGAAGGCTCCGGCCGAGAAGGCTCCCGCCGACGCCGCAGAGTAGTCACCCCGCTGGGTAAGCTCGACTGCGCGGACCGTCCTGGACGGTCCGCGCAGTTTCGCTTAACGGCAGTAGAACGGCAGTACCCGAGCCGGCGATGGATCGCCGGGGCGGGATCTGGCGTAGCGTCACCGTAATGCGGCAGTACCCCAGCCGGCGATAGATCGCCGGGGCAAGGCTGACGCCTTGCCCCCGTAGTCCAATGGCAGAGACAGGCGACTTAAAATCGTTCCAGTGTCGGTTCGAGTCCGACCGGGGGTACCGTCAGGCGTAGTCGACGTCGCACAGTTCGCAGCGCCAGCCGCCGCTCGCGGCGTCCATCTCCTGGTCGCACAGCGGACATCGTGATTGCGCTGTCACATACATCGCGTTCCCCCTCGGTGTGCGGATCCGCCAGAAGCGACCCCCGTCGCCGGATCCGTGAGCTCACGCTAGGGGCAGGCGGGCGTCGCCAGAACCCCGTCCTGCCCGAATCGGGTAGTCGATCGGTCAACTTCAGTACTGTTCCTGTGCGCCTCCCGCGCGCAATGCTGTCGAGGAGGAATGCGACCGGCGGGTGTGTGTCCGCGTCTCGTCCTGCAGGACGGAAGCCTGCGCGACCGGCGGGTGTGTGTCCGCGTCCCGTCCTGCAGAACGGAAGCCCCGCAACCCCTCACTCTGGGGCGACACGAATGCTTGACACCCGTTAACCCCTCGGCCATCCTGATCAGGTATCTGGGTCACTTGACCCACTCGCACCTAGCGACGGGGGTCCCGGTGACGCGCATGTCTGCATCCGCTCGCCGCACCGCCCTGCTGCAGGCGGCCTTCCAGGTGATCGCCGCCGAGGGGATGAGCGGCGCGACGACCCGGGCGATCGTGGCCCGGGCCGACATGTCGCTGGCCAGCTTCCACTACGCCTTCACCAGTCGCGATGAGATGCTCCACGAGCTCATCGGCCACGTGATCGAGAACCAGGCGGTCGCCGCGTTCGAGTCGCTGCGGTTCGGCACCGACATCCGTACCGCGATCCGCGACGGACTCCAGGCCTTCTTCGAGGTCGTGATCGCCGATCCCGGGCACGAGCAGGTCATGTTCGAGCTCATGCAGTACGCCCTTCGCACCCCCGAACTCGCGGGCCTGCCGAAGCGGCAATACGCCGGCTACCGGTTCGCGGTCGGCGGTCTCCTCGAGACGGCTGCGGCAGACACCGGTGTGAGCTGGCTCCTCCCGGTCGACGACGTCGCCCGCATGGTCGTCGTCATCACCGACGGGATCACACTCGCCTGGCTCGCCGACCGCGACACGGCGGCGGCCAACCGGGTGATCGAGTTCGCGGCGACCTCCATCGCGTCCCTGGCCCGGCCGGCGGGCGTGTCCCGCGCCCCGCACCCCCTCATCAGCGCAACCCGATCGGAGACCCCATGAGCACCACAGAGACCACGGTCGCGGCGTTCTCGGAGCCGACGAAGAAGGTCACGAGCGGCTGGATCGCACTCTTCGCCACCGCCTGGCTCGGGATCTGGATGGCGCAGCTCACCCCGGTCCAGTTGCTGCTTCCGAAGCAGATCGAGGAGGAGCTGCACGCCGCCTCGTGGATCGAGAACGTGGTGGCCTTCGGCATCATCTCCGCGATCGCCGGCGTCTGCGCCCTCATCGCCTTCCCTCTCAGCGGCGCCCTCAGCGACCGCACCGTCTCGCGTTTCGGCCGCCGCCGCCCGTGGATCCTCGGCGGCACGCTGCTCTTCGCGGGCGCCCTGGTCCTGCTCGGACTGCAGACCACGATGGTGGGCATCGGCATCTTCTGGTCCCTCGCGCTCATCGGCTTCTGCGTGCTCACCGCGGCGATCACCGCCACGATCAGCGACCAGGTGCCCGTGAACCAGCGAGGGTTCGTCTCCGGCTGGGTCTCCGCCCCGCAGGCCGTCGGCACGATCCTCGGCCTCCTGCTCGTGGTCATCCTCGCCCTGAGCACCTTCGTCGGGTACGCGCTGGTGGCGGTGCTGCTGGTCGTGCTCGTGGCGCCGTTCCTCATCCGCACCCGTGACGCCGTGCTCCCGGCGGCCGCCGAGACACCCGGCCCCCTGATCAGCGGCTTCTGGATCAGCCCGCGCAGGTTCCCCGACTTCGGCTGGACGCTGCTCAGCCGCATCCTCGTGAACCTCGGCAACGCCCTCGGCACCACGCTGCTGCTCTACTTCCTGATGTTCGGACTGAACCGCGGCGCTGGCGCCGAGGACGACCTGCTCCTGCTCACCCTCGTCTACATGGTGTTCTTCATCGCCTCCGCCCTCGGTGTCGGCAGGCTCAGCGACCGGCTCGGCAAACGCAAGCTCTTCGTCTACGTCGCCGCCTACCTGCAGGCGCTGGCCGCCCTGATCCTCGCCTTCGTGCCCGACTACTCCATTGCGATCGCCGCGGCCGCCCTGCTCGGCCTCGGCTACGGGAGCTTCATGGCGGTCGACCAGGCCCTCGCCACACAGGTGCTGCCCGATGCGCAGTCCCGGGGCAAAGACCTCGGCATCATGAACATCGCCACTGCCGTGCCCCAGGCCGTCGCACCGCTGCTCGGCGCCGCCATCGTGGTGGTGTGCGCCGGCCTCGCCTCGGGCGGGGTGGACGCGACAGCGGATGCCGGCTTCGCCGGGGCGGGTGCCGGTTTCGCCGGCCTGTTCGTCGCATCCGCTCTGATGGCCGCCCTCGGCGGACTCGCGATCGTGCCGATCAAGAGCGTGGCCTAGTGCGCATCGTCCGTCCGACCTCCGCGCCCTGGCAGCAGCCCGAGCGCTACTGGCCCGAGCTCGAGGCCGCGACCACCGCGCTCGACCCGCCCTACGGCGTGATCTCGCTCCCGGCCCTCGCCCACAACGCCTTCGACATGCTCGACCGCGCGAACGGGACCCCGATCCGCGTCGCCAGCAAGTCGGTGCGCGTGCGCCCGCTGATCGACGCGGTGCTCGCGCTGCCCGGCTACGCGGGCGTGCTCGCCTACACGCTCGCTGAGGCCAACTGGCTCGCGACGACGAGCGAGCACGGCGAGGCGATAGCGGATGTCGTGGTCGCCTACCCCACGGCCGACCGCGCCGCCCTACTCCAACTGGCGACCTCGCCCGAGCTCGCGGCGAGGGTGACGATCATGGTCGACAGCTCCGACCAGCTGGACTATGTCGACGCGGTGATCCCGCCCGACCGGCGCGAGAGCATCCGCGTCTGCCTCGAGCTCGACGCCTCCTACATCACACCGCTGTTCGGCCACATCGGCGTCTTCCGCTCCCCGATCCACACGGCCGAGGCCGCGCGGGCATTCGCCGCGGTGATCGCCTCCCGCCCCGGCTTCACCCTCGTGGGGATGATGGGCTACGAGGCGCAGATCGCCGGCCTCGTCAACAACCCGGCCGGCAACCCGCTGCGCGGCCGCGCGGTCACCTTCCTTCAGTCGCGGTCGAAGCGCGAGCTCGCCGAGCGGCGCGGCGCCGCGATCGCGGCCGTCGAGGAGGTGACGCCGCTCGAGTTCGTCAACGCCGGCGGCACCGGCTCGATCGAGAGCAGCGTGGCCGAGGCCGGCGTCACCGAGGTCGCGGCCGGCTCCGGGCTGTTCGGCCCGCACCTGTTCGACAACTACACGCACTTCCACCCGGCGCCGGCCGCGGCCTTCGCGCTCTCCGTGGTGCGCAAGCCCTCGCCGAGGACGGCGGTGCTGATGGGCGGCGGCTGGATCGCGTCCGGTCCCGCCGCGGCCGACCGCTCGCCGAAGCTGGTGTGGCCGGCGGGCCTGAAGATGGTCCCGCGCGAGATGGCGGGGGAGGTGCAGACCCCGGTCACCGGACCGGCCGCCGCCCGCCTGCGCATGGGCGACCGGGTCTGGCTGCGGCACACCAAGGCCGGCGAGATCAGCGAGCACCTCGAGAGCTTCGCGATCGTCGACGACGGTGCGATCGTCGAGACGATGCCCACCTACCGCGGGCAGGGGCAGGTGTTCCTGTGACGATCACCCGACCGCAGCTGATGCAGCCCGGCCGGCCGTGGACCAATTGGGGCCGCTCCGAGACCTGCGAGCCGGCGCACCTGGCGCACGCCGCGAGCGTCGACGACGTGGTGGAGGTGGTGCGCTTCGCCCGGGAGCGCGGCCTCACCGTGAAGGCGGTCGGCGCCGGGCACAGCTTCACCTCGATAGCGGCGACCCGCGGGATCCAGCTCGACCTCGCATCCGTCGACGGCATCATCGCGGTCGACGGCACCCTGGTCACGCTGGGCGCCGGCACCAACCTGCACCAGCTGCCCGCCCTGCTCGGCCCCCTCGGCCTGGCGCTCGCCAACATGGGCGACATCGACAGGCAGACCCTCGGCGGCGCCACCAGCACGGGAACCCACGGAACCGGAGGCGCCTTCGGCGGCCTCGCCACGCAGATCCGCGCGCTCACCCTGGTGACAGCGGATGGCGGCATCCTGCGCATCAGCGATTCCGAGAACGCTCACCTGCTGCCCGCCGCGCGGCTCGGTCTCGGCGCACTCGGAGTCGTCGTCGACGTGACGATCGAGTGCGTGCCGGCGTTCCTGCTGCACGCGGTGGAGCGGCCGGAGCGCTTCGACGCGGTGCTCGACTCCTGGCGGCAGCGCGTCGCCGACGCGGACCACTTCGAGTTCTACGTCTGGCCGCACACCGACACGGTGATGACGAAGACCAACACGCGCCTGCCCGCGCACCACGAGCGCGCCCCGCTGGGGAGGTTCGCCGCCTGGTGGGAGGACGACTTCATGTCGAACAGCGTGCTCGCGGCGATGCTCAACGTCGGTCGTGCGCTGCCCGCCCTCACGCCGGCGATGAACCGGCTCGCCACCCGGGTGGCGGGGCACCGCACCTTCACCGACGCCTCGCACGAGGTGTTCGTCTCGCCGCGCCGCACGCGTTTCCGCGAGATGGAGTACGCGGTGCCCGTCGACGACGTGCCCGCCATCCTGCGGGAGATCCGCGCGGTCATTGACGCGAAGAACTGGCGCATCTCCTTCCCGATCGAGGTGCGCGCGGCGGCCGCGGACGACCTCTGGCTGTCGACGGCGAGCGGCAGGCCGACCGGCTACATCGCCCTGCACCGCTACTTCCGTGAAGACCCCACCGAGTACTTCCGTACCATTGAGACCATCATGAAAAACTACGGTGGACGCCCGCACTGGGGAAAGATGCACTTCCGCGACGCCGACTCCCTGCGGGGGGCGTACCCGCACTTCGACGACTTCCTCGCCGTGCGCGACGGCCTCGACCCCGAGCGCGTCTTCGCCAACGACTATCTCGACCGCGTGCTCGGCGCGTGAGCTACGCCGCACAGCGTTCCGCCCGCCGTCCCGGTCGCGAGTGGGTCGACAACCCCGCCGGACTCGGCGCGCTGATGCCGGCCGGCTTCACGATGGGCGTGGCCACGAGCGCCTTCCAGATCGAGGGCGCGATCCTCGACGACGGCCGCGAGCCGTCCACCTGGGACACCTTCATGGGGCAGAAGGGGCGCATCCTCGACGGCTCCGACGCGGCGGTCGCCACCGACCACTACCACCGCTCCTCGGAGGACGTGCGGCTGATGCGCGAGCTCGGCGTCGACTCCTACCGCTTCTCGCTCGGCTGGTCGCGCCTGCAGCCCGGCGGCAAGGGCCCGCTCGGCCGCTCGGCCACGGCCTTCTACGACCGGCTGATCGACGATCTGCTCGCGGGCGGCATCCGGCCGATGGCCACGCTGTTCCACTGGGACACCCCGGAGGCGCTGCAGCACGGCGGCGGCTGGCTGCAGCGCGACACCGCACACCGCTTCGCCGAGTACGCCTTCCTCGCGGGGGAGGCCTTCGGCGACCGCGTCGAGAGCTGGGTGACGATCAACGAGCCTGCCACGGTGACGCTCGACGGCTACGCGCTCGGCGTACACGCCCCCGGGGCCACCCTGCTCTTCGACGCGCTGCCCGCCGCCCACCACCAGCTGCTGGGTCACGGACTCGCTGTCGGCGCCCTGCGCGACGCATCCGTCATCGGCAGAATCGGCATCACCAACGTGCACTCTCCCGTGCAGCCCGCCGGCGACAGCGAGGACGACGCCGTGTTCGCCGAGCTCTTCGACATCGTGCACAACCGCCTCTTCGCCGACCCGGTGCTGCTCGGGAGCTGGCCGGCGGTGCGCGGCGAGCTCGAGCCGTACTTCACCGCCCTGCGCGAGATCGACCCCGCCGACCTGGAGGTCATCTCCGCACCGCTCGACTTCTACGGGCTCAACTACTACATGCCCACGCGCGTCTCCGCGGGTGCGCCGGCGGATGCGACGACACCCGACGGCGAATCCGCTGCGGCCCGCCGCCTCCCGTTCTCGCTCGAACCGTTCCCGGAGTTCGCACAGACCGGCTTCGGCTGGCCGATCGCGGCGGAGTACCTCGGCGTCGCGCTGGCCGAGCTCGCCGAGCGCTACGGAGACGCCCTGCCTCCCGTGGTGATCACCGAGGGTGGTGCAAGCTTCCCCGACGTGGTGCAGCGCGACGGCTCGATCGACGACGAGGCCCGCGTGCTCTATCTCGCCGAGCACCTCGCGGTGGCCTTCGCGGGCGTGCCCGGTGTGACGCTCGGCGGCTACTTCGTCTGGTCGCTGCTCGACAACTGGGAGTGGGCGGCCGGCTTCAGCCAGCGCTTCGGCCTGGTCCACGTCGACTTCGCCACGCAGGACCGCACGCCGAAGCGCTCCTTCACCTGGTTGCAGCGCGTCATCGGCGGTCGCTCCTAGTCGCAACTGTGACGCAACCGTTACTCCCGTTAACCCGCTCGAAACACGGCCATGAAGAACGTGAAACGCGCGCTCGGTAATCTCAGATCCTCCCCTAAACACCCGAGAGACGAGGCATTTCACATGTCAGCACGATCCAGCTTCACTTCACGGCGCAAGGCCGCCTTCACCGTTGCCGCCGCCAGCATCGTCCTCGCTCTCGCGGGCTGCTCGAGCGCCACCCCGGCCGCCGACGGCGACGCGGAGAACCTCGGCGACCTCAGCCTCCAGCTCTCCTGGATCAAGAACGAGGAGTTCGCCGGCGAGTTCTTCGCCCTCGACAAGGGCTACTACGAAGACGCCGGCCTCGGCGAGGTCACCATGACCGCCGGCCCCTCCACCGGCAGCGCCGAACTGCTCTCCGGAACGGTCGACGTCGCGCTCAGCGATGCGATCTCCATCGGCACCGTCGTCGCCAACGAGGAGGCCCCGCTCAAGATCATCGGAGCCACCTTCCAGAAGAACCCGTTCACGATCCTGTCGATCGCCGACGCAGGCAACATCCTCACCCCCGAGGACATGGTCGGCAAGAAGATCGGCGTGCAGGCGTCGAACACCTCGCTGTTCGAGGCACTGCTCGCCGCGAACGACATCGACCCCACCTCGCTCGAGATCGTGCCCGTGCAGTACGACCCCTCCGTGCTGATCAACGGTGACGTCGACGGCTTCGTCGCCTACCTCACCAACGAGTCCATCTCCGTTGCAGCCCAGGGCTACGAGGTCGCGAACCTGCCCTTCGCCGACAACGGCCTGCCGTTCGTCGCCGAGACCGTCACGGTCACCGACCAGGCGATCGCCGAGGACCGCGAGAAGCTCAAGGCCTTCCTGGTCGCCGAGATCAAGGGCTGGTCTGACGCGGTCAACGACCCCGACGCCGCAGCCGAGCTCGCGCTCGAGCTCAACGGTGAAGAGGCCGTTCCCGACATCGAGGCGTCGAAGGCCGGAGCCAAGGCCCAGGCCGAGCTGCTCATCGTCTCCGACGAGACCGTCGACAACGGACTGTTCACCATCAGTGAGAAGCTGCAGTCGGAGTCCATCGCGACCCTGGCCGCCGCGGGCATCGACCTCGAGGCCTCCGACCTCTTCGACATGTCCCTCCTCGCAGAGGTCTACGAGGAGAACCCCGAGCTCATCGCCTACTCTAAGTAGCTCGCGAGCTTCACAGAACAAAGGACTACCCGTGACTACACCCACGGCTGTTGACGGTGCCCAGGGCCAGGCCCTGGGCACCGGCATCCAGATCAGCGACCTGCACAAAGAGTTCCGCATGGGGACGAAGAGTGTGGTCGCTCTGGAGAACGCCAACCTGCACACCGACAAGGGCACGTTCCTCGCGCTCCTCGGGCCGTCCGGTTGCGGCAAGTCCACCATCCTGCGCATCCTCGCCGGACTCGAAGACCCCAGCTCGGGCACCACCCGGGTCGACGGCAAGAGCCCGAAGGAGCTGCGCAAGAACAACGAACTGGGCATCGCGTTCCAGGACCACGCGCTGCTGCCCTGGCGCAGCGTGATGTCGAACATCCGCCTCCCGTTCGAGATCGCCGGCAAGAAGGCCGATACCGACTACATCGACGAGCTCATCGACCTCGTCGGCCTCCGCGGCTTCGAGAAGGCCAAGCCCGCGCAGCTCTCCGGGGGAATGCGCCAGCGCGTGTCCATCGCGCGGTCGCTCGTGATGAAGCCCTCTGTGCTGCTGCTCGACGAGCCCTTCGGCGCCCTCGACGACATGACGCGTCAGCGCCTCAACCTCGAGCTACTGCGCATCTGGACCCACAAGCCCGCGACCACGCTGCTGGTCACCCATGGCATCTCGGAGGCGATCTTCCTCTCCGACCAGGTGGCCGTGATGAGCCCCCGCCCGGGGCGCATCAAGGAGATCATCGACATCGACCTCCCGCGCCCGCGCCTGCCCGAGATGCAGCGCACCCCGGAGTTCCACGCCTACGTCGACCACGCCTCCGACCTGCTGTTCGGCAGCGGCAGCGCCGACGGCGCCGCGAGCGACGAGTGACCCGCTCGTGAGGAAGCGCGCTCTCCCGTCCTGGGCGGTCGGCCTCATCGGGGTCGTCGTGCTGGTCGCCGTCTGGTGGATCCTGGCACTCACCGCCTTCGGCCCCCGCGGATCCGGCAACTACGCGCCGATCCCCACGCCGCCGCAGGTGATCGAGGCCCTGTTCACCGACGGCTTCGCCTACTACTGGCGCTCCTTCTCGGTGACGATCACCGAGGCGGGCATCGGCTACCTCTGGGGCAACGGCATCGCCCTGGTGCTCTCGGCGATCGTGCTCGTTCTGCCGTGGCTCGAGGGCGTGCTCAACCAGGTGGCCGTCATCACCTACTGCATCCCGATCGTGGCCATCGGCCCGCTCGTGCTCATCGTGCTGGGCGGCGCGAAGGCGCCGGGCGACCCCTCCCACACCGCGATCTTCCTCGCCGCGTTCTCGGTGTTCTTCACCACCGTCGTCGGCACACTGCTCGGCCTCAAGGCCGCCGACAAGGCGTCGCTCGACGTCGTCACCGTGTACGGCGGGTCGAAGTTCACCCAGCTGCGCAAGGTCCGCCTCGTCGCGGCGCTGCCCGGCATCCTCAGCTCCCTGCAGATCGCCGTGCCCGCCGCCTTCCTCGGCGCGGTACTCGGCGAGTACTTCGGCAAGATCGACGTGGGCGTCGGCCCGATCCTGGTCGGGGCGGCCGTCACGCTCAACTCGCCGCGCGTCTGGGTCATCTTCCTGCTCTGCGCGATCGTCGCCATCATCGGCTACGCCGTCCTCGGCGTCGTCGGCCGGCTGATCGCGCCGTGGTCCACCGGAAAGGCGGCCCGGTCATGACGACACAGGCAGCAGCAGTTCCGTCCCAGGCGACCGCGGTCGCCGACCGGCGCAGGCAGGTCCGCTCCGTCGCCCTCAAGTCGCTCGGCAAGGCCGTCGGCAAGAGCGTGCTCATCGGGCTCTCTACCTTCGTGATCGTGCTGCTGCTCTGGCTGGCCGTTCTCGCCTTCTTCGGCATCTCCCCGTACATCGCCAAGGGGCCGCTCGACGTCTGGGACTTCCTGTTCGTCGACGACGACGCGGCCGCGAACCGCGCGATCCTCGGGGCCAACCTCGGGGTGACCATGGGGCACGCGCTCACCGGCTTCATCGTCGGCCTCGTCGTCGCGATCCTCGGCGCCATCCTCTTCCGCGTCTCGAAGGGGGCCGAGAGCGCCCTCATGCCCGTCGCGATGCTGCTGCGCTCGGTCCCGCTCATCGCTCTCGCCCCGGTGATCATCCTGATCTTCGGAAACGGCTCACAGGCATCCGTCGCGGTCATCGGTGGAATCGTCGTGCTGTTCCCGGCGCTCGTCACCATGGTCTTCGGGCTCAAGGCGGCATCGCCCCAGATGCTCGACGTGGTCGCCGTCTACGGTGGCGGAACCCTCACCGCCGTGCGCAAGGTGGCGCTGCCGGGCGCGCTGCCGTCGCTGTTCGCCGCGATCCGCATCTCGGTGCCCGGAGCGATCACCGGCGCGCTGCTGACCGAGATGCTCTCCACCGGCGACGGGGTGGGCTTCTCGACGCTGCAGTACATTCCGCAGGCCAAGTTCGCCGACCTCTGGGCCGCGGTCGTTGTGGTGACGGCGATCTCGCTGGCGCTCTACTTCGTCGTGCAGGTGCTCGAGACGATCGTGCTCACCCGCATGGGCATGAACACGGACGCCAAGAACTGACGCACCCCACGAGCCAGACGACGCTGAGAACTAGACGACGCTGATCGAGCGGATGGCGCGGCCGGGCAGGGCGGCGCGTCCGCCGAGGCCGTCCAGTTCCAGAACGACGCTCACGCCCGCGACGACCCAGCCGGCGCGCTCGACGAGCGCCGCGCTGGCGGCGAGAGTGCCGCCGGTGGCCAGCACGTCGTCGAGCAGCAGAATGCGCGAGCCCGCGGGCAGGTCGGCGGGCTGCAGCTCGAGGCTGGTACTGCCGTACTCGAGGTCGTAGTCCTCGCTGATCACCTCGCGGGGCAGCTTGCCCGGCTTGCGGATCACCACCACGCCCAGACCGAGGGAGTAGGCGGCAGCGGCGGCGAGCAGGAAGCCACGCGCCTCGACGCCGGCTACCGCGTCGATCTCGCCCACGAAGGGTGCGGCGAGCTCGTCGGTGACCGCCCTCAGCGCCGAGCCGTCGGCGAACACCGGGGTGAGGTCGCGGAAGACGATGCCGGGCTTCGGGAAGTCGGGGATCAGCGCGGTGTGCTCCGCGACGAGGCGGGCTGCCGCGCTCTCGGTCATGGCTGTGCCGTCCGTCATAAGAGGGATTCCTTCGGATTGCGTGGGGGGAGGGGCCTGAACAGGGTAGCCGAGTGGAGTCGCCTAGGGCGTCCGCCGGCGCAGTGTCAGCGAGCCGAGCACCACCGAGCCCACGGCGAAGGTGAGGATGACGAGCAGCTGCGCGCCCACGTAGCCGGCGTCCTCGTCGTCGCGTGCCACGGCGTTCAGGGCGTCGATGGCGTGCGAGAGCGGCAGCCAGTTCGAGATCGCGTAGAGCACATCGGGCATCTGGTCGCGGGGGATGAGCACGCCGCCGAGCAGCACCTGCGGGAACACGATCGCGGGCATGAACTGCACCACCTGGAACTCGGTGCGGGCGAAGGCGCTCGCCAGCAGCCCGAGGGTGGATCCGAGCACCGCGTCGGCGAGGGCCACCACCATTAGAAGCCACACGCTGCCGTCGATCTCGAGGCCGCAGACGAGCACGGCGAAGCTCACGGCGATCCCCGCCTGTGCGATCGCGAGGAGCGCGAAGGCGAGCGCGTAGCCGAGGATGAAGTCGAGTCGCCCGATGGGCAGGGTGAGCAGGCGCTCGAGTGTGCCCGACCGCCGCTCGCGGAGGGTGGCGATGCTGGTCACCAGGAACATCACGATGAAGGGGAAGAGCCCGAGCATCGCCGGCCCGATCTGCGGGAAGACGTCCGTGTCGTCGAACAGCCAGGCCACCAGCCCGATCAGCAGGCTCGGCACCACCAGCAGCAGGCCGATCGTGCGCGGGTCGTGGCGGATCTGGGTCAGCACACGACCGGCGGTCGCCAGGGTGCGCAGCGGGCTCACGAGCCGCCCGCCCTCTCGATCAATCTGAGGAATGCCGACTCGATGTCTCTGGTGCGGGTCCTTCTCAGGAGAGCGGATGGCGTCGCATCCGCCACCATCGCGCCATGGCGCATCAGCAGCAGGCGGTCGCAGCGTCTCGCCTCGTCCATCACGTGACTCGACACGAGCAGGGTGACGCCGCGGTCGGCGAGGCGGCGGAAGAGCGACCACAGCTCGACGCGCAGCACCGGGTCGAGGCCCACGGTCGGCTCGTCGAGCACGAGCAGTTCGGGGGAGCCCAGCAGCGCCGCGGCGAGCGAGACCCGGCTGCGCTGTCCGCCGGAGAGGTCGCCGGCCAGCGTCCCGGTGTGGGCGGCGAGGTCGGTCGCCGCGATCACACGGTCGACGTCGGAGGCGGGTGCTCCGAGGATGCGCGCGACGTAGCGGAGGTTCTGGCGCACGGTCAGGTCGTCGTAGACGCTCGCCGCCTGCGTGACGTAGCCGACCCGGCGGCGCAGCGGTGCCGAACCGGCGGGCATCCCGAGCACGGTGACCCTGCCCGAGGCCACCCGCTGCACTCCCACGATGGAGCGCATCAGGGTGGTCTTGCCGCAGCCGCTTGGACCGAGCAGGCCGACGATGCCGCCGCGCGGGATGCGCAGGTCGAGGCCGTCGAGCACCGTGGTTGCACCGCGGCGCACGATGAGCCGCTCGATGCGCACAGCACTCGACGACGAGACGGCCATCCCTGAATTATTCGCCCACGGGGCGGGCGCTGTCGAGGGTCGCGGAGCTCTGCCGCCACCCGCGAATCCGCCATGAGGACCGCAAGACCAAAGGTGAGCTGAGGGCGCCTCCTCTATAGTTGCCGGTATGGAAATCCTCATTGTCGTCGGCGTTGTTGTGCTGCTCGCCATCATTGTCGGTGTCTATCTCTGGACCACCTACAACGGCCTCGTCACAATGAACGTACGGGTCGACGAGGCGTGGAGCGACATCACGGTGCAGCTCAAGCGCCGTGCGGATCTGCTCCCCAACCTGATCGAGACGGTGAAGGGCTACGCGTCCCACGAGAAGGGCGTGTTCGAGGCCGTCACCAAGGCCCGCGCGGAGTCGCTGTCCGCCGGGACACCCGCCGAGGCATCCGTTGCGGAGAACCACGTGCAGGCCGCGCTGAAGAGCGTCTTCGCCGTCGCCGAGGCGTACCCGCAGCTCCAGGCCAGTCAGAACTACCTGCAGCTGCAGGGCGAGCTCGTCGACACCGAGGACAAGATCCAGGCGTCGCGCCGCTTCTACAACGGCGGGGTGCGCGAGCTGAACACCAAGATCAAGGTCTTCCCGAACACGCTGTTCGTGCGCGGGCTCGGCTTCTCGGAGCGCGACTTCTTCGAGGTCTCCGACGCCGCGGCCATCGCCGAGCCGCCCCGCGTGCAGTTCTAGCCGCTCCCGCTCGGAAGCCCGCCCCGTGTATCGCGCCATTGCCGCGAACAAGCGCAACACCGTCTTCATCATCGCGCTGTTCCTGATCATCATCGCCGCGCTCGGCTGGGTGGCGAGCCTGTTCTTCGGCGGCGACCCGCTGGCGATCACGGGAGGCACCCTCGTCGGGGCCGGCGTCTTCACACTGATCCAGTACTTCGCCGCCGGTCGCCAGGCGCTCGCGATCAGTGGAGCGCACGAGATCCAGAAGGCCGACAATCCGCGGCTGTTCCGCATCGTCGAGAATCTGGCGATCACCACCGGCACGCCGATGCCGAAGGTCTACGTCATCGACGACGAGGCCCCGAACGCCTTCGCCACCGGGCGCGACCCGAAGCACGCGGTCGTCGCCGCGACTACCGGTCTGCTGGCGATCATGGACGACGCCGAGCTCGAGGGCGTGATGGCCCATGAGCTGGGCCACGTGCAGAACTACGACATCCGGGTCTCGACGATCGTCTTCGGGCTGGTCGTGGCCGTGGGCTTCATCGCCGACATCCTGCTGCGCTTCAGCTTCTTCGGCGGGAACCGCAACAACAACGGCGGAGGCAACCCGATCCTGCTCGTGCTCGGCATCGTCGCGTTGATCGTGTCCCCGCTCGTGGCGGGTGTCGTGCAGGCGGCGGTCTCGCGCCAGCGCGAGTATCTGGCGGATGCGACGGGTGCGATGACGACGCGCCACCCGGATGCGCTCGCCAACGCCCTGCAGAAGCTCGAGGCCTACGGTCGGCCGGTGCGCCGCCAGAACACCTCGATGGCGCACATGTGGATCGCCGATCCGAACAAGCCGAGCGTCGTGCAGCGCCTCTTCAGCACCCACCCGCCGATCGCGGAGCGCGTCGAGCGCCTCCGCGAGATCGGCGGAGGCTTCTAGCCCTCCTGCGTCTGCAAAACCACGCCGCCCGTCAGCGCGCCGCGACGAAGGGCAGCACCCGCGACCAGAGCAGCTCGGTCGCCTCGGCGTCGTACTCGTCGGGGAGTGTCGGGTCGGTGAACAGGTGTCCCGAGCCCGGGTAGGAGAACAGCTCCAGACCGCCGCCCGCCGCCGTGACGTCGCGGGTGGCCTGCTCCTCCACGGGATCCCGGAAGGGGTCGTCCTCGGTCTGGTGGCTCTGCGAGTCGACGCCGGCGGGCCACCGCGCCTCGTCGCCGAACCACTCGAGCGGGTTGAGGCCGGAGAACTGCAGCACCCCGGACACCGCCCGCCGGGTCGCGACGAAGGTGGCGATGCCCGAGCCCTGGGAGAATCCGGCGACCACGAAGCCGTCGGGAACGTCGGCCACGGCGGCAAGGGCGCGCTCGTAGAGCAGGTCGGGGTCGAGAGAGCGGGAGAACGCCATGGCCGGCTCGTAGGCGTCGAAGGTCCGGCCCTCGTAGAGATCGGGCACGAGCACCTCGTGGCCGGCCGCGCGCAGCCGCTCGGCGGCGTCGAGCTCGCCGCGGCGGACGCCCAGAACGGAGTGGAAGATCACGATCGTCGTCATGGTCAGCAATCGTGGCACCTCCGCAGCAGGTGGCGCCAGCGCACCGGGAATGCTGCCGCCCATTTCCGTTGTGCAGGACGCCCGCTGCGTCGGCGCACGGAGACGGCTCCCGCGCACTTCCGTTGTGCAGGACGCTGGCCGTGGCGGCGCGGGGAGAGCGCTCCCGCGCACTTCCGTTGTGCAGGACGTCCGCCGGCTGTCCTGCAGAACGGAAGTGTGCCGGGTGGAGTGTGGTCTGTCGTCCTGCGGAACGGAAGTGTGCCGGGTGGAGTGTGGTCTGTCGTCCTGCGGAACGGAAGTGTGCCGGGTGGAGTGGGGTCTGCTGTCCTGCACAACGGAAT
>Ga0247810_10001129_pt1 | contig 18334 bp, 8 predicted proteins | sample UWRJL119311C1_FD_179918 | JGI IMG/M metagenome (GOLD analysis project Ga0247810, IMG submission 179918) | Plant litter microbial communities from Arlington Agricultural Research Station in Wisconsin, United States - UWRJ-L119-311C-1 | ecosystem: Environmental > Terrestrial > Plant litter >...
TGAAGAGAAACACAATATTGAAGAAAAGCACAAACAAGTATAATTACTTGCAAGTTTTGAAATACAAAAAGATCCAGTGAAAACTGGATCTTTTTTTTTGGAGTGCTGTGAAATGTTTTAGTAATTTTTTAAATTATAGCGGAAATAGATTTAATACTTTTTTTCTAAGCCAATTTATTCAATGAGTGACATTGGAAATGCTCTTTAAATGATGTTTGTCCTCGTGATGGCGACATGATCTGCCGAAACGGATATGCTAGGTCTTTTGAAAAATAGAGTTCTAATTTAGCCCCGATGGGAGCGATATCCTTTTTCTGGCTTCTTTAGCCAGGAAAAGATATAGCGTACAGCGGGACTGAAGTTGTTTCTAAATAATGGATTGCTGCTTCTACTATAAATTATACAAATACATTGTACTTCTGTCAGAACTCGATTATAAAAAAAACGCCCAATATCAGCAATGATATTGGGCGTTTGTATTTTGATTTGTGTTTTTAAGACGCAGCTAAAGGGTTTCTTTGTGCTCTGATAACAAAAAATAAACCGATAATGATAAAAGGAATACTTAACCATTGTCCGGTTGAGAAATAACCTAAATCGTTCTCAAAGCCGCCTTGCGTTTCTTTTACATATTCTACGATAAAACGTACTACGAATAAAAGAACTAAGAATAAACCAAATAATAATCCTGATTTAAGTCGTGCATTTGTTTTCCAATACAAGAAGAACAAAATGGCAAACACAAATATGTAACAAAATGCTTCGTATAACTGAGTTGGATGTTTTGCTGGAACCTGTGCTAGTAAATCGGCAAATTTTGGATCGTTTACAATGGCATTATAGGCTTCCTTTGGATTTGCAATTTGTGTTTTGTTTACAGCTTCATTTTTGCTGAATGTATCGTGTAAAAAACGAATTCCAAAGGCTGAATCAGTTTTATATCCGATGATTTCTGAATTGAAAAAATTTCCTAAACGAACAAAAATAGCACCGCTGGCAACGGGAATAACAACGCGGTCTAAAATCCATAATAATGGACGATTTAGGATCTTTTTACTGTAATAATACATGGCAATAATAATTGCGATTGCTGCACCATGACTTGCTAAACCCTGAAATCCTGTGAATTCGAATTTTGGTTCAAATCTAAATGGGAGAAAAATTTCAAGTAAATGATTTCTAAAATATTCCCAGTCATAAAATAAAACGTGTCCTAAACGAGCGCCTATTAAAGTTGCTAAAACGGTCCAGACAAATAAAGAGTCTAATTTTTCAATAGGTTCGTTTTCGCGTTCAAATATTTTTTTCATTATGAACCATCCTAATCCAAAGGCAATTACGAACATTAAACTGTAATAACGAATCATAATGCGATCTAAATCGATTCCTTCTGAAGGATTCCAAATGATATTTAAAGCGTGTGTCATGTGGTATATTGTTTTTTGATATTGTTGTAAAAATAGATATTTAAAGTGCAGTTCATCTTTATAAAAAGTTAATGTTTATGGGAACATTTCTTCTCCGGAACAGGATCATAGCCGGTTCTTCCCCACGGATGACAGCTTAAAATTCTTTTAATTCCCAGATATCCTCCGTAGAATAATCCGTGAATCTGCAAGGCTTCAATCATATAGCTTGAACAGGTTGGTGCAAATCGGCATGACGCAGGTGTAAATGGCGAAATGGCAGTTTGATAAAACCGAACCAACAGAACAAAAGGATATATGAGGAATTTCATCATTTTTAAATTATTGACTTTAGAGTGGTGATTTTAAATAATTCTAGAATGGCTAAAATCGCAAATCTAAAATCTAAAATTAATTTACACTAAAAGATGTGCCTTCTTTTCCGTCTTTCAATTGAATTCCCAAAGCAATCAATTGATCTCGAATCTGGTCTGAAAGAGCAAAGTTTTTATCAGCTCTGGCTTGATTTCTCATTCCGATAAGCATGTTTACAACACCTTCTAATTTGTCATTATTGCTGTCGGCAGTTTTCTCATCGCTTAAACCTAAAACGTCAAAAACAAAAGCATTAATTGCTGTGGCAAATGATTTTAAATCCTCTGCAGTAATGGTTTCTTTTCCTTCTTTCAATAGATTAACATAACGAACGGCTTCAAATAACTGCGCAATCAAAATTGGCGTGTTAAAATCATCATTCATAGCATCGTAGCACAATTGTTTCCAGGAAGCAATGTTAATAGAGCTTGTTGTGCTTGTTGCAATACCCGGTAAAGCATCAACGGCTTCTATCAATCTTTTATATCCTTTTTCGGCCGCTACGATTGCATCGTCAGAAAAATCAAGGATACTGCGATAATGTGCCTGCAGCATGAAAAAACGAGTTACTGATGCTGAAAAAGCTTTGCTTAAAATATTGTTGTCGCCGCTTAAGATCTCGCCTGGCAGAATATTATTTCCTGTCGATTTTGCCATTTTCTTTCCGTTTAAAGTCAGCATATTGGCGTGCATCCAGTAATTTACCGGCGATTGTCCTGTGCAGGCTTCGTTTTGGGCAATTTCGCATTCGTGGTGTGGAAATTTTAAATCCATACCGCCGCCATGAATGTCAAAATGATTGCCAAGATATTTTGTGCTCATGGCAGTACATTCTAAATGCCAGCCCGGAAAACCATCACTCCAAGGCGAAGGCCATCTCATAATATGTTGTGGCTCGGCTTTTTTCCAAAGGGCAAAATCCTGCGGATTTCTTTTATCTGACTGACCATCAAGATCACGGGTATTGGCGAGCATATCTTCGATATTGCGGCCGCTTAAGACTCCGTAATTGTTGGTTTCATTATATTTTACAACATCAAAATATACTGATCCGTTGGCTTCATAGCCAATTCCGGTATCGATAATTTTTTTGATGATTTCAATTTGTTCAATAATATGCCCTGTAGCGGTTGGCTCAATGCTTGGTGGTAAAAAGTTGAAAGATTTTAGAATATCATGAAAATCAACGGTGTAGCGCTGTACGACTTCCATTGGCTCTAATTGTTCCAAACGTGCTTTTTTGGCAATTTTATCCTCGCCTTCGTCTACATCATCTACAATGTGTCCAACATCGGTAATATTTCGTACGTAACGCACTTTGTAATCGAGATGTAAAAAATACCTGAATATGACGTCAAACGACATGAATGTTCTCACATTTCCCAGATGTACATTGCTATAAACCGTAGGTCCGCAAACATACATTCCAACATTTCCTTCATGAATTGGGTTGAAATTTTCTTTTTCACCCGAAAGTGAATTGTATATTTTTAGATGTTGACTTGTGTATAAAGGCATATTTGTTTTTGCTGTTTTTTAGGAGCTAATCCTGCTGTCCGCTTTATCTTTTATGGCGAACCCCGCCATAAAAGGATGCCGCTGCCATCAGGGCTAGGTCATAAATATAATATGAAATTTTGTAAATAACTAGAACTGAGTTTCTAATTTAATATAATCTAAGAATTCACGTTTGGTTTGAGGATCTTTGAATTTACCACCAAATTCAGAGGTTACAGTACTGCTTTCAATATCTTTGATTCCTCGTGAATTTACGCACAGGTGTTTAGCATCGATCACGCATGCCACATCTTCTGTTCCTAAAGCTTTTTGTAATTCCTGAACAATCTGCATCGTTAAACGCTCTTGAACTTGAGGTCTTTTAGCATAATACTCTACAATTCGGTTCATTTTAGATAAACCAATCACTCTTCCGCTCGAAATATAAGCTACGTGAGCACGTCCGATAATTGGAAGCAGGTGATGTTCGCACGTAGAATAAACGGTAATGTTTTTTTCTACCAGCATTTCACCATATTTGTAATTATTGTCGAAAGTTGAAGCTTTTGGCTGTTTTGAAGGATTAAGACCGCCAAAAATCTCCTTAACAAACATTTTTGCCACTCGGTTTGGCGTACCTTTTATACTGTCATCAGTCAAATCCATTCCAAGAGTCTGCAGAATGTTTTCAACATCTTTTTTGATTCTTTCTATCTTTTCATCATCGCTTAAGTCAAAAGCATCCTGTCTTACAGGGTTTTGTGCATTGCTGCTAAAATGATTGTCTCCTATTTCGTCTAAAAAATCTTCGTTATTTATCATTAAAAACTACTATTATAATGGGTATATCTTTTTAAGGCGGTAAAGATAATTAATAAAAAGCAAACCTTTTCTATCGTTTTTACTATTTAATCGCCGCATTTTAGATATAGTTTAAATTAGGATGAAATTCATAACAGGACTATCATTTTATCTAAAATATTTTATCGGATTGTACTAAATCAATCTTAGAAGAAGTTACGATTTTAAAGTTTGATCAAAAGCCAGAGAGTTTTATAAAAAAACCTCTCCGAACTTAATTAGAGAGGTCTTTCATTTTTTATATATTTCTGATCACAAAAGTACTTACTATTTTTTAATCAACTTATGGGTACTTACTGTGCCCTTGTTGTTTAAGATCTTTATGATATAATATCCCGTACTTAGATTTGAAATATTTACGGTATTAGACGAACTGGTCAAGACATTGTTCTGCATTAATTTTCCATCTATCGAATAAATACTCATCTTCGAATTTATAGAATCACTATTCTCTAAATTAATATTAATTTCGTTATAAGCAGGATTAGGGTAGATGACTACTTTTTGTGCTTCGGTATTTAATATTTCTTCCGAAATGTTTGCTGCCGAGCGTTTGGTCATCAGGCTGCCACTTATATCTGCTTTAGACAAAGGCCCCCAGTTATTGGGTGCAAAAGCTCTGGACACCAAAGTATAACTAGCCAAAGGAAGGACGATGCCCGTACTTGCATTATACTGAACTGCTGCTGGAGATATTACGCCGTCTTTACCCATAGGATCAGACCCATCGGTTGTATAATACACCTGTGTTCCTGCATTTGGGTTGGTTATCGTAATCTTATTAGCGATAGCAGTATTAAATGGTGCTGCGAGCAAAGTATGAACCATATTATATTCCTGCCATTTTTGGAGTGAATATGATACTCTTTCAGGTACTTGAGCTACTATTCGCGGACCATCGATATTTTTCCAATAGTTATATACGTTTCTGTCAAAGCACATATAGGCTGCGTCCAATTTGTATACATCGTTCAGTTCAGTTATCGCATTTTTTATTTTAGCCTGTACATTGCTGACGGATAGGGGAGCTGCAACTGTACTTTTTGAGTCACCAAACGCTGCCTGTACATAATCTTTTACCAGTGTTTTAAACTCAAGATTACCTGTGGTTTGATTTGTATTTGAGCCCATAAAACTACCAAATAAACCTCCGGGTCCTGCTTTTGAGTCTAATAAAAGCCATTTTTGTTTATAATTGCCTCCCCCGCCAACAAAGCCCATAGCGGGAGTTACTATTGATGAAGTTGGCCCGACTAATCCGCCAAAAAATGCACCATCGGTATCATTTATATTGAATTTGGCTTTCATAAAATTGGGGGCATAATTGTGTACGATGGCGGTTGCTTCGTTTTCACAGTCAATAAACATAAACATAATCTGAAATTTGATTAAGTCCTCAACATCTACCCAATTTTTAAAACCTTGAAAATCTTTGGACGCCGCAAGTTTTCTTATGTTTTCCCAAGTAGCAGAACTGCCATCGCCTTCGGGTACGTATCCTCCTGGAAAATAGCCATCCTGTAAATCTACAGTAGTATAGTTATCCGAATCATCTCCAAATACTTCTTCTAAATTATCAGATTTAAAGTCATTTCTCATCGTTTTGACCCCTCTGTACTTTCCGTTTACAAAGAAATGTACAAATCTTGTGTCTAAAGCGTATTTACCTATTTCCTTGCAGAGGTTCATTGTCACTTTTTCATCAAATCTTAAGTAACCAACATTATAAATATTATTCTGGGGGCCATCCTGACCTTCTTTTAACTCAATACTTTGTATCTTATTTGTAGTAGGATAAATTTCGCCGGGATATACATCAAAGAAAGGATAGCTTGCCTTTTTTACGGATGCCTCTTTGTTAAATTTAAATTTAACTCCGGAATTATACTGTAAGATACTATACTGGCCGAATTTCTTAGTAGCAGAATTTGAGAAAAAATTGGCATGGTCGCTGTAAATGTGTTTGTCTAAATATTCAAAAGAGCCTTGTTGCCAAAGGGGATTTACTTCTGCATTAGTTGATATGGAGACAATAGGAAGTTCTGCTATTGCTTTTGCATACTCGTCTGCAGTTAGTATAAAAGATTTATTTGCCCATTGGTAATAACCTGTTGGTAATTCGTTCTTATAATTGTCCTGCAATACATACGTATGAGATTGCACCCCAGAATTGCCTGTTGCATTATAAGCATATACTTTAAGTACAGATGACTGTTTTATAGAAATTGGAACGGTATATTTTGTTCCGACTGTTTTTGAAGGGAATTTCCCGTCTAAGGTATAAGTAACAGTAGTGCCTGGTGGGGTTGTAACAGTAACATCAAATCCGGTTGGATATACACCTCTTTCTTTACTAAGGGACAAATCAAGTTTTTGTTGTCCGGCACTATTCGATAAATTGTAGGATGGATCGATAAAAGCGGTTAAATTTGGAGCAGCATCAGTAGTTCGTCCATAACTGGTGTTGTAGGGAGTTTCGATGTATTTTAATTCATCCAGTGCAATTGTCTTTTTACCTGTTAAAGTTGATAAATAAACAGTCGCTCCTGTATTTTTTAAATCGAAATTAAGATGGAAATTTCCTTTTTCAGGAGCTTTATCAGCTATTAGTGCTGCAAATCCTTTAGCAGGAATAAGAATGTTTTTTAACACACAAAGGTCTTTTTTGGTATCCTTATTTGATATTGATACATTGCCATCAATAAAGATCGTCTTATCCAGACTATTGTATATTTCTATCCAGTCTTCTTTTTGTGCCGTAGTACCCTGTGCGGCAGTTTCATTAATAACAAGGCCGGTCATTAGCAGGGGGTCTGTTATGACATTATTGATGGTACTAATTACCGATGCTGTATTGGGCCCTTTTTGATTGTCTTTGTACTTAATTACCAGACGAGGTCTATAGAGTGTACCTGCTTCATAAGAGCGTACTCTGGCATAGTTAGACAATGCACCCTTACCTTCGAATAGAAAAGCCAGACTTTGGCCTGGTTCCCATCCTCGCAACCGGTTTTCGTCAATTAGTTTTTTAATATCCAGTGTTCTGTTTTGTGCTAAATCAACTCGTTTATCCGTATTCCACAATTCAGTATTTTGAGAATAAATACGGTTTGATATGTTGTTTTTTACTGTTGAATACATTTGCGCATCCCCAATCTCTGATTTCACAGATACCGTTGTGGCATTACTTGCACCAAAAGCATAAAACTCGATATATGCTTCTGTTATTTCGGCGTTTAAAGGAAAATCTACAGCTTGAAAACGAATGCCTGTTTTATAAGAATCTGGTTGTCCCGCTGTTGATAGATAAGCGTCACCCAAATACACATTACCGTCAGTATTCTCGCGTCCATCATCGTTTCCGGCGGTTACAATCGAAGTATACGTTTTTATTTCGTTTGGGTCATTAATTATACTTGGCCCTGCGCCGTTGTTAACATATTCTATCACCAATCTTGGTCTGTAAAGTGTGGAACCTTCAAATGTATAGGCCCTTGCTCCATCATTTAAGCCCAATCCATTGAATTTAAATGCAATATTGTCACCTGATTTCCATCCGTTTAAACGAATCTCGTCGATAATATTTCTCAAATTGGGAGTTCGGTTTTTACCAAGATTGGTATTCCAGGCTTCTGTTGCCCAATTGATTTTATTAGTGCTGTATTGTCTAGCCGTAATACTTTTAGAATAATAGATGTAAGGTAATGGCTGATTCATTTCAGCATATATATCTAAGGATGTAGCAGGACTTGTAGCGTAAGCGTAAAATTCTATATAGGCATCTTTGATTTCTGCATTGGGTGGAATCTGCGTTTTCCTGAAAATAAAACCGCTGTCGCTGCCATCAGTGCGTCCACTCAAATGCAGATATGGGTCTCCCAAAGCCATATTGCCGTTGGTAAATTCTCTACCATCATCATTTGAGGCTGCTATAATTGATGCTTCAGTTTGTATTGCTGTTGGATCAGTCACGATACTTGGCCCTGCACCGTTATTAACATATTTTACTACCAAGCGTGGTCTGTAAAGTGTGGATCCCTCGTATGTATAAGCTCGTGCTCCATCGTTTTGGCCTATTCCATTGAATTTAAAAGCGATATTTTCGCCGGATTTCCATCCGTTCAAACGAATTTCGTCAATAATATTTCTTAGATTGGGAGTTCGGTTTTTTGCAATATTGGTCGTCCAGGCGTCGGTCGCCCAATGAATTTTATTATTGGTGTATTCGTGAGATGTAATACTTTTAGCAGTAGTTGTATAAGTTGATTTTGGTGTTTTGTCGGCATATATATCCATAGTGGTGGCGGGGCTTGTGGCGTAAGCGTAAAATTCGATATAGGCCTCTTTTATTTCAGCATTTGCAGGAATTTCGGTATTGCGAAAAATAAAACCGCTGTCACTGCCATCAGCACGGCCGCTCAAATGCAGGTAAGGGTCACCCAAAGACATATTGCCATTTGTATATTCTCTTCCGTCATCATTTCCATTTGATACAATCGATGCATAGGTTTGAACTTCGTTTGGGTCAGAAACTATACTTGGGCCAGCGCCGTTATTTACATATTCTATAACCAGTCGAGGTCTGTAAAGAGTTGATCCTTCGTATGCATAAGCTCGGGCGCCATCATTTAAACCTAATCCATTAAATTTGAATGCGATATTTTCGCCGGATTTCCATCCATTCAGGCGAATTTCGTCGATAATATTTCTCAGATTCGGGGTTCGGTTTTTTGCCAGATTAGTGTTCCAGTCTTCAGTTGCCCAGTGAATCTTATTATTGGTATATTCACGGGCCGTGAGGCTTTTTGGAGTGTAGGTGTAAGGTAACTTTTGGTTTTTTTCGGCATAGATATTTACGGTTGTGGCTGGGCTTGTATTGTACGCATAAAATTCAATGTACGCATCTTTTATTTCAGCGTTTGCAGGAATTTGGGTATTTCGAAAAATAAAACCGCTGTCGCTGCCATCCGTACGTCCGCTTAAATGTAAATAACCATCTCCCAATGCCATATTGCCATTTGTATATTCTCTTCCGTCATCATTTGGGTTTGACAAAACGCTTGCTGAAACTTCATTTAACGGATTTGTCTCTACATTAGGTCCATTTCCCTCTGTTTTGTATTTAATGACAAGACGAGGTTTATATAACTCGCCCATTTCATTTGTACTGGCAGTAGTTCCATAATTGAGCAAAGTTCCGACAAATTTAAATCCTAGTGCCTGTCCCGATTTCCATCCCGCTAAACGTGCTGCATCAATAATATTTTTAAGATCTGGTGTTCTATACTTTGCATTCACAACTGTCCAGGACTCAGCATACCAATTGACTGCATTTGACGAATAATTTCTTTTGGTAATATTGTTTGAGGTAGCTGCGTATGTTGCGGCGTTACCAAGCTCGCTGTAAATATTGATGATGCTTGCAGGACTTGTTCCATACGCATGAAATTCTATGTAGGCCTCAGAGATTTCTGCTTTCTCGGGTATGTCAACAGCAGGAAATCGTACTGCGTTATTGCCTGCATCAGGCCGTCCTCCTAAATTGATAAAGCCATTAAGCAAGTACATTACGTCATTGGTATTTTCCTGACCATCATCGGTATTAGCTATTACCGAAGTTGTTATTTCCACATTATTACCAGTATTAACGGGAATTTGTGTTTTCTTCTGTGCGTTCATACAACTGCCAATAAGAAACAACAAAAGAGGAAAAATTTTTACTTTATTTTTCAAAATATTATGTCTTTTTGATTTTAAATTAATTAAAAAAATTAGACAAATATAATAAAAAACTTACTTTTAAGCTTTGTGTTTGTGTTTTTTATAAGTTTTAAATTGTTAATTATTGAATTAGTAGCTGTAGCTAATGTTAATTATAATAGAAATAATATTTTAGTTGGAGTATCTTTAAAGTTGCTATAAAGATTTAGCCGGGAATTCACAAATAAATAATTTGCGAATTCCCGGCTAAAAACAAAACAATTAATTTTTTTACCTTTTATTATAAACCAAAAGAGCTTCCTTTAAAATATTAACGGCAGTAATTAAATCTTTTTTATTTAAAACATAGGCAATACGCACCTGATTTAATCCCATTCCGGGAGTAGAATAAAATCCTTTTGCCGGAGCAACCATCACTGTTTCTCCATTTAAATCGTAACTCTCTAAAAGCCATTGTGCAAAATCATCAGAATCTGCAATTGGCAATTGCGCAATGCAGTAAAAAGCACCTTTTGGTTTGGTTACAATTACGCCTTCAATTTTATTTAATTCGGTAATTAAGGTATCGCGGCGTTCTTTATATTCGGCAATTACCTCATCAAAATAACTCTGCGGTGTGTCTATTGCAGCTTCACAGGCAATTTGTTCTATAGTTGGAGGGCTTAATCTTGCCTGAGCAAATTTCATTACCGTCGCCAGAACATCTTTATTTTTAGTAACTAAACAGCCAATTCTGGCACCGCACATACTGTAACGTTTAGAAACTGAATCGACCATGATTACATTTTGCTGTACATCTTCAAGATTCATTACTGAATAATGAACATCATCTCCATCATATAAAAATTCACGATATACTTCGTCAGCGATTAGGTATAAATCGTACTTTTTGATTAAACCTGCAAGTTGTTTAATTTCTGATTCTGAATATAAATATCCTGTTGGATTTCCAGGATTACAAATTAAAATGGCTTTTGTTTTGGGCGTAATCAATTTTTCGACATCATCAATACTAGGCAAAGCAAATGCTGTTTCGATAGTCGAAATTACAGGCACAACTGTTGCGCTGGTCGATGATGCAAATGCGTGATAATTAGCATAAAAAGGTTCCGGAATAATGATTTCATCACCTGGGTCCGTAATCGTGGCCAATGCAAATAGTAAGGCTTCAGAGCCACCAGTTGTTACAATGATGTCTTCTGTGTTTACATTTACGTTTTGGCGTTGGTAAAATTTGGCTAATTTCTTTCTATAACTTTCATATCCTGCAGATGGACTGTATTCTATAATACTTAAATCAATATTTTTTACCGCCTCGATGGCCACTTCGGGTGTCTTGATATCCGGTTGACCAATGTTTAAATGATACACTTTATGCCCTTTTTGTTTTGCAATATCTGCAAAAGGAGCAAGTTTACGTATCGGTGATTCGGGCATGTTTCTGCCTTTGTTTGAAATTGTTGGCATGAGCTTTATTATTGAAGTGCAAATTTGCATTTTTTTTTCGAATTTAACGTAAACAATAAAGGCTCTTGTGAAATTCTAACAATTATCAATATATTTACTAATTTTATAATAAAATATTGTCAATGAAAAAATATTTGGTATTGATTTTTGGGTTATTCCTATGTTTTTCACTTCAGGCTCAGGACGATTTTATAATAGCAAACAAGAGTAAGAAGGTTAGTATTCCTTTTAAATTGATCAATAATCTTGTTTTTATTCCGATAAAAGTAAACGGAATCGAATTAAATTTCCTGCTAGATTCTGGAGTCGAGGAGACTATTTTGTTCAGTATGGAAGAACGACAAGAAGTCAGCTTTAATAATGTTCAAAAAATCAAACTAAGAGGATTAGGATCTGAAGAAGAAGTCGAAGGATTAAAATCTACCAATAACACCTTCGAATCACACGGTTTAAAATCAAGCAGCCATTTGGTTTATATTATTTTAGATCAGAATTTTAATTTATCATCTCATATTGGTATTCCGGTAAATGGAATTATTGGATATAAATTCTTTAAAAATAATCTTGTTGAAGTAAATTATCAAAAAAGGAAAGTATACGTGCATGCGAATACCGAAGAAATTAAAAAAAAACTGGATAAAAAGTTCAAATCAATTCCAATTACAATCGAGAGATCAAAACCTTATCTTTATACGACTGCTGTTGTTGATAGTGTAAAAATACCCGCCAAATTACTGATTGATATTGGTAATAGTGATGCATTTTGGATTTTTGACAACAACAGGATCAAACTTCCTAAAAAGAATTTTCCTGATTTTTTAGGAAAAGGTTTTAGTGGAGATATTGAAGGACACCGTGCAAAAATTGATCAGTTTTCGATTGACGAATTTGATTTTAAGAAACCAATCGTTTCATTTCCAGATTCATCATCTATAAAAAATGTTAGGATGGTTCCGGACCGTATTGGTTCAATTGGCGGCGAAGTTTTAAAACGTTTTACTCTTGTTTTAGATTATGCTGATAAAAAATTATACCTTAAAAAAAACAGTAAATTTTCAGAACCCTTCACCTATAATAAGAGTGGTATTACCGTCCAGCATAACGGCTTGCAATGGGTGCAGGAAACAGTGCATATGGAAACAGTTCAAGTCGCTTCGACAATGAGTGATATTGGAGCAAAAGAGCAAAATGACGGTAATTTTAGATATAAATTTTTATTGAAACCTATTTATGAAATTGTAAATATTCGCAAAAAATCGGCAGCGGAAAAATGTGGACTCCGTAAAGGGGACATTATTGTGAGCATCAATCATGAGAAGCCTTATCGATATACTTTGGAGCAGATAAATCATCTTTTAAAATCTGAAGATACAATCTGGATTAATATGGAAATTGAACGAAATAGTCTGGTCTTGAAATTCAGATTTAAGCTTGAAGATGAACTTTAAAAAATGGTGTTGAAATAAATTAAATTTTTTATGTCAGTTAGCAGCTTTTGACTAAAATTTTTTGAAATTGTTTGAATTTTCTCAAAATTTTATAGTTAAAGTTAATTTTGTGATAAAATAGCGCTATTATTTTATTAAGTTTATGCAAAAATAATACTTTATGACCAAAAATTACAATAATTTCTTACGAATAATTTTATTTTTTGTTTTTATAGCTGCTTTTCCTTCAAAAATATACTCACAGTGTGCAGGCGATGAAGGTGCGAGAATAGAAATATGCGACGTTCCTAACACTGCCAATCAGGCAATAGATCTGTTTTCTAAATTGCCAGGTTCTCCTATTGCGGGTGGCGTATGGACAGATGATAATGGAACGGGTGGTTTAAATAAAGCAACAGGAGTTTTAAACATACATCTTATTCGCTTAAGCGGTGTTTTTCACTATACTTATACTGTTACTGGCGCTGCGGGCTGTACAGATAATTCTGCTACTATTGAAGTTACCATTGGAGGTTATTCTGGTGTAACTTCGCCAAAGGTTTCAGTGTGTAGTTCTCAAACTAATTATAATCTTTTTCAAACTTTTGATGGTGAAGTTTTAGGACCGCAGTCAAACGGACAATGGCATAACGATACTACAAATCAATTTGTTGGATCTTCTCTTTATGTTAAGAATTTAACAGGAACTTTTCAATTTACCTACACAATGCCTGCCATTGGTAATTGTCCGGCAATGTCCTCTACTGCTGTAGTTACTATATTCAGGGCTCCGGAATCTGGAGAAAATACAAATTTAAACTTGTGCGGAAGCGATGATTTATCTTCCTACGCTAACTACGATTTGTTTAATTTAATTTCCGGACAGGATTCAGGTGGTGTCTGGGTAGAAAATACCGGTACAGGTCAGTTGACTTTTGCAGGCGATCATAATATTGATATCCAAAAAATATACAATACATTTGGAAAAGGGGACTATTTTTTTAGTTACAGAGTTGCTTCTACACGAGGTGATATTTGTCCGGATGCACAGACAACAGTTCGAATTAGACTTGAGGAAAAACTTGATTTTACAGGTGCTGTAATCGAAGTTGATTCTGATATTTGTGAAACTGAAATTCCAACAGCAAACTATTCCGTTACCATCACAAAAGGACCTGCTGTTATACCCAATGGCTCATATTATATCACCTTTAGCGTTTCAGGACCACGTGCGGGAACAGAGACAGTGACTGTAAATTTGACTAATGGAGTGTTTATATTTCCTCTTAAGCCCGAATATTTTCAAAGAGTAGGCCGATTTACTGTAACTATTCTAGATATTGTTCATGTCAACAGCGCCAGAGCGTGTAGAAACATTATCAATAACTTATCCGATGAGCTGGTTATTTATCCAATTCCAGATTTGACGGGCGCAATAATGGCTCCGGTAACTACCTGCCAAAACGAAGAGGCAAGAGTGACAATCACAAATGCATTAAAACTTCCTGATGGAATTTATAAAATTTTGTACAATTTATCAGGCGCCAATAGTGCCAATTCGCAATCTGCTGAAGTTACTTTTGCAGGAAGTGTTGGAAGTTTTATTGTTCCTGAAATTTTTAATGCACGCAGCGGTACATCAAATATTAGAATCACATCTATTGAAAATGCCAGCTGTCAGAATGCAGCAGATCTGCGTGGAGAAATTACTATTGATCCTTTGCCAAATGCAACTGCTTTGCGAGTGCAGATTAATAATTTCTGTTTCGGTGAACCTGTTCCGGCTGCAGTTTCGGGCTTAGGAACTTTAACAGATGTTACTTTATCGTATGTTCTTTCAAATGCAAATACATCGGTAGAACAAACTGTAGTAGTAACGACAACTAATGGAAACGCTAATTTTACGATTCCTGCGGGTTTACTTTTAAATACAGGAACAACAAGATTTACGGTTACTTATCTAAAAAATAATACTACCACTTGTGGTATTGCAGTAACGACAGTTTTCGATGATTTTGTATTAAGTCCAATTCCGGCAGCACCGGCCGTTACACCAGTACAGCCTTTTTGTAAAGTCAACGTTGCTACTGTAGCCAATTTGCTTCCGGCCGGAAACCAGTATAAATGGTATATTTCAGAAACTGCTACGACACCGCTTGCTTCAACTTATTTATTGAAGTCAGAAAATTATTATGTGAAAGAAACTTCTGCTGCCGGCTGTACATCTGCCGCTTCGATGGTTACAGTTGTGATAAATGATACACCAGTTCCTGAATTAACTGCAGACCCAAAATTTTGTGGCTTAGACAATCCTACCATTTTAGATTTATCTAATATAACAAATTCACCGTCTACGGTAGTTTGGTATGATGCGGCAAACAACGGAAATTTACTGCCCTCATCAACTCTATTAGTAGATGAAAAAACATATTATGGTTTTGACCTGTCTACTGCAACAAATTGTTATTCCAGCCAGAGTACTCCCGTAATTGTTTCATTAACAGAGTGCGAGGAATTTCCGGGTTTCTTTATTCCTGACGGATTTTCTCCAAACGGCGATGGCGTAAACGATGTTTTTGTCATTCCGGATATCGACTTTTTATATCCTGATTATACCATAGAAATTTTTAACAGATACGGCAACGGAATGTATCGAGGCGGTAAGGATAAACCGGGATGGGACGGAATAAATTATGAGAATAAAGGTCTTAACGGCGGAGTAGCTCCTAATGGAGTGTATTTTTATGTTATCAATTTTAATAAAGGGAATAAGCCTCCTAAACAAGGACGTCTTTATTTAAATCGATAGTTTCCCTTCACGCTTAATATAATTTTCAAATGAAAAAAATCATACTTTTTATAATTTTTATCTTCTATATACTTCCCGCCACTGCGCAGCAAGATCCCGAGTATACACATTATATGTATAATATGAGTGTTGTAAACCCTGCTTATGCAACAGGAACACCGCTTATGATGAATTTTGGAGGACTCTACAGGACACAATGGGTAGGGGCAGTTGGAGCGCCAAAAACGTTTACCTTTTTTGGACATACCGCGTTGAGCGATAAAGTCGAAGTGGGATTGTCGTTGGTGTCTGATGATATTGGCGACGGCGCAAAAAAGGAAAATAATTTCTCAGCTGATTTTGCCTATGTATTAAATTTGGGCGGAAAAAACAAACTTTCATTAGGGTTAAAAGCCGGATATTCATCCATACAAACCAATTTTAACGGATTCGTTTTACAGAGTGGTAATGCCGCGACAGATTTAGCTTTCGCACAAGATGTCAATGTCTCCAAACCTAATATTGGAGTAGGGGCCTATTATTTTAGAGATAATTTATATGTGGGATTATCTGCTCCTACTTTATTGAAAACAAAGCACATCGAAGAAAGATCAGGAATCAATGCTTTTGGATCTGATGAAATTCATACTTTTTTAACCGCTGGCTATGTTTTTCAGTTTAATGATATGGTCAAGCTAAAACCTGCGGCAATGGCCAGATTTGTAAAAGGAGCTCCGGTTTCTGTAGACATAACAGCGAATGTTTTATATAACGATAAATTTGAGTTTGGAGTAGCTTACAGAATAGACGATTCAGTAAGTGCTTTGGCGAATATCAATATTACACCGTCGCTTAGAGTGGGTTATGCTTACGATTACACACTTTCAAATTTAGGTCAGTTTACGTCAGGAACGCATGAAATTATGCTGCTTTTTGATTTGGATTTATTAGGAAAAGGATATGATAAATCACCAAGATTCTTCTAAAATGAAAGATATGAAAAAACTACTCGTTATTATATTCGTATTTTCAATACAGTTTATAAATGCACAAGATCAGGAGTTGGTGAGAGCCAAACGATTTTTTGATAAAACATATTACAGTGAAGCCATTACATTATATGAGAAATTGGCTGAAACCAAACCTTCGCAGGAAGTAATAAAAAATCTGGCCGATTCGTATTATTACACGAACGACTTAATCAAAGCCCAGCGTTATTACCGGCTTTTAGTTAAAAATTACAATAGTAATTTAGACAGACAATACTATTTCAGATACGCACAAACCTTAAAAGCATCCAATAGTTATGAAGATGCAAATGCAGTCTTAAGAGAATATTATTCAAAATCTGCTAATGCAAATGATACTGCTGCCTTTGAAAATGATATCAAAACATTAGAAAATGTATCAGCAATTGGGAAAAGATTCGAAATTAAAAATTTAGCGATAAACACGCCAAATTCTGAGTTTGGAGCGGTAAAATACAAAGATAATTTAGTGTTTGCCGGCGTTAAATTAAAACCTGGATTATTTGATAAAAAATTCAAATGGGACAATGCAGCCTATCTAAATTTAGTAGAAGTTCCAATTCAAAATATAAACAACGCAGATGCCGTAACCACTTATTTTGCAAGTGAATTGAAAAGCGGCATGCACGAATCGAATGCTGTTTTTACAAAAGATGGCAAAACAATTTATTTTACACGTAACAATTCAAAAAACGGAAGTAAAAGAAAAAACGATCAAAAGATTTCGAACATTCAAATTTTCAAAGCCGAATTGGTCGACGGAAAGTGGACTAAGTTAACGGCACTTCCGTTCAACAGCCCAAATTATTCTGTTGAGCACCCTGCATTGAGCCCTGATGAAAAAGTATTGTATTTTGCTTCTGATATGCCGGGATCAATCGGTTCGTTTGATATTTATTCTGTAAATATAAATAAAGGCGCATTCGATACTCCAAAAAATTTAGGTCCGCTTGTTAACACAGATAAAAGAGAACAATTTCCTTTTGTTTCAAGTGATAACAAACTTTATTTTTCTTCTGACGGACATTTAGGTTACGGATCGCTGGATGTTTTTGTTTCTGACATCAACGGAGGTGAACACAGTAAACCAGTGAATATTGGCCTGCCTTTGAATTCGAATTTAGATGATTTTTCATTTAATATAGATTCAAATACCAAAGAAGGATATTTTGCATCAAACAGAGAAGGAGGAAAAGGAAGCGACGACATTTATCAATTTAAAGAAACAAAAGATTTAATTGTAGAAGATTGTAAACAATTTATCGCCGGAACAATTACAGATGTCGATACCAAACTGGTGTTAGAAAATGCTATTGTAATGGTACAGGATGCAGACAAGAAAACATTAAACACATTTACCACTGCTGCTGACGGAAAATTCAGTTTTACCGTAGCCTGCGAAAGTTCGTATACGATAGTTGCATTCAAGGAAAAATATACCAATGAATCCCGAACTTTAACCATCGGAAAAACCAGAAATGAAACTAATGACGGTTCATTGGCACTTAAATCTTTAGACGCCATAAAATTAGAAGAAAAAGAATTTGTGGCTAATAAAAGAAAGCAGGAAATTATTATAGAAGAAGAAAACAAGAAAAAAGAAGCGCTTGCTGCGATCGAATTAAAACAGAAAGAGATAAAAGCCAAAGAGGTAGAAATTGCCGCGGCAGAAATCAAGAAAAAAGAAAAAGAAAAGCAGATTATTGCGCAGGAAAAAGATGTTATAAAAGACAGAGACAGATTGATTATCAAAACAGATCCTAT
>Ga0247810_10001130_pt1 | contig 18334 bp, 13 predicted proteins | sample UWRJL119311C1_FD_179918 | JGI IMG/M metagenome (GOLD analysis project Ga0247810, IMG submission 179918) | Plant litter microbial communities from Arlington Agricultural Research Station in Wisconsin, United States - UWRJ-L119-311C-1 | ecosystem: Environmental > Terrestrial > Plant litter >...
ACTGCGATCTGATAGACCTGGAGGAAACGCCTTATGCGAGCTTCAAGGATCAATACCATTGCCTGGCACAGGGGCTCCGGATGCTCGATTCCAAAGGAAACCCGATGAACTGGAAGAAGCGCGTTCAATCGTGCAGTATGCTGGTAATGGCAGAAGACGATCAGCACAACATTTATCTCATCTTCACGAGATCGCCTTACGTTCACAACGATTTCATCGGTTTTCTGACAAAATTTCCCGTGAAGTTGAAAAATGCGCTTTACATGGAAGGCGGACCGGAAACGAGCCTGTATGCGAGCATCGGAGATTTCAAGCTGGAAAAAGTAGGAAGCTATGTTTCCCAGACTTACGAGAAAGATACCAATATTAAATTCTGGCCGTTGCCAAATGTTGTGGGGATAAGGGTAAAGCCTTAAGTATTTTGGATTTTTGATGTTGAATTTTCATTTATCAAGCATCTGAAATCAAGCATCCAACATCAAGCATCCACAATCAAGCATCCGGCATCTATTCCACCGGAAGGTAAATCTCAAATCTCGCTCCTTTGCCGGTTTCTCCGATCGCCATGATCATACCGGAATGGTTTTCAACGATTTTTTTCACAATCGACAAGCCGATTCCTGTTCCGTTGTAATCTCCGGTTCCGTGTAAGCGCTGGAACAATTCGAAGATCTTGTAACCGTATTGCTGGTCGAAGCCGATTCCATTATCTTCCACACGTATGTGGCAGTATTGCTGACCGGCTGGCGTTGCGCTGTTCCTGAGCGGACTTTCGCTAACGATACTGCCGGAAATGTCGATCTTCAAAGGCCTGTCGGGGTGCGCGAACTTCAGTGAATTGCTGATGAGGTTCTGGAGTAGCTGCTGGAACTGGAAACGGATCACAGATACACTGCACAGTTCTGAGCTGGTAATGACTGCTCCGCTCATAAGAATCTCTTCTTCCAGGTCTTCTTTTACCAGTTCCACCAGGTCGTTCAGATCGGTGTCCTCGAATTTCCTGCGGTCAAGCCCGGTGTGCGAGTAAGTCAGCAAATCCCGGATGAGGTTTTGCATGCGATCTGCGGCATTGCGCATTCGTTTCAGGTAATGCTTTCCTTTATCCGATAAACTGTCGAACTCTTTGTCTTCGATCATTGCGGCAAACGTCTGGATCTTGCGCAGCGGTTCCTGCAGGTCGTGACTTGAGATGTAGGCGAATGACTGAAGATCTTTGTTCATTTTCTCCAGTTCTTCGTTGGCTGTTTTCAGTGCTTTCGTGCGTTCGGCTACTTTCTTTTCCAGCTCCTTTGTAAAAACCTGCTGATCTTCGTGCTGCTGCCGGTGAACTTTCCGTTCCGAAACAAGCGTCGATTCCACTTCATCTACCTGTTCAGCGGCATAGAGATGGAAAGCGATCAGGTCTGCAAACAGGTCGAACATTCCCCTGACTTCCGGAATATCCAGGTCATGAGGAGCAGGATCTATGGCGCAGAGCGTGCCGAAAAAACGACCGTCCTTGCGAACGATCGGTACCGAAATGTAGCTCTTAAAGCCATACATGGCCGGAGTATGATGATCGTGGTAGTGCGGATCTTCACTGACATTATTGATAACGACGGCTGCTTCCCGTTGCCTGATCTCGTTACAGATCGTTGTTTTGATCGCGAGCTCGTCTCCCGGAACCATTCCGAATGAAATCGTATCGTGAACACTGCATGCTATCCAGCGATCTTCGGTAACTCTGGCAATAGCGGCGAATCCCATTCCTGTCGTGCGGCAGACCACATCCAGTAAATTTTCAATGATGGGAATCTGCGCTATGGCGCTGACGTCTTTCTGTAAATGCTGTTCGACCGTATCCAATGTGAAGAAGTATGTGCTTTGGGCTTAAAAATAAGGTTTATCTACTGGCTGCGCATGTTAAATTGTAGTTTGTTCTGTAATTCCTTTCGGGAAGGTAACCAGTAAATCGGCGTTGTACGACTGATTTTCATGGAGATTTTTTAGCCCCTGGTTGAAAAGGATTGGTCAATTGCCTACCTTTCGTACTGGAAACTTAATCGTTATGAAGCTGCTGCTTATCGTTCTCCCTTTGTTTTTTGCTTTGAGCCTCACAGGGCAGGAGCAGACGATTATCGTCGTTGAAGAGAATGAGCCAACCGAAAAGAAAGCGGAGAAGCCGGTTTTTCCGAGGAACCAGCTGGGTATAAGCGCGGCGGCGAATTTATCGCAGCGCTACCATTTCGAAGCTGGTTTAGGCTTTTCCGTGGGGGGAAATTATACGTGGCTTACGAAAAGCGGGCGATCGCGTTTCTTTTTCGGAGTGCTTTTCTCGCAGGGAAACTATCAGCGTAAGCAATACCTTTCTTACAATCCTCAATCGGATACGTTTTCGATAAACAGGAGCCGGATCTGGTTTTTCGATGTTCCGTTCAATTACAACAGGATTGTACCGATCGGTAAAAGGGCCTCCGTTTATTTCTCCATTGGAATTTCTGTAGGAACGTATATCATGAGCACTTACCGGGTAACTTATTACTCCGATTCTGCTGATAAAGAGCTGTACAGTAATCCGGAACAGGAAGCACATCCGATCTATCAGCTGCTGATCGGTATCAACCTGGGAATCGGCATGGAATACAAACTCAGGGAAAAGCTCAGCTTGCACATCGAACCGGAACTCAGGCGGAACGGCTCACTCGAATATGCCGGGAACGCGCGATTTACGACCTTTGGAATAAGCCTGGGGCTCAGGAGAAATTTCTGATAAAAGTTCGAGCAATGATCATTCGCCTTTCGAATTCATTCCTTCTCCGTTCATCGCTAAGATAACTGGTTTAAGCCGACAGATCCGTGAGCAAAACAATGACTGCTGTCATCGCAATGAGCACCAGGATAGAAACGGGATTTGCAAAGTTTACGGTCCAGCCCATCGCTTTTAAGCGTTTTGGAGGCAGCAGCCTTTTATCTGCGCGGTTGAAATAAAATACGCCTGGTTTCCAGTTGGAAGAATCTTCGTGCCATTGATCGCGAAGCTCCGCAGAAGGTTTTGTGCTCATGTGACTTTGTATTACCAAAACAAGGTAACCATTTATCTGTTCATTTTCCTGATTCTTTCCATTTTCATGAACCGGTCATAAGAATAGATTTCATCCGTTTTTTCCAGGAATTCAAATAGCGCCAGGGATTTATCGTAAAGAGCCTCGCTTTTAAACCTGGAGCTGTTTCGAAGCTCATCGGCAAGCGTAAGAAAAATGTTCGCAATAACTTCCAGATTGTCTTTATTTACCTGCTTTTCCGACTGAATGAACGCAGCAAATCCGGTTGTGTCCAACACCAGCAGCTCATCCAGCTCGAGATCCAGCTGAGCTTTAAAAGTTTCGCTAATTGCAGCTACTCCTGAAGCAATATTTCCCTGTTCTTTCAGGCCAAGCAGATCGGCCAGCGCTTTGCCAAGGACCTTTCCGAGCTGATCGATCTGTTTTTGCAGGTAATCTCTTCTGTACATCGGTGAAGGTTGACGGGATTAATCTCCCGAATGAACACCGACAAGATTTCCTTCGGTATCAAAAAAGAATCCCATATTGCCGTTATTTTCACCGATGCTGGTTTTCGGCATCGCGATCTTTCCGCCGGCTCCTTCAACACGATCGAGTACCAGCTGCAGGTCTGGATTTCCATTCAGGTAAATGAAAGCGCCTTCGGCAGAGGGTTTGTGATCTTTACTTTTAACAAGAGCTCCGCTTGATCTGGGTGGTTCGCAGGGAAACATGACCATTTGAGCACCCAGCATTTCCATTTCCTGCATTTCTATTTCGAAAGCAGTTTCATAGAATTTTTTTGCGCGGGCTACATCTGTGATCGGAATTTCAAACCAGTTTAATGCATTGGTAGTTTTGCCTAGCTTTTCCATATTTTGTTAGTTAATTGGTGACAGAAGTGTTATTAATCAGCCTAATATACGCATTTACATACTGAAAGGATAATCGATGGTTTCTGACAGTCAAAAATAAGTATACCTGTGATTGACCGTTCGCCCTTTTTTGGAAGGCACTTTTTTAAACGACCATTTTTCGCAAAGAATATTCCCGAAAGCATCGTATTCGTAGATCGTATACAAATGACCATACTTCCTGCGCACGTCGCCCACGTACAGCTCTTCCACATTTCCGTAGGCATCGAAGCGGGTCAGGCTGGTTCCGAAATCGTACGTTTTCTTCTTTTCAGGATCGTACAAGCGCGTTTCAATAGTTGCTATCGCACCCGTCGAATCGAAGGTAGTGATCCTGTCCTGCCATATGGTGTGATGATCGTACCGATCGGAGGACAGGTTGTGCTTATAAGTACGCTCTGTAACCTGGTTATCCGTGTAGAAAAATTCCATCCTGGGAGCGGTTGGATCAGCTGCGGCCCAGTCGGCAACGGCTTCTCTTCCCAATGGGCTGAAAAGGTAATAACCGTAGTGAAAATGGCTGCGCGGAAGTACCGTCGCGTAAATCGAATCGACAAGGAAACCGTTGATGTCATAGTTACAGGATTGCTGGTAGCTATAGGTCACACTGTCGTTTTTTATAAATTCCGTAAGCATATAGAGTTGCCGGTCGCTGTAACGAATAGTCCACCGGGCGGTAATAGTATCAATGATTGTATCCCGTTGAATGACCTGCCAGGTAGAACAATCCGTAAGCCTGTTCTGATCGTCGTAAGTGCGGTGTTCGTCATAAGTTCCTGCCTGGATCCATTGCCTGATCTTATTTCCGGATTTGTCGTACTCCATATGTAAACTGTTGGCCGGCTCGCTTATATCTCCGTTATAAACTTCTTCAAATTGAATGCCTGCCAGACGGATACGCTCGCGCTTTCCCTTGTAAAGATCATTGGAATGATGAATACTGCGCTTATCGAGCTCAGGAGCTACCTGTGCAGAAAGCAGGGTTGCAGCGAAAAGCAAGACCGTAAAAAGGATTGATTTCATCTGTTGTCTGGTATGGTGACTGTAAAACTAGTGAATAACAAGTGGAATATACCTGATTGCAAGTATGAACTGTACACTGCCGATCGGGTGTTCCTGCGTTATCAATGCGTTAATAATCATACTTTTCAACATTTAATTTTTTTTATCCACATACTCACCGTACCTTTGCAGCGAATTTTAGATTTATATATGACATTTGAAGAACTCGGGTTACGAGTTGAGGTTCTGCAGTCGATAGAAGCACTGGGTTTTGCAGAACCAACTCCGATCCAACAGAGTGCGATACCGCACTTACTCAAGAACGAAAGTGATTTCGTTGGACTAGCGCAAACAGGGACCGGGAAAACAGCCGCATTCGGCCTTCCCCTCATCCACAAGGTTACCGACCGTCCTAAGGAAACACAAGCGTTAATTATCTGCCCTACAAGGGAACTGTGTTTACAAATCTCCAAAGACTTAGAAGCATTCGCTCAGTTTGACAAACAGATCTCTGTTGTTGCCGTTTACGGTGGTACGGATATCCGCAAGCAAATGACCGATATTCGTCGTGGCGCTACCGTGGTAGTGGCAACTCCGGGTCGTCTTGTCGATTTGATCAACAGGAAAGCAATTTTCCTGAACACTGTTGAAACTGTTGTCCTCGACGAAGCGGACGAAATGCTGAACATGGGGTTCAAGGAAGACATCGATTACATCCTGTCTTCAACTCCTGAGACTAAGAACGTGTGGCTCTTCTCTGCAACAATGCCGAAAGAAGTAGCTGCAATCGCTAAGAACTACATGACTGATCCGCTCGAAGTAGCAATGGGTCACAAAAATCAATCAAACGAGAACATCGAGCACATCTATTACGGTGTGAAAGAACGCGACCGTTACGATGCACTGAAACGTCTGATAGATGCAAGCCCGGAGATCTTCGGACTGGTATTCTGCCGCACACGAAACGAAACGGCTACCGTTGCTGAGAAACTGGCAAAAGACGGATACAGCGCCGAGCCTTTGCACGGGGATCTTTCCCAGGCAATGCGTGATCGTGTTATGGACCGTTTCCGTGAGCGCTCTATCCAGTTGCTTGTTGCAACAGATGTAGCTGCCCGTGGTATCGATGTTGACAATATTACACACGTTATCAATTACAACCTTCCGGATGATATCGAGAACTATACGCACCGTTCAGGTCGTACAGCCCGTGCCGGAAAAACAGGTAAATCACTCGTGCTCATCAATACACGTGAGCAGTACAAGATCAAAGCGATCGAGCGCCAGATCCGTGTTGAGTTCAAAGCTGAGCTCATCCCAGATGCGGCAACGATCTGCGGAATTCAGCTCAATAAGCTGATCTCCAAAGTAAAAGAGATCGAAGTAAAAGAAAACGATATTGCTCCTTATCTTCCTGCTATAATGGCAGATTTCGAAGAGCTTTCGAAAGAAGAAGTGATCAAGAAATTTATTTCTGCCGAATTCAACCGTTTCATCGAGTATTACGACCGTGCAGGGGATTTGAACCTGTCGACTGGTAAAGACCGTGATCGTGGCGACCGTTCAGAGCGTGCTCCGAGAGATCGTGACCGTGAAGAAAGAGGCGGACGTTTCGAAAAACGTGGCGATCGCCCGGAAAGAGCAGAAAGAGGAGATCGTCCGGAAAGACGTTTCGATGACTCCAACAAGACACGTTTCTTCGTGAACCTTGGTCAGCGTGACGGATTGAACCCGGGTGGACTGCTTCGTGTGATCTGTGATGCCAGCGGACTCACTTCAGCTGCGGTTGGTAAGATCGACGTTATGCAGAACTATTCGTTCTTCGAAACAGATAAAAACCACGAAACAGACGTTTTGCGTAAAGTAAACGGTGCTGAGTTCGAAGGAAACACGATGAACGTTGAGGTTACCGAGAAAAAACCTGAGCGTTCAGGTGATCGAGGCAGCTTCGGCGGTGGTGGAGGCGGTGGTTTCCGCAGCCGTAGTTCAGAAGGCGGCGGAGGTTTCCGTTCCCGTGAAGGTGGTGCTTCAAGCGGAGGTTTCCGTGGAAGATCATCCGAAGGTGGAGCAGGTGGTTTCAGAAGCCGTGGATCAGAAGGAGGAGGATCACGTGGTGGTTCAGCTCCGAGAAGAGACGGAAGCTACGGTAAAGATTCAGGTTCCTCGTCTTCACGCCCAAGAACGGGTGGAAGCAGCGCAGGAGGTGGAGAACGCCGCTCTTACGGAAAGAAATTCGGATCAAACTATTAAGTAATTAAGCAATTATCAATTTAAAAATTATCAAGGAGTTTTCTGTGTTTCAGAACTTCTTGATAATTGATAATTACCCAATTTATAATTGAATTTAAACATGGAAATTAGAAACATCGCCATTATTGCACACGTTGACCACGGTAAAACGACACTGGTTGACAAAATGATTGAAGCAGGAAACGTTATCAACGAGCGTGATCGCCCTACAGGAGATCTGATCATGGACAACAATGACCTGGAACGTGAACGTGGAATTACCATCGTTTCGAAAAACGTTTCGGTATCCTACAAAGGAACAAAGATCAACATCATCGACACACCGGGTCACGCCGATTTCGGTGGTGAGGTAGAGCGTGTACTGAATATGGCTGACGGAGTTTGTCTACTGGTGGATGCCTTCGAAGGACCGATGCCGCAAACACGTTTCGTTCTTGGAAAAGCCCTTGCTCTTGGTCTGAAACCTTTGCTGGTGATCAATAAAGTGGATAAAGACAACTGTACTCCTGACGAAGTTCACGAAAAAGTATTCGACCTGATGTTCGAGCTGGACGCTAACGAAGAGCAGTTGGAATTCCCGACAATCTACGGTTCTGCAAAAAACGGATGGATGTCAACAGACTGGAAACAGCCTAAAACAGATATTACAGATCTGCTTGATCAGATCCTTGACTATTTCCCGCCGCGTCCTATCGAAGAAGGAAATACACAAATGCTGATCACATCGCTTGATTTCTCTACTTACGTAGGACGTATCGCTATCGGTCGTCTGCACCGTGGAGATCTGAAAGAAAATCAGCCGATCGTTCTTGTAAAACGCGATGGTACACACGAAAAACACCGAGTGAAAGAGCTTTTTGTTTTTGATGGTACAGAACGTCGTAAAGTAGAAACAGTTGTTGCAGGAGATATTTGCGCCGTAACAGGCATTGAAGGATTTGAGATCGGTGACGTTATCTGCGACGCTGAAAATCCTGAGCCATTGGCTACTATCGATATCGATGAGCCTACAATGAACATGTTATTCTCCATCAACGATTCACCGTTCTTCGGAAAAGAAGGAAAGAAAGTAACTTCCCGTCACATCCAGGAGCGTCTGACAAAAGAGCTGGAGAAAAACCTCGCTATGCGTGTTTCCGATACAGACAAAGCAGACAAATGGATCGTTGCCGGTCGTGGTGTACTGCACTTGTCCGTACTGATCGAAACAATGCGTCGTGAAGGATACGAATTACAGGTTGGTCAGCCACAGGTTATCCTGAAAGAGATCGACGGTAAGAAATGCGAGCCTATCGAGGAACTGACAATTGACCTTCCGGAAGAATTTTCGGGAACAGCTGTTGAGGCAGTTACAAAACGCAAAGGAGAAATGACCAATATGGAGCCGAAAGGTGCACGTATGATCATCCAGTTCCAGATTCCTTCAAGAGGTATCATCGGATTGCGCAACTACCTGCTCACACAAACTGCAGGTGAAGCGATCATGACTCACCGTTTCCTTGAATACCAGCCTTACAAAGGAGATATTCCGGGACGTCAGAACGGATCTATGATCTCTCTGGAGCAGGGAACTTCCATTCCTTTCTCGTTGAACAACTTACAGGATCGCGGTAAATTCTTTATCAATCCGAATGAGAGCATCTACGAAGGACAGGTGATCGGTGAAAATTCACGTGCAGGAGACCTGTGTGTGAACGTAACGAAAACCAAAAAAATGTCCAACATGCGTTCTTCCGGAGCAGATGAGAAAGTACGTCTTGCACCGGCTAAGATCTTCAGCCTGGAAGAGTGCCTCGAGTACATACAGGGTGACGAGTACGTAGAAGTTACACCGGAAAGCCTGCGCATCCGCAAGATCCTTCTGAAAGAAGGAGATCGCAAGCGTGGCGGAAAATAAAGATTGCGGAAACTCTTTCTTCCCCCTTCGGAGGGGGGACTGAAGGAAGGACTTCTGAAATTGATAATCAAACTACAGATTCCCCCGTTGATTCGTCAGCGGGGGAATTTTTGTTGAAGCTAACAGGATAAGTCCATGCTCAATCCCGCCTCCCCAGTCTCGGCTCGCGCAGATTCTCAAAAAACCGCCACTCATCATCCAGGTAAAGCGATTGAAAATTGAAAATATACTGCTGCTGGCCGTCATGGAAGAAAAGGTAAGTTTTACACACCAGCAGATCTTCCGCAGCAGGAAGATAGCTCGCCGATTCCGGCCAGTTGATCCTTTTGTCTGCTCCCTTTAGCACAATCACGTAATTGTAGCGAATACTGTCAACCTGCACCTGCTGCCAGTTGATCGAATCCGATTGAGCCATCTTCAAATTGAGAGGAGAAAGAACGCTTTTATAAGTTTCCAGGAAAAGTTTGCGCTGTGCGTCATAGGACTTCAGCATTCTTTCCTTTTCCAGCGAGTCGCCCGGCTCATACTTTTCAACGAGCTTTTTGCCTTCCTCCCTCGTGAGATAAAGCCCTTCAATAGCTGAAAAATCACGGGAGATCAGTTCCGAAAACCGTTCACGCGCAAAAACCGTTGATGCATCTTCCTGCGGTGCAGCGCTAATGGAATCTGCCTGACTGTAACAGAAAAGACCGGCAAAAAGAAGGAAAACGAGAAGAAAGTTTTTCATAGGCCTGCTGAATGAGTAAACCAAGCTAATCAATTTTCTTATGTCAGTTCGGGAAAAGTCGTAATTGAATCGTGATTTACAAGGCATACGACAACAGACAAGCAAAAAATCGGGCAATTATCGGCTGTAAAAGTCCCCGTTTAATCAGTAACTCACCTGCATCAGTAGATTACCAAAGTATTAACATACTTTAATGGTTGTTGTTAAAATGCTGTTTTACAGGTAGATGGTTGATGTATTTGTTGCTCATCCCTTAGTTGGCAGTTATTCGCGGCATTGGAAGGCATAGGCTTCTCTGTACTTTTGTACGATAATTTAAAAAACAAATAATGAAATCACCTTTACAATTGCTAGCGATAGCAACAACCACCTTGATTTCCGGTTTCAGCTTTGGTCAGACACGCTATGTTTCTACAACAGGAACAGATGTTGCCAATGACTGTACGCTTCCGGGAAATCCATGTTCAACAATTCAGACGGCACATGATGCTGCTGTTGCCGGAGACTCCATCTTAGTGGCTTCCGGCATGTACGCTCTAACAGCTACAGTCATGATCTCCAAAGATGAGATTGCTCTTGCTGCGTGGAATCCTCTTCTTAAACCAGTTATTGTTTCCACTGCTTCTGATGTTATCTCAGTAGAAGCTGAAGATGTTAGCATTAACGGTTTTGTATTAAAAATGGGGCTTACGGCTTCAACAGGTTACAAAGGAATCGTATCAGCAGGTAACTACGACGGACTTGGTGTTTTTAATAACGAATTCATTTCGACCAAAGCACTTACTTCAGGATTAGCTTTCGGCGCTTACGCTGTACAGCTGAATTCGGCTTTCGGTGATCTTCGCTCAGTGGAGATCAAAGGAAACACCGTTTCCAATGAAGGAGCTGCAAACGATGTGTTCGGTCGTGGATTCTCTTTGGGATCCGGTTCGACAGACGGACCTGGAGGAACAGTCGAAGATAACGATGTTCTTGCTTATTACCCGGTACAGGCCGTTCGTAATACAGGTGACCTGACAATTGAAAACAACGTACTCAGAGGAATCACTATGCTGAACACTCCTCTTGGTAATACGACGATAACAGCAACCGACAATACATTCGACGGACAAACAGCAACGGCTGCTTATGACCTTTACTCCGTTGTCGATATTCGCGGTATCCACACAGGAGACCTCGTATTCACCAACAATACCGTACACAACTATGTATCTGTAGGTGTATTGCAAATGGCTTCTGAAAATGTAACCATTGCCGGGAATACTTTTACACCCCTTGCAACAGCTACCGATTTCGTTTCCCTGATGGTAAACACAAAGCTTATGACAAATGGTGTACAGGGTAATACGTACTCCGACGAGATCGCCATCCTTGGAAATACCTTCAATGCCGGTGTGGCAACAGAGGGAACGGCAATTGTATTTGCTGATCATTATGGTGTGAACACTCCGGCTTTCGGAACAGTTCAGATCGGTGGAGCACTTACAGCCGAGAAAAACACCTTCAGCACATTGCTTGGAAATTATATCAACCTGGATGCTCAGGCGGGTGCAAGCTCAACAGTTGCACTCTGGGCTCCTTATGCTGTAACAACAATGGCGCCGGTTTCCGGGGATATCACTGCACTTGGAATTTACAACAACTACGGATTCACCAGTGCAGCAGACGTTGAAACCAAGAATACAGACGAGCTCGACAACGCAGTGCTTGGCAGGATCATCTTGATGGCCGCGGGTACTAACCGCTATGTTGCCTTAACGGGATCCAATACTTTTAACTCATGCACATTGCCGGGAAATCCTTGTGCAACCATCGAGTATGCAAACAGCCTGGCAGAAGAAGGGAACTCGATCATCATCGCTCCCGGTACTTACGCGCTGACTTCAACACTTACGCTTGCCGAAAATGCATTGACATTGACAGCCGCAGACTTTACAAACAAGCCGGTGATCACTTCAACAGCTTCGGATGTGATCGTTGTTGATGCAGAAGATGTACTCATCAGCGGACTGACCCTGAAAATGGGACTGACTGCGACAACCGGTCTGAAAGGAATTACAACAACAGGTAACTACGACGGGCTGACAATCACAGACAACAATTTCCTGTCCGTGAAAGCACTGACTTCAGGATTGTCTTTTGGTTCTTATGCCGTACAGCTGAACTCCGCTTTCGGAGATCTGCGTACCGTTACCATCGAAGACAATGCAGTATCCAACGAAACAATGTCCAATGACGTTTTCGGCCGTGGATTCTCACTGGGTTCAGGTTCAACAGACGGGCCGGCAGGAACAGTAACAGGAAACGACGTAACGGCTTACTATACAGTACAGGCAGTTAGAAATACGGGTGATCTTACGATAGAGGGCAACACGCTTGCAGGTATCATGATGCTGAATGTGCCGTTGAACAATGCAGCATATACAGTAGAGGACAACTTCTTCGACGGAATTACAGCAACACCCAACTACGGTCTTTATTCCGTTGTTGATATCCGCGGTATCGAAACGGGAAGTGTAACATTCACCAATAACACCGTTCAGGATTATACAACGATCGGTTTGCTGAGCATGGCTTCTAAAAACGTGGTTGTAACAGGAAATACGTTCACTCCGCTGGCAACAGCAGATACATTCGTTTCTGTTATGGCAACTACCAAGCTGATGACAAACGGGGTACAGGGAAATACCTATTCCGATGAGATCACACTGCAGGGAAATACATTCAATGCAGGTGCTGCCAGTGAAGGAACAGCAATTGTTTTTGCTGACCATTACGGTGCAAACGCTGTTGCTTTCGGAGATGTAACGATCGGCGGGCCTCTTGCGGCTGAGAAAAATACATTCTCCGCAGCATTGGGTAACTACATCGCGCTTGATTCACTTACAGGCTCAAGTGCAGCAGTAGAATTATGGGCTCCTTATGCCGTAACGACGATGAAAGCAGTGACACAGGATATCGAAGCGCTTATCCTGAACAACAACTACGGTTTGAGCAACTCCAACGACATCGAAGCTAAGAACATCGATTCACTCGACAACAACGATCTTGGAAAAGTGATCCTCGCTTATACATTCCTTGGTCTTGAAGAAAATGCAGAAGCAATTGCTTCGGTTTATCCGAATCCTGCAACAGACAACCTGCACATCGTGATGAACGAAGCCGGTAAAACGGCAGCCGTTCAGATCATTGACGTGGTTGGACATATTGTTTACATGGGAAGCATCACTTCCGAAGAAACAATCTCTGTAACTGCATTGAACGCAGGTGTCTACATCGTCAAAATGACAGTAAACAATCAGCAGTTCAGCACACGCATCGTTAAGAACTAAGATTCTTATCATAAATGAAAGCCTCCGTTGGAAACAGCGGAGGCTTTTTTGTTGCAATTCGTTGTTAGCGGGTAACATGCTTTTCCTACTTTCACCCTTAAATTGATCGCATGACCAAAAGACAACTGCGAAAAGCCGCTTACAAAGGAATCGTAAAAGAAGGGCAGGGCCACCAGGAAACGTTTGATCTCCTGCGGAAAGAACGCGGCACCGTTACCCTGGATGAGCTCGCTACGGAAGTTTCCAAAGTTCCTTCGCGCGCAAAATGGCATGCTAACAGGATAGCTGTCGTTGTGCTGATGATTTCACTAGCGCTGATCATTGTGATGCGTGGATTGGGAATTTTCGTCATCGGATTACAGCTTGGGGTCAACAGGCCGCTGTTCCTGCTGTTACTCGTCAGTGGTTTGCTCATCCCGGCATTGGGCATCGTTATGCTGGCAACAAAAAGGACCGACCAGATGAAACTGCTGTCTTTCCTTTTCATTTTATCCGTCTTCCGGTCATTGAAAGACTTCGAATCCTTCGACACCTACACGCTCATTGCCCTGGTCCCTTACATTCCTGCCATAGGACTTGGTTTCTGGCTTCCCGAAAAAATGAAAACACCCTACACGAAGAAAGTCGAATATGCCATAAGAGACAATGAAAAAGTAGGAGTGACCAAAGTGATCTTCGAACAAAAAGCGTTCGCGTCAGGAAAGGATTTGATCGATAGTGAGCTATAGCATCACCGTACTGAAAATCGCAGGAATGTCATAGTTCGGTTGTTTTTACACCGGAAAAGTATTTCCAGGGTACTTGACAAACGTTTGAAAAATCAGTATCATTGTAATGACCACTATTTCAATACGTTCGTCAACCAACTGACTACGATCAAAACAGATTCCATACCCCGTTGTTACTCCGATGAAACCCCGGTGATACTCCGGTGTTACTCCGATGCACACCTATGTCACCTTGCTGTATTCCTCTTGAACTCCTGCCGCATTCCCCGTACCATAGCCATACTTACTTTGTAACCGGTATATGCTTTCCATACACTTTTCTTATCCCCGTCATACGGATCACATATTCCAACCTTTCTGGAAAAGCAATTTGCGGTTTAATCCTGTCTGCCGGCATAAGAAGGCGTACACGCCTCCTGACAGGGATGCATATCGGTAATGAATAGACTGAGTAAAGTCTTTCTACCGGCTGAAGGAATAAGGTTTGAAGATGCTGACGAGTCGCAGACTCCTTGAGAAGAGAAGTTTTCCTGGGCTCGTAGGTGTGTTGGCAAAACAACGTCGGTGAAACTGATAAATACAAGCAGCTCCCGCTGGGAAGGACCTTTTGTTTTTTTTTGCTATCGGCAGTCAGGGTTTAACGGCAATCTCCCTCAACAGGAAACAATCATTTTTTGACCACCCTGCTGCGCCATAAATAGTATACCATATAATTCTGCCAACCTTTGAACCGGTCGAAAAAGACTTCGATTTTTGCGTTTTCATGCTTCTGCTCAATAATCCCCAGCTCAATCATTGCGTTAAGAATTCCTGCGTCCCCATAAGGAATAGCTTCGGGAACGTGAAGGGATTTCATCAGGGCATAGTTGGCGGTCCAGACGCCAATACCACGCAACTTTAACAGCTCTTTCTGCTGTGACTCAAAATCCGGAAGGGACTCGATATAGGTTTCGGAAAGCTCACCGTTGACAAATGCCTTCGCCAGCCCGATCAGGTATTCTGCTTTCTTCTGTGAGAACTGCATAGGCCGTAGTTCTTCTGGCTTTACAACAGATAAAGCAGCTGCATCCGGGAAAATAAAATAATCCTTTCCTTTGCAGGTGATTGTTTTGCCGAATTTTTCAGTGATCCGCCGCTTCATTTTAAAAGCAAAGGCCAGGTTGATCTGCTGGCCGATGATGCTCCATGCAAGTGCCTCGAACAGCTCATTGATTCCAACAACGTGCAACCCCTTGAAAGCTTCAGCCATAAAAGCCAGGCGCTCGTCCTTCCGCAGTAATTCATAAAAAGAAGAAATGTCGGCATCCATATCAAACCACTTCCGGATATAAGCCTCCACCAGTTGCTTGTTATCCGCGGTAGGTGTTCCTTCAAGGAACGTGACTGAAAGATCATTTCCGAGGCGGGCTATGCGGAAAAGCAGCAGGTCATTATTGACTGCGAGTGCTTTTACAACGGAATCTCCTTCGATCGCATGCGTGCAGTCGTCAAGATGGCGGTCTAAGTACCACAAGCATTCCCCGAAGCTGAAAAGCTCCGGTATCGGGATGAGAAAAGTGTTCAGATCTGCCATGTTGCTAAAATAGGGCAGAAGAAGATGAGCATACACCAAAAAGTCCTAATCTTTCGATCTCATCCTACGAAATTCATATATTTATCCGGATTCTGAAATCAACAGTTATGAGAACGATCAAGCACATTCACGAAGCGGCTTATGAGCCCATTGCAGACCTGGTTACTTACCGCGCTTTGCCCACGCATTCCGTGCAGTACATCGATCCGTTCCTGTTCCTGAACCACCATGGACCGCAGATCTATGCGCCGGATAATAACGGTTTGCCATTCGGGCCGCATCCTCACCGCGGGTTTGAAACCGTGACATTCGTTATCGAAGGTGATATTGAGCATCGCGACAGCGGGGGCAACAGCGGAACGATCTTTCCCGGAGGCATTCAATGGATGACAGCCGGAAGAGGACTGATCCACAGCGAGATCTCTTCTGACGGATTCAAAGCGAGTGGAGGCAAGCTGGAAATTCTACAGTTATGGCTGAACCTTCCTGCTAAATACAAAATGGTTGATCCGGGCTACAAAGACCTGCAGAAAGAAGACATTCCTGTTCATGTTTCCGAAGATGGAAAAGTCACGGCCGCCGTTATGGCCGGAGAATGGAAGGGAACCCAGGGAGCATATCAGCCAATAGTGGATATCAGCCTGTTTACGCTGGAAATACAAGCCACGGGAATTGCAGAAACACTCATTCCTTCGGAGCAGAACGTATTCTTTTACGTTGTCAAAGGAAGCGTCATCGTAAACGGGACCACCGTACCGCAGTTTCACCTGGTGGAATTCGAAAACGACGACCAGGAGCTGGTGATTGAAGCAACGATAGATTCCACAATTCTCCTCGGACACGCTCTGCCGTTCAATGAGCCGGTTGTTGCTCAGGGCCCGTTCGTTATGAATACGCAGGAAGAGATCCGTGAAGCCTACAACGATTACAACGCCGGGAAATTTGGCGTCTTCCGGTGATTCTATACGAAAGCAAAATTAATGAGAGAACAAAAACCGGCCTTTCATTACAGGGTTTTATCCGCGTGCAGGAATGCGCTAAAAACGGCGATAGCTCCGCAGGAGATCCTCGCCGTTTTCGCATTGCAGGAGTGTATAAAATGGCTCACAGGGAAGGACGATTTTCCTTCGAAGGAGTGTTTGTGAGCCAAGTGTAATGGACCGCCTTGACTTTTTAATTCTTTTGTGTCAGGACAAAAGAAGAGGTGAGATCGTCCGTCATCGGCGGACAACCAATATTATTTGTATCCGCCGACGAATGGCAAAACCCTTTGATCATTCTTTAATTTGACTAGCTTTAGCCCGCTGACACAGGGTTTCAGCGAATAATAGAAACAATGATACATCTTCCAGGGCTCATAACTGATCTTGCGCTGATCCTCGGTGCAGCTGCCATCGTCACACTGATTTTCAAGTGGCTCCGTCAGCCGATCGTATTGGGTTACATTATAGCGGGCTTGCTGGTCGGGCCCAATATCAAGCTTTTCCCGACAGTTATCGACAATGCTAATATTAAGATCTGGGCAGATATCGGTGTCATTTTCCTGCTCTTCAGCCTGGGATTGGAATTCAGCTTCAAGAAACTGCTCAAAGTAGGAACGATAGCCGGCATTACCGCGTTCATCGGTGTTGGGATGACCATTCTGATCGGTTACAATGTAGGCGGCCTGATGGGATGGTCGAGTATGGATTGCCTGTTCCTGGGCGGAATTCTCGGGATAGCATCCACTACGATTATCATCCGCGCTTTTGACGAGCTGGAAGTAAAAACACAGAAATTTACGGGAATCGTGATGGGCGTGCTCGTAGTGGAAGACCTGGTAGCCGTGGTACTGATGGTGATCCTGTCTACGGTTGCCGTTTCACAGTCGTTTGAAGGCGCAGCTATGATAGGTTCCGTGCTGAAGCTGATCTTTTTCCTTGTCCTGTGGTTTGTTTCCGGCATTTTCTTCCTTCCTACCTTTTTCCGGAAAGCTAAAAAGCTGATGAACGAGGAAACCCTGCTGATCGTCTCCCTGGCGCTTTGTTTCCTGATGGTGGTTCTGGCTACGAATGCAGGATTTTCTCCGGCGCTCGGCGCTTTCATCATGGGGTCGATTCTCGCTGAAACACCAAAGGTCGAAAAGATCGAGCACCTGGTGATGTCGGTTAAGAACCTGTTCGGAGCCATTTTCTTTGTATCGGTGGGAATGCTGCTCGATCCGAATATGCTTGTCGAATATGCCGTTCCGATCATTGCCGCTACGCTTGTGCTGCTGGTGGGCAAACCGCTTTTTGTTACCATCGGTGCACTGATCGCCGGCCAGCCTCTGAAGATCGCCGTGCAGTCGGGTATGAGCCTCTCACAGATAGGAGAGTTTTCGTTCATTATTGCAACGCTCGGAGTTACCCTGAATGTAACGAGCGATTTCCTTTACCCGGTCGCTGTGGCTGTTTCGGTGGTAACGACATTCACTACGCCTTACATGATCAGGTATTCGGGGAATATGTACAATCTCATCGAGCGCATTCTTCCTGCGAAATGGAAAAACGCACTGAGGGAATATAGCGTGGGCGCTCAGAATGTAACCGAAGCAAGCGACTGGAAAAGGCTGATGAAGTTTTATGCAGGTAACATCGTTGTCTTTTCAGTGATCATAATCGGGATCATCATTCTCAGTACGAGGTACATTACTCCGATTTTCCCGCCAAGCCTCTTCAACAGGCTGGTAGAAGTGACGCTTATCCTGGCTGCGCTTTCGCCGTTCCTGTGGGCGCTTTCTTTCCGGAGAATGTCCGCCGAAGTTTATGCGAAAGTCTGGGATCGTCCGTTGCAGCGCGGTCCTTTACTCGTCCTGATGCTCACCAGGATAGCTTTGTCGATCTTCTTCATCGGGTTTTTATTCGACAAAG
>Ga0247810_10001136_pt1 | contig 18242 bp, 17 predicted proteins | sample UWRJL119311C1_FD_179918 | JGI IMG/M metagenome (GOLD analysis project Ga0247810, IMG submission 179918) | Plant litter microbial communities from Arlington Agricultural Research Station in Wisconsin, United States - UWRJ-L119-311C-1 | ecosystem: Environmental > Terrestrial > Plant litter >...
GAACAGGAAACGCCGGTAAACGCCCTGGTACTGGTCGAAGTAAAGCAGTCCTCCGCCCCACGTTCCTATATAAAGATTTCCTTTTCCGTCCTGCTCGAGGCAGCGAAGGCTCGGTTCGTATTCGGTCAGCTTCGTGAGCTCTATGAACGAGTTTTTGGTCACCGGGAAGTGTTTCCAGAACTTAGTCTTCTTGTTGAAAGAGAATAATCCGTCGAGCGAAGCGCACCAGAAAAGATCCGGATTGTTGCGGTCTTCCAGGATGGACGAAAAAAGATCGGCCCTTCTCGGGTTCAATCCCGGGATCTGTTTACTGGGACGGTAATTGATGAACCGGTCGCTGGTATGATCGTAGTAATCGAGTCCGCGGTAGTGAGGACTGATCCAGGTTCCGCCGGAAGGATCGGTAAAGATGACGGTTGCCCGGTTATCGGCAATACTGCCCGGCTTTTTGGGATCGTAAAAATAGTTTTTAACCCGGAGTGTTTTCGCCGAGATCCGGATGAGTCCACCGTTCATCGTGGCTGCCCAGATAAATCCTTTTTTGTCGTAGGCTATCCGCGTTACCGCATTGCTGCAAATCGTTTTTTTGTCGTCGGGATCGTGCTGAAAGTGAATGAATCGTTGTCCGTCGAAGCGGTCAATTCCGCTTGCAGTGGCTATCCAGAGAAAACCGTCGCGGTCGTAGGCAACATCGCGCACTTTGTTTGAAATGAGGCCGTTTTCTTTGGTATAGTGGATCACTCCCCGTTGTGCGAATACGGGAAATGCAAAAAACAGCAGGAGCAAAAAGCGGTAATACTTCATTCCGGGGTTAAAAGTGCAATTTTTCTGGTAGTTAGCCTTTGCTACACGTGGGTTTTAACCACAAAAGGCACAAAAGAGATCTATGACGAATAAGATATGGGCAGCTCACAACAGGTAATCGTCCGCCGGGTTAGCCGCCTTTGGCGACTTTTTAGTTAATCACAACGGCACGGCGAACACAAGGATTGGGCAAAGTTCCATAGTCCCGGAGTGAAGTGTAAATGTGTCGGAGTGAATGTTCAACGTCCCGAAGTGAGGTGTAAATGTCTCGGAGCGGACTGTCAATGTCCCGAAGTGAGGTGTAAATGCCTCGGAGCGGACTGTCAATGTCCCGAAGTGAGGTGTAAATGCCTCGGAGCAGACTGTCAATGTCCCGAAGTAAGGTGTAAATGTGTCGGAGCGGACTGTCAATGTCCCGAAGTGAAGTGTAAATGTCTCGGAGTGAATGTTCAATGTCCCGGAGCGGACTTCTCATTTGAATGGTTAAGGTGCAGTATTGAAAAAACCTCATCCGCTTAGTTGCGAATGAGGCTTTAGAAGGAGGTTCCGTTTCCCGGAAAGGAAATTCAGCGTTTGTTATTTCTCTTTGCTGATCTCGCCCATGTAATAGGTATTCTTGTCTTCGCCCCAGAATGGGATGAGCATGTTGGTCTTGTCCATCTTCGGGAAGAGGGCTTTCGCTTTTTCGAAGTAAGGAAGCGCTTTCTTGCCACCGCCGCCGAACATTTTCGGAGTGTAGAACAAGGCCGTTCCTTTCAGGTAGTAAATGTGCGGATTGTCGGGATTGATCTCTTTTGCTTTTTTGAGGTTCTCGTCGAAGATCGGTCCGTATTCCTTCCAGCGGTGCTCACCGTCTACGGCCATACGGCTGTTTGCCAGCATAGCAGCAATGATGTAGCGTTCTTCGTTCTGGATATTCATTGCTTCGATGTTCTCCAGGAAAAGATCGCCTTCGTCGAGGATCAGGTCCTTTTTGGCAACGTCAGGCTCCATGTACGCGATCATTACTTTGGCATACGCGGCGTAATACTGAGCTACCCACTGATCGCTGTATTTTTCAGCTATGAGGTCAAGCTCTGTTGAAAGCGGCATCATGACGGCGACATTCAGGGTTGTGTCGAACTTAGCGAAAGTTGTTTGCAGCAGGTCTTCCATTTCCTGCGTCTTATCCTGGGCACGGGCAAATGAGAAGGTTAACAAAATGACTGCGAGTGATGTGATTAATTTATTCATCGTTTTTGGTTTAAAAATTAGTACTTATAATTCGTCTTTATTGAATTCAGACAGTGAAAAATTCACACCCAGGAAAATGGATCGGTAAATGGCGGGTGTGATGGGATAACGCTGGGTTCCGTCGACACTGTAACGGTAGCCGAGCACGTTTTTCTGATTGGTAATATTGTCAACACTCAGGTAGATAACTGTGAACATCTTTTTAATCGTCGTAAGGTAGCTCACTGTGAGCGCTACGTTGTGGTAATCAGGCGCACGATCGGAAAGAAAGGTGCTTGCGTTCGGATCGAAGTAAGCTCTTCCGCTGGCATAACTGTAAGTCGCGGAGAAATTGGTCTGCAGCTTTTCGACAAAGTATTTCGCAACAACGCTTAAGTTATGGGCCGAAACGTAGTCGGGCGTTACTTTATCCGAGTAGTTCTGGTAGATCCGTTTGGTATCGATGAAGCTGTAGGAGACCCAGTAGTCGAAATTCTTAATGGATTTTTTGTCCCTCCAGAAGAAGTCGACACCCTGCGCGTAGCCATATCCCGAGTTATCGACGGTTCCGTAATTGAAGCGGTAAGCATTCGGGTTGTAAGCAACTCCTTTTTCGCGCACCAGCTGGTCGTAGCTTTTGTAATAGCCTTCAACGCGGAAGGTGCGGTTGCTTTTCATCCACTGGTAATTGGCCATGTAGTGGATCGCCTGCTGGAATTTCGGACGGAAACCGTAAAGGTAATAATTCGGTGCCGCTGTCTGGTAGAACACTCCGCTGGCAAGCGAGATCTGGCTGGATTCTCCTGTGCGAATGGCCACTGCAAGACGCGGCGCTATGTTTCCACGCGCTATCAGCTGGGAATATTCGGCGCGAACACCCGGTTTGATCGCCAGCCACTGTGCGGGCTTGTATTCTCCTTCTACATAAAGAGCGGTGAGCAGCTCGGAGAACTGTCCCATCAGCGTATCGAAGCGCTGCGTGTAGGAATAGCTCTGAACCTCTGTTCCCGCCAGCATGCTCAGCTTCTTACCGAAATCGTGGTAAAGCTCTGCCCTTCCCTGCACACGCGAATCGTTGCGGTAGACGGCAAAATCGCCCCACTCGATGTTATCGGTATTGTTGCTGAAGGAAAAAGCGGTGAAATACTTCGTTTTTTCGTTGATCCATTTCCTGAAAGAAGTCGTCAGGTACGTATTCTGGTTCTTAATCCCGAAATTGATCTTATCTCCTGCAATTGCCGGATCCGGAATCGTTATTCCTGTCTTGTTGAAGGTGTGGCTCAGGCCCATTTTGAACAATCCGTTGCCTTCTGTTTTGGAAACGAAGCGGGTGGACAATCCGCCACCCTGGGGCACGTCGTAAAAATCGACATTGCTTTTGGCTGTTAGGAAGAACGGCGACAGGTTGTTGTAATAACCGGCGTAATCGATGCTGTTTTTACCGAGCAGCTTTTCACCGGCGACGTAAACGCCTGCAAAATTTGCCCCGAGGTTGATGTTGTCTTTCTCGGCAACGTCATTGGTTTGCAGATCGACGACCGATGAGAGTGCCTGCCCATAACGTACGCTGTAACCTCCCGTACTGAAAGCAGTTCCTTTGAACTGGAACGGATTGAAGCGGCTTCTCTGCGCAACTCCGGGAACCGTACTGTTAAAAGCGTTCTGCGAAGTGGTTCCGTCAATGATCATAACGCTTTCGTTGACATCACCTCCGCGAACCATCAGTCCGGTCTGGTCGCCGCCGTTTCGCTGAACTCCGGGAAGCGTTTGCAAAGCCCCGACAATATCTCCCTGTGAGCCTGCGGTTGTTACGATATCCAGCGGATCGAGCGTGGCAATTACCCGGTCGTTATTTGCTTCCAGTTTTCCGCCTTTCACAACGTAAGCATCGAGCTTGGTATCTTCGCTTTCGGCTACAAATGAGATCGTGTAAGTGCTATCGGCAAGAATAACGGTTTGGTAAAGCTTTTTCTTTCCGAGCTGTGCGGCAACAATGACCTGCTCGCCTTTCAGCTGGGTAACGAGCCTGAACTGCCCGTTGGCATCCGTCGCGATAACCTCGGTGGTTCCTTTAATGTATACGTTGACCTGCGGAATCGCAGCACCTGCATCGTTTTTCACTTCACCGTTAATGGTACTCTGGGCGATCATGAAAAAAGGAGCAAGCAAAAATGCAAAAGTTAAAAAGTAAAGTTGTTTCATATGTGTGTATTCGTTTCTAATTCAGTTATAAACATTCTACGGGTCAAAAGTAAAATGGGAATGAATCGTGCACAACCATTAATCGGTGAACTGTGGATATTAATCGGTCAATTGCCGTTGAGCAGATTCGAGGAACAAATTTAGAGTTAATTCCGGATTAGGATGGTGAGGACAATTGATTGAACCACATAGAGACATCCGCCGGTCGTCGGACACGGTAGGAAATATAGAAAGTAAGTTTGATATGCAGTTTGGTGAATTGAACCACAGATTACACAGATCTCACAGATTTATGATTCATATTCCGCCTTTGACGAAACGCTTACTTTGCACACAACAGAACGAAACCAGCTACTATTCGCCTTCGGGTTTTGTTTCCGTGGTTGTTTTCGGTTTTTTCTCTTTCTTGACTTTCGCCGGTTTCTTCTTTTTATCGCCTGTAGGAACAGCATCGTCTTCGGCGCCGGTATTGGCTGTTCCGCCGAACGTATAGGTTTCTCTTCCCTGCTCGTCGTATACATGATCTTCAACCAGCACATCTTTCTTGTAAATAGCGCGGCGCTTCAGCTTCTGATCCGGGAAACGCTCTTCGAATAATCCTTCTTTCAGGCCTTTCTTGTAGGTTTCAATGGATTGAAGATGTCCCTGGTAGTAAAGCGTTTTAAATTCCCCGTTCTTTACGTCCATCGTCCAGTTCTCGGTTCTCAGGAGCGTTCCGTCATCATAATAGTATTTAAAAACGCCGTTCCTTTTTCCTTGTTTGTAGGTCAGCTCTTCGATGATCTTCTGGTCTTTATTGAAGATGAGGAAAGGCCCTTCGAGCAGGCCGTTCACATAATTTGTTTGCTTAACACGTTTATTATTGGCGCCATAGGCTACTTTCGCTCCGTTCAGAATACCGTGATTGTAGGTTTCCAGCTTGGTTGTATCACCGGCTTTGTTGTAGTAAACCTGTACGCCGTTTAATTCGCCTACGGCATACTGCATTTCCCAGGCGGGAATCTCTGTACTGTCGTAGTAATAGGTCCAGACTCCGTTGGGCGATCCCATAACGTGATTCCGGATCACCATCAGGCAGCCGGTTGCGTATTTTGTGGTATCGATACCGTTTGTTTTCCCGTTCACGAATGTCACACGACGCTCTAAAAGACCATTCATGTGGCAGGTTTCGCAGGTTCCGGAGAACGGTTTCTTCATGGAGGCTGTCAGAACGGTATTGGAAGCTTCATCCATTTCGAGCTTCTCGTTGCAATCCACAACTCCGGCAATTTTCCCGCATTCCCACTCGGCAAAGCGCTTTTTCTTCAAAGCATCTGCTTTGTCATAACAGTTTTTTCTTTCCGGCTTCACTTTAATATCCTGGGAAAAAGCGGAGAAAGAAAACAATACGGCAAGGATTGCAAGAATCTTCATGGGATTTTTTTTGCTGAGTTTATCAATTATTGTTCCATCAAAAGCGGAAGACGCATCAGGCCCTCACGCATTTTTTCGGAGATTGGAATGGAACGCCCGACGGTGCTGTCGAAACAAACAAGTACGGAAGTACCGATTGTTCGGAGCTCACCGTTCACTTTTACCTCATAGGTCATGGTAAAGCTCTTTTCACCTATGTGTTTCAGGTAGCAGTAAATTTCTACCGGATCGTTGAGAAACACCGGCTTCAGATATTCGAGCTCGTTCTTTCTCAGCAGGATGCCGTTCTTTTGCCAGTCCCAGTCGGTTCCGAGCAATGCGCGGAAATAATGGATACGGGCTTCTTCAAAATAGTTCAGGTAAATCGCGTTGTTGACATGCTGCATCATATCGCAGTCTGAAAAACGCACTTTTAATTTTAACGGATCTGTCGCCATGCCTTACTTTTTATCGAGTACGGAAAATTCGGAATTATTGGAAATGTATTCGGGAACGATTGCTTTCATCAATGCAACGAGTTCCATATTGGTGTATGCGGTATTTTCCAGGGTCAAACGGGAAATCAATTCAACCTGCTCCAGATGGATCTCACGGTTCCGGGCGATCAGGATCTTCGGATGATGCGTCGGAAGTGTATTCTCGCTGTCGTCGAGCAATTCTTCGTACAGCTTTTCTCCCGGGCGCAGTCCCGTAAAAATGATCTCAATATCTTTCCCGAGCTCCAGGCCACTTAACCGGATCATGTTTTTCGCCAGGTCAACGATACGAACGGATTGTCCCATATCGAAAACAAAGATCTCGCCTCCGTTCCCCATTACGCCGGCATCCAGCACCAGCTGGCAAGCTTCCGGAATGGTCATGAAGAAACGCGTGATCCGTTCGTCGGTTACGGTAATCGGTCCACCCTGCTCTATCTGTTTCTTGAACAACGGTATCACCGAGCCATTTGAGCCGAGTACATTTCCAAATCGCGTTGTGATGAACTGTGTTCCCTTCGACAAGCTGGCCTGCTGGGCTATCATTTCGGCGATTCGTTTGGAAGCTCCCATGACATTCGTAGGATTTACGGCTTTGTCAGTAGAAATCATTACGAATTTGTAAACCTTGTATTTCACGGCAAGATCTACCAGGTATTTTGTGCCGCGAATGTTCGTAGCAATGGCTTCGGAAGGATTGTCTTCCATCATCGGCACGTGCTTGTAGGCTGCCGCGTGGAATACCCAGGAAGGCTGAAAACGCATAAAAAGCTGTTCCAGTCGCTTCTGATTGCAGACATCCCCGATGATCACTTCGATCGTACAATCGGGAAATGATTGCAGGATCTCGAGCTGGATCTCATACAAAGGCGATTCTGCCTGGTCGAACAAAACGAGCAACCGCGGATTGTACCGGGCGATCTGTCTTACCAATCCACTTCCAATAGAGCCGGCCGCTCCTGTTACCAGGACGACTTTTCCTTCCAGCTCTTCGGCGATCTTATCCTGGTTGAGCACGATCGGGGTTCGCCCCAGTAAGTCTTCGATCTTAACCTGGGCGATCTGCCTGGAAGAAAATTCTCCGTTAATCCAGCTTTTCGGACTCGGTACTTTCTTGACCTGGACCCCGGCATCGAGACAAAGCTCGACTACCCTGCTCTGATTTTCTTCTACCGGCTTCTGAATGGCAATAATGACCTGTGTAATAGCTTCGGAAGCCAGGATCTCTTCCAGCTTCAGCGTATGAAAAACAGGAATGCCTTCCATGCGGGAACCAGCGATTTTCTTGTTATCGTCCAGAAAACCGACGATCTTGAAATTGATGAGACCGTCACGCTCAATGGTCCTTTTGGCTATTAATCCGGAAATTCCTGCGCCGTAGATGAGCACGCGCACTTGTTCTTCCTTGGTTTTAACCGATTCGAGGTACCATAATTTGATTGTAAAGCGGGCAACGGTTACCAGGAAAACACAGATCATGTACTCCATGATCAATACCGACGAAGGAAACAGGAAATACCCGTCGAACGCGTAATAGCGAACGAGACCGAGCACAAAGAAAATGGCTGAGCTGGTTGTTACTGCAAGGAAAAGCCTTCTGAAATCGACTGTAGACGTGTGCCTGACCATTCCCATGTGAATACGGAAGAAATAGAAGGTGAGCAGTCGTACGAGGAAAAAAATGAGAAGCGATTTCGAGAGGATTTCCCATTCTGCCAACCAGAGTGCCATGTCTGATTTGAGATCAAACCGGATAACATACGCCACCAACAGGGACACTGCCGAAAGACCAAGGTCAATCAGAATTATAATCCACCGGGGCGTGTTTGTTTTAGGGAACATGCTACAAATTTAACCGAAAGTATCAGCTATGCAAACCTCCGTTAAGTGAAATCGTCTGCCCGGTAACGTAATCAGCAGCAGGATTCAGCAGCCAGTCGAGCGTTGTCAGAATGGTATCTACGGAGCCCAGCCGTTGTTTTGGAATTTGTAAACGGATCTGTTCCTGCTGTTCTTCAGACACTTCCGAGATCATCCCCTGGTCGAAGTACCCGAGGGCCAGCGCGTTAACGGTAATTCCGGAGGCGGCTGTTTCTTTGGAAACCGTTTTGGTCAATCCGAGCAAGCCGGCCTTACTTGCAGCATAGGCAGCTGTTCCCGCAACACCGGTTTGTGCCACAACCGACGAGATCGAAATAATACGTCCGTATTTGTTTACGCGCATGGATGGCAGCACGCCTTTCATCAGCAGGAATGGTGCGGTAAGATTAACGGCCATCACTTCGTTCCAATCGTTTTCATCCAGCTTCCAGGTCATACCGTTGCGCGAAATTCCTGCATTATTGATCAGCACATCGACGCGGCCAAAGTGTTCCAGTACATTTTCCAGCAGGATGGAAATGTCTTCCGTATTCCTGAGATCGGCCTGAAACCAGGCGTGTTCTCCCTTAACATCGTACAATTCCTGCTCGTGGTACTGAAGTGCCAGGCTAACATTCTGCGTTTCGAAATGTTTCACCATCGCTTTTCCCAGTCCGCCGGTAGCGCCTGTTATTAAGATGACCTTTTGCTCCATTTTTTTCGAAGTGATTTTAGTGTTTTCCACCACAAAGGTGCATTATTCCATTCAAGATGGCCGTAAGTGACGTCCGAGCTTCCCCAATTTAAATTGAATCTTCTTACGCCTTCGACGTTAGAACCTCCGAAATCAAAGAGTAAGTCTCGATCGAAAGCAAGTTTCAGTGCATGTTCCATCAACCGGTACATTCCGCCGTTTTCTTTCGCTTCTTTCGTCACGGTTCCTTTCAGGTACAGCACGCGGTTATTGAAAACGAGCAGCCAAATCCCTCCAAGCCATTCGCCGTTTGACTCGAGATTAAGCTGTAGCAGCTCGCCTCCCCTGCTATTGAAAGCGTCGACAAGATTTTCGAGCAAGCCGAGTGAATGATCGTCAATTGCGGCAATTCTGTGAGACAGCTCGCTTTTCAGCAATGCCGCCAGTATTGGTTTTTTGTGCTGTTCAACAACTTCGAAACCGGTAGCTTTTTTAAGCATGCGTTTTACCTGTTGATTGGGTTTGTAGCCTTCCCTCGTCAGCACCTGGTGATGCCTTGTATGGTTTTCGTTCTCCCATTTTAGCTGAGCATCCGCCACCGGAAAATGGATTTTTAGTTCTTTTATCAGCTCTTCCTCAGAGGGTGGATTGTTTCCAAGCCATTCGGTATAACGATGAAAAAAAGGAGCATACAGCACACGGATTCCGAGCTTCACTGAAAACGGACAGGCTATTCCTTCGGATCGGTCGGCATTGTAGAGAACCGCCCAGTTATCGGCTGTTGCATCCAGGTAAGCCGAGAGCGAGAAAACAGTTCCGCCGGAACGCTCAACAAGCTGATCCCACTGTTTTTTATCGATATGTTGTGACAGCACTAACTCCATTCCAGGTCTGAGAACGAAATGAATGCATACTTATTTTTCGTGACTGCGGCAAAAGCTTCCAGCTGTTCCATGGCATAAAGCGTTAATCCTTTCGGGTGGCCGATCACCACAAAATGCTCTATCCCTTTCCGGTCGTAAACCGCTGCCTGTTTCTTCAGCATTCCGGCATAAAAACCGTCTGAGCTGGCATGATTCCAGGTAAAACTGGTCAAAACAGAGCGTTTTCTTCCGGGTTGAGCGAGGAAAGCACCGTCTCCCATCATTTTATGTCTTTCGGGCGCCATTCTGCCGAGTGCGTATAATTTCCAGTAAAAAGCAGGTGAATAGCGCCAGGAAGCGATGGGAATTTCCGTGAAAAAACCCTTTTCGATCGGCTTGCAAACATCGTTATCGAACCGATAGGCATCGGAAAATGCAGGAACGGCAGAGAAATCGAAATCGTAGTGCGGAGACTGGAATTTTCCACCCGGAAATACACTGGTATCGCAAACGATTCCCAGTTCCCTGAATATTTCTGCCAGCCTAGAAAACGGCTGAATGCACCAGCCACCGGCCCGAAAGCTGTGAACGGGTTCATTGGTCAGCGCAGCCAGGTACTGATAGTATTGGCTTACGATCTGCCTGATCTCTGCATCCGGGAAATCATCAAGCTTATAACAACCGTCGGTAACGATCATCCATTTCCCATCAGTATAAGTAGATTTTTCCCAATGCGGGTGTATGTGGAGTTGAACCGAACAACCTAAAGTGATCATTTCTGCTATCTGCCGTTTAACAAGATCAAGGTCTTTTTGCAGCTCCGAATGAGCAGGCGCATATTCTTCCAGCCGGACCAGGTAGCCTACATCGACGAAGAATGTCATGCGGACCGCGTGTTTGCGACAAAGATCAAGCAGCAGATTTGTTGGTTCTATCATACACTTTTCCACCGTTCCCGTTGTGGTCCCGAAAAAAAGCTCATAATCGAATGTCAGCATAACCCGCATACTGCGAATTTAGCTTTTTCCCGACAAATGCTACCTTTGAAAGAAAGTCGGAAAAGCAATGCAGGAAACAGAGCGCAAATTCCTCGTGAACGAACAGGTTCACCAGGCTATTGAAAAATCGGAAGGAAAGCAGATCCGGCAGGGCTATATCATGGACGGACCCGACGGAAAAACGGTTCGCGTCCGCACAAAAGGATCGAAGGGCTTTCTGACAATCAAAGGAAAATCGGTTGGCATTTCAAGAAGCGAATACGAATACGAGATCCCGCTGCAGGATGCCGAAAGCCTGCTGGACCAGTTCTGCCCTGTTTCCCTTTCAAAGGTGCGCTTTGAGGTAGAAGTCGGAGGTAAAACCTGGGAGATTGACGTTTTCCATGGCAAGCTGGAAGGATTGATGGTTGCCGAGATCGAGCTGGAAAGTGAGGACGAAGCTTTTGAGCTGCCGGAATGGGCTGCCGAAGAAGTGAGTCACGATCCCGGCTATTACAATTCCAACCTGATTAAGAGGGTTTAGCTCACTGTTTTCACCATCCGCCAGCGGTCGGACAGGCTAAAAGAGACAAAGAACACAAGAGATTGCTTTGATGACCTGCGTGGTTGAGTTACTATAGCCTGCTGGCAAAGGCATGGGCGCTAAGAGCTCAAGAGATTATCCTTGCTTTTCAATAGTTAGCATATCCGGTTTCAGGGCAGTATCAAACAGCTTACATTGAGTTGCAAAAGCTACCAGTTTTGTGTATATTGGAATGGAAAAAGCACCTGTCAAGGTTTTGTACTCAGGATTCCAACAATTGCTTTGCGCCGCTTTATCACCGCTTTAACTCCACTCTATCTCCACTCTATGTTCATCCTGTCTTCCTCTTGTGTATGTCTCCTGTACCTACCGGATACGTATCTGGCAGCAGCGGGACAGCAATGGACAAGCAGTAGACAAGCCTCAACACATGGAAAAAGGCAGGGAGATCCCTCAAGTTAAGGGCGCCAGCTTATCAGCAGCTACGATTTTATGAGTGTATCCCGGCTATTTTTGTTTGTGGAATTGTTATCTTCCGTGCATCTCTACCCAAAAAACCAATGAAAGCACGATCCATTTTACTTTCCATCCCCGAATCCTGTGGTCAGAGCTGGTCTGAAATGACGCCTTTAACAAGCGGCCGCCACTGCGGGAGCTGTGACAAATCAGTGGTCGACTTCACTTCATTTTCAGATTTGCAGATCGTTCAGCACATCCAGTCTTCTCAAGGAGAAATCTGTGGCCGTTTTTCAAATCGCCAGTTGAACAGGGAACTGCCTGTTCCATCCGTTCCGCGATTTTCCGGCCTGTCGCTGGCAGTAATGGTTGCGCTCGCTATTACGATGACTTCGGTTCCGGCCTACGGCCAGCAAACTGTTAACGCTCCAACAGCAGTTGTCCGGGACACATTAACGGCAGGAAAGCAGAAAACGCTTCCACCTGTCACGATTTCAGGAACGGTGAAAGATCTCAGCACTGGCGAACCGGTTTATTTTGTCGCCGTAAAGCTCCAGTATCAGGGAAACCGGATCGCTGAAGTAATGGCAGATGCAAACGGTTTTTTCTCGTTTGAGATCAACGAAGACCAGCTATTTGATTCACTGGTAGTTTCTGATTTCGGCGAATCTTTCAGCGAAGTCCGGGTTGCAATAGACAGCAGCAAGCTAACGGGTATTGAACTTGTAGTGGAGCCTGAAGCAGAGGTAACGATGGGCGCCATCGTCATTATTAAAAATCCTGATCCGTGGTATCCGCTGGAATTCTTTTCTCACGAAGACCTGGCACCCCGCAATAAAAAGCCAAAGAAATCGTTGAAGGAAGATCATTAACGATCATGAAACGAGCAGCTTCTCTATTGATTTCCATTCCACGGCCCTGCGAACAAAGCTGGCAGGAAATGACTCCTTCGGGGAACGGGATTTCATTTTTGATAGTTATTGGAATGCACAGCAGAATGTCGGATCATAATGGTAAGAATATTTGAATTATTTCGTAACTATTATGGAATGTCGTTCTTCCAGGCATCTTTAGCCAAACTAAGAACGATGCGCCCTGTTTTAATTTCTCTTTTCCTGCTTTCGATAACTGTATTTTTCAGTCAATCAGCTGCTTCTCAAACACCTGTTGCAATTGTATCGCCAGATTCACTTCTCATTACAGGAACTGTTTCTGATAAAAGCACCGGCGAACGCATTCCGTTTGTAAAAATTGAGCTACGTTCGGGAATTACTTTTGTTCAAGGAACGCTTACAGACATAGAGGGCCGGTTTTATTTGATTTCCGAACAGGATTCTCTGAACCTGGTTATCAGCGGTGTTGTTGGGTTCCGAGACACTATTCTCCCTGTAACTTCCGCAACAGCTCACTCTTTGAATATCCAGCTGACTCCTGCTCCCACACTGATTGAGACGGGATATGGTTACACGCCCAGAACGTTTGTAAGACCGACGATTGTCACTATTCAGGAGATTTCAGAAACTCCGCGTCAATACAAACGCAGGATGCGACGAGCAGAACGACGGAAGAAACAATCTGATTAATCTCTTTCGAGATCCTTCTTTTCTGCGTCGAAGACACTTCCCCCTATTCTTACGCTGAACCATTCCAGGAACAGCGAAAGCGTTGGTTTTGGCCAGACCGCTTCATCGTCTGTAACAGCTTCGCACTCGTTGATCATGATGTTCTTGAAATGCTGTTCCAGCAAAGGCTCCGTATCAAAAAAGTCTTCTTCTACCAGGTAAACGGTTCCTTCCAGGTCGTCTTCCTCGTTGAAATCGAAATCTTCGTCGTGCTGCTTGGCCCAGTTACAAAATGCCTGTCGTGGCTCTACCAGTATGTATCCGCGGTTAACTGTTCTCATCTTCTCTGATTATAGGTTTATCTTCTCCTTTTTCGACCCGTTTCCAAACCGTTTTTCCTGATTTGGGAACGGTAACGACGTAAATCCATTTTTCTTTCTTAGGATCCTTGTGAAGGATACTTCGAATGACTTTTTCATCGATCTTTTTATTTCCTTCCACAATGATCAGCTGTTTTTCGCCGACAAAGATCAACCCGTTCCGCTGTGGAATGCGGATATTGCCACCAATAGCGTAGGATTTGCATTTCGGCCCGAAACAATCGATCCAGTTGAAAAAAGCATTGGTCGTTTTCAGGCTGTCGTTGAATTCATATTTCAGCAGTACCAGACTATCCGCACTTCCGACAGCGAACCATTTTTCCTGGGTTTTCGGCCCGAAACGATCGGGAAACAGCAGCGTATCCCATTTTACCCAGCGTGAATCGGCGAAGAGCGTATCTACTATTCTCAGGAAAGTACTTTGCTCCGGGCGCTCATTCGTCAGAACAGCTTTGGCAGTATCGTCCTTGTGTTCCTTGTAGCTTGAATTCGGCGCAAGATCACTAAAATCGACGGTTTCTTCCTTTTGGGTGCAGGAAAACAGCAACAGAACGAGAACTGGAAACAGGTATTTTGTCATAGTTCAAATGTAAGGAAACTAATTTTCATTGAATGGAATTGTTCGGATAGCATTCACTGTTAAACCGATGCCAACCTGTATTTTCAGTGAGCCTCCGTTGATCACATGGAGGTAATCAGCTGTGGAATAGCCGCCTTTAAAAAGCATTTTCCATGAAAGCAACGAGCTGTTGTTCTGGTAAAAGGGCAGGAAATTCCATTCCGCCAGCAAACCGCCTTCTATATTGGCAAATGCCGGGCCCCGCCGGTAAAGCGAACCATCCGGCTCTTCGCGGTTAATGATGCGAAAAGTCGAGAAAGCCGCATACGGAGCAACGGTCCATTTCGGTTTGTCGATCACGCAGATCCCAAAGCTCAGTGTTCCCTGGTTGATCTGCAGCCTGCTGGTGTCACTGAACTTAAAATCCTCCAGGTAGAATTCCTTTTTCGAGTGTGTTCTTCCCGAAAGTATGCGGTAGTCTGCCATGAATCGCCGGTAGCGAAACGCCGCACCAAGCGACCATCCTGCAAGCGGGTGGAAATAATCGGCCATTTCCCCGCTAAAAACGGATAATCCCGGGCCAACATCGAAACCGATCGCAACATGTTGGTATTCCCAGGCCGGAATATCCGTTCGTGGCGTAACGCTCAGCGCGCTGTCCATGTAGTGGCGCAATTGTCGCAGCTGCACGGTATCTTTTCCTTCATTTGTAAGTGTACGGACAGTGGACATTGCGATCTGTGCCTTCTGCATTGCAAACAGTGCGATATCAGGGTCCGGAACGGTATTGTTCTGCATATTGATCAATTCCTGCACTTTCCGGGCTTCGAGCTCGTAGCAATCAAAATACAGCTGGGCAAGCGGACGGTATCTGTTCTCGAGAGAATCGGCCATGAACGACTCACTCCTGATCCACTGGGCTTCCGAATACAGATGACGGTGCACCGTCCGGTCGAACTTCTGCACTTTTTCTTTCACTACGATCCTGGCGGAAAACTGGAAGAGCACCAGCGGTGACGGAGGAGGATCGAGCCATACTGTTTTCAGCAGCACAGAGTTGTTCCAGATCAGCGAATCGTGCCCCTGAGAGCTAACTGTAAACGATAGCAGCAGCCAGCAGATCAGCAGGCTTTTTTTCACAGGCTTTTAAGCGTTTCAACGAGGTAAGCTATCTGTTCTTCCGAACAATCGAGGTGTGTTACCATGCGGATCATTCCGGGGCCGAAAGCAGCAACTTTCACCTGTTTTCCTGCAAATTTCTCAATGTACGCATCCCTTTCCGGGGCGTTCAGCAATTCGATGATCACGATATTCGTTTCAACGGGAACAACCTGTTTCACCCATGAACATTGCTTCAAGGCCGTTTCCAGCTGTTTTGCCGACTCGTGATCCTGGTCCAGCCGATTGAAGTTGTGCTTCATAGCAAACAATCCTGCCGCAGCGAGGAAACCTGCCTGGCGCATTCCGCCGCCCATGACCTTGCGCGCACGACGGGCTTTGTGAATAAAATCAACTTTTCCCAGCAGCAAAGAGCCAACGGGCGCCCCCATTCCTTTCGACAGGCAAATGGAAATGGAGTCGAACCGGGCAGCATAGATTTTCGGGTCGATCCGATTGACACGAAGCGCATTGAACAGCCGCGCTCCATCGAGGTGTAAGGGAAGCTGATACTCTTTCGCCAATTGGCTGATGCGTTTGATCTCTTCGAAATCGTAAACCGCTCCACCTCCGCGATTAGCTGTATCCTCCAGTGAAATAAGCTGTGTTACAGGGAAATGAATATCGTCGGGCATGATCCATTGTTCGATCTCCGCAGCTGTTAAACGCCCACGGTTTCCCCGGAGCAAACGAACCGAAGCGCCCGAATTTTTCGCAATTCCTCCGCCTTCGTATTTGTAAATGTGGCTTTCTTCATGACAAATTACTTCTCCGCCCGGTTTCACGTGTACATTGATCGCGATCTGATTGGTCTGGGTTCCGGAAGCGCAGAACAAAGCGGCTTCCATACCGAAATAGTCTGCCGCAAACTGCTGAAGCTCGTTTACCGTGGGATCTTCGCCATAGACATCATCTCCCAGCGGGGCATTGAACATGGCGTCGCGCATTTCCGGAGTAGGCTTTGTAACGGTATCGGAGCGTAAATCGATGGGAAGCTTCATACTATAGTCTTTAGTTGGGAGTCTTTGGTCAGTAGTTGCGGGTTTATTGCAGCAAATGAGCTAACAAAAAAACCACCTCTCCGTGAGGAAAGATGGTTCAGTATATTCAGAATGACTGAGTTCGGGCGAATTAACGCTTGTGGAACATTTCGTCAGAAACTGTCAGTTTTTTGCGTCCTTTACGGCGACGTGCAGCCAATACTTTACGACCGTTCTTCGTTGCCATACGGCTACGGAATCCGTGTTTGTTCTTTCTTTTTCTTACGGACGGCTGAAACGTTCTTTTCATGATTCTAATCTTTATATTGCGATTTCCAATTCAATTTATCCTCTGTTTCACAACAAAGGCGGGTGCAAAGATAGGTGCTTTTTCGAAAAAGTCAAGACCTGCAAGAAAATATTCGAAAAAAATGCACCGGATGCCCACCCGTCTGTTACATTTGCACTACAAATATACATACTCATGTTGCGACCCAAACAGGCAAAGAAAGAAAAAGTTCAACTTACCCGCGACAGCTACAAAAAAGCACGCCGTATTTTTTCCTATTTGCGTCCTTACCGAACAGAGTATGCAATTGGCTGGATCTTCCTGGTACTTTCGACTTCTATAGGACTGGTGTTCCCTATCCTGCTCGGTCAGCTGCTGGGACTGGGCAGCGGAACCAGGACTTCCATGGCAGATGCGGTGAACGCGATCGACCTTTCGAACATTACGACCGTTGCCCTGGTACTCTTCATTATGTTTGGCGGACAAGCGCTTTTCAGCTATTTCCGGGTGGTCCTTTTTACCAACGTTACCGAAAAAGCGCTGAGAGATGTGCGTTCGGATGTTTTTTCCCAGCTGCTTCATCTTCCTATGGATTTTTACAACCGGAATACCGTTGGAGAGCTCACCAGCCGTCTTTCTTCCGATATTACCCAATTGCAGGAAACACTCAGAACTACCGTAGCGGAATTCTTTCGCCAGGTCGTGATGGTCGTGGGCGGCGTACTTTACCTCAGCTTCGTTTCCTGGAAGCTTGCACTTATCATGCTGGCAACTGTTCCGATCATTGCTATCGTTGCCGTGTTCTTCGGACGCTTCATTAAAAAACTGTCGAAAGAAGCCCAGGACCAGACAGCCATTTCCAATGCCATAGCTGAAGAGTCGATGATGGGGATCGGGAATATCAAGGCATTTACCAACGAGAATTACCTTTTTTCAAAGTATAAAAATGCGATCGAGGAGATCCGCAGGCTGAACATTCGCAGCGGACTCTGGCGCGGAGTGTTTATTTCGTTCATGGTCTTCTGCATGTTCGGGGCCATTGTTTTTATCGTCTGGCAAGGATTGTTAATGACACAGGGACCGAATCCTGAAATGGCGCAGGGCGATCTGTTCTCCTTTTTAATGGTGACCTTATTAATGGCTGTCAGCATAGGCTCGCTTCCCGATTTTTATTCCGGGATCCAGAAATCGGTCGGTGCAACGGAAAAGCTCATGGACCTTATTAACGAGACGAAAGAAACCGAGATCTTTACCGGGAAAAACAAACCGGCAGTTACGGGGAACATTGCTTTTAAAAACGTTTCCTTTCATTATCCCCAGCGCCCCGACGTAAAAGTTCTGAACGATATTTCTTTCGAGATCGGCTCTAACCAGACACTTGCGCTCGTAGGGACATCGGGTGGCGGAAAATCGACGATCGCTTCCCTGGTGCTGAGCTACTACTCTATCGAATCGGGCATCATTTCGTTCGATGGCAACAATACTTCCGACATCGACCTGAAACATTTGCGCGATCACATTGCAGTTGTTCCTCAGGACGTCATCCTGTTTGCCGGAACGATCCGCGAGAACATTGCATTCGGGAAGCCCGGAGCAGGTGAAGATGCGATCAACGAGGCAGCCCGGCAGGCAAATGCCTGGGATTTCATCAGTGCTTTTCCCGACGGAATGGAAACACAGGTCGGCGACCGCGGAATTCAGCTCAGCGGTGGACAGAAACAGCGGATCGCGATTGCCCGCGCCATTCTGAAGAACCCGACCATTCTTATTCTCGATGAAGCAACTTCCGCACTCGATTCGGAATCGGAAAGAG
>Ga0247810_10001137_pt1 | contig 18232 bp, 18 predicted proteins | sample UWRJL119311C1_FD_179918 | JGI IMG/M metagenome (GOLD analysis project Ga0247810, IMG submission 179918) | Plant litter microbial communities from Arlington Agricultural Research Station in Wisconsin, United States - UWRJ-L119-311C-1 | ecosystem: Environmental > Terrestrial > Plant litter >...
AACGAGGTTGACCTCGACAACGCCGCGAAGTACGGATTCGACGTTGTCCGCCGGATCAGTGGTGGTGGGGCCATGTTTATGGATGCGGGATCGGTCATCACCTACTCGATCTACGCGCCGAGCGACCTGGTGCAGGGGATGAGTTTCGCCGATTCCTACGCCTTCCTCGACGAGTGGGTCATTGTGGCGCTCAAGGCGCTTGGCATTGATGCGAGCTACCAGCCGCTCAACGACATTACGAGTCCGACAGGCAAAATCGGTGGGGCCGCGCAGAAGCGGCTCGGCGCCGGCGCCGTTCTCCACCACGTGACCATGAGCTACGACATGGATGGCGAGAAAATGGTGCAGGTGCTGCGCATCGGCCGCGAGAAGATGAGTGACAAGGGCACCAAAAGCGCGGCGAAGCGGGTTGACCCGCTGCGCAGCCAGACCGGACTGTCGCGCGCTGAGATCATCGACCAGATGAAGGCGACGTTCACGGGACTCTACGGCTCAACTCCCGGCGAGGTCACCGCCGAAGAGACGGCTAAAGCGCACCAGCTTGTTACCGAGAAGTTCGGTACCGAGGAGTGGCTGCACCGCGTCCCGTAGCCGCTCGTTCTTCCATGCTGCTCCCGTCCCGGACCGGTGCAGACAGTCGCGGACGCACCCCGAGTGCTACCCCTCGTCGACGAGTTGTGGGTGTCGTTGCACGCACCTCCAGGAGCGCTGCTGGCGGATGGAATAGTCCGCCCTGAACGTGTTGTCGCGCTCCGAAATCACTGGGCAAGAGCATAATTGTCGATTATTCGTTAATCAAAATGCGCCTCTGACCAGCCTATAAAATCGTCTCTAGTAAAATCCCATAGGATATGGGATAGTTCCGTACGGGTGATTTGCACCCATACCCCTGGATCACTGGAGATCATGACAATGAAGTCACGCACGACAATCACCGCGGGCCTTGCCGCGATGACCCTGCTCGGTCTGACGGCGTGCAGCACCGGCGCGCCGGCCGCAGAGGGCGAACCGTCCGGCAATATCACCATGGTTGTCCCCATGGGCGCTGGCGGCGGAAGCGACCTCTCGGGCCGCGCCATCGCATCAGGACTCGAGGCCGGATCCGGCCTCAACATCAGCGTCGAGAACCGCGAAGGCGGGTCCGGGGCGATCGGTTACTCCTACTTCCTTGCGCAGGAGGGCAAAAACAATTTGCTCCTCGCGGCCGAAACCGCCATGCTCGCGCTTCCGGTCACGCAGGACGTGGAGTTCACATACGAAGACTTCACCCCGATTATGAAGGTCGGCGATGACTTCACGCTCATCGTGGTTGCGCCGGATAGCAAGTACGACACCTGTGCCGACGTTGTGGAGGCGGCAGCCGACGAGCGAGTAGTGGCCGCCGTCTCCGGAGCGACCTCGCTCGATGAGATTGTGTTCACACTGATCGAAAGCGACCAGGACGTCGAGTTCGACCGTGTTCCGTTCACGTCGGGCAGCGAGGTGCTCACTGCAATCCTCGGTGGCCAGGTGGATGTTGCATCCCTGAACCCGTCCGAAGTAGTGGCGCAGCTCGACAATGGCGACCTCAAGGCGCTGTGCGCCGTGTCTGAGGAGCGTTACACGTACGACGAGCTCAAGGACATTCCGACCGCTGCCGAGCAGGGAATCGACGTCTCCTTCGCCCAGTTCCGTGGCTTCATTGCCCCGGGGAACATCGGCGCGGAGAGCACGGAGTTCTGGATCGACGCCGCGAAGGAGTACGAGCAGAGCGCCGCGTACACGGAATACATCGAGTCGAACTACATGCAGGCCAACGCCCAGTACGGTGACGAGTTCACCGAATACCTCGCGGGCAACACGGCTGACCTCGAGAAGGTCTTCGCAGAATGATTACCGCCCAGCGCGGCGGCCTGATAGCCAGTGCCGTCCTTGCCGTAATAGGCGTGGCCGCCGTGCTGGGTGGCCTCGGCTACGGCGTCACTGTTGAGGATGGGGAGATCGGCCCCGGCTTCCTTCCCGTCCTCTCGGGTGGACTCGTTGCTATCTTCGCGATCCTCGATCTGATCGGTCGTGTGCGTAACCGACACGATCTACCTACCCAGGCCGAGCTCATCCTCGATACCGTCCATAACGACGCGGATGACGAAGGCCTGCGTCACACGGTGTATCCGGCGAACGACCCCGGAGCCGCAACCACCAGCACCCAGGCGGTCGGCATGGCGAAACGTGACGCTGTCGACATCTTCGGCCGCACGCAAAAGCAGCGCAACAAGATGCTCGGCATCGTGATCGGTCTCGTGATCCTCACGCTGCTGGCCGTGCAGGTGGTCGGATTCCTCATCGCGTTTGTGCTGCTGCTCTTCGTTATAGCGGTCTTCGTTGAACGCCGCTCTCTCCTGCCGTCCGCCCTGGTTGCTCTTGTAGCCGGCGCTGTGACCTACGGCATCTTCGTTGTTCTGCTGCGCGTTCCGCTGCCGCAGGGCTTCCTCGGGATCATCTAGGAGCGACCATGATCGACAATCTCATCCTCGGCTTCTCGACGGCGTTTACCCCCGAGAACCTGCTGTGGTGCTTCATCGGAGTGCTCCTCGGAACCGTGATCGGGCTGATGCCCGGACTCGGATCGACCACCGGTGTCGCCATCCTCATCCCCCTGACTCTCACCCTCGAACCCGTCACCGCCCTGATTATGCTCGCGGGCATCTACTACGGTGCCCAGTACGGCGGAACGATCACGTCTGTCCTCATCTCGACACCGGGAGAGGCGGCCAGCGTTGTCACAACGTTGGATGGCTATCAGATGGCCAAAAACGGCAAGGCTGGTTCGGCTCTGGCGATCAGCGCCATCGGCTCGTTCATCGCTGCGATCATTTCGCTCGCCTTACTGATGTGGCTCGCGCCGCCGCTAGCGGACCTCGCGCTGAACTTCGGTCCCGTCCAAAACCTCGCGATTATGATCCTCGGTTTGGTGATCGTCGTGAGCTTTGCGGGTGGCTCGCTCTCCCGCGGACTCATGATGGCCGCGGCCGGATTGCTCATCTCCACGGTCGGTGTCGCCACAGGGTTCAGTAGCGCCCGGTTCACCGGCGGCAACATCAACCTCCTCGGCGGCATCCCCTTCATCGAGGTCATGATCGGATTGTTCGCGGTCGGCGAGGTGCTGCACCAGATCCGGCGCGGCGCGGACGCGCCCATCCGCACCCGCTTTAAGGACATGGTTATCAGCCGCAAGGAGCTCAAGCAGAGCGCCGGCCCGATCCTCCGCGGTAGCGGTATCGGGTTCGTGCTCGGCATCCTCCCCGGCGCCGGCTCCACCCTCGCCAGCTTTATGGCCTACGGCATTGAGAAGCGCGTCTCCCCGCGCAAGCACCTGTTCGGCAAGGGCGCTATCGAAGGCGTCGCCGCACCCGAGGCCGCCAATAACGCTGCAGCGAACGCCAACTTCGTGCCGACGCTCGCCCTCGGTATTCCCGGTGGCGGAACGACGGCAGTGCTTCTTGGAGCATTCACGGTATACGGGCTCCAGCCCGGCCCGCGCCTCTTCGAGACGCAGCCGACACTCATCTGGGGACTGCTGGTCTCGTTCTTCATCGGGAACGTCATGCTGCTGGTTCTGAACCTGCCGCTTGCGCCGGTCTTCGCACAGATGCTCCGTATCCCGTACGGCTACCTCTACCCGATCATCCTGCTCACGAGCTTCGTCGGTGCCTACTCCGTCAGCAACAACATGTTCAGTGTGTTGTTGGTGCTGATCTTCGGAATCGTCGGCTGGATCATGAAGGAGCTGGACCTGCCCATGGCCCCGCTTGTCCTGGGTCTCGTTCTCGGCCCGCTGTTCGAGAAGGCGCTTGTGCAGACCTCGGCCCTCGGTCAGGGCAGCTTCGCGATTCTGTTCCAGAGCCCGATCAGCGTCGGCATTCTCATCTTCACTGTCCTGCTGATGGTTGGCCCCAAGATCGCGGCTCGCTACGCCGTCCGTCGTCGCCCCGCCGCGCAGGACTCTCGCATCGAGGACCACACCAAGTAACCCGGTCTGATCCCACGCACCCACGTATCTCCCATTGTAAATATAGGAAATAGGAATCATGCGAACCATTCAGAGAGCGGCCCAACGATGAGCCTCTCGGGGGACACCTGGCCCATCGCCGCAGCGATGCTCCAGTTCCCCGCAGTCACCAGCGACAACCAGCCCGTCTTTGACGCAGACCCATCTACCTGGGTTGAGGCGTTCGAGCAGATCGGCGAGACGGGTTTCGACCGAACCGAGATCAACGACAACTGGCTCCGGGTCGGCGACCTGTCCGACAACCGGGTCGACGACCTGGCCGAGGCGGGGCGCGAGGCGGGCATGATCCTCGAGTCCGTCTGCATTGTGCGTTCGAGCATTATTGACCCGGTCACCGGGTCGGATAACCTCGCCTACTCGCACCGCACCCTCGAGGCCGCTGCGCGCCTGGGCGCCGGTGTGGTGTCGGTCGGGTTCCACCGTCCACTCACCACGGAGCAGCGTTCCCGGCTCTGGTTCTGGACATCCCAAGGCGAGATCGATGCCCCCGACGACCCGGAGAACTGGGATTTGGCCGTGCGCCGTGTCGCCGAACTGGGGCGTCACGCTGCGGAACTGGGGCTCAAGCTCACACTCGAAATGTACGAGGACACCTACCTCGGCACTGGTGCCAGTTCAGTGCGGCTCGTCACCGAGGTGGGGCTCGATAACGTTGGTCTGAATCCCGATGTGGGAAACCTCATTCGCCTGCACCGTCCCATCGACGACTGGCAGGAGACCCTCCGGGCCACCCTGCCGTATGCCAACTACTGGCACGTCAAAAACTACGCACGCGACGAGAACCCGTCTACCGGCAGCTATACGGCCGTTCCGGTCCCGCTCGAGCTCGGCCTCATCAACTACCGTCACGCTGTGCGCGACGCGTTGGCCCTTGGCTTTCGCGGCACCTTCGTCTGCGAGCACTACGGCGGAGACGGGCTTAGTGTCTCCGCGCTCAACCGCGAGTACCTGCGCCGTGTTCTCCCCGCGGCAATCCGTGCCCTCCCCGACACGCCTCCCGCAGCGAAACCCCGTCCGGGTGCTGCCTCCCTCGATCTCGGAAAGGAGATGGTCTCGTGACCGTCCTCGACCACAACGCGACGACCTTCGCCGACGATGCGCTCGCCGGGCTCGTTGCCGCCCATTCCTCCCTTCGCCGCGTCGATGGCGGAGTGGCCCGACGTGACGCCCTTCCCAACGGACGGGTTTCGATTGTCATCGGAGGCGGATCGGGCCACTACCCGGCCTTCGCCGGACTCGTGGGTCCGGGACTCGCGAGCGGGGTGGCCTACGGCAATATTTTTGCCTCGCCGTCCGCGGGTCAGGTGTGTCGGGTCGCCCGAGCCACCCAGGCCGGTGGTGGTGTGGTGCTCAGCTTCGGCAACTATGCCGGCGACGTGCTCAACTTCGGCCAGGCCGCCGAACGCCTCCGCGCCGAGGGTGTGGACGTCCGTGTCATCGAGGTGACCGACGACGTCGCCTCGGGCAGTACGTCCGAAATCGCCAAGCGCCGCGGCATCGCCGGGGACCTCACGGTCTTTAAGGTGCTCGGCGCAGCAGCCGAAGAGGGCCTTGCCCTCGACGCCGTCGAAGAACTCGGCCGCCGCGCCAACGCCGCCACCCGCTCCTTCGGTGTTGCCTTCTCGGGCTGCACCCTTCCGGGTGCCACCGAGCCCCTCTTCAGCGTGCCTGAGGGAAAGATGTCCATCGGGCTTGGAATCCACGGCGAGCCCGGCATCTCCGAGGCCGACCTTCCGTCGTCGGTCGAGCTGGCCGAGTTGCTCGTCTCCCGCCTTCTCGCTGAAGCGCCCGACAACGCGGGCGATCGTGCTGTTGTTTTGCTGAACGGGCTCGGCACGTTCAAATACGAGGAGCTCTTTGTGGTCTACGGCCACGTGGCACGCCTCCTGCAGGAGGCCGGGATCGTCATCGTGGAGCCGGAGGTGGGCGAACTCGTGACCAGCCTCGACATGAGCGGCGTTTCGGCGACGCTGATGTGGCTCGACGACGACCTCGAGCGCCTCTGGTCTGCCGCGTGCTCCACGCCGGCATTCCGCAAGGGTTCCCTCGTGCTGACCGACGCGGTGGACGCGAGCGCCGCTGCTGACCGTCCGGCGCATGCGCCTGATGACCCCCGCCATGCCTCTGCGGGACCCGCGGTACTCGCTGGACTGGAGCAGGTCTGCGCCATGGTTGTTGCCGCCGAAGATGAGTTTGGCCGTATCGACGCCATCGCCGGTGACGGCGACCATGGCATCGGAATGGCTCGGGGCATCACCGCTGCGCTCGAGGCCGCCACGGCAGCGGTAGCACGTGGCGCCGGCATCGGCACAATCCTCGCGGATGCCGGAGAGAACTGGGCCGAGAACGCCGGAGGAACCTCCGGCGCGCTCTGGGGTGTGTGTCTCACGAGCGCAGGCGCGAGCCTTGCTGAGGAAGACGATGTGGCCGCACCTGCAGCATCCGCTCGCGCCGCCGCCGCCGGCCTCGCCGCGATTCAGCGCCTCGGGAAGGCAGAGGTTGGGGATAAAACCCTCGTCGACGCGTTCGCTCCCGCCATCGCGGCGCTGTTCGATGGCGCCAACGCCGGTGACTCACTCGAACAGACCTGGGCTCGTGCTGCCGTGGCCGCCGAGACTGCCGCGGTCAACACCGCGCAGCTGCGACCACGACTCGGTCGGGCCCGTCCGCTCGCAGAGAAGAGCATCGGCCATCCCGACGCAGGGGCCGTGTCGTTCGCGCGCATCGTTGGCGTCATCGCCCGCGAACTCGCCGGGGCTGCAGCATCCACCCATTCCACCCGCATTGACCAGGAGAAGTGACACCATGCCAGAACCCCTCAGGATTGTGGTCGGCAGCGATGATGCCGGTTTCCAGTACAAAGAAGCACTGCTCCGAGACTTCGAAGCCGATTCTCGCGTCGCGAGCGTTGTCGATATCGGCGTAGGCGCCGACGGGCACACCGCTTATCCCCACGTTGCTGTCGAAGCGGCTCGGATGGTCGCCGATGGTCGCGCGGACCGGGCTCTGCTGGTCTGTGGTACCGGATTGGGCGTCGCCATCGCGGCGAACAAGGTGCCGGGAATCCGCGCTGTGACCGCACACGACGGCTACTCCGTGGAGCGCGCCGTTCTCAGTAACGACGCCCAGGTGCTGTGCTTTGGGCAGCGCGTTGTTGGCCTGGAACTTGCCCGCCGCCTGGCGGGCGAATGGCTGAACTATAGGTTTGACCCCACGAGCGCGTCCGCCGAAAAGGTGGAGGCAATCAACAGCTACGACGGATCTTCCGAGGAGAACAACTCATGACGAGCAGCACACTGACCCGCCCGAAGCTTGCCCTCACCCTGGGGGATCCGGCTGGCGTAGGCCCCGAGCTCGCGGCGCGTTTGCTCGCCAACCCGGCAAACTTGCAGGCGGCCGAAATCTACATCCTCGCCGACCGCGCCGAGCTGGATGCTGCTTCGGCCGTGATCGGCGTCGAGATTCCTCTCAGCGATGAGCCGCGTCCCGGATTCGCGACCCTCCTCGACGACAACTCCGCGCCGGACACGCCCATCCCGCCTCGACAGGTGAGCAAGGAAGCGGGCGAGCGCACCCTTCACCAGCTCCGCCGGGCGATCGAGCTCGCCAATGAGGGTGCCATCGGCGCCATCGTGTTCACCCCGTTGAACAAAACGAGCCTCCACCTCGGGGGGATGACGGAGGAGGACGAACTGCGCTGGTTCGCCAAAGAGCTGCACTACGACGGGGTGACGAGCGAAATCAACATCATTCCCGGGATGTGGACTGCGCGGGTCACCTCCCACATTGGCATCCGCGAGGTCGCCGACCGTATCTCCACGCAGGGCGTCGTTGACGCCATCGATCTGCTGCACGGCCTGCTCTCCGACTCCGGCATCGAGTCGCCGCGGATCGGCGTGTGTGCCTTGAACCCGCACAACGGTGAAAACGGCATCTTCGGCCGCGAAGAGATCGACGTCATCCGCCCCGGCGTCGAAGCCGCGGTCGCAGCGGGCAAAACCGTGGATGGCCCGTGGCCGTCAGACACCATCTTCCTTGGCTCGAAGGAACGCTACGACGGCATTGTGACCATGTATCACGACCAGGGTCAGATCGCGATCAAGTTGATGGGGTTCGATGGCGGGGTCACCGTGCAGGGCGGACTTCCCGTGGTGATCGCCACCCCCGCGCACGGGACTGCTTTTGATATCGCCGGAACCGGTAAGGCCAGCGTGACGTCGAGCCAGAACGCGCTTGATATCGCGATCGCGATCGCGGGCCGACGTGCCGCCCGCGTTAGCTAACTGATGCCCGCTGCCGAAATCTACGTGGGAGTCAGTACCAAGCTGTACCTCTCTTACCGTGAGTCTCGAGCGTGGATCGAGGCGGTCGCCGAAATCGCCCGGGAACACCGGGCAGTGCAGAGTGGCCGGGTCACGTTGTTTGTTGCGCCGTCCACACCGTTGCTTGATTCGGCCGTCCATACCCTCCGCGGCAGCGGCGTTGTTGTGGCCGCGCAGGACGTGAGTCGCTTTGCCTCCGGTCCCTACACCGGCGAGACGGGAGCACCGATGCTGGCAGAGATTGGTGTAGCGATGGTCGAGATCGGGCATGCCGAACGCCGTGCGCTCTTTTCCGAGACTGCGGAGGTCATCCGCGCCAAGATCACCGCGGCACACGACGCGGGGCTCACCCCATTGTTGTGTGTCGGTGAGACTGAACGGTCCGATCCTGCTGATGCTGCGGGCTCGTGCCTCGAGCAGCTCCGCGACGCCAGCCGGGGGCCGCTTGTGATCGCCTACGAGCCTGTCTGGGCGATCGGAGCGGCGGAACCAGCGAGCGCCGACTATGTGCGCGCAACCGTAGCTGCGATCCGACGCGGTCTCCCGGACGCCCAGCGCGGGTCGCCCATTATTTACGGAGGAAGCGCAGGACCTGGCCTCCTTGGGCAGCTGCGCCCCGACGTGGACGGGGTGTTTTTGGGCCGATTCGCCCACGACCCCGAGAACGTTCGCGCGGTCCTCGACGAGGCCGCGGTTCTCCTGGCCCTGTAGCGATTCCGACAGATCCTCTAAGATCGGAGAAGCCTGGGACCCGCGTAAATCCAGCTCACAATAGACGTTAGGACACACAAATGGTTGCTGCGACACCGCGCCGACCACCCAGCAGAGTCTCTCTCGCCGACGGTGTTTACGACGAGCTGCTGGCTCGTCTTTTCGACAACACCCTGCCGCCCGGTGCTCCGATGAATATGGACGCACTGTCGCGAGACCTGAACGTGTCGCAGACGCCCATCCGCGAGGCCCTCGCCCGGTTGGAATCCACGGGACTGGTGACGCGCGCCGCGCTACGCGGGTACCGCGCGGCCCCGATGCTGACCACCAAAGAACTCGACGATCTGATGCACGCCCGCGCGATCATCGAACCGGCAAACGCGAGCCTTGCTGCCAAACACGTCACCGATCACTTCCTTCAGGAGCTGGACCTGACCATCGAGCACCTCTCGTCGTCTCCAACCGGCCCCTCGTTCGCGGAGTACCACACCTATTGGGAAGCCGACGAGCGCTTTCACGACCTGATCGCCCGCCAAGCGAACAACGCGTTTTTGCATCGTGCCTTCGAGTCACTGGGCGGACAGGCGCAGCGATTCCGGATGTTCGCGGGTCTGGGAGTCAGCGATGCCGACCTGGCTATTGCGGAGCACAAGGCCATCCGAGCTGCGCTCGCCGAGCGGGATTCCGATGCTGCAGAAGCAGCGATGATGGCCCACGTCTCAGCAGTGCGAACGCGGGCCGTGCCTTTTACCGAGTGAGGCACGACCGTCGTCGCAGTGACGGCACCGTTGTTGTGGTCGAAGATTACACAGGCGCGTTCACCCTGGATCGCGTCAGGTGGGCGGTGCGGAGGTTTCAGGTAGCGCCGTGAACAAGTCCAGTTCCACAAACGCACTGATACGCGCCGCTTTTTCTTCCTCGTAATTCGGGTCTGTCGCCGATGCGGGACTCAGCAGGCGGGACTGGATTGCGCGAAACATGGCGTCGATGGCGTCGGCGCGTGCCTGCGTCAGCAGCTGCTCGACATCGATGTCCGAGCGTGCACAGCGGCGGAGAAGGTCCGCAATGAGTCGGTGGACCTCGGGCCTGCGGCGCTGGTCCTTCCGTTTCAGCTCCGCGAGTTCCTCGTCCATGTCGGATTGGAATTCAAACGTTCCTGAGGCGTCGAGTCGCGCAGCGGTGTCATCATTGTCGGCGGCGAGGCGCTCCAGCTCCGCGCGCACAACCTCCCGCAGCACATGGGGCTCGTAGTCGACATGGTCTCCCAGCGCGCCGACAACGATGTGGTTCATCAGGGCCATGCGGGCGGATGCCACGTAGATCAGTGCGCCTTCGTCGACGACCCGTTCGATGGGCGCCAGCGGAGCGATCGGCGGATCGACATACGTGCCGACATCGGCCCGCTTTTTCCTGCCGAACATCCCGACTACTCCTCCGATTGCCCGCCCCACGGAGTGTGGTCGGGCGTTTATCTAGAGTAGTTCGTCGTTTGCCGCCGCCTGCGACAGCGTCAGCTCTAAGCGATGGGCGGCCGTCAACATGTGTGCACGCATCGCCGTTTCGACGGCATCGGGATCCCTCGTCAGTAGCGCCTCGTAGACACGGGTGTGCTCGTCCAGCGCAATCTGTGCTTCTTCTTCCATGGCCAGTCCGCGCTCAACCCACACGCGCAGCAGGGAGCGGATGCTCTGCAGCAGGTCGAGCAACACCTGGTTCTCTGCCGCCTGGGCGATCTGCAGGTGGAACTTGAGGTCCGCCTCGATGAAGCGAGTGCGGTCGCCAATGTTCGAGCGCATGGACTCGATGTGATTGCCGAGCTGTCGGAGCTGCGTTTCTGTGATCAACGTTGCCGCGAGTCGTGCCGCGAAGATCTCCAGCTGGCTTCGCACTGCAATGAGTTCTTTTGTCCGCGGCGCTGCGAGCATCAGGCCCCAGTTCAACGTCTCGGGCAGCAGCTCGGAAGCAGACCCACGGAGGTACGTTCCTGAGCCGGGTCGAACATCGACCACACCAAGAATTTCCAATGCCGCAAGGGCCTCCCGCACCGCGGAGCGGCCGATGCCCAGCGATGCCGCGAGTTGGCGCTCCGCAGGCAGTCGTGTTCCCGGCTCGATTGTGCCGCTTGTGAAATAGTCCAGCAGGCGCTTGGCGACCGCGCTGACGGCGGAACCGGTCTCTACCCGGCCAATGGCGGCCGACATTGCGTCGGATGGACTGGCGGGATAGGCGGGCACAACCGTCACGCTATCAACAGAAATGCCGACGAGGAGGGCGATAGCACTCGTTCCAAGAAAATGATAGATAATTTGGTCCACCAATTATTTGCTTAATTGGTCAACCGGTTGTTAGGTTGTTCGCGGGGGCCCCTTCGTCAGGTGGCTTTCGCTCGCCTGAACTAACAAAGGGGTTACCTTGGCAAATACGCGCGTAGAGACACCCGTCTCCGCCATCGAGAAATCGACCATTCGGAAGATCTCCATCCGGCTGGTCCCATTCGTCGCGTTGATGTTCTTCATCAACTACCTCGACCGTTCGGCCATCGGCTTTGCCGGCCCGAACGGTATGAACGACGACCTTGCACTGACCGTCACCCAGGTCGGATTCGCGGCGGGCGTCTTTTTTATTGGTTACATCCTCCTCGAGGTCCCGTCCAACCTCGCCCTCGCCCGCTTTGGAGCCCGCCGCTGGCTCGCGCGCATTATGGTCACCTGGGGCATCGTCGCGGTTCTGTTCACCTGGGTGGGCAGCTTTGAGCACCTCGCGATCCTCCGATTCGCGCTCGGTGTCGCCGAGGCCGGATTCTTCCCCGGAGCAATCCTCTTCCTCAGCCTGTGGGTCCCTGCCCGCCACCGCGGCAAGATCCTCGCCCTGTTCTATCTGGCTCAGCCGCTGAGCACTGTTATCGGCGCACCGCTCGCTGCTCTGCTGATCGGCGCTGACGGATTCCTTGGCCTCGAAGGCTGGCGTGTGATGTTCCTTGGTGTTGGAGCACCCGCAATCATCGTTGGTTTGATCGCCTGGTTCTACCTGAAGGACAAGCCGTCCGACGCGAAATGGCTGACCAGCGAAGAGCAGCAGTGGCTCACCGCCGAGCTCGCGTCAGAGAGGGCCAAGACTGAAGCGCTCCACGTTGTGAGTGGCAAAAAGAAGGGCGGCTTCAAGCAGGCCTTCACCAGCGGCCGTGTCTGGACGCTTGCGTTTATTTACTTCGGCTTCATCTACGGCCTGTACATGCTCGCGTTCTTCCTTCCGACGATCATCGCCGGGTTCCAGGAGATCTATAACGTCGAGTACAACGTATTCCAGCGTGGACTCATCACGGCGATTCCCTACGTGCCTGCGGCCTTCGCGCTCTGGTTCTGGACGAAGGACGTGTCTAAGCGTGGTCTGAAGACCTGGCACATTGCCGGTCCGGCGATCGTCGCTGCGCTCACCATCCCGCTCGCCCTCTTTGCCGGTTCGCCTGCTCTCACCATCGCAGTTATCGCGATCACGGCCATGGCGATCTTCGCAGTGCTTCCCAACTTCTGGACGTTGCCGACGCAGTTCCTCACCGGAGCTGCTGCTGCAGCGGGAGTCGCACTCATCAACACCGTGGGAAACCTGGCCGGATTCGGAGCACCGTACATCACCGGCGCCGTGGCCGACGCGACCGCAGACGCCGACGGAAACCCGCAGTACTTCCTGCCCATGGCGATCGTCGGCTTCTTTATGTTGACGTCTGCCGTGCTGATGGTGCTTCTCGCCCGCTCGGGCAAAAAGAACGTACCGATCGACGGCGAGCCCGTCGTCACCATCGCGCACTAATCCCCTGGGGCAGCTGTGAGACACGGCTGCCCCTCGCAACTGTTCTGGAGATCACTATGACTCGCCTCTTCAACGATCCGGTCGAATTCGCCGACGAGATGATCGACGGCTTTGTGGCCGCCAACAAAAATCACGTTCGCCGGGTGTCCGGGGGAGTGGTGCGCAGCACCCGCACTCCCGAAGGAACGGTCGTCCTGGTGGTGGGCGGTGGCTCCGGTCACTACCCCGCCTTCGGCGGCATCGTCGGATCGGGACTCGCCCACGGCGCGGCCATGGGCAACCTCTTCGCCTCTCCGTCCGCGCAGCAGGTCGAATCGGTAGCGGTCGCTGCGAACCGTGGTGGTGGTGTTCTCCTCTCCTATGGCAACTACGCCGGTGACGTGCTGCACTTCACCCAGGCGCAGGAGAAGTTGAACGCCGCGGGCATCCACACACGATCCATCGCCGTGACCGACGACATCTCCAGCGCCCCCATCGACGAAAAGCACAAACGTCGCGGCATCGCGGGCGACCTCACTGTGTTTAAATCGGCCGCCGCTGCCGCCGAGGCGGGGTACTCCCTCGACGAGGTTGTCCGTGTCGCCGAACTGGCCAACGAGCGCACCCGATCCTTCGGTGTCGCGTTCAGCGGGTGCACTCTTCCCGGCGCCGACTCGCCCCTCTTCTCGGTGCCCGAGGGACGGATGGCCGTGGGTATGGGCATCCACGGAGAGCCGGGAATCGACGAGACCGACGTGCCTACGGCCGATGAACTCGCGGAGCGCTTTGTCACTGCGCTGCTCGGCGAACTGCCCGACGGCGTCGAGAGCACGAGCGGACAACGCGTGGGTCTCATCCTCAACGGACTGGGCTCGGTCAAGTATGAAGAGCTGTTTGTTGTCTATCGCCGCGTCGCCCAGCTGATCGAGGCGGCTGGCATCGAGATCATCGACCCCGAGGTGGGTGAACTCGTCACCAGCTTCGACATGGCGGGCGCCTCGCTGACCCTCTTCTGGCTGACCGACGAACTCGAGGGCTTCTGGCGTGCCGCAGCCGACACCCCGGGATACCGCAAGGGTTCCGTTGCCGCTGTCGAACAGCTCGAGGCCAGCGAAATCGCCGAAGCGGAAGCTGTGGTGATCCCCGACTCGAGCGAAGAATCTCGTGCGTCAGCCGTTGTTGTGCTTGAGGCCATCGAGGCGCTTGCCTCGGTCATCGACGAAAACGTCACCGAGCTGGGGCGCATCGACGCCGTCGCCGGTGACGGAGATCACGGTATTGGTATGCAGCGTGGGGCTCGTGCCGGGGCGGCTGCAGCTCGGGATGCTCTGGATGCAGGCGCCGGAGCCAAAACCCTTCTCGACACCGCCGCCGCTGCATGGGCAAACCGTGCTGGCGGAACGTCGGGAGCGCTCTGGGGCGTTGCGCTCTCTGCTGTGGGTGCCTCGCTCGGCGACTCGGGTGAGCCGCACGCAGCGGACGTTGCCGCCGGTGTGACCGGGGCGAAGGACGCCATTATGTCCTTCGGCAAGGCTGAGGTTGGCGACAAAACCATGGTCGACGCACTCGTCCCGTTCAGCGACACCCTCGCCGCCGAGATCGCGGGTGGTGCCGACCTTGCCACCGCCTGGAAAACCGCAGCGGACGCGACCACAGCTGCCGCTGCCGCAACCGCAGAGCTGCTTCCCCGTATGGGCCGCGCGCGGCCCCACGCGGAGAAGAGCCTCGGAACTCCCGACGCCGGCGCGTACTCGCTCGGCCTCATCGTCCAGTCCATCGCCGTAGTTCTGGCGAGCCACAGAGAAGAGAAGTAGATGACTGACAAACTCCGCATTGTTATCGGATCCGACGACGCTGGATTCGACTACAAAGAGATCGTCAAAAAGGACCTCGAACTCAGCGACCTCGTCGAGTTCGTCACCGATGTTGGTGTGAACGCTGATGGCCACACCGCGTACCCCAAGGTCGCCATCGCGGCCGCCGAACTGGTCGCCGCTGGCGAAGCCGATCGTGCCCTCCTGTTCTGCGGAACCGGACTGGGCGTTGCGATCTCCGCGAACAAGGTGCAGGGCATCCGCGCCGTTACCGCGCACGACAGCTTCTCCGTTGAGCGCAGTGTTCTCAGCAACAACGCCCAGGTGCTCACCATGGGACAGCGTGTTGTGGGGATCGAGCTCGCTCGCCGCCTGGTGCGCGAGTGGCTCACCTACCGCTTCGACGAGACCAGCGCGTCCGCCGAGAAGGTTCGCGTCCTCGACCAGTACGAGACCACCGGCTCCTGCTGATGGTGACTCCCGTCCTTGTCGGAGTGAGCCTGAAGATGTACTTCGGGCATCGCCAGAGTCTCGACTGGTGCGCCCAGGTCGCTGAGCTCGGCCGCACCCACGCGGGTGTGGCCAGCGGTGCGGTCGAACTCTTTGTGATTCCCGGGTACCTCTCCGTACCCGCGGCGGTCGAGATCTTCGCGGACGGACCCATACTTGTGGGCGCCCAGGATCTTGCCACCGCGGACACCGGCGCGTTCACGGGCGAGGTGAGCGGGGTTGAGCTCGCAGAGATCGGCGCCCGCGTTGTTGAGGTCGGTCACGCCGAGCGGCGTCGACTGTTCGGTGAGACCGATGACATCGTGAACCAGAAAACGATCGCGGCCCTGCGTAACGGGTTGGCGCCAGTTTTGTGCATCGGGGAGTCGGTCCAGTCTGACCCCGCCGACGCGGCAGCGGAGAGTATGCGCCAGGTCGTTTCGGCCCTCGCGGATGCTCCCGACGGGCGCGTCATTGTGGCGTACGAACCCGTCTGGGCGATCGGTGCGGCGGAGCCAGCACCTGCCGACTACATTCGTGCGGTCTGCGCCATCCTGCGCGAGTCGGTCGGTGCCCTTCCCGGACGCGACGGAAGCGCCGTGATCTACGGCGGAAGCGCCGGCCCCGGTTTGCTCACCCAGCTCGGATCAGACGTCGACGGGGTCTTCCTGGGCCGGTTTGCCCACAACACATCCGCTCTCGGTCGTGTCCTCGACGAGGCAGCTCAGATCGCTGCCGCACGCGAAGCGGAGGCCATCCGATGATCGGACTCGGCACCTACTCATTCTTTTGGCAGTTCTCGTCGCTCGCGGCGGAGCCCCTCACCCTCGCAGACATGCTGCGTCGCACCCGCGAGCTCGACGTCGATCTGTTTCAGATCTGCGACTACCCGCAGTTACTGAACTACTCGACGGCCGAGGTGCGCGAACTGCGCGGTGTGGCGGACGACCTGGGAATCCAGCTCGAGCTGGGAACACGAGGTGTTCTGTCCGACCACCTCACCAGCTACCTCAGCCTGGCCGAGACACTCGGTGCGACAGTGGTGCGCAGCATGATCAATGCGGCGGATCACACACCATCGCTCGCCGAGGCCGAGTCCCTGCTGCGCACCGCGCTTCCGGCCTACGAGGGCGCCGGCGTCACGCTTGCCCTCGAAACGTACGAGCAGATCTCGTCCCGCGACCTCGTCTCCCTTGTGGAAGCCGTGGCAAGCCCGCGCCTGGGTATCTGCCTCGATCCAGCCAACTCGGTGGCCGCGCTGGAGAACCCGATCGACGTCATCGATCGCTGTGCGCCGTATGTCGCGAACATCCACTCGAAGGACTTCGCGTTCACCCGCCGCGGCGGATGGGTCGGCTTCACCCTCGAGGGGGTGCCCCTCGGCACCGGCCTGCTCGACTACGACTACCTCCTCGAAAAGGTACGTCCGGAGGAGCGCGGCATCAACCAAATCATCGAGCACTGGCTGCCGCTCGGCGAGACCATCGAGGACACCATCGCCCTCGAGAACACCTGGAACACATCCAACCTGCACTACCTAAGGAGCAAGTAATGTCGAACCCAATTTCCATCGCTGTCATCGGTGCCGGCGGAAAGATGGGCACGCGAGTGTCCAACAACCTCGCAAAGACCGACCACACCGTCTACTACAGCGAGAACTCGCCGGCCGGACAGGCCCGTATGGCTGACATCGGCCGCGTTGTCACCGCCAGCGAAGAAGCCGTTGTCGCCGCTGACGTTGTGATCCTCGCCGTCCCCGACCTGGCCCTCGGCCCGGTATCCAGTGCACTCGTGCCGCTGCTGCGTCCCGGCACCGTTGTTCTGACGCTCGACCCCGCCGCGGCTTACGCCGGTCTGCTCACCACGCGCGAAGACGTTGTCTTCGCCGTCGCCCACCCGTGCCACCCGTCCGTCTTCCTCGAGCGTCACACGCCCGAAGAGTACGCGGATACCTTTGGCGGAATCGCTGCTCCCCAGGATGTCGTCGCTGCCATCGAGAGCGACGACGACTCCAAGCGCGAGATCACCGAGGCGACCATCCGTGCGATGTACGCACCGGTCGTCGACGTGCACTGGGTCACGGTCAAGCAGCTCGCGCAACTCGAGCCCACCCTGGTCGAGACCATCGCCTGCATGATCGGCGCGCTCCTCAAGGAGTCCCTCGATGAGGCGATCAACACCATGGGAATCCCGGAACCGGCCGCTCGCGCCATGCTCCTCGGCCACACCCAGGTCGCCCTGGCCAACACCCTCAAGGGTGACAACCCGTTCTCCGACGCCTGCCTCATCGCAATGGACTACGGCCGTTCGAACATCATCAAGGACGACTGGAAAAAGGTGTTCCAGGACGACGAGCTCGACAAAAACCTCGCCGCCATGCTGCACCTCGACGCGATCAAGCGCTAACAACGCCGACGCTTCTCCCTCACAACGCCCCGGGTTCCTGTCCGGGGCGTTGTGGTTTCCCCCACTCGCCGTCCCGTAGACACCCCGGTCTCTCCCCGTATGCTGGTCAGGTGGATGGCTGGCTGCTGATCGGACTCGTGGTGCTGGTCATTGGCGTTTCCTACCTCGCATCCCATTTCGGATGGGTCGACCTGTCGAACAAAAACCGTTCCGGTTCGCCCGGCGGTGTGATGGGCTTGGGTGACGAGATCTTCAACCCGACCCGCCACGAGGCGCAGATCGAACTCGACCGCCAGACGGTTCTGCCCGCTCCCGCACCGCTCCCCGGAGATCCGGGCGAGGTCGACAGTGGTGTCTACCGCGGCCAGGTGCACATCAACTTGAACGAGCCACGCAACTACGAGCCACGCGTCTAACCCACCACCAGCGAGTTCGCCCCGGAGCCCACGTCCTCCAGGTCACGACGAATCTAATCTCCTCGTTTCAGGAGCCAATCGTCACAGGGAGTATCCCGACAGCGAAGGAACGCTGTTCAGCCGGGTATGTCGGTTCGGCCGGTCACGCCGGTTCGGTTGGCGAATCGATTTCGTAGTGCCGCGTGAACGAATCCCGCTCGAGGAGGTACTCGTCATCCTCGGGGTAAAAGACGGCCACCT
>Ga0247810_10001139_pt1 | contig 18223 bp, 14 predicted proteins | sample UWRJL119311C1_FD_179918 | JGI IMG/M metagenome (GOLD analysis project Ga0247810, IMG submission 179918) | Plant litter microbial communities from Arlington Agricultural Research Station in Wisconsin, United States - UWRJ-L119-311C-1 | ecosystem: Environmental > Terrestrial > Plant litter >...
CTTCGTTCAGCCGGAAGAAAAGCTCGAGCTCATTCGCTTCGGAAAACCTTACACCGGTTATTACGCTTATACTTACAAGGCACTCACCAATACCGAAGGACAGATCTACGGAATGATGGCAACCGCTACCGAGATCACCAAACAGGTAACGGACCGCAAAAAGCTGGAAGAAATCCAGAACAGCCTGAGGGGAGCCATCGATCTTGCCGACCTGGGAACCTGGAGCATCGATCTCCAAACCGGGATCCTCGACTACGATGCGCGCTTGCGGGGATGGTTCGGGATGACACCCGACGAAGTTATCACTGTGGAGCGGGCTTACCAGCCAATCAGGGAAGAGCACCGGATTCTTGTGAAAAATGCTATTCACCACGCTATTACTCCCGGCACAGATGGGATTTATGATGTTGAATACAGTGTTGTAGCTGAGCTAACCGGCAGAGAGCGCATCCTGCACGCACAGGGAAAAACATTGACCGATGCCGAAGGCAAGGCGGTAAAGATCGCCGGAACTGTAAAAGATGTAACCGAGGAGCGCCACATGGAGCTCGCTTTAACACAGCAGGTGCAGGAACGCACAGAAGAGCTGGCTGCTGCCAATGAGGAGCTCGCCGCAACCAATGAAGAACTCGCGGCAACGAACGAAGAGCTGGCAGCTACCAATGAAGAGCTCACCGAATCGAACAATATGCTCATCCTGTCGAATGACGAGCTGGCGCAATATGCTTACGTGGCAAGTCACGATCTCCAGGAACCGCTTCGCAAGATCCGTGTTTTTTCCGGTATGCTGGGCGAAAAAGAGCTACCTCCCGAAAGCCTGCCACTGGTAGAAAAGATCAATAAATCATCCGAAAGAATGTCGCTGCTGATCAATGATCTGCTGAATTTCTCTCGATTGATCCAGCCGGACAAAAAACAGTCTCTTGTTGACCTGAACGAAATCGTTACCAGTATTATTTCCGATTTCGAGCTCACGATCACTGAAAAGAACGCCCTGGTAGAAGTTGGAAAACTGCCCGTTATTTCTGCGGTTCCACTCCAGATGAACCAGCTTTTATACAACCTGCTCAGCAATGCGCTGAAGTTCACCGATCCTTCCGTACAGCCTTCTATCCGGATTACAGCCATGTCGCTTGCTCCGACAGAGCTCCTTAACTACATTCCCAGGCCTTTACATGGTGTACAGTATCACCGGATATCTATCCATGATAACGGAATAGGTTTCGACGAAAAGTACATCGATCAGATCTTCGAAGTGTTTAAGCGACTGCACGGAAAAGAACATTATCCGGGTTCCGGAATAGGTCTTGCCTTGTGCAGAAAAATCGTTGTGAACCACGGAGGTCATCTTTATGCTGAATCCAGCGCCGAAAAAGGTTCGGCTTTTCACATCATTCTGCCAAATTAATCTAAACTCTTCGACCTGCCCGGAAATCGCTACAAACGATCCTTTCTCCGGCATTTCTCCTGTTTTCGACCAGTTTCACAATTCCTTGTGTCGTTACAGGTAACACTACCGGAACAACGATGTAATTTTCACACAGAATTATATAACACAAGCTTTCCCTGCCCGCTTTAGCTTTGTTCAAAACACAGTTATATGCCAGTTATTAAAACAAAAGGAGACCAGCCTGTTGAATTATTCTACCAGGACCTGGGGAAAGGAAAACCAGTTATTTTTATTCACGGATGGCCTTCCAACAGCTGTATGTGGGAATACCAGCTCGGAGTTCTTCCGGAAAGATACCGGTGTATTGCCTATGACCGCCGCGGATTCGGTTGTTCCGAAGGATTGTTTACCGGCTACGATTACGACACATTGGCTTCCGATCTGAACGACCTCATCGAAGGCCTTGAGCTGAGCGATGTAACACTTGTCGGATTTTCCATGGGGGGCGGTGAAGTTATTCGTTACCTGAGTAATTACGGCTCTTCGAAAGTGAGCAAGATCGTGCTCATCAGCTCGGTTGTTCCTTATATGATGCAGGCACAGGATAATCCGGATGGACTTCCGAAATCCATGTTCGATGAATTCGACCAGCAGATCCGAACAGACCGGCCGGCATTTTTAAGCACTTTCGGGAAAATGTTTTTCGGCGTGACCCTGGTGAATCATCCGGTGAGCAACGACTTGCTGACCTGGGCTCATGGTCTCACGCTAATGTCTTCACAGGCGCCAACACTTGGTTGTCTGTGGGCTTTCGCATCAACAGATTTCAGAGAAGAGTGTAAAAAGGTAGATGTTCCCGCTTTACTGATCCACGGTGATGCAGATAAAACGGTTCCAATCGGTATTTCTTCACAAAAAGCGGTCGGACTTATTCCGGATGCAGAGCTGAAGATCTACAATGGCGCACCACACGGATTGTTTGTCACAGAAAAAGAAAGGCTGAATAAAGACCTGATAGGATTTATTGGTTAATACGAGTGAAAGCGAATGGCTGCCCCGGATTGTTTTGAACGGGCAGCCATTTTTTGTTTGCTGTAACTTACGGCAGAAACCCGCCACACTAAAAACAAAACGGCAGATCACACAGATCCGCCGTCCTGTTCATGCTTAAAGCTGGTTATAACCTGCTGCGAATTCCTTTGCGAAATCTTCCAGCTTCACCTTTCCGTAAATGGCCGGCTTGTTTTCCAGGAAATCTTCCTGTGCTTTTCCTTCACGGAATGCTTTGCCCATTTGTACGTAAAGCTTTGCCATATCTTCACCAAGACCTGCCTGAAGCATTCCCTGCAACGAATCTTCGTCACTGAACTGGACCCATGGAATCCCCGGACGACTGATCGATTCGGAAAGCACGTTTGCGATTTCTCCGAACGTACGCTCGTCACTTACAATGTACTGGTGCGTATGCCCGCGGAAATTCAGATCGGATAAGTGTTTTACCACTTGTTCGGCAATGTCGCTCGTATGCGTTAAGGCAAGCATGTCTTCTGCACCTCCGGAGTTAGAACCCATGATTCCTGCGTGACGGATCAGGTCTCCAAGTGCATGCAGGTTGTAGAAGAAGTAAGACGGGCGAAGCATTTTCACGTTCACCTCCCGGAGGTCGAGCAATTGTTCTTCGAGGTAACCCAAACCGTCTATTTGTCCGGCACCTTTTCTGAGATGTGCGCCGATGCTGCTGAGCAGTACGACGAACTTAACTCCCGATTCTTTGATCGCAGCAACGTAATTATCGGCCACCGCTTTCTGGTATGCGTAAAAATCCGGCTGACCGAAGCTATTGGGGATCATCAGGTAAACGGCGTCTGCTCCTGAAAAGGCTTTTGCCAAAAATTCCCTGTCATCCACCGAGCCGATGGCCGCTTTGGCGTTTAGTTGTTCGATTTCTGATTTTTTATCAGCGTTACTGCTGATCACGGTTACTTCATGTCCGGCTGAAGCTAATTTTTCCACGACTGGTTTGCTGATGTTCCCTAAAGATCCTGTGATACTGTATTTCATTGTTTGTGTTTTTATATTACAGGAACAAAGGTATATTTGTACTTACTTTTATACCAGTACTTACCAAAAAGTAAGCGATGAGAATTATCAAAGAAGCCTCAACAAATAACGAAAACAGGAAAGCGATCATGATCCAGTGCCCTGTTAATTATACACTCGATAAGATAGGCGGGCGCTGGAAACCGCTTATTATCTGGAATCTTCGGAACGGTAAATTACGCTACAGCGAGCTCAAAAAAGTCATTCCCGGAATTACCGAAAAAATGCTGATCCAGCACCTGAAACAGCTGGAACAGGATGAATTGGTGATACGGGAAGTAGTGATGATCATGCCGCCGCACGTGGAATATGACTTATCCGAAACGGCAAAAGAGCTGGTTCCCGCTTTGGATGCTATGGCTTTGTGGGGGCTGAAGCACAATCCGGTCATGATGGCAACGAATTAAGTAAGCTTTTCGACAAGAATCGTTTCCATGACCAATACATCCAGGGCGCTTTCGGCGAAAAGGGCGATTGCTTCTCCGGGTGTTTCAACGATGGGCATACCCTTTTTGTTGAAGCTGGTATTGAGCAACACTCCGGTCCCGGAAACTTTACGGAAGTTTTCAAGCAGCTTATAAAACCAGTTGTTCCAGCTTTTATCGACGGTTTGAACGCGCGCCGTTCCATTCACGTGCGTGACATTCTTCAATTGCTCCAGGTATTCCGGCTTTGTTCTGTCGACAAGGATCATATAAGGACTTTTTCTGCCTGACTGGAAATACTCCGAAGCAAATTCGGGAAGAACTGCCGGTGCGAAAGGACGGAAGTCTTCCCGGAACTTGATATTCGCATTGATGTGATCTCCCAGTCCTTCGATTCCCGGATGTGCCAGGATACTGCGATGTCCGAGCGCACGCGGCCCGAATTCGCAGCCCGACTGGAACCAGCCAGCTGTTTTTCCTTCGGCCAGTAATGCTGCAACGTCAGCGATCAGCTTTTCTTCTCCCGGTTCCGTTACTTTCCAATTCCCCGGAGCCGTTGAAAGCGCCTGACGAATTGCTTGAGCGCTGTAGGTTTTCCCGAAACAAGTGGAGCCATCATGCGGCACTCTGGATTTGCCCAACACTTCCATCCAGCCGTAAAACGCACAACCCAGCGCCAATCCGTTATCCCCGGCGGCCGGCTCCATGTACAACTGATTTATTACCTGTTCATTCAGCAGGCGCGCATTGGCAACAGCATTAAGGGCCACTCCTCCCGTGTAGCAAACGTTTTCATGCGGAAAGCGGGCAAGTCTTGCTTCGAACAGTTTCGTAACTGCTGTTTCAACCTGCTGCTGGGCCCAGTAAGCAATATCAGCATAGTATTGAAAATCGTTTTTGAATGCCGCATAATCCGAAGCGGGTTTTGTAAGTGCTTTTTTCCAGGAATCGCTTACCCGCAGGCTTCCGTTTTCAAGGATGAAGGCGTCGTGGTTCAATGCTCCCGGTTTTCCATACGGCGCCAGTCCCATCAGCTTCCCGACATCGTCAAGGTTCCCGAACACGTAATGACTTACGGCTGCATAAAATCCGCCAATGGAATGCTGCGTTGTCTGCATACGAACCGTCGATCCGTTCCCTCTTTCAACAGGACTGAAATCTTTTAGCAGGGAACCCATTTTTTGTCCGTCGAAGTGGTAGAAACTGTCTTTTTCACACCACATTCCCAGCTTTGACCGATCAGCGAGATCTTCCGGGAACAGGATTCCTTCTTCCAGATCCGTACACTGGTTAAAAGGACTTCCGCAGCCATCGATCACCATAATGGCGCATTCATCGAAGGAACATGTTCCTGCGGCGCTCCACGCATGGGCGAGGTGATGGGAAATACTTTTCAGCGGCGGATCAGCTGATCCTTCAAACATGCGTGCTCCGTGAAAACGATCTCTTTCGGGTACTTCGAAATTCGCACACTGCACGACTAAGGCTACATCATTCAATGAAATTCCTTCCGCTTCCAGGCAGTAATCAATGGCCGCGGTATCGTTGCCGCCATCGTGCTTTTTGCGGGTGATGCGCTCTTTTTCTATTGCGACACAGATCCTGCCGTCTTTTAAGAGCACTGCCGAGCCGTTGTGTGAAAGTCCGGTTCCGAGAATGTAGATTGGTTTTTGCAAGCATCGTGTTTTGGTGGAGTAAAGATAAGGGGCGGCATCATTCTAACCACAAAAGAAACAAAAGAACATAAAAGAGAACGTCGAATTTTGGATGTTGAATTTTGGATTGTAGGATGCTGAAAATAAAAACACAAAAAAAATCCCTTCTATCAATTGACAAAAGGGATTTCGAGCGTTTTAGCTTATGGGTTATCTGTTCATTACCGCACTGGCAAGGTCTTTTCCTACCAGCTGGGAAACCGGACAATATCCTGTTGCGCCACGGAAGAGCATGTATCCTCCCGCCAATCCGCGGAGAAAGCTTTTTTTCTTAAAAGCTCTGTAGATCAGCAACGAACCTGTTACGGCCGAAGCGATTCTTTCGTTTTTTTCAATGTTTACTTTGTCTGCAAATGGATTGCTGACGTTTGCGAGCTTATGTGTTAACGTTTCCATGATCTTTAGTTTTAAGTTTGAACCGCAAGGCGGATGTTTGTGAAAAGTACATTCTCAACGGAAGAATGCGAGCTTCTATTAGCGTTTATTAACCGGATTTAGCAGTTTTAAACAAACTGTCCGTTATCCGCGAACGCCGTGTATCAATCGAATGCCCGCCCCTATGCCTTTTCTCAGGCTTTTGTTTTTGACTGCTTTGTAAAGCTTCAATGATCCTGATACAAGTGTAATGAGGCGGCGGAATTTCCCCATTTTTTGCTGGTCTTCGTGTGCAGCGCTATTTTTAGTCTTTTTCATGGTGCTGGTTTTAAGTATTGCAGTGATCTCCAGACTTAAAGATAAGCCGGAATAGTTGAGACACCGGGGATTTTAAGGATTGTTAACCGGATTTAGTTTATAGTCTGTAGTTCGTAGTCTCTAGTTCATAGTCTGTAATTAGATATGCACATACCTTGTATAACTTTACTCATGTCTTGTATACTTTTCCTCAGGCCTTGTATAACATTCATCATGCCTTGTATACTTTTCCTCAAGCCTTGTATACTTTTCCTCAGGCCTTGTATAACTTTCCTCAGGCCTTGTATACTTTTCCTCAAGCCTTGTATAACTTTCCTCAGGCCTTGTATAACATTCCTCATGCCTTGTACAACATTCCTCATGCCTTGTATAACCTTCCTCATGCCTTGTATACTTTTCCTCATGCCTTCTATAACTTTCCTCATGCCTTGTTTACTTCTCAACAGGCCTGGTGCGGACCTCATGAGGCCTTGTTTACGTTACTCCGGTCGTCAGCGTGCATGCTGAACCTACCCTTCTATTCGCTAACAATTCTCAAAAACAAAAGCCGCTCCCGAATCATCAGGAACGGCTTTCGCTGTAAATTGTATTTGATTTTAAGGCATTAAATAACCGGGTGAGCTGGCAGATCGTCTGTATCGTCGCCGACTTCCGTTCTTTTTCTGCGACTGAATTTTGCCTGGATACGGTCAACGATGTAATACATCATCGGAACCACGAGAATGGTCAGGAACATCGAGCTGGTCAATCCGCCGATGAGTACCCATGCCAGTCCGTTTTTCCATTCGGCGCCGGAACCAACAGCCGTTGCGATCGGGATCATTCCGACCACCATGGCGATCGTTGTCATCAGGATCGGTCGCATACGTTCACGAACGGCTTCCAGCAGCGCAGCATACGTTGAGCGGCCTTCTTTTTTCAGGTGATTGGTAAAATCGACGATCAGGATGGCATTCTTGGCAACGAGCCCAAGCAGCATGATCATTCCAAGTCCGGTAAAGATACCGATGTTGGAGGATGAGAAGTTCAGCGCCAGCAAGGCACCGATCAATGCTACAGGTATGGAGAACAATACAACGAACGGATAAACGAAGTTGTCGTAGAGCGCTACCATGATCAAATACACCAGAATGAGCCCAATCCCCATCGCAGATCCCAACGCCCCGAAGGACTCATTCTGGCGTTTGATTTCACCTCCCCAGGTCATTCGCACTTCTTTTGGCAATGGATGCTTGTCCAGGTGTTTCTGAATTTCAGCAGCCACTGTTCCTGCAGCCGATCCAAGTACATATGCACGAATGGTGGTGGAGCTTTTCCTGTTCTTACGCTCAAGCGTTCCGTTTCCATTGTCGACTGTGATCTCGGCAAAATCTGCGAGCCGGACCATTTTACCGTCGGGCGTTGTAAAGGTCATTTCTTTCACATCGTCTACATCGCGGCGATCGAATTTATCGAACATCACACGGATATCGTATTCGGTTCCTTTTTCATCGTAACGTGAATCGTCGTTCCCGCTGAGCGCCATCTGGATCTGCATACCGACCGTTGCGATCGGCAATCCGAGCTGGCCCATTTTTTCACGGTCGAGATCAATCCGGACCTCCGGAGTAACATCATCCGTAGAGATGGTAGGATCTTTCGCACCGGGAATCATCAGGATCACTTCCTTGAGCTTTTCAGCTTCGGTTTTCAGCAGATCCGTGTTGTCAGAAGAAAGGAAGATCTCGATCGGTGCTTCTTCCGACTCGATCATACCGATATTGATCGTTTTGACCTCGATGCCGGCGTGCTCGTCTTCGATCTTCTTACGGATCACATTCATGTATTGCTCGGTCGGCGTATCCAATTGTACGCCCGGTTTCAGCTTCACGGTCAATTCCGAACGCGATTCGATCCCGAAAGAAGAAGCTCCCAGTCCGGCACTTGGCCCGCCGACGTTAGCGAACACTATATCCACCATACTATCCTGCGCCATGATCATACGTTCTATGTCGTAGGTTACCGCGTTGTTCTCAGCGAAGGTCGTACTCTTGTCGTATTTCAGCTTGACCATGAATTTACCCTGGTCTCCCTGGGCAACGAACTCGGAACCAACGATTCCCATTCCCATCACCATGCCCGTTGCGATGAATAGACCTACAACGGAAATTCCGGTAATGATCTTGTGGCGAAGTACCCATCCGACCAGCTTCACATAGTTGTCTGTGAAAAGCTCGAGGCGTCTTTCAAACCAGATCAGCGGACGGTGTAGTATTTTCTTCGGCGTAAGCTCTGTTTCCTTGGCAAAGCGCGAAGCCAGCCACGGTGTAAGCGTAAAACACACAAAGAGCGAAAGCAGTGTTGAAACAACTACTACGACTGAGAACTGCTGAAGAATATCTGAAATCGTTCCTTCAACGAAAACCACTGGCGAGAACACCACAACATCCACCAACGTGATCGCAAGTGCTGTAAATCCGATCTCATTTCGTCCGTCGAGCGCTGCTTTTCTTCTTCCTTTACCCATTTTGAGGTGTCGGTAGATGTTTTCCAGTACCACGATGGAGTCATCGACCAGAATCCCGATTACGAGCGACATCGCCAGCAAGGTCATGAGGTTGAGCGTGTAACCAAGCAGAACCATAGCAATGAAGGTCGAAATAAGCGAAGCCGGAATAGAGATCAGTACGATAAACGCATTCCGGAGGCTGTGAAGGAAGAGCAGCATTACTGCGGCTACCAGCAAAACAGCCAGCTCGAGATCGTGCAGTACCGCGTCTACCGATTCGATGGTTGGCAGCGATGTATCCGTTGCAACGGTGAATTTCAGTCCTTCTTTCTTGTATTTCTCTTCGAGGTCTTTGAATTTCGCACGTGTATCGGCGGCCATATCCACAGCATTTGCATCCGATTGCTTTTTGATGCGCATCCCGATTCCGTTCACGCCATTGTAGCGGCTCACGCTCGACTGATCGGCGATATCATCTACTACATCAGCTACATCCCGCAGACGAAGCGTGGACGTTCCCGTAGATTGAAGGATCAGGTTGGAAAGCGCTTCTACCGACTGGAATTTTCCGGCAAGACGAACGGTCATCTGCTCATCTTCATTCTTTACCTTCCCGGTCGGAAACTCGACATTTGCCGATTGAATGGCTTGTGAGATCTGTGCGAGACTGATACCGTAAAGCTTCATCTTGTCTTTGTCGACATTCACACGAACTTCGCGTTTTTCACCACCGATCACCTGGATCTCGGCAACACCTTTCGTTTGCTTGATCTGCGGAAGAATTTCATCGTCCATCAATTGCATGAACACACGGTCTTCCATGTTGTTTGCAACCGCGCTTACCTGGAGAACCGGCGCCGCATTCGGCTCGATCTTTCCAATTGCAGGCGATTCAGCACCGTCGGGAAGCTTGTTCAGAATACTGTTGATCTTTCGCTGAACATCCTGCAAGGCCACATCGATATCGATGGAATGTTTGAATTCCAGCATGAGGATAGACGCGTTATCGAGTGAGAAAGCGCTTACTTCCGAGATTCCTTCGAGTCCGCTCAAGGCATCTTCCAAAGGTTTGGAAACCTGGCTTTCGACTGTTGCTGGTGACGCTCCGGGATAAGGAGTGGTTACCGTTAAGATCGGCGGCGCAAAATCGGGAAGTAATTCATAGCTCAGCTGATTGTAGCTGATGAGCCCGCCTCCGACAAGGATCGTAAAGATCACTATGATCAGGGAAGGTCGTTTTATGGCAATTTCTGTAAGTGTCATAACCGTTTGGGTTTACTTGATTTTTGTAGTAACCGGTGCGTTATTCTGAAGGTTGATCTGTCCTTTGACAACGATCACGTCAGCAGCTGTCAGACCTGCCCTGACTTCGATGAATTCTCCGTCGCTGGTTCCAGCCGTGAATGATTTCAGTACTGCTTTTCCATTCTCGATCACGTAAACCTGCGGAGATTTGGAAGATCCCACCAACGCTTTTCGCGGAATGGAAAGAGCGGTAACACTTTGGTTATTTCCCAGCTTCACGGAACCGTACATTCCGGCCATGATCTGTTCGGAGCCCGAGTTCTTAACCGTTATTTGTACTTCAAAATTGTGGGCTTTATCTGCCTGAACGTTGATGTTGGTTACTTTTCCGGCGAATGTTTTGTTTCCGTAGATATCGCAGAACACATTAACGGTCTGTCCTTTCTTAAATTTCATGATATCGCGCTCCGGAACAGAGACCGTGAGCTTAAGAGATGAAATATCCGTGAGCTCTACCAATTGCGTTCCCGGCCCGATAACTGATCCGAGATCAACCATTTTCCTGGTGATGACACCGGAGAACGGAGCCGTAATGGAAGTACTTCTCACCTGCTTCTGCAATTGTTTTTTCTGAACTTCAGCAGAACGAAGTCCGAGCTTTGTTTTTTCGACCTGGACACCGGCCACTGCATTTTCTTTCTGCAGGTTCGTGTAACGCTGATCGTCGTTTTTCTGACCTTCGATGGTGATCTCAGCATTCTGCAATTGCAGCTGGAGCATTTCGTCGTCTATTTTAGCGATGAGCTGGCCCTTTGAAACACGGTCGCCTTCTTCGATCGCCAGTCGGATGATCTTTCCAGAAGCGTCGGAGCCAATTGTATTCTGCCGGTAAGGCTCGAATGTTCCCAGGAAAGACAATGCGTCCTGGAAGGTATGTGTTACGGGATTTCCCGATTCCACGTAAACGGCTTCCGATGCATCGTGAATGTAGAGCTTTTTGGCAACTTTATCCTTGTTGGAAACCAGTTTCACAACTCCCAGTACGACCAGGGCTAAAATGATGGATACGATAATTAATACGCGCTTCATAGTGTTTATTTTATATTTCCAATTGACTTTAAATAATCGAGTTCTGCGTGGCGAAGCTGCACATACGCGGCTACCACATTTGTTTGTGCCTGCTGAAGGGAATTATCAGCGATGATCAGGTCGTTGGAACCGATCGTTCCTTCGTTGAACTGTGCTTCCGTTTGTTTGTAAACGCGCTGCGCCAGTCGCAATTGTTCCTGGGAAATAGCCAGTGATCCGGTCTGGATCTCTACCTGTCTTTTCGCATTGGAGGTTTGCAGGTCGAGCTGTTCCGCCAGCAATTCTTCCTGGTTGGCAATTTTCTGGGCATTCAGGGCATTTACTTTCTGTTTGTTATGCTTTTCGAGCCCGTCGAACAGTGTCCAGTCGAGCTTGATACCCAGGAATGCCGCATCGATCCCCGTTCGGAAGTCATCTTCCGGCTTCATGTTGTACGTATAATTGTAGGCCGCATAGAAAGCAAGACTGGGCAGATAAGCCATGCTTGTTCCTTTGCGTTCTTCGGTATTCATCTGTTTCTGCGCTTTCACCAGTTCCTGCTCCGGTCTTGAAAACGTTGTTTCATCCACAAGAATGGATTTCTCGACCAATTGATCGGAAGCGAGCGTAACATCTGCTTTTCCGTCCATTCCTATCAGGATCTTCAAAAGAGTAGTTAACTGGTCTTTCGATGCGCTCAGCGTTTCGCGGGTGTTCACCAATGTCAGCCGGTTGATCTTCAGCTTATCGACTTCGGTTTCTACGACGAGTCCCTGCTTCACCATTGCGTCCATATTCTGGATCAGCCTGTCCATGCTGGCGATATTTCCAACTACAAAATCGTACTGTTTCGTAATAGCCTGTAGGTTGAAATAAGTGCCGGCGACCTGGTGGCGAACTTCCTGGATGGTCAGGCGCTGCTGGATCTCCACGATCTGTGAATTGATCTCCAGGGCGCGAATTCCGTAATTCACCTGCGGGTTGTAGAGCACCTGCGTCAGTTGCAGCGTATTGCTCAATGTAAAAGGAACACCGAACTGAACAGTGGAATAAGTACCGGGAGGTCCTCCGAAAAACTGCCCGGGAACAACCTGCCCGGGGATCACCGCATTGTACTTGTAATCTCCTGCGAAAGCAAGCTTGGGAAGCCTTGCCGACAAGTAAGCATCGATCTGCTTCTCATTGATGGCGATATCCAGCCGTGCATTCCGAATAGTAAGGTTGGCCGAGTCTGCCATCTTCAGGCAGGTCTCCAGGTCGAGCTCCTGTGCGGAGGAGTAAAATCCGCTCAGAACAACCGCTAAGCCAATCAGCTTTTTCTTCATATTGAACTAGGTTTTAAATTATTGTTTAACATCTCCTTATTTTATTGATCCGTGAGGGAACAGGTATCCCATCATCATTTCGGTTACATACTGTTTGTGAAGCATCAGCTGCTGGTCGTATTCTTCGTCGGTGAGGCGGTGAATTCCCTTCATGAGCCTGCTTGCCAGGAAAGGGAACTGGCAGTTGCCCATCATCAGTATCATTACGCTAATGATGTCTACTTTACGCATTCTTCCCTCCTCCTGCGCTGTGAGAGCTTCCTGGAAAACGCCGGTTTCAGCGATCCGGTCAACGAGGTTCATATCCTGCACCGTGCACGAATCCTCGCGCTTGATCTCGCTCATGATGAAACCGGGCATTTCGGGGTGTTTTGACAGGAAATCAAACTCGCGTTCAATAAAAATGCGCATTTTGTTTTCCAGCGGCATTTTACTCACGAAGACATCCATCATGGAGAGCATGAAATCTTCGAGAGCCGCCTGGAAGATCAATTGAAAAAGCTGGCTTTTAGACCGGAAATAGTAGTTCACAAGCGCAACGTTCATTCCTGCCTCCGCCGCAATTTCACGGGAAGAACAGCCATCGAAGCCTTTCGCCATGAAGACGCGTCTTGCTGCATCTTTGATCTTTTCTTCTGTTGAAGAGTCTTTTACTTTTGTCATTTCGCCGCAAATTTAGCACATTTTTAAACACTTGTTTAAATAAGGGCGAAAAATCTCTTTATTTCCTGTTTAAATCCCAAAAAGACCGCTAAAAACAAGTGATTATCAGCGGTGAAAAACTTTAGCGTTTGTTAACCCCGGTGTCTACTATATCTGCTTACATTCGGGGCACTAAGCGGACTTCCGAACACATGAAAATAATTTTACGGTCAATTGCTATCTTTCTTTCCATCGGCGTTGCCGCTGTTGTGGTGATCATGCTGATTGCAAGGCACAGACCTCTTAACGTTAAGAAGAACAGGTCCGACAAGATCTACGAAGCTGAAATGACGAAGATGAGCTTCCCGGTGCTCATTTCCATGAGCGACATCGAAAAGATCGCCAACACGAAGATCAAACACGTGCTGATCGACAAGCGCATTCCCATGAAGAACGGCAACGACACGCTCATTCTTAAAGTAACGCGACTTGGCAACCTGGACTTCGAGCTCGATAATTCTTATTTCAATTCTTCTGTTCCGCTGAAGCTGGAAATCCAGTTCATTAAAAAGATCATCGGAAAGAAAAACGTCCAGTTCTTTAAAAACGAACCGCTGACTCTACTGATCTCGGCCAAGTTCAGATCGGCGATCAACCTTCGCGAGGACATGAAGCTGAAGATCCATACGACTCTCAGTGAAATCGTCTGGAACGAAGAGCCGAACGTTAAGGTGCTTGGAATCGAATTCAACGTTAAGGAGAAGATCAACGAGATGCTGCTGGAAAAAGCGCCGGATATCACTTCCAAGATCGACGGGCTGGTGGCCGATAAGATCAACCTTAAACGACCTGCTCTGAAAGTCTGGAACAAAATTCAGAACGGCATCAAGATCAATAAAAAACAGAAGGATCTTTATGTGAAGATCCAGCCGAAAACACTGAGCATTCATGTCGACAAAACGATGAACGATTCCCTGAAGCTGGACCTGATCGTTATGTCAAAGATCTTTGTGCGCTTTGCCGAAGACACGGCGGATATCGAGCGGATGGCTTTTCCGAAGAAGATCAACATCATGAGCAGGCACGAAGTCGACGAGTTCAGCAAGCTGCACCTTCACTGCCTCTTCCCGCTTAAACAACTGAACAAGATCATTAAAAAGCAGCTGGAAGGGAAAGAATTCGATGTAAAAGGCCTGACGGTTAAAATCCGCAGGATCGAGGTGTTCAACGGTGCCAACAACATTTATGTGAAGATCAAACACTCGGGCAGCATAGAAGGACAGATCATCCTAAGAGGATTTCCCGAGCTTTCGGAAGATCACCGCACATTGTCCATTAAGAACGTTTCTTTCGAGAACAAGCTGAAGGACGAGATGTTCAACTCGATGACGGATGTTCTCCACGACCAGATCCTTTCGATCATGAAAGACTATACCAGCTTCGATATCGGCGATCTGATGGAATCCATTCCGGACCAGGCGAGAACGGCTTTGAAGAAGAGCAAGCTGGCCAAAAAAGCAGATATCTCACTCGACGGGCTGGAAGTCGATAACCTGGAAGTAAGGCTAACGCGCAGGAACATTCAGCTCATTGTTTCGGGCCACAGCAGCTTTGGAATTTCGCTGAAGAAAGACAGCTTTAAGGCTTTGAAGAAGAAAAAGGCCAGTTAATTCGCCATTACGAATTGTTGAATCAGCAATACACAGGTTGTTGAATTGGTGGGAGATCAGCCCGCCCTCTACTTAACTATTAGTCTTCTATAAGTAAGTAACGATGCTGGTATAGGGAATCCTGCAGTATGACAGCGGGATAACATCAGGAGGACATAAGGATGCGCCGGAGTAACATCGGAGTATTACCGGGATATCATCGGAGTAACTACGGAGTAATTTACAGCTTTGGAAGGTGCTTAAGGATTGATCTCATCGCCGGAGCGTGGATTTCCGAAGTAGTAAGAGAATGCGAATCCAACAAGGAACGACTGACTGGGCTTGTTAAAATCTGCTGGCTGGTAGCCTCCGTTGGATGTTTGCCCGATGTGGTAAGGCTTGAAGTCGTAGCCATCGATATTGTAACCGATGATCCAGCGGTAGGCCACCGCTTCGTCGGAAGCCAGGATAAATGAGATGGTAGGCTGAACGAACATGGCGGTTACGTACTGAATTCCTGTTTCTTTGGTAAGACCGGTTGTGAAGATGTGCTGGGAAACGCCGGTTTTTACCCCGATCTCCAGACCGATGCGCTCTCCTACCCATTTGTTCCAGCCAGCTTCAACGTATCCGCCGAACGTATTTTCACCACCGTTCGTTTTCTTAGGCACTTTGTACTCGCTTACCGTGTAATAGCTGTATCGCAACCCGACAGCGCCATACCATGCTTTTGCAAATTTATACTGAAGCTTTGGTTGTACGCTCACCAGTCCGTTGAGGTAATTCCTGTAAGCAGCATTCGCTCTTCCAGAAGGCAAAGCCGCTTCTATCGTTACGTTGAGCTTATCGTTCCCGATCTGGGAATAAGCAAACGGCAGGTTCAGCAAAGCAATGAAGATTACTGTAAACCGGGTAATCGAATGGTGTGTGTGTCGTTCCATTGGGCGTAAAACTAGTGCTCTAAAATTAGGCATTCTATCTTCTAAAACGCAGGATAAATGAACAGATTGTGCATCAGACGATTGATTCACCGCCTGCGGGGTAACATTCGCGGTTCAACCATTTTATTTAACCACCCCGACGTAAAGTCGCGATTAGAGCAAAGGCACAAGAGATTTCTTTGATGAGCTGTGTTACAGATTACCACGAGGACACAGAGGACACGAGGATTTTCCTTCAGAACAATTGTATTCATTAGGGGACCTCCACTTTCTTTGTGTTCATTGTGTCGTTGTGGTTAAAATTCTGCTGGCTTATACAACTACTAATTACACAGAGATTTCATTGGATGAGTTGTGCATATTGTAACCGTAGCCATTTTGCTCTATATGGCTTTTGTGTCGCGGCATTTCAAATTAATTCCCTAATTTTAAACTTATGATCTCAAGCATCCGGAAAGACGACCTGGCCCGATTCGGGAATTTAGAACTCCTTGCAAAACAGGTAGTGGAAGGTTTCATTACCGGTCTTCACAAAAGCCCGTTCCATGGTTTTTCGGTTGAATTTGCAGAGCATCGCTTATACAACAAGGGAGAATCGACACGTCATATCGACTGGAAGCTGTTTGCCCGAAGCGAGAAATTATTCACCAAGAAATACGAGGAAGAGACCAACCTGCGTTGTCAGCTGGTGATCGACACTTCATCGAGCATGCTTTACCGCGGAAAGAACGAGCTTTCGAAGCTGGAATTTTCCATGCTGGCTGCCGCTTCGATTTCAGAATTGCTGAAACGTCAGCGCGATGCTGTGGGCTTATCTCTCTTCGATACGAAACTGGGAACGCATACTCCGGCCAAATCTTCCGCCTCCCATCACCGTTACATGGTGCACGAGATGGAAAAGCATTTGCACGAGTATTCCGACCAATCGAAAAAAGGGACGAATGCGATCCAGGCTTTGCACGATATCGCAGAGCTTTGTCATAAACGCAGCCTGGTAGTGATCTTTACCGATCTGCTGGAAGATCCTTCGCAGCTCGATACTTTTATGCAGGCCATTCAGCATCTGAGACACAACAAGCACGAAGTGATCATTTTCCATGTTGTTGACAAACAGACGGAAGTTGATTTTGCGCTGGACAACAGACCGGTGAACCTGGTGGATATGGAAACGGGCGAAAAAATGAAGCTCCATCCTTCCGAAGTGAAGAAAGCTTACACGGAAGCTATCCAGACTTATTTTCACGATATCGAGCTACGCTGCTCACAATATGCCGTCGACTTTATGCCTGCGGATATCGGTGCAGGATTGCAGGAAGTTCTTTCGCGTTATATGATCAAACGCCAGCGGCTTTATTAATACAACCTGAATTTTCAACCCAACCTATGAATCATTTCCTGATACCTCTTTTTATGTTCGCTTTGTTTGCAGCACAAGCCCAACCAACTGCAATCTTAGATGGCTATACACTTTCTCCTCTCAGTACATTTACAGTCACGGCCAGCGATCCGTCGGTTGTTTTCAGCACCCGTGGCAGCTACCTCAGTTACGAACTTCCGAAAAAGACTTACCTGGTAATCAGCAGCGAAGGATTTGAGAACGACACGATCCGTCCGAAAGAGGATTACTCTAACATCGCGCTGCGACCAACCAAAGAGCAACTGGATGAGCGCTGGAAAGAATTCAGCCCTTTGCAAAGAGATCCAGATTACTCTTCGATCCCCGACTCACTGGATGCCATTGCCGAATTCCCGGGAGGTAAGGCCGGGATGTTTAAGTTCATTGCAGATCATGTTCGTTATCCCCAGCCAGCTTCAGATATGGAAATTGAAGGAAAGGTGTATGTCCGTTTCGTTGTCGAAGCAGACGGAAGTATCTCGAACATTTCTATCGCCAAAGGTGTGCAACTGGAGATTGATCTTGAAAGCATGCGCGTGGTGAGGATGATGCCTAAATGGGCGCCGGCGCAAAAAGACGGAGAAAATGTGAGAAGTGTTTTTACGCTTCCGATTACGTTTAAGCTGTGGTAAAACTTTGAACAATTGGCGGGTTACTTCAATTCATAATTCCCCCTTTTAAAACGATCTCCGAAATACTCGCTCTAAATCTTCCGCCCGCTGGCGGAGAGAGGCTTTAATCGTCGTCTTCATTTGAGATTGATGGATTATTACAGGGATCCTTCTATTCGTATACAATCATCTCTATTCACTGTTTTTTAGTTAACTTTGCCCGCGCCGGTGATTCACAATTCAGACACTTTACAGCTTTTCTCAAAAACGCACCGGAAGAACTCACGTATTTAAAGATTATAACAACGCATGAAAATTCTTTTATCTTATCTCAAACGCTACAAAGGACTGGTAATCGTTTCGATGATACTGGCCAGCATTAACCAGGTTTTCTCGCTACTCGATCCGTTCATTTTCGGTAAAGTGCTCGACCGTTACGGTAAAAACCCGGGAGCTTTTACGCAAAACGAATTTATCACAGGTGTCGGACTGATGATCGGCGCTATGATAGGCGTGGCTATGGTTAGCCGGATCA
>Ga0247810_10001140_pt1 | contig 18222 bp, 16 predicted proteins | sample UWRJL119311C1_FD_179918 | JGI IMG/M metagenome (GOLD analysis project Ga0247810, IMG submission 179918) | Plant litter microbial communities from Arlington Agricultural Research Station in Wisconsin, United States - UWRJ-L119-311C-1 | ecosystem: Environmental > Terrestrial > Plant litter >...
GATCGTCGTGGACTCCGCGACCGGCGAACTGCTCGCCGAGATCGGCCTGTTCGGGGGCGTCGCCTCCAACAACGTCGCCGAGTACAAGGGCATGATCGCCGGCGTGCGCCGCGCGCTCGAGATCGACCCGGACTGCTCGCTGACCATCCGCATGGACTCCAAGCTGGTCGTCGAGCAGATGACGGGGCGCTGGAAGATCAAGCACCCGTCGATGGCCGAGCTGGCCGCGGAGGCGCGCGAGCTGCTCACCGGCACGCCGGTCCGCTTCCAGTGGATCCCGCGCCTCGAGAACTCGCGTGCCGACAAGCTTGCCAACGAGGCCATGGACAAGCGGGTCGACTTCCAGCGTTGAGCGCGCTCCGGACCGCGTAGGCTGGCCAACGCGAATGGGTCGGCAAGACGGTCGCGTGGGTCGCAAGACCCCCGAGGAACGTCCGGGCTCCGAAGAGCATGGCGGTGGGTAACACCCACCCGGGGCAACCCGCGAGAAAGTGCAACAGAGAGTAGACCGCCTGCGGCTTCGGCCGCCGGTAAGGGTGAAACGGTGGTGTAAGAGACCACCAGCGGTCGTGGTGACACGGCCGGCTGGGTAAACCTCGCCAGGAGCAAGGTCAGACAGGAAGCGTTACGGGCTGCTCGCCCAGTTTCCGGGTAGACCGCTGGAGGCGTGCGGCAACGTACGTCGTAGATAGATGGCCGTCCAGGGTGTTTCGACACCTGAACAGAACCCGGCGTATCAGCCGGCCCATTCGTGCAATAACGCTACTTCTCGAGGAGATCCTTGAGAGTGGCCAGGTCGTGGGTGATCGTGGCGTGATCCTTCTCGTAGGCGGCCTCGTCGACACCGGGGAACGGGCGCAGCGTGAACACGACCTCGCAAGAGGCATCGTCCAGCGGGATCACCCGCATCGCGTTGTAGAACGTCGTCCCGTCGAGCGTCACCCAGTGGTCGAGAACACCGAACGCGTTCTCGGGCGCCATCTCGATGTGCATGTCGTCGGAGACCCCGACCGCCCACGCTCCGAGATGGTCACGATGACGCGTGTACTCGTAGACGGTGTCGGCGGGGCGGTCGATGCGTTGGGTCACGTGAATGGTGTCCATCACTCCATTGTGCGCGACGTCCATGCGATCGACTAGCGCGGCCAGGCGCTCCGCTCGTCCTCCCGCGGTGCCTCCACGAGGTGGGCGCCCTCCTCGTCGAAGACCTGCACCGGGCGCTCCTCGTTCCAGCGGCGCCAGCCGGGGTCGCCGTGTGTCGCGAAGGCGACCCACGCGGCGTGCATCGCGTCGGCGAGCGACTGAGGGGCATCATCCCCGGCGAGCGCGATCGAGTCGGGACGGGCGAGGCCATCGAAGACGAAGCCCAGTTCCATCGCGTGCGCGGCGCCGAGGTCCTCGACCGGGCTTCTCCACGCGAACTCGTACACCCAGGTGGCAGCGCCGCGACCCAGGCGGGCATCGGCGAGGCGGATGAGGGGCAGTCGGAGGATCACGTCGGTCGCCAGCACCCCGAGCATCTCGCCGGGGCTCGCGTCCGGGCGGTTGTGTCGGTAGGGCGCGTAGACGCGGCGTCCGATGCCGAACTTGGCGCGGGCAGCGAGCAGGAGGGCGGAGTTGACGCGATCCATGAGACCGGACGGCATGAACCAGAGGCGGTACTCCTCGCTCGTCGCGCCGATCATCAGCGGGATATCGCGGCCTGCACCGGTCTGGAGCGCCTCCTCCGGATTGCGTGGCACGAACGCGCCGCCTACCGAGGGTGCGAAGCCCGGGCCTCCCATGATCGGGTTGCTGCCCGCCATGACGGCTTTCTGTGCGTCGAGCAGCTCCTGCGGGGTCTTCGCGGCGAAGGCATCGCGAGTCGGCTTGATCCCGAGCTTCTTGGCCATGAGCCGGCTGATGCGTCCCGCCTCCTTCGCGGGCTTGGCGGATAGCGGTCCGCTCTGCACGATCGCCCGGGCGAAGAGCGACCGGGCGTCCGGGTGGGCCAGGAGCGTGGCCACCGAGCTGCCGCCCGCCGACTCGCCGAAGACGGTCACCTTCGCCGGGTCGCCCCCGAAGGCCGCGATCTCCGTCTGCACCCACCGCAGTGCCGCCAACTGATCCGCGATGCCGAGGTTGGTGGGGGCGCCGTCGAGGACGCTGAAGCCCTCGGCTCCGAGTCGGTAGTTGATCGCGACGAACACGATCCCGTCCCGGGCGAAGGTCGTGCCGTCGTAGGCGTCCAGGGCATTGGACCCGTGGATGAACGAGCCACCGTGGATCCACACCATGACCGGCATCCGGCTGCCCTTCGCGGGCGCCCACACATTGAGATTGAGGAAGTCGTCGCCCGGCACGATCGTCGTGCCGAGGAAGCGCTCCATCCCGCCGTCGTAGGGGTACTGCGGGGCGGTCGCACCCGGCGTCGTCGCGTCGCGCTCGTGCACCCACGGCGCGACCGGCGCCGGCTCGGCGAAGCGGAGGTCACCGATCGGTGCTGCCGCGTAGGGGATGCCGAGGAAGCGACGGACGCCCTCCGCCTGGTCGCCGCGGACCGTTCCGGTGGAGAGTTTCACGGATGATTCGGTGCGACGCGGCGGCATGAGATCACGATATCGAGTCGTCGGCCGATGCCTGGTCACGGCACGAAGCGATAGCCCAGACCCGACTCCGTGACCAGGTGGACCGGGTTCGCCGGGGCGTCCTCGAGCTTCTTGCGCAGCTGGCTGATGTACAGCCGCAGGTAGCCGGTGTCGGTCGTGTACTGCGGCCCCCACACCTCGGTGAGCAGAGTCTCCCGGGTCTGCAGGCGATCCGGGTTGCGCACGAGCACCTCGAGCAGACGCCACTCGGTCGGGGTGAGTCGCACGCCCGCGCCGTCGCGGGTGACGGTGCGGGCGGCCAGATCGACGACGACGCCGCCGAAGGAGACGACCGGTTCGTCGACGGAGGTCGGGATGCGGCGGGAGAGGGCGCGGATCCGCGCGAGGAGTTCGTCGGCCGCGAAGGGCTTGGTGACATAGTCGTCGGCACCGGCGTCGAGGGCGTCGACCTTGTCGAGGGAATCGGTCCGCCCGCTCACGACGAGGATGGGCACCTGCGACCAGCCGCGCACGGCCTCGATCACCTCGATACCGGTGAGCCCAGGCATCCCGAGGTCGATGACGATGAGGTCGGGGTGCGTGTCGATCGCGTGCCGCAGCGCCTCGGCGCCGTCGGCGGCCGTCACGACGTCGTAGCCGCGGGCCGTGAGGGTGATGCGGAGGGCGCGGACGATCTGGGGGTCGTCGTCGGCGATGAGGATCCTCATGAGTCGGTCTCGACTGGCTGCACAGGGAGCGCCACGACCATCGTCAGCCCGCCGCCGGGGGTGTCCTCGACCTCGAGGCTGCCGCCCATGGCCTCGGTGAACCCCTTCGACAGGGCGAGGCCGAGCCCGACACCCGTGGTGTTGTCGGTGTCGCCGAGACGTTGGAAGGGCACGAAGACATCCTCCCGCCTCTCCGGTGCGATCCCCGGACCCGTGTCGATGACACGCAGCTCGACCCGGTCGCCGAAGCTGCTCGTCGTGATGGTCGGCGGTGCGGGGGAGTAGCGCAGGGCGTTGTCGAGCAGGTTGGCCACGACGCGCGCGAGCAGCACGCGGTCGGCGGAGATGGAGGGCACGGCCGGGTCGAGCTCGAGTCTCACGTCGCCGGGGGCGAGGGTCTCGATCGCGTCGAGCACGATCTCGTCGAGCGACACCGGACCCATCGACACCGCCAGCACCCCCGCCTGCAGCCGACTGGCGTCGAGCAGGTCCGTGACGAGGTGCGACAGTGCGGTGAGACTCTCATCCGCCGTCTCGAGCAGTTCTTCCCGGTCGTTCTCGGTGAGACGCACGTCGGTCGCCCGTAGCGAGGTGACCGCCGTGGTCGCGGCGGCGAGAGGGCGGCGCAGGTCGTGGCCGACGGCGGCGAGCAGCGCCGTCCGCATCCTGTCGGCCTCGGCGAGCGGACGAGCCGTGGCCGCTTCGGCGGCGAGGGAGCGCTGGGCGAGTACCGACTCCAATTGGGAGAGGAAGGCGGCGAGCACGCGGCGGTCGGAAGCCGCGAGCGGTGCTCCGCGCAGGTCGAGCGATGCTCCCGATCCCAGAGGGAACGAGGTCTCGACATCCTCGTCGGCTGCGAGCGAGCCGTCGACGGCCGTGTGGGTGACCGTGCCGCTCTCCCGGAGGAGAACGCTCGTCATCCCGAAGGTCTCCCGCAACTGCGTGACGAGCGCCTGCACGGCGTCCTGCCCGCGCAGGACGCTCCCGGCCACCGCGGCGAGCGTCTCGGATTCGGCGGCGGCCCGCGTGGCCCATCGTGCCCGGCGGGCGGCCTGGTCGACGACGATGCTCACGAGCACCGCCACCACCACGTAGATGACGAGGGCGAGGAGGTGCAGCGGGTCGGTGATCGAGACCGTGTGGAGCGGGGAGACGAAGAAGTAGTCGAGGAGGACCCCGGAGGCGACCGCCGCCAGGAGCGCCGGCCAGATCCCGCCGACGAGTGCGACCACGACGACGAGAAGCTGGAACGCGAGGACGTCGCTCGTGAGCGACTCCTCGCTCCGGAAGGTGGAGAGCAATGCCGTCAGCGCCGGGATGCCGAGAAGAGTCACCGCGAGCCCGGCGACCCGTCTGCGCCAGCCGAGCGCGCCCCCGAGCCGGGGAAGCCGACGCGTCCCGGCGGCGGCGTGCGTGACGATGTGGACGTCGATGTCGCCGGCCTCGCGCACGGTCGTGGCGCTCACCCCCGGACCGCTGAGCAGGGCGCTCAGCCAGCTGCGACGGGAGGCGCCGACGACGAGCTGGGTCGCGTTGACCGAGCGGGCGAAGGCGACGAGCGCCTTGCCGACACTGTCGCCGACGACCTGGTGGAAGCTGCCCCCCAGGCTCTCGGCCAGGGCGCGTTGGGCTTCGAGGGCGGCGGGGTCGGCACCGGCGAGTCCTTCGGTCCCCGTGACGTGCACGGCGAGCAGTTCTCCGCCGGCTGAGCGGGCGGCGATGCGCGCTCCGCGCCGGAGGATCGTCTCGCCCTCGGCGCCCCCGGTCAGCGCGACGACGACGCGCTCCCGGGCATCCCAGCGGTTCTCGATGCCGTTCTCGGCCCGGTACCGCTGGAGGGCGCTGTCGACCTCGCCGGCGAGCCAGAGGAGTGCCAGTTCGCGCAACGCGGTCAGGTTGCCCAGCCGGAAGTAGTTCGAGAGCGCCGCGTCGATCCGCGCGCTCGGGTAGACGTGGCCAGCGGACAGCCGGTCACGCAAGGCCTGCGGGGCGAGGTCCACCAGCTCGACGCTGTCCGCGGCGCGCAGTGCCGCATCCGGAACCGTCTCGCGCTGGGGGACGCCGGTGATCTGCTGCACCACGTCGTTGAGCGACTCGATGTGCTGGATGTTGACGGTCGTGATGACGTCGATTCCGGCGTCCAACACCTCCTCGACGTCCTGCCAACGCTTCGGGTTGCCCGATCCTGGGGCGTTCGTGTGGGCGAGCTCGTCGATGAGGGCGAGCCCGGGCCGACGCCCGATCAGCCCCGCGAGATCGAGCTCGGTGAGATCGACCCCGCGGTGCGTCACGGTGATGCGCGGTTGGACCTCGAGTCCGTCCAGCAGCGCAGCCGTGGCCTCGCGCCCGTGCGTCTCGACGACACCGACGACCACCTCGACACCGGCGGCGGCGAGGCGACGGCCCTCCTCGAGCATCGCGAAGGTCTTGCCGACGCCGGGGGCCGCCCCGAGCATCACCCGAAGACGACCCCTGGCCATGGCCTACCTGTCCATTCCGGCGAGAGCCACGTTCAGCTCGAGCACGTTCACCCGCTCCTGGCCGATGAAGCCGAGGTCGCGTCCCTGAATCCTAGACGCGACGAGCTCGTGAACGGCCTCCTCATCCAGCCCGCGCGCCTCGGCGATGCGGGGAACCTGCAGCAGGGCGTAGGCGACGCTGATGTGGGGGTCCAGCCCGGAGGCGGAGGCCGTGAGCGCGTCCCACGGAACATCCGACGGGTCCACACCTTCGAGTGCAGCGACGGATGCTCGACGCTCGTCGATCGCGGCGAGCAGGTCGGTGTTGTTCGGGCCCAGGTTGGAACCGCTCGACGCGCCCCCGTCGTAGCCGTCGCCGGCCGCTGACGGTCGCGACTGGAACCACTCCGGCAGGGCCGCGCCCTCCGCGTCCGTGAAGGACTGCCCGAGGAGGGAAGATCCGACGGTCTCGCCATCGACGACGACCGGTGATTCGTTCGCCTGGTGTGGGGCCGCGAGCGCGACGAGCCCGATCGCAGCGGGATAGAGCACGCCGAGCCCGAGGGTGAGGACGAGGAGGACGCGCAGCGCCGTCCAGAACTGTCTGATGAATGTCATGATGCCTGCTCCTTAGAAGCCGGGGATGAGGCTCACGACGAGGTCGATGAGCTTGATGCCGATGAAGGGGGCCACGAGGCCGCCGAGGCCGAACACGAGCAGATTGCGCCCGAGGATCGACGACACGGAGGCCGCGCGGTACCGGACGCCCCGGAGGGCGAGCGGGATGAGCGCGATGATGACGAGCGCGTTGAAGACGACCGCCGAGAGGATCGCGGAGGCGGGGGAGTGGAGCTGCATGATGTTCAGCACCGCCAGCCCCGGGAACACTCCGGCGAACATCGCCGGAATGATCGCGAAGTACTTCGCCACGTCGTTCGCAATGGAGAAGGTCGTCAGCGCGCCGCGCGTGATGAGCAACTGCTTGCCGATGCGCACGATGTCGATGAGCTTGGTCGGGTCGCTGTCGAGGTCGACCATGTTGCCGGCCTCCTTCGCGGCGCTCGTGCCGGTGTTCATCGCGACGCCCACGTCCGCCTGGGCGAGGGCCGGTGCGTCGTTGGTGCCGTCACCGGTCATCGCGACGAGGTTGCCGCCCTCCTGCTCCTTCCGGATGTAGGCGAGCTTCTGCTCCGGCGTCGCCTCGGCGAGGAAGTCGTCGACTCCCGCCTCGGCCGCGATCGCCTTGGCGGTCAGCGGGTTGTCGCCCGTGATCATGACGGTGCGGATGCCCATCGCACGCAGGTCGGCGAAGCGCTCCTTGAGGCCGTCCTTGACGACGTCCTTGAGGTGGACGACACCGAGGATGCCGGAGGAGGTTGCTACGACGAGCGGGGTACCGCCGGCATTCGAGATGGTCTCGACGGCGGCCGTCAGGTCGTCCGGAGCCGAACCGGCCCACTCGACCACCATGGACGCTGCGCCCTTCCGGACGCTCGTCCCGTCGACGAGGTCGAGACCGCTCATGCGGGTCTGTGCCGTGAACGGCACGACGACGGCCCCGGCGGGAACCTCCACGGCGCCGCCGGCCAACTCGACGATGGAACTGCCCTCGGGCGTGGGATCGGCGAGGGAGGAGAGTCGAGCCGCCGCCACCAGGTCCTCCAGTGATGACCCGCCGACCGGGACGAATTCGGACGCGCGACGGTTGCCGTAGGTGATCGTGCCCGTCTTGTCGAGGAGCAGGGTCGTCACGTCACCGGCCGCCTCCACCGCACGGCCCGAGGTGGCGAGCACGTTGCGCTGCACGAGGCGGTCCATACCGGCGATACCGATGGCGCTCAGGAGGGCGCCGATCGTCGTCGGGATGAGGCAGACGAGCAGCGCGATGAGCACGGGAATGCTCGTCGGCTCGCCGGCGTAGGACGACAGCGGGTTGAGGGTGAGGACCACGACGATGAAGACGATCGAAAGGCTCGACAGCAGGATGCTGAGTGCGATCTCGTTGGGCGTCTTCTGGCGGGAGGCACCCTCGACGAGACCGATCATGCGGTCGACGAAGGTCTCGCCGGGCTTGCTGGTGATCCGGACGACGATGCGGTCGCTCAACACGCGGGTACCGCCGGTGACCGCGCTGCGGTCGCCACCGTGCTCGCGCACGACGGGCGCCGACTCGCCGGTGATGGCCGATTCGTCGACCGAGGCGATGCCCTCGATGACGTCCCCGTCGCCGGGGATCAGCTCACCGGCCGACACGACGACGACATCCCCGAGCCGCAGGTCGGAGGACGCGACGTCCTCGACCTCCGGCTCAGCGGATCGAGCCTGTCGAGATCCCGAGTCGACGAGGTCGATCCGCGACACCACCCGGTGCGCGATCGTCGACGTGCGCGTCTCCCGCAGCGATGCGGCCTGGGCCTTGCCCCGACCCTCCGCGACCGACTCCGCCAGGTTGGAGAAGATCACGGTGAGCCACAGCCACACGGCGATACCCGCCGTGAAGGACGGGGCAAGGGACGCGTCCCGTCCGCCGACGAACGGCTCGGCGATCGCGATGAGCGTCGTGAAGGCGGCGCCCACCTCGACGATGAGCATGACCGGATTGCGCCACATGGAGCGCGGGTCGAGCTTCCTGAGGGCGCCCGGGAGCGCCTGGATGTAGATGTTCATGACTGTCACAACAGCCCTTCCGCCAGGGGACCCAGCGCGAGTACGGGGAAATAGGTGAGGGCGGACACGATGAGGATCGTCCCGATGAGGAGGCCGACGAAGAGCGGCCGGTGGGTCGGCAGTGTGCCGACCGTGACCGGGACCTTCTCCTGGGCCGCCAGCGAACCGGCGAGGGCGAGGACGAACACGATCGGCACCAGTCGGCCGAGCAGCATGGCCACGCCGAGAGCCGTGTTCAACCACGGTGTGTTGGCGGTCAGGCCGGCGAATGCCGAGCCGTTGTTGTTCGCCGCGCTGGTGAAGGCGTAGAGCACCTCGCTGAAGCCGTGCAGCCCCGGGTTCCAGATCGATGTCGCCTCGACGTCTCCCCGGACGGCGGGGATGGCGAAGCTCAGCGCCGTCCCGACGAGCACGAGCACCGGGGTGGTGAGGATGTACAGGCTCGCGAGCTTGATCTCGCGGGCCCCGATCTTCTTACCGAGGTACTCCGGTGTGCGCCCGACCATGAGGCCCGCGATGAACACGGCGACGATGGCCATCACGAGGATCGCGTAGATGCCGGAGCCGACGCCACCGGGCGCGAGTTCGCCGAGCATCATGTTGATCATCGCCATCGCTCCGCCGAGCGGCGTGAAGCTGTCGTGCATCGAGCTGACCGCACCGGTCGAAGTGATGGTGCTCGTCGTGCTGAAGAGGGTGGAGCCGATGACGCCGAAGCGCTGCTCCTTGCCCTCCATGGCCGCGCCGCCGCCGGCGAGCTCCGCCGCCGTCATCGCCGTGAGGGAGATGACGAAGAGGGTCGCCATGGCGCCGAGGATCGCGAGCCCCTGGCGGGTGTCGCCGATCATCCGCCCCACCGTGCGCGGGAGGGAGAAGGGGATCACGAGCATGAGCAGCACCTCCAGGAGGCTCGTCCAGGGGGTCGGGTTCTCGAAGGGGTGCGCCGAGTTGGCGTTGAAGAAGCCGCCGCCGTTCGTCCCGAGGAGCTTGATCGCCTCCTGGCTGGCCACGGGACCGCCCGGGATCATCTGAGCGCCCCCCGTCAGCGTGGTGACCTCATGGAACCCGGCGAGGTTCTGGACCACGCCGCCGAGCAACAGCACGATGGCGGCGACCACGGACAGTGGCAGCAGGATCCGGGTCACGCCACGGGTCAGGTCCACCCAGAAGTTGCCGAGGGTGCCGCTCCCACGGCGGGCGAAACCGCGCACGAGCGCGATAGCGACCGCGAGCCCGACCGCTGCGGAGACGAAGTTCTGCACGGCGAGGCCGAGCAGCTGCACCGTGTAGCCGAGGGTCAGTTCGGGGGAGTAGGACTGCCAGTTCGTGTTGGTGACGAAGGAGATCGCCGTGTTGAAGGCGAGGTGTTCGCTCGGGGCCGGGAGCCCGAGGGACAGCGGCAGCCACTGCTGGATGCGCTGGAGCAGGTACACCGCGAGGATGCCGACGAGGGAGAAGGCGAGAACGCCGCGCAGGTACGCGGGCCACGCCTGCTCCCCATCCGGCGCGACGCCGGACACCCGGTAGAGCATCCGCTCGGCGCGCAGGTGGCGGGGTGATTCGAAGACACGCGCCATGTAGTCGCCGAGGGGGCGATGAACGAGCGCGAGGACGAGGGCGACGGTCGCGAGCTGAGCCGCGAGCAGGAGCCAGTCCATCAGAACCGCTCAGGGTGGACGAGAGCGAAGACGAGGTAGCCGATCGCCAGGAGGCCGAGCGCCGCCGCGAGGATCTCGATGACGATCACAGGCGCTCCACCCCCTTCGCGATGAGGGCGACCACCGCGACGAGCGCGATGATGCCGACGACGAAGACGATGTCGAGCATGGGGAACTCCTGGAGCTGCAGGCACGCCACGGTGGCGGGCACTCCTGGATGCAACACCCTCAGGGACGGTGCGGAGCGGCCCCTAACGGATTCCTCACGCCGCGGGCGGCGTTCCCAACGGAGCTCCTACGGGAGGCGCGGCGAGCGGATCGCCAGGGACGCCGACCCGACGATGCCCGCGTTGTTCCGCAGCGCCGCCGGCACCATGGGTGCGACGGTCTTGATGAGCGGCAGGAACTCGTCGTGGCTCTTCGAGACGCCGCCGCCGACGATGATGAGGTCGGGGGAGAAGAGCATCTCGAGCGTCGAGTAGTAGCGCTGCAGGCGCTTGGCCCAGGTCGCCCAGTCGAGATCCTTACGCTCCTTGGCGGCGAACGAGGCCCGCGACTCCGCATCCTTGCCGTCCACCTCGAGGTGACCGAGTTCCGAGTTGGGGACCAGCTCGCCGTTGTTGATGAGGGCAGAGCCGATCCCGGTGCCGAGGGTGGTGAGGATGATGAGCCCCTCGACGCCCTTCGCCGCTCCGAAGCGGGCCTCGGCGACACCGGCCGCGTCGGCATCGTTCACGAAGACGATGTCCCGGCCGAGGGCCTTCTCGAAGAAGCGCTCCGCTTCGAGGCCGATCCACTTCTTCGAGACGTTGGCGGCCGACATGGTGGTGCCGTGGCGGACCACGGCGGGGAAGCACACGCCGACGGGCACGCCGTCGGCCGCAGAGCCGAGACCGTCGATGATCTCCAGGACTGTCTCCAGGACCGCCTGCGGCTCTCCGCCCTCGGGGGTGGCGAGCTTGATCCGCTCGCTCGCGAGCTCGCCGGAGTCGGTATCGACCAGTGCTCCCTTGATCCCGGTTCCGCCGATGTCGATTCCCAACGCCACAGTCATAACGTCCATCATTCCCTACCAGCGGGGGAGCGCCGTCATACGTGAGCCAGACTCCGCTAAGCTGGCGCCACTTTCACTCGAGGAGCACCGATGACCTACGCGCCCCCGCCCCCGGCCCTGCCTCCCGTCGCGACTCAGCCCGCCCCGCCGAAGCGTCGGACCGGCCTCGTGATCGGGTTGATCGCCGGCGGACTCGTCATCCTCCTCGTCCTTGGCTTCCTCGGCTTCCTGCTGGTCCGGTCGCTCCTCGGGTCCGGCCAGAGCGCCACGGCGTCGGCGGCGGCGGTCCCGGCGAGCTCCATCGCCTGGGTCGAGTACTCGATCGACCCCTCCAATCAGCAGAAGCTCGAGGCCCTCGGCTTCATCAGCAGCCTCGACGGATTGCGCGAGGCCGTCGAGGACTCCGACATCGACATCGACCTGGACGAGCCGGGCGATGCCGATCTCAAGAAGGCCCTGTGGGAGTTCATCGTCGAGAACGACGACAACGACCTCGACATCTCCCTCGACTACGACGACGACGTGCGCCCGTGGCTCGGCAGTCGTGTCGCGATGGGAATGCTGCCCAGCGAGGACGACGCCGCGCCGCGCTACGTCGTTGCCGTCGAGGCGAGCGACACCACCGCAGGTGTCGAGGCCGTCGAGACCCTCATCGACGATCTCGAGATCGATGCGGAGGTCGGAAGCCGCGACGGCTACGTCCTCGTGGCCAGCGAGGACGTGGACCTCGACGACGCCTTCGAGGACGGCTCGCTCGCCGAGTCGGACTCCTTCCGAGAGGCCGCGGCCTCCGCCGGCGAGTGGGGCTTGGCCAGCTACTGGGTCGACCTCGGGCAGGTGGCGGAGTTGGCGGCCGATTCCGCCGGCATCGGTGCCGCCGGTGACCTCAGCGACCCCGGCTACTGGGAGGAGGAGATCCGCTCCTACCCGGACCCGTACATCCCCTACCCGGACTCCGATTTCGTCCAGGTCGACCCCGCCTGCGACCCCAACGCCGGCTACTGCGACGAGGACTACGTCTACATCTACGACGGCGACGCGTTCGTGGACTACGACGACTATGCCGACGCCTACCTCGATGACAACCTCGACGCCCTCGTGGAGGAGCAGATCGAGCGCAACGCGAGTCTCCTCGACGCCCGCGAGGCGGCCCTCCAATCGGTGGAGGGCACCACGGCCTTCGGCGTGCTGCGTTTCGCGGAGGGCGCCCTCGAGCTCTCCGGCGGCGTGACGGGCCTCACCGAGGAGCCCATCGGCTCCGGTGACGGATCGAGCGTCACCGGGCTCCCGGACTCGACCATCGCGGCCCTCGCGGTGACCGGCATCGCCGAAGCGATCGACGCCGCGCTGTCGGACGACAACCTCGCGCTCATCCCCTCCTTCCCGCCGTATGGTCTCGGCTCCGGATACGGCACCGGCTATGGGTCCGGCTCCGGAGACGCTCCTACCCGCGACGACATCGCCGAGTGGCTCGACGAGACCCTCGGTCTCGACTTCCCGGACGACCTGGAGACGCTCTTCGGTCGCCAGTTCGCGATCGCCATCGACGAGGACGTGGAGACCGATTTCAGTTCCGTCGAGAGTGCCGACGAGATCATCGAGTCGGGCATCGCGATCGTGATCACGAGCGATGACGCCGACGCCACGGCTGACGCGTGGCAGGACCTCGCCGATCGGGCCGAGGAGCAGGCCGGGGAATCCCTCGGCATCGACATCGAGTCGGACGGCGACCGCGTCGTCATCAGCGCCGGTTCCCACCTCGATGCGGTCCTCGAGCCCGACACCGCGCTCGGCACCTCCGAGACGTTCCGGACCGCCCTCCCGGCCGCAGAGGACGCCGACACGCTCCTCTTCGTCGATGCCGCGGCCGTGCTGGCGATCCTGGACGACCTCGGCGGCGAGGTGGATGCGTTCGACGGCCTCCAGGCGGTCGGATTCACGTCCACCGTCGAGTCGAAGGACTCGGTCTCCTTCGTGCTCCGCGTGACCGTCGAGAGGTGACCGCGGCGCCGCTACAGTTGATTCCGTGAGTGTCCAGGCCGCACCGGGCGGCGAACCCGGAGCGCGTCCGAGCGAGCGCGGGGTCTTCCCGCACCTGCGTCTCGGTGGGCGCTGGATCAACCTCCTCTGGGTCATCCCGGCGCTCGCCCTCGTCGTCCTCGCCGGCTTCGGCGTCGCGACCTGGCTGCGAACGCTGCCTGAGGTGCAGGACTTCATCACGCGCTACCCGGGTTCGGTCGCTCGTGACGAACCCCAGGGGTATCCCTGGTGGCTGCGTTGGCAGCACCTGCTCAACGCGATCTTCCTCGTGCCGATCGTCCGCGCAGGCCTCCAGGTCTGGGCCGGACGCCCCCGTGCCTACTGGCGCAAGCCGGGGACGCCCGGGCGGGACTGGCTCCGCATCCAGCGCGCGATGCCCGCGGAGGGCGGCTGGTCGATGCGCGACGACGTGGTCGACCTCCACCCGCAGATCGGTATCCCGGGCGGCAAGCGTGGCGGCGGCCTCGGCCGCATCATCCACCTGTCGGTGACGATGCTCTGGGTCGCCAACGGCATCCTCTTCTACATCCTGCTCTTCGCCACCGGGCAGTGGACGCGCACGGTCCCGACCAGCTGGGACGTGTTCCCGAATGCGCTGAGCGCCCTCATCCAGTACCTGTCCTTCCACTTCCCGGTGACCGACTCCTGGTCGTCCTACAACTCGCTGCAGCTGCTCAGCTACTTCGCGACGACCTTCATCGCGGCACCGCTCGCCGTGCTCACCGGTCTCGCCCACTCGCCGGCGATCGCGAAGCGCCTCAAGGCCACCGACTCGCGCATCCTCAACGCCGAGGTGGCGAAGTCGCTGCACCTTCTCGTGTTGGCCTGGTTCGTGGTCTTCACCATCGCGCACGTCACCCTCGTCCTCATCACCGGAGCGCTTAAGAACCTCAACCACATCGTGCTGGGGGAGCAGGGCACCGGCTGGGCCGGCGCGATCCTGTTCGCGGTCGCCGTGGTCATCGGCGCCGCTCTCTGGTTGGTCGCCTCGCGGTTCGCCACGAAGCACCAGGCGCGGGTCCAGAAGGTGGGGACCGCGATGCTCGGCCCCGCCAACAAGTGGTTCTGAGCTAGGGGAGCGTCAGGACCTCGACGCCACCCGAGCGCACGACCATCGTGTGCTCGAACTGCGCGCTCACACTGCGATCCTTCGTCACGACCGTCCAGTCGTCGTCCCAGATCTCCCACTCGTGGGTGCCGAGCGTCAGCATCGGCTCGATCGTGAAGACCATGCCCTCGAGGATCTCGTCGTCATACATCGGCGCCGAGTCGTAGTGCGGGATGATCAGCCCGGAGTGGAAGGATGTGCCGACACCGTGACCGGTGTAGTCGCGGACGAGTCCGTAGCCGAAGCGCTTCGCATAGGACTCGATGGAGCGGCCGATCACGTTCACCTGGCGTCCGGGGGCAACGGCCTTCATACCGCGGGCGAGCGACTCGCGGGTGGCGTCGACGAGTGCCGCCACCTCGGGCTTCACCTCGCCGACGAGGAAGGTGACGTTGCTGTCCCCGTGGACGCCGTTCTTGAAGGCGGTGATGTCCACGTTGACGATGTCGCCGTCCTCGAGAACGGTGTCGTCGGGGATGCCATGGCAGATGACCTCGTTGACGGAGGTGCAGCTCGACTTGGGATAGCCGCGGTACCCGAGGGTCGACGGGTATGCATCGTGCGCGACGACGAACTCGTGACCGATGGCGTCCAGCTCCTCCGTCGTGACGCCGGGGCGGACGGCCGCGCCGACGGCAGCGATGGCCTGCGCGGCAATGGTTCCGGACTCGCGGATGAGGGCGATCGTCGACTCGTCGTAGACGTCGGTGCCGACGTGCTTCGCGGGTGCGGGACGACCGACGTACTCCGGGCGGACGATGTGCTTCGGAACGGATCGGAGTGGGGAGATCGAGCCGGGAACCAGGTGTCCGTTTCTGTCGCGAGGCATGCCTTCGAGCCTACGGGGCGTAGCCTGATGGGCATGACGCAGTGGTGGTACAACAACAAGACGGGTGAGGTCGAGGAGGGCGCGCAGTCGCTCGGATCGGACCGCGACGGCCCCTTCGACAGCCGCGAGGAAGCGGCTCGCGCCCCCGAGATCATCGCGGAACGCGCCCGCCGGTGGGCTGCCGAGGACGCGGCGAACGACTGATCGCCCCTCCGGCAATCTGACCGGGACCTCGGCGACGAACAGTCCAGAGGGAACGAGAGGTCCACTGCCGCACGGCGTGCTCCTTGTGTCACCCTGACGACACATTCGAGCAAAGGACCCCGGCCCGTGAACCTGCAGAGCGCCTCGGACAGGATCGTCCGTACCCTCCTCGTCTCCATCGGTATCGGCAGCGTCCTCTTCACCGCGCTCGGACTCCCCGGGATCATCGGGCAGTACGCCCTGCTCCTTCCCGCCTACTCCGTGGCACTGGTGGTCGTCTTCTGCGGCCTTCCGCCCGTCACCGCGGTCCTCGCCCTTCGCGCCCCGGTCCAGGTGCTGCGGATCCTCGCGACCGTGCACGCGAGCGCCGCGCTGCTGTTCCTGCTCGCCTGGATACCGGCCATGACGCGTGCCGACGCCCTCGCCGGGGGAGACGTCCCGTGGTTGCTCAACACGATCGCCGTCGGGACGAGTTCCGCCGCGGTCGCCCTCCCCTTCGTCGCCTCCTGGGTCTTCATGGCTGCGGTGTCGGTGGCGGCGGGGGTCGTCCGTTTCCTCACCTTCGGTTCCGCGGACCCCGCTCAGGCGGTGCAGGACGCCGTCATGCTCACTCTGCTCGCCGGCTTCCTCATGGCGCTCATCCAGCTCGCCCGGGTCGCCGGGGTGCGCCAGGACGCCGCGGCCGTGGAGGCGCTCGACGCTGCCGCCACCGGTGCAGCGGGCCTGGCCCGGGAGCGTCAACGTGCGCGGTTCGACGAGGACATCCGCGGCCAGGTCTTGGCTGCCCTGGCCGACGGGGTGGAGAACGGGGACGAGTCCCGCGCGCAGGCCCGTCGACGAGCGCTGGCGGTACTCCATCGGCTCGATCGGGGCACCGGGTCGGACGACTCCGAACTGCTCATGCCGGAGGATGCGGTCGACCGTGCCCTCCGGACGGTCGCCGTCGGAGCGGGGATTCCCTACTCCTTCTCGCGGGCGGAAACCGACGGTGCGCTCTCCGTCCCGGTGGACGTCGTCGACGCACTGGTCGATGCGACGAACGAGGCGATGCTCAACAGCCTGCGGCACGCCGATCGTGGACGGGACAGACCGATCCGACGCAGCGTCCGCGCGGCACGGACCCGGCGCGGTGTCGAGGTCGTCATCGCCGATGACGGACGCGGCTTCTCCCTGTCCCGGGTAGGGGTCGACCGCCTGGGACTCCGTCTCACCATCCTGCAACGCGTGCGTGATCTTCCCGGGGCGTCCGCCGCGGTGCAGAGCACGCCCGGGCGCGGCACGACGGTGACCCTGGCCTGGACGGAGGGCGGACGGTGAGCCGGGAGGTGGGGGCGATCCTCGGACTCTCCGGGCCGGCAGGCCGCGCCGTCCTCATCGTCTACGCGCTCGGCACGGGACTGGTCGCGTTCATGACTCTCGGCGGACTGCGTCAGCCGGTCCTCGGGCTCATCACCCTCGGCCTGTTCTGGGCGGCGATCGCTGTGCTGTGTGTCATCACGGCCGACACGCTTCCGCAGTCCGCCACGATCGCCGTTCTGCTCGTGGCCATCCTGGGGACGGCATTGAGCAGTGCGAACGTGCTGGAGCCGAGTGACCCGGGCTACGCCACATGGCCGCTCGGGGCGATGGGCTTCCTCTTCATCGTCCTGGCGCTCCGCGGTCGTCGCGGCCTGGCGTGGGCAGGGTTCGGCGCCGTGGCGATCCTCATGGTCGGCGTCGCGATGGTCCTCGACCGGGAACCGGTGCGCGTCGTCAACGATGTCGCCCGACAGGCTGCCATCCTGCTGATCGCGACCCTCTTCGCGATCGCCCTCCGCCGTGCGACCGAGACGATCGCCGCGGCCAATGCGGCCCGCTCGTCACGGGCGGCGGTCGCGGCGGCCGTCGATGCGGCCTCCACCGAGCGCGCCGTGGAGAGTGCCGCCTTCGCCGCCTCGACGCGTCCGGCCCTGGAACTGCTCGCCACCGCGGGCCCTTTTGACGCGGACCAGGTGCGCTACTTCACTCAGCTGGCCGCGTACGTGCGCGGGGCGGGTGCTGCCCCGGCCGTCGCAGGGACGGGCGACGCTCTCCGCGACGCGCGTGCCCGTGGCGTCGAGGTGTTCCTCGTCGACGACCGCGGGACGCCGCTCGGTGCTCAGGAGGTCGCCGCCATCGAGCGCGTGCTGGTGCCGACGCTCGCGGGGATGGCGTCCGGGTCCGTCACCATGCGACTCGCCCCGCAGCCCTCCGTCGAGATCGCCACGCTGGTGGTGCAGGATCACGGCGGCTATCGCCGCGTGGTCGTCGACGCGGCGACCTGAGCAGTCAGTCCTCGTACTCGTGCTCGCGGGCCGGGTACGCGCCCGCCTCGACGTCCTCGCGGTAGGCGACGGCGGCATCCGTCAACACGCCGGCGAGGTTCGCGTACTGCTTGACGAACTTCGGGACGCGTCCCGTCGTGAGCCCGGCCCAGTCCGTCCAGACGACGAGCTGGCCGTCCACGTGCGGACCGGCGCCGACACCGATCGTGGGGATGCGGAGCTCCTCGGTCACGCGCTTGGCGATGCTCGACGGAACCATCTCGAGGACGACGGCGAAGGCCCCGGCCTCCTGGACGGCGTGGGCGTCGGCGAGCAGTTGCTCGGCCTTCTCGCCGCGACCCTGGATGATGTGCCCGCCGAGGCCGTGCTCGCTCTGTGGGGTGAAGCCGATGTGCGCCATGACCGGGATGCCGGCCGAGACGATCCGACGGATCTGCTCGGCACTGCGGACGCCACCCTCGAGCTTGACCGCGTGGGCCTGCGTCTCCTTCATGAACCGGAAGGCCGTGTGCAGCGCCTCGTCCGGGCTCGTCTCGTAGGAGCCGAAGGGCATGTCCGCCACGACGAAGGCGCGCTTGACCGCGCGGGACACCGCACGCGTGAGA
>Ga0247810_10001143_pt1 | contig 18166 bp, 9 predicted proteins | sample UWRJL119311C1_FD_179918 | JGI IMG/M metagenome (GOLD analysis project Ga0247810, IMG submission 179918) | Plant litter microbial communities from Arlington Agricultural Research Station in Wisconsin, United States - UWRJ-L119-311C-1 | ecosystem: Environmental > Terrestrial > Plant litter >...
GGACTCATATTGGAATAATAGAACGATTCCTTCATAGCAAGCGGAGAATAGGTCATATCTCCGGCAGGCGCCAGGTGTCCGCGGTCATAGCCGGAAGCTTTGTAATCATCCGCAGAGGCAGATCCGGAGGTTACTTTATCATCTTCGTAAAAACTTGAGCTGCGGTCCTCTTCTCCCCTGCATTCCGATTTTGACAGCACATAACACACCCATGCAGCCTGTTCATGCGTTTCGGAATAGCCAAGGGAATAAGCCGTATGATGAACGATTTCGAGGTTTTTACCCGGAGCTGCGGGTAGACAGACAGCAAAACCACTCTCGGAGCAGCTTAATTGCAGCAGTGAATCGGTTTTTGTTTGCGCTGAAACAGCCGAAAGTCCAATAAACGAAACCAAAAGAAGAAAATAGTTTATCCGTAGCATAGACTTTCAAATTGAAACAAATGTAAAGAATCAAAGGGAAAAATAAGGAGAATGTACGAAATCCTTGTCCGAATCGTTATCCTGGAATCCGATTCGTGAGTGGAAATTGTTTTTGTGTTAATTACTAAAGAAAAATGCTATTTTTAAGTACCCAAAAAAAATTCCCTGTAATAGTGAATCCTGCTCGCTGTATAGCCTTACTTGCATTAAGTTGTCTCAATCTCACCGTTGCTGCTCAAAGTGATGCTATTTATTCCCGGCTGGAAAAGCTGAAAAAAAAGATCAGGCAAAGTACCTACTACGATTCTGCGGCTGTTTTTTCCAACGGAGCAAGCGCTATCAAACTGGCAAAAGAGCTGCGATCTCCCGGTGAGGAAGGATTGATCTACCAGTATTACGGCAACTTCTATTACTATTCCAGCGATCGTAAAACAGCAACCGAATACTACAAAAAAGCCATCGGAATTGCAGAAAGCGCCGGAGATCTGAAGCTGAAGAACTCCACACAGATACGGCTGGCATTTATGCTCTCCGAAACCGACCTTTTCAGGGGAGAGATCGAATTCAAGCGCCTGCTGGCCATCGCCCATAAGAATGGTTTTGTTGAAAACGCCATTGAAGCCTACAACGGGCTGGGAATCATTTACAACAACAGGCAGATCAAAGATATATCGCTCGATTTTTACTACAAAGGGCTGAGACTGGCAGAAAAACATCACAAAAAATACTACATTGCCCTGCTCCTGAATAACATTGCCCTGATCAAGCAGGAGAACAAACAGTACAAGGAAGCGCGCGCCGATCTCATCCGGGGATCCCGGCTGGCCGAAGAGCTGGAAGAATACCGGCTTATCAGCAACCTGCAGAACAACCTCGGACTTATCAGCCGGGAGCTGGAAGATTACACTGCTTCCATCGAGCACTACAAGGAAACCATTCGCATCACTAAAAAGCTCGGGTTTCCGATAGCGATCGGAGCTGCTTATGTGAACCTGGGAAACTCTTACATGCTCAACAAAGAGTATAGAAGCGCATTGGCCTATACCGATTCCGCCATCGCGATTTTCGATAATTTCCATGACCTTGAATACCTTGGAAGATCTTACCTGCTGAAAGGAAGTATCTGCGCCGAAATGAACAACCTGGAAAGTGCGGAAAACTGCATAGATAGCGTGCTCGCTATCAATAAACGGCAGCCAAGTCCTTTCAACTACGTAAATTCCTTCGACATCCGCTCGCTTGTTTACGAGAAAGCCCATCAGTACGAAAAAGCGCTCGAATACCGAACCCGGTTCCACGAGATGTCAGACAGCCTCGACGATATCAGCAATACTGCACGGATGGCGGATTTGCAGGTTCTCTACGGAAAAGAAAGGGTCGTAACGCAGCTTTCCGAAGAAAAAACAAAGAACAAGCTGCTGGCAAAAGACGGTGAGCTGCAAACCGCCAAGTGGAGAATGGTGCTCACTATAGCACTCTGCCTGTTCATTGTGGTGCTCGGACTGGCTTACATCCGCTATGTGCGCAACCGGCGAAAGCAGCAGGTCGTGTTTTCACAAAAGCTCATCGAACAGCTCGACGAAGAACGCTCACGAATCTCCAAGGACCTCCATGACGATATCGGGCAATTGCTTTCGGTCGTTAAATCGAAGATCAATATGTACAATACCGGGCGACTGGATGAGATCTCCGGCCTGGAAAAAGAAGTCGGAGAAGTCATCGATCATACCCGATCCATCAGTCACCAGCTCCACCCTTCCTCACTCGAAAAACTGGGACTGGAACGCTCGCTTGCCGGATTAATGGAACGCACCCAGAGCAGTACAGGAATTATCTGCAGCATGGAGTTCGAAGTGCCTTCCGGCAGACTCGGGCTTGATACCGAAACGCAGCTTTACAGGATCTGCCAGGAATGCATCAACAATACGATCAAGCATGCTAACGCCCTGGCACTGAAAGTCACCCTGACAGAAGAAGACGGAAATCTCGTTCTCAGTTACCGCGACAACGGCATTGGCTTTTCCAGCCAGAGCTCTAAAGACGGACTGGGCTTTATGACTATCCGCGAGCGTATTAACAAGATCAACGGGAAAATGATCATCCCGCAAAATCCTCAAAAAGGAATGCAGCTAATCGTGCGCTTTAAATGAAGCTGAACATCGTTATAGCGGATGATCATCCGATTTTCCGGAGCGGGCTTAAGTTCCTGCTGGAATCCTCGTTTCCCGACATTACAGTTGTCGATTTCGAGAACGGAAGCCTCGTCCTGGATTACCTGGAATCGCACTCCCCTGAAATTGTATTGCTGGATATCGATATGCCTGTAAAAAACGGTCTCGATACATGCGAGGAGATCTCCCAGCGCTTTCCTGATATCCGCGTAGCTATACTTTCCATGTACAAAGATGCCGAAATGGTAAAGCTCGCGCTTTATAACGGCGCCAAAGGATACCTGGTAAAAGACAATACGTCCGAGGAACTGGTCGAATGCATACAGACCATTATTTCCGGGAAGACCTACCTTGCCAAAGATGTGAGAGATATTCACCAGCAGCGGTCACCCGAAGCCAGCGGCTCCATGCATTTACAGGAAATGATCGCATCCCTGACTCAAACTGAGCTGAAAGTGCTGAAGCTCGTGAGCCAGAAATATGCCAGCCGGGAAATTGCAGACTTGTTGTTTGTTTCTGTCAAATCAGTCGAGAACTACCGCTCGCGCATCTGTAAGAAGCTTAACCTTGACGCCAGGAATAACAGTTTGCTCATGTGGGTGATGGAACACAAATCCATCCTGGACTCCAAAGCATTTAACTGATTCTATAGGTTTTAATTACAATTGAGGGGGCAGCCCTCTATCATCGACTCTATTTCCGGATTAACTTAGCATAAAGTTTTACGTTAGACAACTTACTAAGAAAGTTAACTTACTGCTACCCTACAGACTTTCTGTTAGTTTAAAAATGTGCTTAAATTGAATGTTAGATTTTAGATTTCTCCACGGTGTTACCTGCCTTATTGAACGGAGTTAATGGAAAGAAAAGTGAAGTTGAAATGTGACCGAAGTTCTTGTCCAGCCAATTTAAGTAATGATAGACACTGTTTAACAAACTTGTAAAGCTCTCTGCTGCGATGGAGGAACGGTCTTTAAGCCGTTCCTCCCTGCAGTTTTAACTCAACTGATCTTAAGCTCTTCTTATCTGGTTAACCTTACAATAGCTTCATTGCGTTAATTTATTCCTGTTTCATTTTATCGGAAGATCATCAAAGCAACCTGTCAGTCTGAAAGAAGGCAGCTCCAATTACCTTACACAAGCAGCATCTGTACCCGATGGGCGAACAGTACTGTCGATATACCAATAATCAAGCTATTACTCCCAGTAACATCTATTGACTTCATGCCCGTAATCCTCTACAACAGGTGGCTTCTTCATTTAATCAGATCTGTCACGACCTTCTTTCTCTGATCCAGCAACGTATACTGCTGCTGATCTTAAAACAAAAAGGCCGGCCTGCGCAATGCAGACCGGCCTTTACTTTATTAAATTTTATCTATTAACGGAATACATTCATTACTCCCTGGAATTTCTCGTATGCATCTGTATCAAGGTGCTTCACTTTTGCAGTCCAGCTGTATGCTCCCGCAGCAACTATCTGACCATGGTAAGTTCCATCCCAGGTTGCGTTGATATCATGTGTTTCCCAGATTACTTCACCCCATCGGTTGAAGATCATCAGCTCAAAGTTGTATTCATCCACTCCGATTACAGAGAAGTCCCACGTCTGGTTGAATTCATCTCCATCCGGCGTGAACGCATTCGGAGCGAAGAACAACACATCAGCATTTACGTGAAGGATATGTTCTACCGTATCGATACAGCCTTCCGGCGTTGTAACGATCAGCTGAACCGGGTAAGTACCAACTACTCCGTCAGGGAAATGGAACGTAGGGTTCTCAGATGTGCTCGCTGCAGGAGTAGATCCCGGAGAGCTCCATTGCCATGAATTAACTCCTGCACTCGACTTATCCTGCATTACAACCATTGTTTCGAAAATAGTCGTCGGATTGGATGAGAAGTTGAAGTCGGCTGTCGGCTTGGCGATCACGGTAACGATTCCAGGGAACTCAGCAGTTGTTACACAACCATGAATAGAAGTAACTGTTGCTTTCACAGTGTAAGACTGCGCATTCACATAGACGTGAGATGTATCTTCCGCACCTGTAAGCAGCGCATCCTGACCGTCACCGAATTCAAAGAATACTGATTCGATTTCGGTTGGATTGTTTGAGGTATTCGTGAAGAGGAACTCTCCCGGCTGGCAGGCGCTGATCTTATCAGCAACGAATTCAGGATCAATTGCCGTAGGGAAGGTAATCATCATACATGAATCTGTTACCGGCGATCCGCAAGCCTCAGACAATGTAACACAGTAAACAGTTCCTGAATCAACCGGATTAACTGTAATTGTTGCACCTGTTCCGATCGGCACTCCGTTTTCGGTCCATGTGAACGTGTAAGCTGAAGGTACATTCCCTCCTGTTCCCTGAGCTTCCAGAACCGTGCTGTTTTCAGGACAGATAATGGCATTCGGGGTAAGCATTGAAATTGCAAGAGGAGCTGGTTCTGTCAGAGTCGCAGATAAACTGATCACACAACCGTTCTGGTCTGTAATAGTAACCGTATGAGCACCTGCAGCAAGATCGTTCGCAGCCTGAGCTGTTGAAGCGGAATTGTTCCAGCTGTAAGAGTAGGTAGGTGTACCGCCTGTTACGTTCACCGCAATAATTCCGTCACTTCCGCTGTTACAGCCAGGATCCTGCTGAGTAAGGATAGATGCAGTCATTCCCGGTATCTGGGTAACTGTTACTGTAACTGTACCGACACATCCTGTTGAGGAAGTTACTGTACATGTATAAGTTCCTGCTGCAAGCCCAGTAGCTGTTTGTGTAGTCTGTGCAGCCGGATCATTCCAGAGGTAGGAAATAGTTCCCAGTGAAGGTGTCATGTTTGCTGTTGCAGTTCCATCAGTTCCACCCGGGCAGCTAACAATGGTTGTTGTTCCCGTAAAAGTGGCCGTTGAATTCGGAACAGTAACGTTCACATTCACAAAACATCCGTTGGCATCTGTTATTTTCACCTGGTAAGCTCCCGTAACAAGATTGGTAGCTGTTTGCCCGGTCTGGGCAGAAGGTGTCCAGAGATAAGTGAAAGGTGCTGTACCAAGTCCCGGGTTAGCTGTTGCCGTTCCCGATCCTCCGCCACAGAAATCTGTTGTAGCTGTTGCTGTACCTGTTACAGACGAACGCGTGATTGTTGTTGTATCGGATACCGATCCTACCGACTGACCGCAGGAAGTCCCAACGAGCCAGTAACGTGTTTGTCCCGGTGGAACGAGTACGACATTCAGGACCCCGTTATTGTAAGGGAAGAACTGATTCAAACTGTTTGTCCACTGAAGGTTACCACCCGGTGCGTTGATATTAACGTAAGGAATCTGGCTGATAGTATAGGCAGTTGTGTTCGTTGAAGAGGTTGGAGTCCAACGGCGGCCGTCCTGATTAGCATTCCAGTTCGTATTATTTCTTCCCGGTGTAACGTGCGCTACGTAAGGCGAACCATTGTTTTGTGTTCCCTGGATAGCAAGACCGCTGTTCCAGGTAGCACAAGCCCCTTTATCACCGATAAACATTTCGATAATATTGGTTCCTTCATAGAAGATGTACCCCATATAAGAGCAGGAGTTCGTACATGAGAACATGGTTACGCCATTGTAAAGCACAACAAATTTACGGTTGGGTGCAGTTCCCATAAGCTGGTACTGAACCGGACCACTGTTTGAATTAGCGGGGTTCAAATCCTGATAGGCAACCATAGCTGCATTGATAGAGCCGGTTGCTGCACCACTCGGAAGCGGAGTTCCGTTGAGTGACCACGGACAGTAACCACCTGCCTGGGCAGTGTTGAACGTTACTGTTCCGTTTGCACCGATCAAAAGATTATTATAAGTGGCTCCATAAAAACTGAATGGGAATCCGATAGCAATACTGCCGCTCCAGTTATCATCGCTAAGTGGAACACTTGTAGGCGCATTCAGGAAAATACCACCTGTACCTGAACCACCGGAACCTGCACAATTTGTAATCTGAACCGTTTGCCCCTGACATACTGTAGCATCATCTCCCAGACAAACCGTCACCTGAGCAAAGCTCAGTGCGGATGTAAAAAGAGTGATCAATAAGAGTTGGTACTTTTTCATAATAATTGAGTTGTATAATTGCTAAACGCCGCACCTTACGAAGAGTTGCTTCCCTTAGCTCACTTTTCCGTAAAGTTAACCCGGATTGTTCACATTTAAAACATTTTAATTGCCAACTGTGTAAAAACGATCTTATGCCAAGATTATTGAACTATTTACCAATGTTAATTTATTATTTTTCACAGACTGTTCAGAATTCTAATTTCAGTTGATATACCTACAGCATAATTATCCCGGATTCTTGATTTCCCAACGCTTTTTCATTGTTCATAAATCCATCCTTAAATGAAGGTTGCACCCGTTAAAAAATTTCTACATTTGCTGTACTCATAAAAAAATCGAAAAAGAAATGTCAAGTAAATACCAAGCTCAAATCGATGCTTTCATGGAAAAAGTGAAAGCTACGAATGGTCACGAAGCGGAATTTATCCAGGCTGTGCACGAAGTTGCCGAAGCGGTTATTCCAATTATTGAGGAAACCCCAAGATATAAAGCCGCAAAAATTCTCGATCGCATCGTAGAACCTGAGCGCACGATCATCTTCCGTGTTCCATGGGTAGATGACAAAGGAGAGATCCATGTAAACCGCGGTTACCGTGTAGAGTTTAACTCTGCTATCGGGCCTTACAAAGGTGGTCTTCGCTTCCACCCTTCGGTGAACCTTTCTATTCTAAAATTCCTCGGATTCGAGCAGATCTTCAAAAACTCGCTTACAACACTTCCTATGGGTGGTGGTAAAGGTGGTTCTGATTTCGATCCGAAAGGAAAATCAGACAACGAAGTGATGAAATTCTGCCAGTCGTTCATGACTGAGCTTTCCCGTCATATCGGAGCTGATACGGACGTTCCTGCCGGTGATATCGGTGTTGGAGGACGTGAGATCGGATACATGTTCGGTCAGTACAAAAGAATCCGTAACGAGTTTACAGGAGTTCTGACAGGAAAAGCGCGCAACTGGGGTGGATCTCTTATCCGTCCGGAAGCTACAGGTTACGGTACTGTTTACTTCGCTAAAGAAATGCTTGCGACAAAAGGCGATTCATTCCTTGGGAAAGTTGTTGCTGTTTCAGGTTCAGGTAACGTTGCACAGTTCGCGGCTCAAAAAGCTACGCAATTAGGAGCAAAAGTCGTTACATTGTCTGATTCATCAGGCTATATCTACGATGAGGCTGGTATCGATGCTGAAAAGCTTGCTTTCGTAATGGAGCTTAAAAATGTTGAGCGTGGTCGTATTGAAGAATACGTAACGAAATACCCTTCTGCTAAATTTGTTGCAGGAAAACGTCCGTGGGAAGTGAAAGTTGATATTGCTCTTCCATGTGCAACTCAGAACGAATTGAATGGTGACGAAGCAAAAGCGCTTATCGCAAACGGAGTGATCTGTGTTGCAGAAGGAGCGAACATGCCTTCCACACCTGAAGCGATCACTGCTTTGCAGGCTGCTAACGTGTTATTCTCACCGGGTAAAGCTTCCAATGCAGGAGGTGTAGCAACTTCAGGTCTTGAGATGTCACAAAACTCACTGCGTCTGAGCTGGCCGGCTGAAGAAGTTGATCAGCGCTTACACAATATCATGGTTTCTATCCACGAAGCTTGTGTAAAATACGGAACACTCGAAAACGGAAACGTTGACTACGTGAAAGGTGCAAACATTGCAGGTTTCGTGAAAGTTGCGGATTCAATGATCGATCAGGGACTGGTTTAATCCGGTTCTCTTTAATACTCAAAAGGCTGTCCGGTACTAACGGACAGCCTTTTTTGTTACCCTGATCTCTGAGCTGAACTACTTCTCAAGAGCTCCGGGTGTTTCCATCTGTACCGGCTTCATTTCCTCGGGACGTACTTTGAAACGCTCGAAAACACCCTTCTCAGCCGGCATCCCGAATGCTTCCGGTGAGAGGTAAAATCCTTTATCGTCACTGTCTTTTATGGTTTCGACCTGCCTGCTCTCGGGATGTGTCCGGAGATAAGCATCATTACGCTCTGCATAAACATACCAGGAGATCTTCTGCCCGGCATTGGCACCAGCTATTGTAAAAACGCCGGAAGGATCTACTTCCGTAAGAACATACACGCTGGCAGATCCGCCGATCGGTGTCAGGACGTATGAAATATTCCTGTTGATAGCCGCGAAATAGGCAGGTAATTGCACAGAAGCCACTCCGGCCGTATCTGCCACCACATTTCCGCGGTACATATTCAGCACTTCCGGACTTTCCATGGAATAGTGGTTCAGGTACTTGTTCTCAGGGTCGAGCGGATGATCGATGTGGAATGATTTCGTTCCGCTGGCGCCTGTATTCCCGTTGGCAAACACGCCAAAGAAATTTCCCTGCCCTATCACGCCGTAGCCATTCGTTGCAGAAGGCGAAAAGGACCCGAAAACACCGACACCGTTAAAATTCCCGGTCGTACTGGTCGTTCCCAGCAGGGCAGCAGTTGCCGCATTGGTAGAAGACGAAACGAAGACCCCGGAACGAACACCGGCAGATTGTCCCCAGACACTTGCTGCATTCACAAACGCGGGCAAAGTCGTTCCGGTGGAAGCCTGGAGGAAAAAGCCAACCGTGCTTACAGAAGTCGTGAGAACGTTCTGAGCATTGATCACACGGCCTTCACCTGAATTCTGTGTTACAAGCGCCACATCCGTGTTCGTGACTGAAGAATTGTGAAAAGACCCCGCTCTTCCGGTAGTAGTGGACGAATGCGTAGACGAAATGTTTGTTCCCGTAGTACCGGACGTATTTAAAACTTCCAGTCCTCTTACTGGTCCCGCACCAAGATTCGAAATGCGGATCCCCGCAGCTCCGGCAGTCGTTCCGCTGATCCTTACACTTAAAGCATCTCCCGTGCCCGTGTTCTGGAATGAGCCGCCAGTTCCCGAGCCGGTAGCATAGCCGGAAATCGCATCATTGGCCCCGGCAGCATAGGAAGCAAGCACATCACCGGAAATGAAGGTCGGACTATTGAAAGACGTTTCACCCGTGCTAAAGATCCGTTGTCGCAGCGTGTTGTTTGTACGGAAATCCAGGGCCACATTATCGGTCGTTCCCAGGAAATTCGTTCCTGAAACTGTTCCGGCATTCCCGAGAAGCTCCCAGGAAGTACCCGAGCTTACCAGCCGGACCCAGGCCGTTCCGTTCCAGTAATAATAGCCCGGCGTTACATTATTGGGAGCAATTCCAGCCGTTGCGCTGTTGTAAACGAGGAGTGAAACGGTTGCCGTTCCTGTGAGCGGAGCAAAAGCAGCAGTAGTGGTAAGTGAGACACGCGGAATGAGTATTCCTTTATTGGCGATATCGACATCCAGCGCAGCGCTTGTGACAGGGGCAGCTCCCGTAGCGTTAATACCTACATTCTGCGCATTTACGCTTGCCGAAGCAGCTAAAAGCATGGAAGAAACGAGTACTTTTTTCATAGTGAAAGAACTTATTGGATAAGTGTGCTGATTAAGGAGTGGCGATCACCTTTTCGTTGATACTAGTCTGCCCGTTCTTCAGCCGGACGAAATAGATTCCACTGCTGAGAAAAAGCCCCGGAACACTGATAGAATTGATTCCCCGGGTGATCTCCAGGTCTGTGAGGAAAATCAGCTTACCGCCCGTATCGTAGACCTGGAGCTGTTCCACCGATTCCGATTCGCTTTCAAAAACGAGGGTCAAAGTAGTTTGTTCGCTGCTGTAGCCTGCAATGGCTTCCGAATTGTTTTCGCAGGAGGCAGCAACCGCCGAAAGAACGATCCGGCGGCCATCTTTCGTTACTTCTACCAATTGAAAGGTGCCCGATCGCGCGAATCCCGTATGGAACGAATAGTTGCTTCCTACCTGCCCTTCTTCTTCCGGAGCAACAGCTCCGATAACGGTGAACGTTCCGTCGTAATGCTCTATCTCGAAATGATCGGTTTGTGTTTCCGAAACTGTTTGCCAGTTCAGCACGATCCCATTTCCTGCGCAGGAGGATTTAAAATAGCTCAGTTCAACGGCCAGCGGATGGGTGACCTCACTCAATGTCCAGGAACGAAAAAAATCAGCAGGGCCAGCCGGCACATTGGAAGTGGTATTAGCTGTTGTATTTGTCATTCCCTGCGGAAGGTAATCTCCCCATTGATTTGAAATACTGTTAAAGCGCTGAGCTCCGAGACCTCCTTCGATGATGGAGTTACCAACCTGCAGGTGTTCCACATCGCGGTAGGTGAATTGTAACGTGGCATTTGGCCTGATCGCATAACCGGAGGCGTCAACGATCCAGAAACGATCGATCGTATGATCCGAATTATTAACGGAGCCGGTATTGAAGTCGAACATGTGCGTCACATCAGAAGGGCGGTACGTATTGTTATCGGAAACCGCCCCGGGATAAGTGGAGAAGCGAAAAAGCCCGGAGCCCGTTCCGGCAGTTGCTATAGTGAGCGTAAAAGGGATTTGGGAAACGGCCGCCTGGGAAACAAAAGGAATGGTGTAGCTACCGGTTCCTGTTCCGATCTTCCAGATCAGCTGGTCGAATTCGCTTTCGGTCATAATCCCCCCGGTCCCGGTAGTTGAAACAGCATTGGGAGCGGGATTTTCGATTACCACCTTCGCGGAATTGTCGATAACAAGGTATGAGCTTCCGGTTAGCAGCAGGCGCGATTGCGAACAGCCATATCCGGACAGTGTGAAGGACAACAGGATCAACAGGTATCTGACGGTCATAAAGTGTGTTTACACGACCAAATATAGAAGGTTAGCAGGTACAAAAAATGGGAAGACGTCAAATTACCTCATTGGGGTATGCGCTGAAAATCAATGAATTTAAGGCTATAAAGAAGTGTTTGGAGGGAGATTACCTGAGTGAATGAGCAATCACGCCAGCAGGCGGATTTGTTATAAATTATTCCATTATCAAGCAGGTTCAGACCAACTGATATTCTATATGGATGGTACAGGAGAAGTATAAGGAAGTTATAAGGGAGGTATAAGGTAAGTACGGCTTTGATACGGCTTATGTACGGCTGAAGTACGGCTTTGCCCTAACCTGTTTTGCACTGGATTCAATACACTATCAGTACACTATCAGTATACTATCTATACTTGATCTATACTTAGTCTATACTTGATCCATATACTATCTGTACACTATGTCTCATCCTGATGGCATTATACAGCTGTAGTTGTTAATCCCGATGGAGCTATACAAGCTTTTTGTCAAAGTTGGTGATCTTGCGCTGGTTCTTCCACCTTTGGGTAATTGTTCTTTTCGCAAGTGCGCCTCATCGGCATTCTGTGATTGGGGATTCTGTTCAAAACATTCTGTGGATTCGTCTAAATGCGCTAGCTAAGACCTGAAAAACCATTAATTTTGCACCAGAATCGTTCACATGGAAACAGTCATCACACAACGCGCCATAGATTTCGACCGTTCAGGCTTCGAAGACGCAGAATTATTGGATATTTACAATGCCATCATGAAGCCCCGGCTCATCGAGGAAAAAATGCTGATCCTGCTTCGCCAGGGGAAGATCACCAAGTGGTTTTCCGGTTGGGGACAGGAGGGAATTTCCGTTGGAACGGCCCTTGCAATGCGGCAGGAAGAATACATTCTGCCTATGCACCGCAACCTCGGGATCTTCACTACGAGGGGCATTCCGCTGAGTCGTTTATTTGCACAGTTCCAGGGGAAAATGTCGGGTTTTACAAAAGGCCGCGACCGTTCTTTCCATTTCGGAACCCAAGATTATAAGATTGTCGGGATGATCTCCCACCTTGGTCCCCAGCTCGGAATCGCAGACGGGATCGCTTTGGCTAACAAGCTGAAGAAAAACGAGCAGGCAACGATCGTGTTTACAGGCGATGGCGGAGCAAGCGAAGGTGATTTTCACGAATCGCTTAACGTAGCTTCTGTCTGGGACCTTCCGGTGATCTTCGCAGTAGAAAATAATTGCTGGGGATTGTCTACTCCAAGCAACGAGCAATTCCGCTGCAAGCAGTTCATTGACAAAGGAATCGGCTACGGAATGGATGCTTTCCAGGTCGACGGAAACAATATCCTGGAAGTTATCCGCACGGTTCGCAAGATCGCAGATTCTATTCGCTTAAAGCCACGTCCTTTTCTGTTGGAATGCATGACTTTCCGTATGCGCGGACACGAAGAAGCTTCGGGAACGAAATACTACCCGGAAGGCCTGCAGGACGAATGGACGAAGAAAGATCCTGTTATGAACTACGAATTGTATCTCCAGGAGATCGGCGTATTGGACGAGAAGAAAAAAGCCGATGTGATCGAAACCATTAAAAAAGAGATCCAGGACGGGCTTGACATTGCTTTTGCTGAAGGAGCCGTGACCCCGGACCTTGCGCAGGAACTGGCAGATGTTTACGCTCCTTTCACCCAACAGGTGATTGCCCCGGCTTCCGACACCAAAACAGAGAAACGCTACATAGATGCCATCCAGGACGGTTTACGCCAATCGATGGAAAAATACCCGGATCTGGTGATCATGGGACAGGATATTGCCGAATACGGCGGTGTTTTCAAAGTAACCGAAGGATTTGTAGAACAGTTTGGCAAAGACCGCGTTCGCAACACACCGATCTGTGAATCTGCCATTGTAGGAGCCGGATTAGGATTATCCATCAGCGGAATGAAATCCGTTGTTGAAATGCAGTTCGCCGACTTTGCTACCTGTGGATTCAACCAGATCGTTAATAACCTGGCCAAGATCCACTGGCGCTGGGGGCAGAATGCCGATGTTGTTGTAAGAATGCCTACCGGAGCGAACACAGCTGCCGGTCCATTCCACAGCCAGAGTAATGAAGCATGGTTCTTCCATACTCCGGGACTGAAGATCGTTTATCCCGCGTTTCCGGGAGATGCGAAAGGTCTGTTAACGGCGGCTATTGAGGATCCGAACCCGGTATTGATGTTCGAGCACAAATTCCTTTACAGAAGTATCCGAGAGGACATCCATGACGATTATTACACAACCGAGATTGGAAAAGCGGGCTACGTTCGCAAAGGAGAAGATATTACCATTGTTACTTACGGACTGGGAGTTCACTGGGCGATGGATGTTCTGAACGAAAACCCGGATATCAGCGCAGACCTCATCGATTTGAAAACGTTGCTTCCGCTCGATACGGAGACGATCTACGAATCAGTAAGAAAAACAGGAAAAGTGATCGTGCTGCACGAAGATTGCCTCACAGGAGGAATCGGAGGTGAGATCGTTTCACTCATCAATGAAAACTGTTTCCATCAGCTGGATGCACCGGTAAAACGAATAGGGTCGATCGATACGCCTGTTCCGTTTGCGGTTCCGCTGGAAAAGCAATTTCTTCCGCTGGACCGATTCAGAGCGGCTTTGCTGGAGCTGAACGCTTATTGAGATTTTATAGAGATTAAACAGGAGGCTTTCGTCAGTGACGGAGGCCTTTTTTGTTTTCATTTCTAAAAAACCAAAACCTAGTGAAAGCTTTTAACCACAAAAGGCACAAAAGAAAACTTTGTGGGAAAAGAAAGAGGTAAACAAAGAGTGCACAAGAGAGAATTGACAAGTTAATTCTGTCATCCTAACTTTGAATGAGAAGAGTACCGTACGAGGCGTAAAAGGTTTATTTCGAACAAACACAAAACTATTTTATGCAACCCAACTAAAACAAAAAAGCCACCCGGTTTCGGATGGCTTTCAGCTTTTTAAAGGCTTTCGTTAGTCTTTTACCACTTTGTAGCCCGGGTATTTTTTTATGTCGAAAACGAATTTCGTGTCTTCCACTGTTGGGTTGGAGGTGAATTTCGTCAGCGAGTAAGTCATCGTTGTTCCGTTATTGGATTTCATGATGGCTTTTTTCAATTCGTTTGTGCTTTTTGAAATGTACAATACGATGGTATGGTATTCTGCTCCTTTTGCATTTTTAGGATACAGGTTGATCACATGGACTGCTTCACCGTTGAGTGTTTCTTCCTTTTCGTATTTGTTCTTGAAACCGGATTCCCAGAGCGTCATCAGTTTTTTCGGGTTCATTCCGTCGCTGTCTTCGCTAGCATCTGTTTCGTAAACGGTTTTCTCTTCTTTAACGACCGTCCAGGTTTTCGTTCCGTTTGAAATGATCGTATTTTCACCGTAAGTCGCACAGAATTTTGATCCTTTTACCCAGCCTTTCCCGGTAACTGTTTCATTCTGTCCGCTTGAAGCGTTTTTGATCACTGCGCTGAATTCAACGTAGAATGATTTCTGAGCTTTGATCTTAGCGGAAACTTTATCGAGGATCCCCTGTGCTTTTGCGTCCTGAGCAAATGAAAGTGTTGAAGTGAACAGGCCAATAAGAATAATTAAGTATTTCATACAGTTTAAATTTCCCTGCAAATATCAGAAATTGTGCCAAATGAATAACTATGGTGGGATAAATTAACTTTAGACGTCAGATTTGAGACATTAGACTGAGAGACATTAGACTTTAGACCTGGACAAGCAAGCAGTTCGGAAACAAACATACGCCTTCGGAAACCTGATCAGGAGATCCCTTTCGAGTTCAGGAACTCATCCAGGCTCATTTCGTCGGAGTACAGGACTTCCCTTGCTTTACTTCCCTGGAACGGCCCTATTATGCCATAACCTTCCAGCTGATCGACGATTCGGCCTGCGCGGTTGTAGCCCAGCTTGAGCTTTCTCTGGAGCAATGAAGCGGATCCCTGCTGGTGCATGACAACGATTCTCGCAGCGTCGGCAAACATCGGGTCTATATCCGTGAGGTCGACATCGCGGTCTTCTCCGTCGGCGCCAACGTATTCGGGCAGCATAAGGGCTTCCGGATAAGCGCGCTGCTCACCGATGAATTTACAGATCTCTTCAACTTCCGGTGTATCTGCAAATCCGCACTGAACGCGAACAATGTCGGAACCGGTAGCAATGAGCATATCTCCCCTACCGATCAGCTGATCTGCCCCGGAAGCATCGAGAATGGTCCTCGAGTCGATCTTCGACAATACCCGGAATGCAATACGAGCCGGGAAATTGGCTTTGATCATACCGGTGATGACGTTTACGGATGGCCGCTGCGTTGCCACGATCAGGTGAATTCCAATGGCACGGGCAAGCTGTGCAAGACGCGCGATCGGATGTTCCACCTCTTTTCCAGCCGTCATGATCAGGTCGGCGAACTCGTCAATCAGCACGACGATGTAAGGCATGTAGCGGTGTCCTTTTTCCGGATTCAAACGACGGGCGATGAACTTGGCGTTGTATTCCTTAATAGTACGCACCTGCGCTTCTTTCAGCAATTCGTAGCGGGCATCCATTTCAATGCAAAGAGAATTGAGCGTTGCCACTACTTTCGACGTATCGGTAATGATCGCTTCTTCCTCGTTAGGCAGCTTGGCCAGGAAATGGCGCTCGATGCGGTTGTAAAGCGTGAGCTCTACCTTTTTCGGGTCGATGAGCACGAATTTGACCTGCGCCGGGTGCTTTTTGTAAAGCATCGAAACAAGGATCGCGTTCAGCCCGACGGATTTTCCCTGACCGGTAGAACCCGCCACCAGCAAGTGCGGCATTTTGGTCAGGTCGAACGTAAACGTTTCGTTCGTGATCGTTTTTCCGATAACGATAGGCAATTCGAAGTCGGAATTCTGAAATTTCTCCGAAGCGATGAGCGAGCGCATGGAAACCATGTCGGGCTTGCTGTTCGGAACTTCGATACCGATTGTTCCTTTCCCCGGAATGGGCGCAATGATACGGATTCCCAGTGCGGAAAGGCTCAGCGCGATATCGTCTTCGAGGTTTTTGATCTTGGAAATACGGACTCCCGGAGCTGGAACGATCTCGTAAAGTGTTACCGTAGGCCCAACCGTTGCCTTGATCTTGGCGATATCGATCTTGTAGTGGGAGAGCGTTTCAACGATCTTGTTCTTGTTGTCTTCGAGCTCCTGCTTATTGATGGAAACCTGTCCCGTTCCGTATTCCTTGAGCAATTCGATCGGGGGAAGCACATAACCGGCAAGATCCAGCGTAGGATCATAATCTCCGTATTCTTTCTGCAAAGAGCTCAGCTGGTCTTCCGACAATTCGGCGTCTTTTTCGGCTATAGCAACATCGAAATCTTCGCCTGCTTCCGGAAGATCGGCGATGTGAACCGGCATGGCTACATCTCCGCCTGCGGTTACTTCGAAATCATCGTCTTCGTCTTCGATTACCGGAACTTCGGCGCCTTTCTGAACAACGATGAAGCTGTCTTCCTCATCGACCTCATAGCTTTCATCGTCTTCTTCGAAAGAAAATTCTTTGGCATCTTCTTCCCGGCGGATCTGCTCGTCTCTGATCGTATTGACAACGTGAATATCGGTTACGGAATTACCTGCAGCTACAGGCTCGATATCGTCTTCCATGAATCCTTCGCTTTTGGAGCGCAGCTTTTCATACCATGCACGGATATCGGCATTGAATAGGATCACGAGCACAATGTATAACAGCGCCAGGATCACCACAAAAGCACCGAAGCTTCCGATGGAAAGCGTGAGCCAGTGATTGACCGTGTATCCGAATGTTCCCCCAAGGTAATCGATCTGCTCAACGAAATATCCGAAAAAGACCGAAGACCAGACCATGAACAGTCCGGCAACGGCAAAAGAGCGTTTCAACGGCAGCAAACGAATATTCAGCATCCATTTAAAGCCAACCAGAAAAACCATGAATGTAATAGCGAAAGAGGAAATCCCGAACCAGCGGTACATGAACAAATGTGACATCCAGGCCCCGAATTTACCCAGCCAGTTGGCTACCGGCTCCGGATTTTCTTCAAACAGGAATTCAAAGAGGCCTTTAGAAATGAGACGGTCCTGGTCTATTTTCCAGGTAAAAAAGAACGAGAAGCAGGACAGGAAGGTGAAAAAAGAGAACAGAACGAGGAGCACACCAATAATCGTTTTGGTGCGTTTTTTATCAAATCGCTCGGCCAGCCTGTTAAGCGTGTTCTTTTCACCATCGGGAACGGCAGCAGCTTTTTTCTTAGCCGGCTTTTCCTTTGGTTCTTCTGCTTCGCTCTTTTGTCTGAATTCGTTCTGTACAGCCATATTGGTAACTATCCTGCGAAGATAACGAGGATTAAGGGGAAAGTTACCGGCAATTCAGGGAAGTATGCACAGCGGGTTGTTAGTAGTGATGTTGGATTTTTGATACCTGATTATTGACGTTGAATTAATCAACAATACCGGATGATCTGCACAACCCAAATCCTACAATAATCTGCGGTCTTACCTTTCATTGGCGAACATGTTAACGAATTCGTCGAACGTGATCTTTTTGTAATCGGACGGAATGCCGAACATGTCGCGGTTGACCGGCCCGGGCGTATAGCTGATGAGCTCATAACGCACAAGGCCATCCTGGGTCGGCAGGTAATAGTCGACAGCCAGTCCGGGAATTTCGGGATAAACCTCGAGGTATTTATTGCTGATCTTTTTAGCGAACCAGCCGTAATTGCCTTCCGTTTGCCCGTTATCGAGAATGTAGTACTTTTTGC
>Ga0247810_10001144_pt1 | contig 18161 bp, 17 predicted proteins | sample UWRJL119311C1_FD_179918 | JGI IMG/M metagenome (GOLD analysis project Ga0247810, IMG submission 179918) | Plant litter microbial communities from Arlington Agricultural Research Station in Wisconsin, United States - UWRJ-L119-311C-1 | ecosystem: Environmental > Terrestrial > Plant litter >...
CAGATCCCTGGAAAAACAGAGCTATTCCGACTTTGAGACCATTGTTGTGATCGACGGCTCAACAGATGACACCGAAAAGCTGATCCGTTCGGAAAATTATGCGCTCAGGGATTTGAAGATCGTTTTCCAGGAAAACCAGGGGCGTTCCATCACACGGAATAACGGTGCAAAGCAGGCTTCCGGGAATATTATTTTGTTCATCGACGACGATATGGAAGCTGAAGCGACGCTTGTTCAGAAGCATGTCGACTTTCACTCCGGGCATGCAGGAAGTATCCTGATCGGCTCTCCTTTTCGCAAAGCCGAAGATGCCCGGACCGGTTTTGACCAGTTCCAGCTGAAGGTCGAGAACAGCTGGATTAAAAACCTTGAACCGGGAACTGTGAGCTATAGTAATTTTGCGTTCACAGCTCAGCAATGCTCCTTATCGCGGATTTTGTTCGTTGAACTGGGCACATTTGACGAGCGACTCACTGATGCTGAAGATTTCGACCTTGGAATAAGAGCGTTGCAGCATGATGTGCCGATTTGGTTCGATCCGACTATTATTACCTGGCACTGCGACTGGCCGAAGCTCGATCAGTATATTCGTCGCCACCGCCAGTACTTAAATGCAAACCGGAAGCTGCTGGGACTTCACCCCGACTATGCGGCGCTTTTCCCCGGACTTACCGTTCAGCCTTCCGCGGGGATTAAAAAAAAGATCGCGCGGAGCTTCGCACACTTGGCCGGGAAAGCTATTGCCGAAGACAAGTATTCGTTTAAAATTTTACCTTTACGACTTAAGTTTTTATTGATCAGGCTTGTGATTTCAGGCTCCCTGGACTAAAAAATAAATCAGAAACTCAGAAACCGACTTCAACGATGGCAAGCCCGAAAACCAGGTTCTTAAATACGTTCAGACGACTGCTGCGGAACCGGCCGGCCGAGAACGTACTTATACGCATGAACCGGTCGGAAGGATGGATCGGTAAGCTGGGCAGAAAACTGACTCCCGGAAACGAGCTTTACCAACCGAATACGCGAAGACCAGCCGAAAGAAACGGTATGCGCTTCAACCTGAACGTTTCCGATTACATCGAGCATTACAGCTATTTCGGCTTTTACGACAACGAATTCGAATCGCTGATGGCGCTCGGACAAGGAAAAAAGAGTGTTTTCGACATCGGTTCCAACATTGGTTTTGTGGCTTTGAACTTATCAGCTCAGCTGGCGGAAGGAGGTAAACTCTACGCATTTGAGCCGGATCCGACGAACTTCAGCTCGCTTCAGGCGAATGTCGCATTGAATCCTGAAGCGCCTGTAATCATCGAAAACAAAGGACTCGGCAACGAAGAAGGCCAGTTGAAACTGGTCGTCGACACGCCCGAAAATCGCGGCGGAAACCGGATAGTGAAGGATGCTCAATCTGATTTCACTTTGGTCGACATTACAACACTCGATCTTTATTGCTCGCGGAATTCCATCGAAACCATCGACATGATCAAAATTGATGTGGAAGGCTTCGAAATGAATGTGCTGAAAGGCGGACAGCAAATGATCTCCACTCACAAGCCGGAGCTGTTTATAGAAATCAACGACGTTCACCTTCGCCTGCAGCATAATTCAGCAGAAGAAGTGATCCGTTTCCTCGAGCAGTACTATTCGAAGATCTATGATGCCGGAACCAATGAGCCGGTTGATTCGACGCAGGATTTTTCCAATCGTCATTTTGACGTAATTGCACGGAACTAAGATGACACGGGTTGCCTATATCGTTTCTCTTGTTAACAAAGCCGTGGCTTTCGAATGGATCGTTCAGCACATCGACCATACAAAATTAGAACTGACATTCATCCTGCTGCATTCAGAAGAAACGTCACTCGAAAAAAACCTGAAAGCAGAAAATATTCCGGTTTTTCGCGTGCATTACAGCGGTAAAAAAGACGTTCCTTCAGCCATTTTGAAAGTCCGTCGCTTACTCCGTAAAAACAAGATCGACGTTGTTCACGCACACCTATTCGATGCTTCCATCGTTGGGCTCACAGCTGCGAAGCTCGCCGGTATCAAAAACAGGATCCACACGCGGCACAATGCAACGATCCACCACGATTACCATCCGCATGCCGTGAAGTACGACCGGTATATCAATTACCTGTCGACGCACATCGTGGCCATCAGCCAGAACGTCAAAACCATTCTGACCGATCTCGAAAACGTAAATCCGGAGAAGATCAGCATCATTCATCACGGATTTATGCTGGAACAGTTTTCAGCGATTCCGCAGGCACGCGTTGAAGTCTTGAGGCAAAAATACATTCCGGGCGAAACACTGGTGATCGGCGTTATTTCACGCTACATTCACTGGAAAGGAATACAGCACATTCTTCCGGCATTTAAACAACTGCTGGCAGATCATCAGCAGGTGAAGCTTGTCCTTGCCAATGCTACCGGACCTTACCAGGCGGAAGTAAAATCCATGCTGGCAGAATTACCGGCCGACCGGTATCTCGAGATCCTGTTCGAAGAAGATATTTTTGCGCTTTACCCGCTTTTCGACGTTTTCGTGCACGTTCCCATCGATTCCAGGAGCGAAGCTTTCGGGCAGATCTACGTGGAAGCGCTGGCAGCCGGCGTTCCTTCCGTTTTCACCTTGTCGGGCATAGCGAACGATTTTATCCGCGACAGGCAAAACGCGCTCGTTGTTCCATTCAACGACAGCGAAGCCATCTATGGAGCTGTGACCGAATTGCTGGAAAACGACGAATTAAGAGAAACATTGGTCCGCAACGGAAAAAAAGACGTTCAGGAATTATTCACGCTTGATAAAATGATCCGGTCACTGGAAGCGCTGTATGAAAAATGAGCTTTTTTTTTCAGTCGTCATTCCAACTTACAACCGGGCGGAATGCATTCTTCAAACTGTTGAATCGGTTCTGGCTCAAACGTATCCGCATTTCGAGGTAATTATTATCGACGACGGAAGCACAGATAATACGGCAGCCTTTATTGAAACGATCAAGGACAAACGACTAATCTATCATCAGAAAATAAATGAAGAACGTTCCATCGCAAGAAATACAGGAACCGGGCTGGCCAAAGGCGATTACATTACTTTTCTCGATTCAGACGATCTTTTTCTGCCGGAGCACCTGGAAATTGCAGCTAAGAAATTGAAGGAATTCCATCATCCTGCGTTCTTTCACAGCGCTTACGAGATCAGAAATACGGCTACCGGAAGCATTACGGCTATTGCCTACCCGAACGATCTGAACGCCGGATTGATCAACGGAAATTTCCTGAGCTGTCACGGAATTTTTCTCGACCGCCAGGCAGCATCGGACAATCTTTTTAATCCACGACTTTCTTTCATGGAAGACTGGGAACTGTGGCTGCGCATGATGCCGAAGCACCGGCTGGCATTCAATCCGCAGGTAACTTCCGTACTGATCGAGCATGACAACCGGAGCGTTTCCGAAGCGGCGCCCGAAAAGATCGTTTCAAACGTGCTGCTTTTCCTTGCAACCGTTCTGGCAAACAAAACGATCTGTGATTATTACGGACGCAACATCAGCAAGCTGAAATCCAGCAGTTATACGTACATTGCTCTGCACGTTGCGCTCACAGGGAAACAAAAAGGAACGGCGATGCGCTACCTTTTCAAGGGAATCGCGTTAAATCCGGGCAGCCTGTTCAAAAAGCGCACACTGGCTATTGTCAAACACTTCATCCTGAAACAGTGATTCCTGCGCACAACATTCTCGTTCTTACTTACTGGAGCTTCAATGATGCCCTGATTCAAACGTATACCCTGCCGTATGTAAAGCTCATCGCCAGACAGCTGCCGCCGGGAAGCAGGATCTTTCTCCTGACCCTCGACCGTAAACCGGCGGAACAGCTTCCCGATCTTTCGGAATGGAATATAGAGCTGGTGAGCGTTCCTTATCAGTCGTTCGGGATACGTGGATTGTTCATGTGGCTGAAAACGCTTTTCGGGTTGCTGAGACTTATCCGGAAACAGAAAATTCAAACGCTTCACGCCTGGTGTACTCCTGCCGGAATGATCGGCTACCTGCTTTCCAGGCTTACCGGAAAACGACTGATCATCGACAGCTATGAGCCGCATGCCGAAACAATGGTCGAAAACGGAACGTGGAAACGAAGTAGCATGGCTTTTAAGCTGCTGTTCCGGTTTGAGAAATGGCAGACCAAACGCGCGGCATTTCTCATTGCCGGCACTGAAGGAATGCGCGATTACATGAGCAGGAAATACGAGCAGGAAAAAGCAAATTTCTTCGTGAAACCCGCCTGTGTGGACCTAGACCTCTTTTCGGAAGCACATCTGAAAAACCCGGCTATGCTTTCGGAACTTGGGTTAACTGGTAAGATCGTTTGCGTGTATGCAGGGAAATTCGGTGGGATTTATCTCGATAAAGAAGTGTTCGAATTTGCAAAAGCAGCCCGGGATTTCTGGGGAGAACAGTTTCACTTGCTGGTACTTTCCGGTCATACCGAAGCTGAAATGCTCGCTTTATCCGGAAAGGCAGGTTTTGATCCTTCAGCACTTACCGCACTGTTTGTTCCGCATGCAGAAGTTCCCGCTTATCTCGGACTGGGTGATTTTGCGCTTACACCAGTGAAATCCGTTCCCACCAAGCGCTACTGCACACCCATCAAGGATGGCGAATACTGGGCTTTGGGATTGCCCGTCGTTATTACGCCCAACATTTCAGACGATTCGGAGATCATTGTTCGAAACGGAATAGGAAGCGTTATCGAAGAGCTCACTCCTTCCGGTTATATGCAGGCCATACGGGAAACAAACAGGTTGCTGAAATCCAACACGCGCGCGGAACTATACGCGAAAATCAGGCCCGTCGCCGAGCGTTACCGCAACTTCAGCATAGCCGAAAAAGTGTATCAGCAAATTTACAAATACTAAAATCATTGGCTTAAGATTGCGTTTTCCGTAGGATTCGTCCTAATAAACTTTATTTTTGCTTACACACTTATAGGCCCGCCAGGTTTAAGTTGATAAAATTGAAAAACTACGAATGAATATTTTAATCACAGGAGGCGCCGGATTTATCCCAAGTTCAATGGCGGATCGCTTGCTCCAGGATCCGGAGAATAAAGTTGTGCTGGCCGATAATTTCCTTACAGGAATCAAATCCAATATACCCGTTCACGCGAATTGCCAGTTCGTTCATTGCGATGTCAATAAATACGAAGAGATCGAACCCGTTTTCAGCGCCACTTCTTTTGATTACGTTTTTCATTACGCGGCAGTCGTAGGCGTTCAGCGAACACTCGACAACCCGATAATGGTCCTCGACGATATCCAGGGAATTAAGAACATTTTAGATCTTTCGAAGCGCGACGGTGTGAAGCGTGTCTTCTATGCTTCTTCGTCGGAAGTATACGGAGAGCCGGTCCATTTGCCTCAGAACGAGCACACAACGCCGCTCAATTCCCGCTTGCCTTATGCGATCGTGAAGAATGTGGGCGAATCCTATTTCCGTTCCTACAAACAGGAGTACGGCCTGGATTATACCATTTTCCGTTTTTTCAATACGTTCGGTCCGAAACAAAGCACCGATTTCGTGATGTCGAAGTTCATTGCAGCGGCGTTGAACAATGAGCCTATCACGCTTTACGGAGACGGAAGCCAGACGAGGACGTTCTGCTACATCGATGACAATATCGATGCGTGTACGAGCGCGCTTTTCAACGACAAAGTAGTCAACGATGTCGTGAATGTAGGAAATGACGTGATCACCACTATTTCACAACTGGCGGAAACTATTATCGAGCTCACCGGGTCAAAGTCTGAGATCGTTTATCTGCCCGCTTTACCGGATGGAGATATGACGCGTCGTCAGCCCGATATTTCAAAAATGCGTCAGCTCATCGACCGGCCGTTCACCACACTGGAAGACGGTATCAGAAAAATCCTGGCGAGCCACGGATCCACCATTTAACCGGCGAAACGCACCCCCGATCAGTTACCGTTTCATTACCGCAAAAAACTACAACATACGTGGAAACGTCAACACATACTAATTGTCTGCTTTGTGACCATTCGTCATTGAAAGTACTTCGCGGCTACGAAAAAGACCATTTGGTCCGCTGCAGGAAATGCAGCTTCGTTTTCTCTTCCCGGATTCCATCGGCCGAAGAGCTGGTGACATTTTACGAAGGATACCAGAGAGCCAATGCTATTTCGCCCATTACGATCAAAAGGTACCATGAGCTGCTGGATCAGTTCGAAGAATTCCGGTCCACCGGGAACATCATCGATATTGGCTGCGGCGACGGTTATTTCCTGGAAGTTGCTAAAGAACGCGGCTGGAATGTATTCGGAGTAGAATTTACGGATGAAGCCCTGGAAGTTTGCTCGGCTAAAGGAATAACGATGCTGCGCGGACCGCTAGAGGCAGCAAACTATGAACCCGATTTTTTCGATGTAGTGACCTCCTTCGAAGTGATCGAGCATATCTATAATCCGCGCAAAGAAGTGTCGGATATCCGTACGATCCTGCGCAAAGACGGCTTGTTTTACGTAACGACTCCCAATTTCAACTCCATCAGTCGGTCTGTTCTCGGTCACAAATGGACAATCCTGAACTACCCGGAGCACCTGAGCTATTACACGCGGAAAACAATGAACCGGTTCATGAAGACCATGCGGTTTACAAAGCTCAGGACCGAAACGACCGGAATTGGCATCCAGCGCTTCCGGACAGCAGTTACCGGCGAAGAAAAAAGCCAGGAAGCACTGAGAGAGAAAACGGAAACAAGGGCGCTTTACCGCCTGGCGAAAAAAACCATAAACGGATTACTGCGATTCACCGCATCGGGAGACGCTATGAAGGGATATTTTATCAATTCCAAATGATCCTGCCGCGTAAAAGCCATACATTTACCCGAAGATTTTAAGATTTTAAACGAAATGAGTACATACACAAGTTTAGTTACGGGCGGCGCCGGTTTTATCGGAGCACATGTTACCAACGAGCTGATCTCAATGGGGCATAAAGTCATTGTGCTCGACGATCTGAGCGGAGGATATGAAGACAATGTCAATCCGCAGGCTCTTTTCGTGAAAGGAAGCATACTCGACGAAGCTTTGCTCGAACGGCTTTTCAGTGAGCATCAATTCGATTACGTTTATCATCTTGCTGCTTACGCTGCCGAAGGATTGAGCCACTTCATCCGCAGGTTCAATTACTCCAATAACCTTATAGGAAGCGTTAACCTGATCAATCTTTCTATTCTTCACAAAGTGAAGTGTTTCGTTTTCACTTCTTCCATTGCCGTTTACGGTGCCGGGCAGCTGCCTATGCACGAAGGCCTTACTCCACAACCCGAAGATCCTTACGGAATTGCCAAGTTTGCCGTTGAAATGGACCTGAAAACTGCACACGAACTATTCGGGCTGAATTCCATTGTTTTCCGACCGCACAACGTTTACGGTGAATACCAGAATATCGGCGACCGGTACCGAAATGTGATCGGGATCTTCATGAATCAGCTCATGCAGGGCAAAAAGCTCACGATTTTCGGAGACGGAACACAAACAAGAGCATTCAGCTATATCGACGACGTTGCTCCGCACATTGCGCGTTCGGTGACCATTCCGGAAGCTTACAACGAAGTGTTCAACATTGGCGGCGACGTTGATTATACGGTGAACGACCTGTCGAAAACCGTTATGAAAGTCATGGGAATGACCGGAGAGATCGATTATCAACCTGCCAGGAACGAAGTACTTCACGCTTATTCCGATCATTCGAAAGCCAAAAAAGTATTCGGGATCAAAGACGAAGATTTCGTAGGTCTCGAAACAGGATTGACCCGGATGGCCGAATGGTCGAAAACGGCAGGTGCACGTTCCAGCGAGTTTTTCGGCAATATCGAGATCGAAGAGAACCTTCCTGAAATCTGGAAAAAGCAACGATGATCGATTACAATAAATCTCCTTTACGCGTCATTTCTTTCAACGATCAGAGCATTGCTTCGTTCATTTCGGACAGCGACAGCAATACCGATCAGAAAACGATCGAATCGTTCGGGCTCGAGTGGAACGCCTTCAATAGCTTTGACGACAGCGAGCTGGAGAATATCGGCAATGAGTATTTCGATATTATCAATGAAACACATATCAATGCTTCCTCAAATGTGCTGGATGTTGGCTGCGGAACAGGAAGATGGTCGAGATATATTGCAGGGAAAGTAGCCCACGTGGAAGCGATCGATCCGAGCGACGCCGTCAGGAATGCCGTTCAGTTCAACTCGGAGATCAAAAATATACGCATCACACAGGCCGGAGTAGACAGCATTCCTTTTGAAGACGAAAGCTTCGACCTGGTGTTCAGTCTCGGCGTACTGCACCACATTCCCGACACGCAGAAAGCAATGCTCAATTGTGTCGAAAAGGTGAAGAAAGGCGGACATTTCCTCGTTTACCTTTATTACGATCTCGACAACCGCGGTTTTTTGTTCAAAGCGCTTTTCCGGTTCAGCAATTTATTCAGAAGAGGAATCTGCAAGCTGCCGTTCGGTTTAAAAAAAGCCGTTTGCAACACGATCGCTTTCCTGGTTTACCTGCCGCTGGCAAGGACCGGGACCGCTTTTAAGCGCCTGCTTCCCCGTTCAACATTCTACGAGAAAATTCCGTTGTTCTATTACCACAACAAAAGCTTCCACATCATGAAGAACGATGCGCTGGACCGGTTCGGAACTCCGCTGGAACAGCGATTCACCAAACATGAAATCCAGGAAATGATGACCCGGTGCGGATTGAGCGAAATCGTCTTTTCAACCAAAACTCCCTATTGGCATGCCGTCGGAAAAAGAGTCTAAGAGCATATTATTCATCGTCAATAACCGCAAAGACCGTTCTCCGGGCCAGCGTTTCCGTTTTGAGCAATACCTGGCGTTCCTGGAAGCGAACGGTTACCGGTGCGAGTTTTCACCGCTTTTGAACGAACGCGACGATAAGATCTTCTATGCTCCCGGGAATTATTTCAGGAAATTCCTCATCCTTTTGAACAGTTACGTGAAGCGAACGGGAAACCTGCTGAAAGCCCGCAACTATGACGCCATCTTTGTTTTCAGGGAAGCCGTTTATACCAAATCAACCTTCTTTGAAAAGCAATTTGCCAAACGGTCGAAAGTCGTCTTCGATTTCGACGATTCCATCTGGCTCCAGAATGTTTCCGAAGCCAACAAACGCTTTGCATTCCTGAAGAACGCCGGGAAAACCAAAGACATCATCGGCTACTCGCACCTGGTGATTGCAGGCAACGAATACCTGGCGGATTATGCCCGGAAATTCAACCGCAATGTGGTCATCATTCCAACGACCATCGACACCGAAGAATATGTTCGCAGCACCAACAGCAGAAAAGACGAAACCGTGTGCATTGGCTGGAGCGGAAGCAAAACAACTATTCAGCATTTCAGCCACGCGATCGAAGCGTTGAAGATCGTGAAAGAAAAGTACGGAAACCGCATTTCCATCCGTGTGATCGGGGACGAGAATTACGAGAATAAAATGTTGGAAATCCAAGGCCTTCCATGGAAAAAAACAACGGAGATAGCCGATCTGAGCGCTATCGACATCGGAATTATGCCATTGCCGGACGATGAATGGTCGAAAGGAAAATGCGGACTGAAAGGCTTACAATACATGGCGCTGGAAATCCCGACGATTATGTCGCCTGTCGGGGTCAATTCGGTCATCATACAGGACGGCGAAAACGGAATGCTGGCAGCCACTACCGAAGAATGGGTCATTAAGCTTTCCCAGCTGATAGAAGACAAAGAGCTGAGAATGCGACTTGGAAAAGCCGGAAGAAAAACAGTTGCAGAAGGCTATTCGGTAGAAGCATTGAAAAACCGATACCTCCAGCTATTCAACGAATTAATAAAGGTTTAAATCGATCAAAATCCTAAAATCCTAAAATCCTAAAATCCTAAAATCCTAAAATCCATAATTCAAAATCCATAATCCAACATCAAAAATCAAATGAAACTCCTCTTCGCTTCTTCCAACGAGCATAAAATAACCGAGATCCGCCAGCTGCTTCCGGAAGGCTTCGAGCTGATCTCACTGGCTGAAGCCGGATTCCACGAAGAAATACCCGAAACGGCCGACACCATACAGGGAAACGCTTTGCTAAAAGCACAATTCATAGCTGATAAGCAAGCGCTGGCCTGTTTTGCAGACGACACCGGACTGGTTATTCCTTCCCTGAACGGAGAGCCTGGTGTTTACTCTGCGCGTTATGCAGGACCAGCGAGAGATGCAAACGACAACATGGATCTCGTACTGAAAAAGCTAAAAGGAACAGAAAACAGAAGCGCTTATTTTATCACCGTTATCGCGCTTTGGATCAACAATGAGATGCATGTTTTCGAAGGAAAAGTAGAAGGAACCATCCTGGAAGAAAAACGCGGAACACAAGGTTTTGGGTACGATCCCATTTTTCAGCCGGAAGGATTTGACCGAACGTTCGCAGAAATGACCTCCGCAGAAAAGAACAGTCTCAGTCACCGCGGAAGAGCCTTAAAACAGATGATGGAATTTCTGGAGAAATAGAAGTTCGTATAACTCCACAGGGCAGATAATCCATCCGATTTATAATCAAACCAATTCGCGTATCCCATAGCTTTCGGCGCGGGTACCATCCAAACCACCGCAAGCGGGAATAACCTTTTGAGTCCTTCCCGTGGATCAATCACACAGATCATCTGGCATCTCTTGTTCTTTTGTGCCTTTTGTGGTAACTATTTGCTTGTTAAAACGCCCTGTGAATAGTAGCTTTGCTATCGACCTCAAAAATGGATTCAACAACAATTAAATACTGTACTGATGGCAGACAAAAACGCAACGATCTTATACACTAAAACGGATGAAGCTCCGGCATTGGCAACCTATTCTTTTTTACCTGTCGTTCAGGCATTTGCTTCTACAGCTGGCATCAGTGTTGAGCTGAGAGACATTTCCCTGGCAAGCAGGATCCTTTCTGTTTTCCCGGAAAGCTTAACAGAAGACCAAAGAGTTCCCGATTCGCTTTCGGAGCTTGGAAAGCTGGCAACCTCACCGGAGGCTAATATCATCAAGCTGCCGAATATTTCCGCCTCCATTCCACAATTGAAAGATGCGATCGCCGAATTGCAGGGTCGTGGGTTCAATATCCCGGATTACAAAGAAGCTCCTGAAACAGAAGAAGAAAAAACTGCAAAAGCCAAATACGATAAGATCAAAGGTTCTGCTGTCAATCCTGTTCTCCGCGAAGGGAACTCGGATCGCAGAGCACCGCGTGCCGTGAAGAATTATGCAAAAAAACACCCGCACTCAATGGGCGCATGGTCGGCAGATTCCAAAACAAACGTTGCCAGCATGCAGAACGGGGATTTTTACGGAAGTGAGAAATCAGTTGTCGTAGAGAAAGCCGTTGATGTAAAAATAGAACTGGTTGCCGCTTCCGGCTCCACAACTGTGCTGAAAGAAAAAACGTCGCTCAAAGACGGTGAGATCATCGATGCTTCCGTTATGAACCAGTCGGCTTTGCGAAGCTTTTACAAAGAGCAGATCGAACGCGCGAAAGCAGAAAACGTACTGGTTTCGGTTCATCTGAAAGCGACCATGATGAAGGTTTCCGATCCGATCATCTTCGGAAATATCGTATCGGTTTACTTCGACGAGGTGTTCACTAAAAACGCAGAAACGTTTGCGAAGCTGGGAATCAACCCGAATAACGGGCTTGGCGACCTGTATGCGAAGATCGAAACGCTTCCGGCAGATCAGAAAGCAGCAATCGAAGCAGACATTGAGGCTGTTTACGCGAAGAATCCGGCGATTGCCATGGTGAATTCCGAAAAGGGAATTACCAATCTTCACGTTCCAAGCGACGTCATCGTTGATGCTTCCGTTCCTGCAGCCATCCGTACTTCCGGGAAGATGTGGAACAAAGCCGGCGAGCTCCAGGATACGCTGATGCTGATCCCTGATCGTTGCTATTCCGGGATTTACCAGACTGCGATCGATTTCTGTAAAAAGAACGGCGCTTTCGACCCGACAACCATGGGAAGTGTTCCCAATGTAGGACTGATGGCACAGGCAGCTGAAGAATACGGCTCACACGATAAAACATTCCAGGTAGCCGAAACAGGAACTGTTCGCGTTACAGATACAGATGGAAAAGTACTGCTGGAGCAGCCGGTCGAAAAAGGTGACATCTTCAGAATGTGCGAAACGAAAGATCTTCCGGTAAAAGACTGGGTGAAGCTGGCAGTTACACGTGCACGCCTGAGCAACACTCCGGCTGTTTTCTGGCTCGATAAAGGCCGTCAGCACGATCAGCAGCTGATCAAAAAAGTAGAATTGTACCTGAAAGATCACGATACGACAGGTCTTGAAATTCATATCATGTCTCCGGTAGACGCTATCCAGTTCACCATGGAGCGCATTGTGAAAGGCCTCGATACCATTTCCGTTTCAGGAAACGTATTGCGCGATTACCTCACAGACCTCTTCCCGATTCTCGAAGTCGGTACGAGCGCGAAAATGCTTTCCATCGTTCCCTTGATGAATGGCGGCGGACTCTTCGAAACAGGTGCAGGCGGATCTGCTCCGAAACACGTGGAGCAGTTTATCCACGAAGGTTACCTGCGCTGGGATTCCCTGGGTGAATTCCTTGCACTGGCCGTTTCCTTCGAGCACATGTTCAACACCACAGGCAACAGGAAAGCAAAAGTGCTGGGCGAAACCCTCGACGCAGCTACAGAGAAATTCCTCGAAAACGATAAATCACCGGCAAGAAAAGTAGGCGAGATCGACAACCGCGGAAGTCACTTCTACCTGACACTTTACTGGGCTCAGGCTTTGGCTGCTCAGACGAACGACATGGAACTGCAAAACATATTTGCTCCGATCGCAGCAGAGCTTACCGAAAAAGAAAGCCAGATCAGCAAAGAGCTTATCGATGCACAAGGCAAACCGGTCGATATCGGCGGTTATTACCTTCCTGATGTAGACAAAATGAGCAAAGCAATGCGTCCGAGCGAAACATTCAATACCATCATCGGTAAAATATAACACGAATTAAATTCAGGAAACCGGGAGAGTTAGCGCTTCCGGTTTTTTTGTATTGTCCGATTCGCCGAATAGGATGGCCTGAAGAGTCACTAAATCAATGAAACATCATTATTGAGAAGAGGACTAAAGTCTCTCTGCCAGCTGGCGATAAAGGGATCAAGGTCAAAAGACTCTATTTCCATAGATAACTGCTGTCAGTCTGCTAAGCGCAACTTGCGCCACTGCTGCCAGTAACAAACACATGAAGGACAACTAATAGAGACAGGAGGGGAATATAGCGGAGATACAGCGTACTTAAAGCGGTGCAATAGCGGTAGAAAGACATTCTTGGATTCCTGTCTTTCCATCTTCCAAGGAATCAAATCCTTTCAACAAGATAATAAAAATCGCAGAGATTTACAATTATTACTTCTTCTCCGAAGTCTCTTCGAACGCGCGTTCTACTTCGTCCAAAGCTCCGGCCCCAAAGTTATCATTCGACCATTTTACCGATTTATCCTTCTCAAGCAGGACAAAAGTTGGGAATGCTCCATCGGCGACATCGTTTGCTAGTGCATCTTTATCTTTCGCCATCACAATCGGGAACGCATCTCCGGCAGCTTCCTGGTAAGGCTTCAGCAGCTCTTTCTTCGAAGTACAAACCCTGTATTCTATGCTTACATTGGGATTTTGCTTCTTGAACTCCTTCATGCGAAGAATCGATTCCATGCAGAACGGACAATCGGGAATCGTAACAATCACCAGCGCGGGCCTGTCTTTCGACTCCAGCTCCGGGATCAGGGTTGTGATCGTGGAATTATTCGAGAAATCGCCTTCGAAGATCGGGTTCACGGAAAAATACGCGAAGAAAGATCCGAACACCAGGATCAGCAGCAGGGAAAAACCTACCCATCTTCTGGCAATCCGCTTGCGGAAGATCGCCCAGACGAAAAATCCGATCAGGGGAAAGAAGATATAAGGAATAAGCTTGCTGAGTGTCCATGACAATCCAAAGCCGTGCAGAAGGTTTTCAAATGCGTTCATGAAGGAAAATTAATCAAAAAACCATGACGTAATTTACGGCCGGTCGGCCCATACCGATAATTTATGTTTTGTTTTAATTTTACGGGAAACAATCCTATGAAAAACCAATCGCTTGCATTCCTCTTCTTTTTCTTTGCTTTCCTATTTCAGCCTGTAAAAGCGCAACACTTCTTTGACGATCATACCGGTCATTATGAAGGCACGCTGCTCCTGCTCTATCCCGGAAGAGCTGCAGACTCTGTTGCTTTCTGTCTCGATATTGCAAAAACCGCAGAGCCGGGCCGCTGGCAGAATAAGCTGACTTACCGGATGCCGGCGGGATCACAGGAAAAGAACTACGAGCAGGTACTGGATTCAGCCTTTGCAGACAATACCCATTACATACTGGACGAAAAAGACGGCATCCTGATAGCCGAAACGCTTCTCGGAAACACGCTTTATTGTAACTATACCGTCGAAGGTTCCTTTTATGTGGTCAGAACGACTTTCCATACAGGAAGTATCGACTACGAGCTGAGCTGTTATAAATCCACGGAAAAAACAGAAAGCGTATCTGATCCGGATGAAAAAGGAACTTCCTGGAAAGTCGATTCCTATCCGCTTCTTACCGTTCAGAAAGGAACACTTATAAAACAGCGCCCGGAAAAATAAAGCGCCCGGAAAATACCTTTACCTTTGCACGGCATTTTGCATTCTATGAGCTATCGTTACCTGTTTGTTCTTTTCCTGGCCGTTACAGCGTGCAGAACCATCGAGCCTGCAATTCCTGAAACAAAGATACAGCTGGCTCCAATGCCTGAACAACCTGTTTCTACGATCGTGCTGCCGGTATCCATCGACCTGACTCCGTATTATGCTTTGGCAGACAAACAGGTCCCTTATGCTTTCGATGGCAGCGACCATCCCTGCTCGGGCGTTTCCTTCGATTATCATTTTGAACGCGATCCGCTGAAATTAACAGGGAATGGCCGGGAAATTGCCGTCGATGTCTCCGGGAAATACAGCATTCGCATGAGCTATTGCCCCGAATGCACCGACCTCTTTAGCGAAAAACCGTATTGTATAACTCCCCGGATTCCTTTCAGCTGCGGGATCGGGGAACCGATGAGGCGAATGAAAATGCGCTATGTATCCGGTTTCGAGCTGACGAAAAATTACGGCATCGTAACACATACAAGACTGGAAGATGTGAAAGCGATCGATCCCTGCGAAGTAACTGTGTTCTCTTATGATGCCACAGAAGAATTGCTGAAAGAAGTAAGAAAAGCCTTAACGAGCCTTGCGAAAGACATCGATAAACAAACTGCCGGAATTTCCCTGAAGCCACAGGCAGCAAAGCTCTGGAAGAGTGCGGGAGAACCTATAGCCGTTCCCGGTTTTGGATTTATCTATCTCAAGCCAAAGAAAATCAGGCTCACACAGCCCGTTCTTGCCAATAACCTGCTCACCGGATCACTGATACTCGAAGCGCGCCCCGTATTCGGAACACACAGGCAGAATGTTTCCGCAACACCTCTCCCCGACCTTGAATTCTCTAACGGTTACCAAACCGATACGCTCCAGCTTTTCTCCGACCTGAACCTGCAATACGATTCGCTTTCCGCAATTATAAACCGATATGTGAGCGGAACAGAGCTGCTGATCCAGAAAAACAAAGTGATCATTGACAGCGTTAATATTGCCGGGGCCGATGATCGTAACCTGATCTTCCGCGTAAAGTTCTCGGGAAAAAAACGGGGAACGCTCTACATTATAGGTCAGCCGGATTTCAATTCCGCAACACAGCAGATCGAGCTGAAGAACGTGGCTTTCGACCTTCAGACTAAAAGCGCATTGCTTAAAACGGCGAAATGGCTTTTTTCCGACCGCATCCTCCAGGAGATCTCAAAGAACTGCAAGCAGGATCTCGCTCCCCAGCTGGAACTACTCCGGAAAGGATTGAATAAATCGCTTCATATCACTCAATATGGCTTCAAGCTGGACGGAAATATTCTGCAGCTTCGTGTGGAAGAGGTTTATCCTGAAACAGAAAACCTTGTTATTCGGGTAGCGGCTAAGGGAAAACTGTTCCTGACCTCTGTCAGCGATTAACCATGTGCTGGGCAACCGCAGGAAAACAAGCGTAAAGCGCCGTCTTAAGCTCTTCGGAAATATCCAGGCTATCGATAGCAAGCTTCATACAGCGAAGCCATTCTTCCTTTGCTTCCGCATCGATGGCATGCGGTAGGTGACGCATACGCATTTTCGGGTGGCCAAACTCCATACTATACAGCTGCGGACCGCCCAGGAACTGTGTAAGGAAAGCTTCCTGTTTTGATTTGATAATCGTTTTATCTGTCTGGAACAGATGACTTATCACCGGCGAACGGAACACTTCATCGTAAAAACGATCCACGAGCTCATGCAACTTTTCCGCCCCTATTCTTTCGTAAAGTGTAACCATTATGGCATAAAGTTAGTAACAGCCAGTAAAGAATACCTTGTAGCGTTGACATCCGTTACAAAAAAAACTATTTTTGTTAACAAATGAAACAATTACTCCTCTTATTCTGCCTGCTGCATGCTGTTCTTTCGATCGGACAGGCAGGTCAGTTTGTAACATCTGATGCCATTTCAGATTGTTCGGGAGCCGTCAATATTTTACAACCCGGAAGCTATTCACTGGAATTTACTGCAAAAGCCGGTGCAAATAAAGATTTCGCTGCTTATCCTTCATTAAAAGATGTGAGCGAGAAAAACTCACTCTGGTGCTCATTCAAAGCTCCCTATAGCGGACGATTCACACTCAGCGCAGATGCTTCCGTTGGCCCGTTGCAAATGATCATTTTCGAAAACGAGACCAAAGATGTCTGCGATGACATTGCCAAAGGAAAAGCAGAGATCAGGAGACTGGTACTTTCCAACGAAACGCATGTAGGACTTGATCTGATCACTTCTCCCGGCGTTTTTTACCCGATAGATCTGATCGAAGGAAAACACATCATGATCTGTTTCCTGGGAAATCCCAAAGAAAAGGCGAAACTCGAGCTTTACATCAAGTTCCAGCCAACAGACGGCGAGCTCAAAGAAACCGGTGGCGACAGAAAAGTGGTTGATCTTCGAAAAGTAAGCGGCGATCCTGCGCTCAACATTCTGATACGGGACGTCGAAACAGGAACACCGGTTATTGCCAATCTTTCCGTTACGGGAATGAAGAACGACGCTCTTTACAGCGGCTCCGACTTTTACCTTTCGGTTGAGAAATCAGGAAAGATCCAGATGAAGATCGACGCGGAAGGCTACTTTTTCGTAGATCGGGACGAGCCTGTTTCAGCTGGCTCTGACAACGAGCTGGTAATCTGGATGGAGCCTCTCGGAGAAGGAAAAAGCATGCAGATCGACGAAATCGAGTTTGTTCCCGGAACGAGTGAGTTCCTTTCCACTTCCGAGCCGAAACTAAGACGACTGAAAGATTTCATGGCCCTGAATGCTTCGGTAAAAGTAGAAGTCCAGGGGCACGTTCATGCAACGGGAGAAAATTCATTTGCAGGTCAGAAGCTGTCGGAAGCCCGAGCTAAGCGCGTTGTGAATTACCTGGTAGAGAACGGTATCAGTAAAGATCGATTAACCTCCGTCGGGTTAGGAAATACCAAGCCTATCTACCCGGATGCCAAATTTGCTTACGAAGAACAGGCGAACAGGCGTGTGGAGATTAAGGTGCTGTAACGGTATGATTATTAGCTCCTGCAACGAAAAAAGGGTGGAATACCCTTCCACCCTGATGCATTATCCTATTATCTGAGAGTTAATGAACCTGCTTCGGGAATACCGAATCAATGATCTCCTGATCTACCATCTCCGGAATGGTCACCTTCAATCTCGGTTCCTGCTCCATTGCTCTTTTTATCGCGAATACGGCGCCTTCGTTTCGTGCCCAGTTCCTTCTCGCAATTCCATTGTTGACATCCCAGTGGAGCATCATCGTCAAACGCCTGTGAGCATCGTCAGAACCGTCCAGAAGCATTCCGAAGCCGCCATTGATCACTTCTCCCCAGCCAACTCCGCCGCCGTT
>Ga0247810_10001145_pt1 | contig 18157 bp, 12 predicted proteins | sample UWRJL119311C1_FD_179918 | JGI IMG/M metagenome (GOLD analysis project Ga0247810, IMG submission 179918) | Plant litter microbial communities from Arlington Agricultural Research Station in Wisconsin, United States - UWRJ-L119-311C-1 | ecosystem: Environmental > Terrestrial > Plant litter >...
ATATTGAATAAACCTCCAACTTTACCTTCAGCAATTTTTGTCGCCACGTCAGAACTGTTTGCTTGTCCTGTAGTAATATCTCCAGAAGTTGGTAAATTAAGCTGACCTAATTTTTCATCTAATGTCATTTTCGACATTAATTCAGCTACAAACTCTGACCTTGGTTTAATTTTTACTGTATTTTTAGTATTCTTTTTCTGAGCATAACCCAAAACAGCACATCCTAAAAATAGTAAGACTAATTTGTTTTTCATTCTATTATATTTATTTGTTCGTATTCATTTTCATTTGTTTAAACATCCAGTCATAAATTTCCTGATTGTCATAAACTCTCGACCAGCTATCGTGGCCTGTATCATCAAAAATGCTTAATTGTACATCTTTGGCATTGCACTTCTTTAATTCTTTGTAAATGGTGATCGCATAATCTACCTTTACTACATCATCCAATAATCCGTGAAAAATTCTGATTGGGATATTCGCAATTTTACAAGCACTTTCTAATTCAATCAAATCAACAAAACCTGAAATAGGTACAATTGCCGCAAACTTGTCCGGATATGACAATGCTAAATTCCATGCTGCCCAACCTCCGGAACTTAAACCAGTAACGTATATTCTGTCAGGATCTATTTTGTTCTCTTTTTGAATTTTTAAAATCAATTCATTAATCGATTCAATATTCCAATTTTCATCTTCTTTGCATTGAGGAGCTAAAACATAAGCATCTAATTGATGTGTTTTCAGATATTTTAAAGGTCCATTAATTTTTACTTTTTCAATGTCTGTTCCTTTTTCTCCATCACCCGAAATAAAAACTATTAATGGCTTTTTATCTTTTGTATTGGCCGGTTTGTGTAATGCGTAACCCAATTCATATTTGGTTACTTGTACCGTTTTTATTTTTCCGGTTGTTTCGCTTTGCGCAAAACCCATTACAGAAAATAATATCGCTACTAATGCTATTTTAAATTTCATTCGAAATGCTATTGAATTCCGTATTTCCCGGATTTAAAACCAAGTTTAACTAAGCCTTGTTTTACTTCTGGTGCATTCATGAATAATTTCCATAATAATCCAGTACGGTAATTTTCGATCATTGGAGCAATCGTTCCTTGATCTATTGCTAAATAACGTGGTGCAACCCAATTATATTGAGGTGAAAAAGCATCATAAGGCCCTGCAATTCCAATATAAGTACTTTTATTTTCATCATATAAAAAATGTAAAAACTTCATACTTTCTTCTGGTGTATATGGAAAAGATGATAATGCCGCAGTTGGAGTAATTACACCTAAATCGTTGTCAGTATCATGAGCAGAATAACCTATTGTTCCATCAGGATTTCTAGAATAACTTGCTGTTAGACCCCAGCATTTTTCAGAATATCCTTTCCATTTTTTTGGATTATCAATACAATATTTATTAACGATTTTGGCCTGATTTTGCGTTAACTCCCAATAATTTGCATATTTATCAGATAATTGAGAAGGATCTAAACCTAAATAAGAATATTGTGCCCAAAACAAAGGGCCAACATTTCCACTAACTGTATTGTATTTGAATACAAGAGGAATTCCATATTGTGTTTTTGTAGTTGTAATATTTCCGTTTCGTGTCCATGCTTCATGATACGCAGCGGCAGGAATTGAGTGAGTTGTTGAAGATGCTCCCAGAATATAAGCAAGCAGGCACTCATTGTATCCTTCTAATTTAAATTTCATTTCCCAGTTATAGTTAGGAGACCAATGCCAATACATTGCATTTTCCCCGTTTGTATACCAGCTCCATTCTACGCCCTTCCAAAGTTCATCTGCTTTTGCAGCTAATGCTTTTTCCTTATCGTTACCATTTTTAAAATATTCTCTGACAGCAATTAAGCCCTGGCATAAAAAAGCGGTTTCTACAATATCTCCTCCATCATCTTTGTTTCCAAAAGTAATAGCCTTTCCTGTGTTTCCATCTATCCAATGTGACCATGCTCCGTGAAAACGTTCTGCTTTTGCAAGGAAGTTCATAGATGTAGTCATTCTATTAACTGCTTCTTCTCTTGGTATAAAACCTCTTTCTATTCCAACAATTAGAGACATTAACCCAAAACCTGATCCACCAAGCGCTACTTTATTGGCTTCAAATTCAGGTTGGTCTGTATGATAACGTTCTCTGCCTAATTTTGAATTAGACTCTGCATATTCCCAAAAATATTTAATTGCATCTTTTTGGACCTGATCCATTGCCTGCTCATCTGTTAAAGGCTGAGTTGGTGTTGTAGGATTTGTTGGTAAAGGAGTTCCTCCTGAATTTCCACCTTCTGGTGACGAAGACGAGCATGAGCTAACTGCGCTCAAAAACAATAATATATATATACCTAACTTCATTTTATCAATTTCTATAATTATTAAATACAAACATACACCTGAATTTGCTACAGGTGTATGCTGAAAAATCTATCTCTTATCTTTTTCTAACTTGTAAAGCGCTGTAACTTCATTACTAGAAAGTGCTGCATCATAAATCCTAAATTCATCCATTAATCCTGCATAACTTGTTGCCCAATCTTGTTGAGATCCATTATTTAATGGTGGAGTAGTTTCGAACTGATGATTTCCAAAAACAACTTTACCATTTGTACCAGTCATTTCAAACACTCCATATTTTGGTGCATTATTTGGATTACTCGCACCTCCCGGATCATTTGCATACCACAAAGTATTACCACTTAAATTTGTATTTGCGGCGCCATTTGTATAACAAGAAATTGTACTTGCTTTAGAATCATATGCTAAAACTACATGTACCCAAGTGTTTATACTTTGATCAATATTCATGATAATACTTTGTGATTTCCAAACAACTCCATTCCTTCCATTTTCAACCGAAAGTTTTAATCTTAATCTGTTTGGAAATGCACTATCAGGATTTTCTAAAAATAAATTCATAGCCCCCCAAAATTCAGTTGGCCTAACAATTGAAAAAATACCCTGAGCTCCTTTTCCTTGCCCTGGATTTCCGCCGTCTGCTACTGTGTTAGCAGTGTTCATCCAAAATGAAATTGTATAATCATTTAAAGACGTAATTTTTGAAGTTGCATTTCCTACAACATATCGACTAACAGAACTTGAACCTTGATAGGCACTTCCTTTAATACCGTCAACATACGCAATATTCATACCTTCTAGGCCTGCAATATTATTTTTACTGTCTTCTAAATTTCCATCAAAACTAAATTTGGAAACTAAGTGTGAAGCTGCAACTTCGTCAGAACTGTCATACCCGCCAATTGACTCGTACGGAATTGGACTATTTACTTTATCAATACTATCCTCGCAGCTGATCAAAAATGATGAAGCCAAAACAAAAGAAAGTAATAAAATAGATTTATTTGTTTTCATTTTAATTATTATTAAGGATTAGTAACCAGGATTTTGAGAAGACAAACCTTTTGCTTCATTTAAGAATGATTCAGGAATTGGGAATAACTCGTTTTTTCCTTCAGTAAACACTTTACCGTCTGCTTGAAAAGCTGCTTTTGCTTGACCAGTTCTCACTAAATCAAAAAATCTATCAAACTCAAATGCCAATTCAACTCTTCTTTCTCTCCAAATAGCCTTTCTAATATCATCCTGTGACGTAAAAGTTGTATTAGCTAGCCCTGCTCTGTTTCTAATTTGGTTTAACAATGGAATAGCCTCACTTGTTTGTCCTAGCTCGTTTAATGCTTCTGCTTTCATTAAAAGCACCTCTGCATATCTTAAGAAAATAACGTTAGCATCACTATCATCTGCTCCACTATAGCTTGATGAGTACGCTTTATAACTATATCTTTCATTTGCAACTGTTGTAGGAACTAATTTTCCATCATATAAAGTTGAGCCCCTAAAAATAATTGTTGCTTCTTTCCTAACGTCACCAGGCTCGTAAGCATTTACTAAACTTTGCGATGGTGAATTAAAACCCCATCCCCATCCGCCGGTTCCTTGCGGTGCCTGAACTTGCGAAAATTGTTTAATACCTTTTGCAGGTACAGAGCCTACACCGTTAATTTCAAATATTGATTCTGGTCCATTTTCACCTTCTAATCTAAACATTACAGCATAATTCGGCACTAGAAAATAACCTGTAACCAGATTACAATTATCTACCACTTTTTGCCAATTTTTTTGATATAAATTTACCTTAGCCAACAGTGCATAGGCTGAACCTTTCGATACTCGAGCTTTCTCATCTGCAGAATATGCTGATTTTAATGGTAACGCTGCTATTGCATCTGCTAAGTCTTTTTCTATAAAAGCGTAAACTTCTGCAACCGGTTTACGAGTAAGCAACATTGCATTATCTTCTGCAGATGACGGATTTGGTAAGTGATCAACAATTGGAACTCCACCATACAATTTTACCAAAGTGAAGTGCATAAAAGCTCTCATAAATTTGGCCTCACCTATTAATCTATCTCTTAAACCTGCATTCGCTTTATTTAGTTGAGGAATAATATTTAAAGCTTGATTACATCTGTTAATTCCAGCGTAATACGCTTTAAAATTATCTCTAACTGAAGGATTTGATGCATTATACGTTAAAGCGTCTAATATATCTTTATCAGTCCCTAAATCACTTGGAGTTGATCCTTTATCAGCGTCATCTGAGGTAATGCTAGTTAATCCAATCCATCCAAAAGATGTCATGTCCCAATCTAAAAACTTACTGTAAATAGCGGTAACAAATGTTGTCGCGCCAGCGTCATTATTAAATAATTCAATGTCACCGGTAGAAATAGACTCTGTTTGGTCTACATCTAAATAATCATCTGCACAACCTGTAAACAAAAATGTTGTTAATGCAAAGATTGATATATATAACTTTTTCATACTATTAAAATTTTAAATTAGCACCAATAACAAATGATCTTAGAGTTGGATAAGCATCTAGCTCAACACCTTGAGTACCATATGGATTGCCGTCTCCATTTAATTCTGGTGAAAAACCTGAGAATTTTTGAGTAATAAATGGGTTAATCGCATTTACATACAATCTACAATAGCTGATAAAACTATTTTCTTCTAAAGGAAGCTTATAACCTAACGTAATATTATTAATTCTAAAAAAATCTCCTGATTCTAAATAAAATGTAGAAGCAAAAGGAGTTGAATTAAATGCGCCAGGATTAGAAGCTGTTGTATTATTTAATGTCCAGAAATCAGTTGCAACTGAATCTTCAATATTTTCACCTCCAAAACGTTGCGCCTTTTTACCATTGTAAACTTTGGCTCCTGATGTACCATATCCGTCTACCGAAAAATCGAAGTTTTTATAATTAACTCCAAGTGTAACGCCGTAATTAGACTTTGGCAGAATTGATCCTACATATTTTTTGTCGGCAACAGCTAAAGCGTCTTGAGTTACTTTTGTCCCGTCTGCCTTGTAATAAAGCATTTTTCCATTATCCACATCAAAACCAGCATATTCATATAAAAAGAAACTTCCTAATGGTTGTCCAATTGATGAATTATCAAGAAATTTAGTAATTTGACCATTTCCTAAGCTTCCACCTTCAATAGGAGAGAGAACAACATTTTTTAGACCTGTAAGTTCGTTTTTGTTATTTGAAAAGTTACCACCAATCCAGTAAGATAAATTATCATTGATTTTATCATCCCAACGAAGCGAAATCTCATATCCCTTATTAGAAACTTCTCCAACATGAGCAGGCGAAGCACTAGTAATACCAGACGCCATATATGGCATTACATTTAAAATAACGTTGTCTGTGTTTTTATTATATAAATCAAAAGTTCCTTTTAATCTATTATCTAACAATTCAAAATCTAATCCTACAGAAGTCTCTTCTGTAACCTCCCAAGACAAGCTTGGGTCAATTTGAGAGTTAATTGTTGTTCCTTCATACAAGATAGACCCTCCTAAATATGAACTCAATCCAGAAGCATATCCTTGTCTGTTAAGAGGCACATTTTGATTACCTAATTTACCCCATCCCCCTCTTAATTTTAACATGTTTATTGCTTTTACATCAGCCATAAAACTTTCTTTGCTAATAATCCATCCTGCACCGAAAGCTGGAAAAGTTCCCCAACGATAGTCAGTTGCAAAATTTGAAGAACCGTCACGTCTAATTGTACCTGTTAAAAGATATTTATCCATTAACTTATATTGAAAACGTCCAAAGTAAGAAGCTAATTTTGTTTCGTTAAATACTTCATCTTTATAACTAGTCACATTTGCAACATAATCTACATCTTTTAATGACCAATAATTAGAATCTGTATTTGCATTTTTTCTAACAATAGTTAGCTTTTGTCTAGGACCTCTTACTGATGTTTCAATTCCAGCTGTTAACTCAACATCATGTATTTTATTAAATGTTTTATTAAATGTCAAATAATTTGATAAATTCCAATTAAAGTATTCTTCTCTTCCTTTTGTTAATAAATTGTACGGTATTTTTTCATTAACTACCCTTTGATCAAAATCAGCAGATGTTTTATCTGGATTAGCAGCCAACCAAATACTTTCAGAATCTGAAAAATTGTATTGTTTCCAAGTATAATACTCTCCATTAAATTGTGAAGTAAACTTTAAAGAAGGTAAAATTTCATAATCTAATTTTAAACCTCCTTGTAATGTAACACTTCTCTGCTGTTCATCAAAAAGATCTAGTTGAGCAACAGGATTCCCAACATTATTAATAGCTGTTCCAGTTGTACTTGCAAAACCATCTGCTCCAACTCTCGCTACTCCATATTGACCATTTGCAAAACGTACAGGAACAATTGACGATTGCTTGTAAGCAGTCGTAAAAGCACTTAAAGGTTTTGGAGTTGAATTTGCAGCAGTTAAACTAAAATTTTGATTTAATGTAAGCTTTTTAGAAATCTTATATTCATTATTATTCCTAAATGTCGTACGCCCATAGTCTAAACCATTTAAAACTGCTTTCTCTTCATAATTTCCTAAACTGAAAAAGTATTTAATATTTTCACTACCTCCTGAGATAGAAATATTATTTTGTGTATAGGAACCCGTTCTTGTAATGGCATCAAACCAATCAGTATTTACCGGCTGATCCTGCGAATATGTTGTTGATTGCAAAGCAGAGTTTGTATAATAAGAAAACTTATTGCTTCCCGCCATTTTCACTTTTTGTAATGGCTGTCTAAATCCTGCGAAACTCTCTATTTCAACAGATACCGCACCACTTTTACCTTTTTTTGTGGTAATAATAATAACTCCATTTGCTGCTCTTGTACCATAAATAGCAAGTGCTGATGCATCTTTTAAAACTTCATAAGACGTAATATCATTTGTATTAATATTATTGATATTTTCCGTTTGCATACCATCAACAATATAAAGAGGATTTCTTCCTCCTAAAGCTGTACCCAACCCTCTAATAACAACAGACGGTGTACTACCAGGAAGATCTGAAGAAACTACCTGAACACCCGCTGCTTTACCCTGAATTGCTTGAGAAGCATTCATTACCTTTGTTCGGGTAATTTCTTCTGATTTAATTGAAGAAATTGCAGTAGTATTATCAATTTTCTTTCTTGTTCCATACCCAATTACCACAACCTCTTTTAAGGCTGTATCTTGAGCGTCTTTTAAAGTAATTGTCATCGGCGCGACAGTTGCCGGTACAGAAACCGCATCAAAACCCAACATAGAGACTTTTAATATGTCCCCAGGCTTAGCATTAATTGTAAAGTTTCCGTCAAAATCTGCATCAGTAGTTGCTCTGGCATCCGAAGAAGCAATAATTGCCCCTGGAATTCCCATTCCATTACTGTCTACTACTTTTCCTTTAATTGCTTGACCAGACATATATGCCGGAAGTAGCAAGAGTGCTAAAAAGCTAAAAATAAAATTTTTCATACAGTTCGTAATCATTTAAGTTAGTAGAGCCAAATTAAACAATTACATCGTTGTAGTACATCATATACTACTACAACATAGCTACATCATTATGTTAAAACATTATTGTATACTGTTAAAAATCAACATTGTAAATGTTAAATTATTTTCATTAACATAACGTTATGATGTAGTAATGATGTATTGGAATTATATAAAAAATGCTACTTAAAAATATAAAATCCTTAAAATTTAAATGTGAATCTTACAGACTTAATAAAAATTTTGACAGGTTTTCCTCCTGAGAGAGAGATAACTTCTTTCTTAAGCGATATCGGTGTAGTTCTACGCCTCTAAAAGATATATTCATCATAGGTGCAATCTCTTTAGAGGAGAGATTCATTTTAAGGTAAACACACAATTTTATATCCTTTGGAGTAAGGTTTGGAAATTTCTTAGAAAGATTAATGATAAACTCATTATGAATTTGATTCAGATTAGTTTCAAAAATTTCCCACTCATGTTTGTTTACTTCATTTATCTTAATTGCCTTTTTGATTTCGCTTTTCAGTTTATTAAAATCCTTTTCTGAATCTAAAATACCTTGAATATTTTCAATCATTTCACTTTGCTTAGCAATTGACAACGATTTCCCCGCAACTTCAGACGATTTAGTCTGTAATTCGAGTTCAAGAATGTGTTTCTCATATTCCTGAAGATTTAGTTCATTCTCAGCCTTCAATTCCATTTCAAGAATTTCACGCTGATGTTTTAATTCTTCGGCCTGCAATTTTAATTTTTGCATGTAGCGAAGCTTGTTCCATTTATAATAGAAAAATAGGACTGCTCCTACTATCAATAGGTAAAGTAAAATCATCCAAATCGAAAAGTACCATGGTTCAGTTACCTTAAAATCAAAATCTGTAACCTTTTCATAACTAGCACCATCATGTTTGTAAACTATAATTGAATGATTGCCACTGCTCAAATTATTCAGTACAATTAATCCATTAGAAATTTGAACAAAATCTTTATTGTCGTTGAGCTTGTAAAATAAATTAGGTTTACTGGCACCATAAATACCTGATATCACGTTTATCTTCAGTTCTGTATTGTATTTAATGGTTGAATCATCAGGAACCAGATTATTATCATTAAATGCTTCTATTTTAACATCTGAATTTTGTCTGTTTTCATATTTCAATTGAAGGGAAATAAATCCGTCATCCAGATTCAGCAAATAATGGTTATTTGTTTTAAAAATTCTCAGATTATCATTTATCAATTTCCCTTTATAATATTTCTCCTGAATAATATTCCAGACAAATTTATTTCCTGTGGCCTGGATATGATATAAAATTCCGTTTTGAAGCACCATAAAATGATCTACATCGATAGCAACAACATCTGTTATATCTTTGAAGTTAATATTAAACAATTCATTTTCCTCCAGTTTATTGGTTATAGAATTGTAAGTATACCACGAATTATTAATTAGAAAAAGAATTTCATTTCTGAACTCAAAAATCTTGACACCAAAGTCATTATTTATTTTGCTTTGCTGGGTAATATTTTCAACTTTTTTGGTCTTATAATTATCATCGTATAAAACACGATACAATCCTCGGTAATTATCCGCAGCCCAAATTTCATTCTTTTTGTTTTGGGCAACATATTTTATGGGCTTCGACAGATCTTCAATCTTTTTCGTCTCAGTTAATTTTGAGATATCATCATAAACTAAAACCCCGCTGTAAGTTGACTGAAAATAGGTATTGCTGATAATGCTTTTTGACAAATTCCAGCCACCGCTAACATTATTGGTTTTTACCAATGCACCATTATTATAACAAAATGTACCATCATTATGGCCAATAATATACTTATCATCAATTTTAGTAATATTCCAAGCCTGTCCTTGTGTATTAGGCATCATATGAAATTTACCTGAATCAAATTCAAAAACGCCATGGTTTGAGGCAATCAAATATCCTTTATGAGTTGTTGCTACAGAATAAACAGAACCCAAAAGACCTGAATTATCATAAAAAAAGGAGATTGGAGAATTTACTTCTACATGGGCAATTCCGTTATCTAAGCCCAGCCATAAATCATTTTCTTTATCAAAACCAATGCTTAAAATAGAGTTATTCATTAAGACATTATTTCGATCTATATTTTTATAGGTATTGGTTGCAAAATCATAAATAAAAAGACCTCTGTTTCCTGTTCCTATAACTAATTTATTGCCTTTAATAAATTTAGCAACATTAATTGTAGCTGCTTTTAAAGTTTCATTTAAAGGATTATTCCAGGGTTTTAAACCCTTTTTTTCTACTACGAATATTCCTTTTTTCTGCGTAAAAATATAATTCTTATTCTGGTATTTTTCGACAGCATGCACTACTGTCTTTTTTAAAACACTCCACCCTTTAGGATTGGTAATTTCTGAGCCATTCATTTTAAAAAGACCTTTTTCTACTGAGGCTACATAAACATCATTATCTACTACGAAACAATACGATATTAAAAAAGGAAATTTAATTTTCTCTATGTTTTTTCCATTATAAATAAAAACATCATTAAAAGACTGAAAATAAATTGATCCGTTAAATCTAAAAATTTTCCAGATTTCCTCATTGTCTTTTTCATCAAACAAACGAAGATTTTTGGTAATCGAAACGTAATGCATTTTGCCTTCTTTTCTATACCAATAACCAAATTCTTTATAAGACCCTGAATATATTTTATCTCCCTCGATCATAATCGAACGGATGATGGTTTTATTAGGCAAAGTATATTTTTCCCACATCACGCCATCGTATCGTAATAAATAGTGATTATTAGCAAAATACATAGCATCATCTTTTCCCTGAGCAACATTCCAGATTTGATTGTCGCCTTGGTAGTCTGATTTATTATAATTTTCTACAAAAGGAAGTAATTCTTGTGCTTGTATTTGTGAAGCAATGAAAAAGAAGAAAAGAAGTTTTAAAAGTATCGATTTCAAAATATTCGGTTTTATCTTCAAAGATACAGACAAATATTCTAATCTTAAAGCATAAAAAAAGCTCCTGATTAAGGAGCTTTTATAAAATTTAGTATGTTTTTAATTTTGAAGTAAATGATAAACCTGATTGGCAATTTCATATTCTTCATCAGTTGGTATAACCAAAACTTTTGTTCTTGAATTTGATGTATTAATTTCTCTAATTTCTTTAGAACGAATTTTATTTTTCTCCTGATCTACTTCGATTCCAAAATAATCCATATCCGTGCAAACCAATTGGCGCATATAAGATGAGTTCTCCCCTATTCCTGCAGTAAAAATAATAGCATCCAAACCATTTAAAGCTGCCGTATAAGCACCAATATATTTTCTAATGCGGTATGCATTCATAAATAAAGCAAGCTGACAATCTTTATTTCCTTTCGCAGCTTCTGACTCGATATCACGTAAATCGCTATATCCAGTAAGACCAAGCATTCCGCTTTGTTTTAATAAAATTGAGTTGACTTCATCTGCAGAATATCCCAGATTTTTAATCATATAAAAAACTATCGACTGATCTATATCACCGCTTCTTGTACCCATTATTAAGCCATTAGAAGGCGAAAATCCCATTGTTGTATCAATACACTTTCCGTCTTTAATTGCTGCCATACTACAGCCATTACCAATATGAATTGTGATGATTTTTGAGTTTTCTTTTAAAAATTCAATTGCTTTTTCAGACACATATTTGTGACTCGTTCCATGAAAACCGTAAACCCTAACCTTATTCTCTGTTAAAAGATAATTTGGAATGGCATACTTGTACGCTACTTCAGGCATTGTTTGATGAAAAGCGGTATCAAATACAGCAATCTGCTCTGCTGAACTAAATATCTCTTCGGCTACATTAATTCCTTCTAAATTGGCAGGATTATGTAATGGTGCCAGTTCAAAAAGCTGTTTGATTTTAGCTTTTACATTCTCATCAATTTTAACAGTATCACTAAAATCACTTCCTCCGTGCACTACTCTATGCCCCACTGCGCTAATTTCTGAAGTAGATTTTATAACTCCTTTTTCAGGATCTAAAAGCATATTGGCTACTTTTTGCAATCCCACTTTATGATTAGGGATTGGAAGTAATTCCTCTAAAGAATGTAAAGAAGTTTTAAACGTTATATTGGAAGTTTCCAGTCCAATTCTATCAATCATACCGGAACAAATTACTTCATTTGTTGGCATAACCATTAATTGGTATTTGATAGATGAACTTCCTGAATTGATAATTAATATTTTCATTTTTTTCTAAGGTTCTAAGTTGCTAATGTTCTAAGTTTTTCACTTAAGAGTCATAGCGTTTTATTTTTTTAAAGAGTGTGAATTTAAACGCGGATAAAAAGGGATTTTTTTTTATTGAATTGTGAGTCCATAACTCAAAACTCATAACTTACAATTACAATCCCTGCGCCTGAATAGCTGTAATTACTACTGTATTTATAATATCATCTACGGTACAACCACGGCTTAAATCGTTTACTGGCTTGTTTAAACCTTGTAACATTGGACCAATAGCCAATGCTCCGGTTTCTCTTTGTACTGCTTTATAAGTATTGTTTCCAGTATTTAAATCAGGAAAAATAAGTACGCTCGCCTGCCCTGCCACTTCAGAATCCGGCATTTTGCTTTTTCCTACTGCACGGTCTACCGCGGCATCGTACTGAATTGGACCTTCAATTTTAAGATCTGGTCGTTTTTGTTTTACAATTTCAGTTGCAGTTCGCACTTTATCTACCTCATCTCCTTTTCCTGATGAACCAGATGAATAAGAAAGCATGGCAATTTTAGGCTCTATTCCAAAAGCTGAGCTTGACTCTGCAGATGAAATCGCAATTTCTGCTAATTGCTCGGCTGTTGGGTTTGGATTAATAGCACAATCTCCAAAAACAGAAACCCTGTCTTCTAAACACATGAAAAATACAGATGAAACTACAGATGAATTTGGTTTTGTTTTAATGAATTGTAAGGCTGGTAAAATGGTGTGTTGTGTTGTGTGTGCAGCACCGGAAACCATTCCGTCAGCATGACCTTTGTATACCATCATGGTACCAAAATAAGATACGTCTTCCATTAAATCCCTTGCCATGGTAATACTTACATTCTTTGCTTTTCTAAGCTCATAATAAGTATTAGCATAATCTTCATAAAGCTCAGATTCTTTTGGGTTGATGATATTTACTTTCGAAAAATCAAATGGAATTCCTAACTCGGCAACTTTACTTTCAATATGTTTTTTATCTCCAATAATCGAAATATCTACTACATCCATATCTAGTAATCTTGAAGCTGCAATGATAATTCTGTCATCATAACCTTCAGGCAAAACAATATGTTTACGATGTTGTTTGGCTCTTTTTACCATATTATACTGGAACATTTTTGGCGTCATTCCTTCCGGTATAAAAGTGATTAACCTTTCGGACAAAGTTTCAACTTCAACATACTTTTCAAAAGTAGTTATCGAAGTCTCAATTTTATGTGTATTGTTGGCGTAAATCTCTGATCTAATTGCCCCTATTTTATTTGTAATGTGATAAGTACCGCCATCAACCGCAATAATAGGAACGATGGCAGAAAGACCTTCGATAAGTTTCAAAATACTTTCTTCAGGAACAATATTTCCTGTTAGAATAATTCCGGAAATAGTTGGGTAATTAGCCGATTCATTAGCTTGTAAAGCTCCCAGAATAATATCTGAACGGTCTCCAGGCGTAATCACCAGGGCATTTTCATGTAAATGAACTAAGTAATTGTGCAATTGCATGGCACCAACGCTAAAATGCCCAATTTCGTTGTTTAAATAAGCACTTCCAAACAATACCTTTGCATCAAGCTGATTGACAATTTCCTGCATTGTTGGATTATTCAAACTTGAAATCAACGGAATTGTATTGATTAAAACATTCTCCGGTAAGCTTTTCTTCAATCCCTGCGTAACCAGTTCTATATTTTCAAGTTGTACTTTATTTGCAATTACAGATAAAACCTCAACCTCTTTAACTTTAAAAGAATCATAGACCAAATACAGGCTGTCGACTAATTCTTCTAATGTCTTTCCAACTCCGGATCCTATGATAATACTTGGGATTCCAAGGTTTTTGGCTATTAGAACATTCAAGTCTAATTCTATCGAAGTTCCTTCGCCTGTAAAGCTTGTTCCTTCTACCAAAACGAAATCAAAGCGCTCTTCAAGTTTCTTATACTTTTCAATAATTAAATCGAGAACCTCGCCTATTTTTCCTTTATTTTTTTTCTTGATCAGCTTGCTTTTGGTTATTGCATAAGCATCTTCGAACTTTATATCAAGATTAAAATACGATAAAACTGTCTCAATATGGTTGTCCAGTTCTCCATCTACAAAATCCTCTACAATTGGCCTAAAATAACCCACTTTTGCCGTTTTACCAATTAAAATACTCATCAAACCGAGCGTGATAATCGACTTTCCGCTATTGTGATCACTTGTGGCTATATATACTGCTTTACTCATAATTCATATTTTGAAACTTAACAAATTTTTTAATTATATATAATAAACGCTAAAACCAGCGTCTTTTTTTGAAATAGATAATCAGGGCTATTACCAATAAAACCATCGCCCCCAATACAATAAAATAACCGTTTTTTGCTTTCAGTTCCGGCATGTACTCAAAGTTCATACCGTAGACTCCAACAATAAAAGTAAGCGGGATAAATACGGCCGAAATAATGGTAAGTGTCTTCATTATTTCATTCATCTTTCGGCTTTGTTCCGAAAAATAAAAATTAGAAGCACTTTCTAATGAACTCATATCCGAATCAATTTGTTCTAAAAGCTCTAAGCTTTTTTGATGCAAACGGATGAAAAAACTAAAAGTTTCTTTTTCAATTCCGTTGTATGTATCATCGTCTTTAATTGTTTTTAGATAATACAACGAATCCCTTAGCGGAATAATCGAACGTTTTAAAAAATTAAAATTATCACGGTGATTTTCAATCTTTTCCAGAATAATTGGATCTGCGCCTTTTTTAGTCAAATTGATTAATTCCTCAATCTTATCCTCTTCGTCTTCAATCGTAATGTAAAAATTCTCCATTACGGCATCTAATAACAAATACAGTAAATAATCGACCTTTTTGGTTCTTACAATACCTGCATGCGTGCGAAGACGTTCCCTGATATGGGTAAAAAAATCACTTCTTTTTTCCTGAAACGAAATCAAAATTCCATCTTTCAAAATAAAACTTATCTGCTCAACACTTATATTATCTGAATATTCAGATGGCAAAAGCGATTTTATATTAAAAAACAAAACATCTTTTTGTTCTTCAAGCTTGGTCCTTTTGGTGGTATTTAAAATATCTGCTAATAAAAAATCATCGAGCTTAAAATGAGCACCAATTGTTTTTAGCAAATTAATGTCATTTAATCCGTGGATGTTGAGCCAGTTATTTTTTGTATAATCAATACAGGTATTTAATGCCAAAACGGTAAACTTCTCATATTCAACCACATCTTCGTTATCATACACAAAAAGCTGCATCTCAGTTTCATGTTCTTTTTGTGTTCCTGTATACTCTAAAGTGATATGTTGAAGCTTCCGTCCTTTCTTGTATTTGATCTTTCTCATGCAAAAATATTTACATAGTAATATTACGAAAAAGAATTCGAACAGTAAATGACATTTATCATTTTGGAAGAAAGACAAAGTAAGATTATTCAAAATAATAATTACTTTTATGAAAATCAATTTGTTTTTATAATTTCATTTAAAAAAAATAAGAAAAAAAAATGATCCATAAAATAAAAATTTCTATTCCGGAACCCTGTCATGAAAATTGGCTGGAAATGACTCCAACCGAAAAAGGAAAATTCTGCAGTAATTGTCAAAAAAATGTGATTGACTTTACAAAAGCTTCAGACAGAGAAATTCTTTTGGAATATAATAAAAATGAGCATTTATGCGGTCGATTTAGAGCATCTCAATTATACAGGACTTTAATTCTTCCTAAAGAAAAAAAATCGATCTGGATGATTGCTACGGCATCAGTAATTGCATTTCTGGGATTAGGAAATCAAACTGCAAAAGCACAGGGCAAACCAAGAATAGAACAAACAGATAACAAACAACTGAAAGAGAAAGTTAAAGAAAAATCTAAAAAAGAGCTCTTAACTTATAAAGGAACATTGTATGATTCTCAAAATTATCCATTAGAAGGTGTTAATATCAAAGTAAAACGAACCAAAGTTGAAACCAAAACTAATTTTGACGGAGAATTTACAATAACCGCAAAAAAAGGAGCTGTTTTAATATTTCAATCGCCAGGTTTAATAACTGTCGAATTTAAACTCGGAGATGAATATAAAATCAAAGTACAAATGAAAAATGAATTCATTACAGGAGACGTTGTAATAGTAAAAACAGAAGATTATTAACTACAATTTGATTAATTATAAGGCATAAAAAAAGCGGATTATTTCTAATCAGGTTTACTTTGGAACATATTTACAATGTATATTTTTAATTTCTAATAGTTTTCCGTACTTTTTCGCAAATTCCAATTTTAAAATATTTGTTGCTTGACCTGTTAAAGGATTTCTTGAACTAACAATAAATCCAAATCTTTTTTCTTTAGGAATTTTAATCAGGGTAGATTCAAAAATCGATATTGTATTGATAATTTGACTTAAAGCTTTCTTAACCTCTTTTCCTTTTAATTCAACAAAATAAAATTCATCATTTGAGTGTCTAATAAATCCAAAATCACATTTTTCAACTTGTTTAGAAGAAATCAAACAATCATCAATTTGAATTCGCGTAAACTCTTCTTTTGAATCAATCTCAAATTTCTTTCCATTTTCACTCGCTACTTTACTTTTTGAACAACAACCTTGATGTGCTTCAATAAGTTCATCAAAATTATTGTGCATATCGTAACTCCGTTAATTTATCAAATTCCTCTGAAATAATGTCAGAAACTCCGTCAATCGCATTAGTATCAATACTTCTAAATTCCTCATTTTTGATAGAATAAACTTTTCCATCATTACGCACTTCATAAACAGAAATATCATCGTAATCAATCCATTTATCTTCAGATACAATTGCATTTATTTCTTCTTTTAGATCAGGATGCTCATCGAAAGTGTTTTTTGCAAGCATTAATGTATCTAGAGATGAAAGGATATAAGGACTATGAGTTGTTATTATTACTTTATGCTTAATTCCATTCATTTTTGATATAACATGATCAATCATCTTTTTTTGTCTAATCGGAAATAAATTCAACTCTGGCTCTTCAATAATTATTCCTTTACTATAATTAAAAGCACCATCATTTATTTTCATTTCATAATCCAGAACAAGTAATAATGGAATTAATGACTGTATACCACTTGATGCTTCACTTAATAGTATTTTGGTATTGTTAATGTATACTTCATCTATACCTTTATCATAAGTATAATTTAAAGCAAAACTTTCATATTTAGCTTCTCTTATTTCATCTCTTGCAACCTCATATTTAGCTGCAAAATCTTTATAACATTCAGGTAAAGCAACATTATTTGCTAATAAACCCGAAAGTGAGTTTCCAACTAAAGAAAATAAAATTCTTTCTGCTGGTATATATGTTGAATTTCTATTTTTTAAGAAATGATTAATCGAAAACTTAAAAAAAGTTTCTTTATCAAAATCTAAAAATTGTGAAAGAACTGATTCTTTAGTTAAATCATCTAATTTATTTTTAACATTATTAAGATTATTATGTTTAAGCTCAACATCAACTAAAAAAACTTCATTATTTACAAGTTGACATAATACTTCATTTCCATCGCAATACTTAATTTCGGAATCATTAGTATCAAAATTGATATTATATCTTTTTAACTGACTCCTAACATCTATTTTTAAAGAATCGGTTAATGATAATAATAAAAAGCTATCTCTAAAAATTGTAATCAACTTCGCCAAAACACTTTTCCCTGTAGAAGTATCTCCAATAAAAACAACATATTTAGTCAAATTTATTTCAGCTTCTTTTATTGGTCCAAAATTTTTAACTATTAACTTTTCCATTTCTTATTTTAAAATTATAATGTAAATATAAATAAAAAAGCCAAGTCATTTCTGACTCGGCTTTTAATTTATAAACTAAAAGAAGAATTATTTTACTTCTTCGAATTCAACGTCTTCAACATTGTCACCTTGCGATTGCTCTTGTTGTGGAGCTGCTTGTTGACCTTGTTCACCTTGAGCA
>Ga0247810_10001146_pt1 | contig 18134 bp, 16 predicted proteins | sample UWRJL119311C1_FD_179918 | JGI IMG/M metagenome (GOLD analysis project Ga0247810, IMG submission 179918) | Plant litter microbial communities from Arlington Agricultural Research Station in Wisconsin, United States - UWRJ-L119-311C-1 | ecosystem: Environmental > Terrestrial > Plant litter >...
TCGATGTCCTCGAGCTCATCCGCGAAGTGACGTTGTCCGTTGTCCTCGCCGTGGGTGAGTGAGGCTTCCACAAAACCGCCATTGCGTCCGGATGCTGCCCACGCCACCCGCTTGCCCTCAACCAGCACCACGTCACGATCGGGTTCGCGTTCCTTGGCCATCAGCGCAGTCCAGAGCCCGCAGAATCCGCCACCCACAACGACGAGGTCAGCGCTCGTCTCCCCGATCAGTTTCGGATGAGCGTCGGGCCGCGGTTGATCCAGCCAGAACGGCACCGACGACGCGCCAGCCAGGGACGCCGTGAGTTCCTCGCGCCCGTGACGCAGTGCATGGCCGTACGCGGATGCGCCGCTCACAAAAACTCCAACACAATCGTGGCCTGCTGACGAGAGCTCATGAGATGAAGATACCGAGGCAGAGAATTTTAGCCAATCCCGTTCAACTTAGAAACGGGTTGTTTCGAAAATCTCAGAGAGTACATTCCGAGCTACATAAATGAGCGGCTGCCGAATGGGGATGGGGCGGGCTACATCGGCGTGGCCATTTCCGTTTCCTTATGCTAATCGGCACCCGCGCCTAGCGTGAAGAGGTTAACACCATGAAAACCCGATCTCGCCTGATGGCTACAGCCCTCGTGGCTGCAAGCGTTATGGGCGTGTCCGTCGCGGCTCCCGCAACCGCGTCGGATCGAATCGACCTGGGGAGATTTTCCATCCAGGACAGGGGCCGGTCAGTCGACTGGACGTTTAATTTCCGTTGTGAACGCGGCGATGCCTACCGTGTGAACATCGACCTGACACAACGCAATAACCGCCGGTGGGACGCCCGAGGGGATGCCCGTTCGGACCGCTTCCGCTGCGACGGCGGCAGGCAGCGGGTGTCACTGAACATCCGCGCTGACGATGGACGCTTCACCAACGGTCGCGCCCGTGCCGAAGTGGAAATCACTGCCGTGCGCGGTCGTGACTGGGACCGCGATCGCAACAGCGACCGCAACCGCGACCGCGGTCGTGACATCCGTGTCACCCAGTGGGTCGACCTGCGCGGTGGCTGGGACAACAACCGCACACCCGACGGGTACTAAAAACCTCCCGACGGGTACTAACAAAAACTCCCGGGCGGCTCCCCTCAGCCGCCCGGGACCCTTCCAGATCAAGAACGATTAGTTGTGTGAACCCGTGCCACGCGCGTTGTAGACGATCGAGTTCGACTCGCCGTACTCGGCGAACACCGCGATGGCCTCGTCGCGCAGCACGTTCATCGTGACGCTGATGCCACGGGCCTCGAGCTCGCGCTTCCAATCGCCACCGGGAATAGGACCTTCGTCGAAGCCGCTGAGCTGCTCGAGTTCGGGGCCGTCACCGGCGATCACGAGGTGCTTCACACCAGACCAGATGAGCGATCCGTAACACATAATGCACGGGCGCCAGTTGACAACGAGCTCCAAATCCTGGTCGGCGGATGCTCCGAGATCCCAGCCGCCAAGCCTTACCTGAGCGAGCGACAGCGCCATAAACTCGGCATGCCCACCCGACAGACCTGAACTCAGCACAACGTTCACCCCAACCGAGACGATCAGGTTGGTGGTGCGGTCAACGACGAGTGCGGCGAACGGCCCGCCATTGCCCTCGCGCCAGTTGCGTGCGGCCAGCGTGTTGACCAGGGCCATGCGCTCGTCGTTGGTATTGAGCGGTTCGGTGTAGCCGTCGAGTTCGGCGACGAGCCAGGCGGGCAGCTCCGCGGAGAGACTGGTGGAAAAAGTGTGGGTCATCGGTACTCCTCGTTCACGGAAAGCCTAGACACGTCGGGTTTCCGACTCGTTTCGCCCGGAGCCGCAGAGTGTCAGCGTCCGAAGCGGGTCGTCACACCAGGCGAGTACAGCACAGAATCCGGGGGTCGCGTCGCGAGGGAGTCGAAGCCCGCGCGCGCCAGCAGGGTGTCGCTGAGAGAGACCAGTTCGGCCTCGTAGATCTTCCACGGTGCGTGGGTATTCCGGAGTCGCACGGTTTTGCCCGCCACCCGGGTGAACAGAGCCCACCGGGCGGTCAAGAAGTCGGCCAACGGATCATCCACCGCGGGAATGCCAGTAGCGCGCACAACCATCTCGCACGTCGCCGACCGATCGAGATGGCGCCTCCCCCGATAGGTGAACGTGTCTTCGGCTCGGGTCAGGGTGGTTCGGGACCACACGTAAGGCAGCGAGAACAACACGCGCGCCGCGAGAACCGCCGCAAGTCGTGCTGCGTCCAGGGTGACGAATACAACACCGCGGCGACCCTGCTGGTCGACCGCATACAGGCGAACGTTGATCTCCACAAAGTCGCCGAAGTAGGGGACGGGCGGGCTGCCGAGCACGGTGGCGCGGTCGAGCACAAATGGGATCAACCCCACCCAGGATGAACCGTCGAACTCGTCGGGTCGCAGTCCCTTCGGCAACAGCGGCGCCACCAGTGCCGCGTCGACCCGCCAGTGCACAAACGCGAGGTGAGACCACCGCTGGCTTGCCACGGCTCGGCTCGTCAGCTCGGGTGCCGTTGAGGTGATTGGGTCGATCATGTGATGAGGCGCCGATCAGTTTGGGAATTCGTCCTGGTGGGGCAGGACGAGTCCTTGAAGAGTCCACGGCGAGCAGAGCGTCGGCGAACAGACGCCAATCGAACCGCGAACTCTGCGTGATCATACGCCGCGAACCCGAACCGAGCGCGGAGCTGCATCTACCAACTACCCGATAACGCACGGGCTCTCTCACCAGCGCCGACTCCAGTGAGAGGTGGCCGCCCACTCCCTCGGTAGCCGACTCCGGATCGCGTATGTTTTCCATCCCGAATTACGGTGTTCATCACTAACGTACGCAGCTGTGGACCCGTCCGAAAATCCCGCCAAGCATGCGCGAGGCAGACTGAGTGTCAGCCCGCCTCGTCGACTAGCTCGCAGCTACGGGGTACCGGTTCGCCGCCATGATGGAGCCGGGGTGAGCGGCGAGGGGGTAGTTGATGGAATGGTTCTGGACGTATTCGGATAGTCCGAGGTCGCCGAACTCTCGTCCATGACCGCTGAGACCTCGCCCACCCATGGGCGCACGCAGCGATACTCCTGCGCGGTTGGCACAGTTGATAAAGGTGAAGCCGACCCGCAGCTGACGGGCCACGGCCTGCGCACGATCCGCATCCTTGGACCACACGGACGAAGCGAGGCCGTGCTCGACGCTGTTCGCGCGTTCGATCGCTTCCTCGACGGTGTCGTAGGCGAGGATCGGGAGCACCGGGCCGAACTGCTCCTCGCGTACCAACTCGTGGTCGTCGTCGAGCCCCGTCACAAGTTTCGGGCGCATCCAGTGGCCGCCAGGCTCAAGACTGTCGTCGATCGTTCCGACCTCAATGACCGTACCGCCCGCTGTGCGCGACGATTCGGCGAGTTTCTCGAGACGCTCGCGCGCATCGTCGCTGATGACCGGGCCCATGGTCACGCCGTCTACGCGGGGGTCTCCTACCCGGAGTACTCGCTCTGCCGCACGCACCAATTCGCGAACGAAATCGTCGTGGTGGCTGCGGGGAACGAACACGCGCTTGATCGCCATACAAACCTGCCCACTAGTGAGGAAAGCCCCGAAAATGACCCGCTCGGCGAGCTCCTCACCCCAGTCGGCATCATCGAGCAGTATTGCCGCGTCGTTGCCGCCGAGTTCCATAACCGTCGGCCGGATAGTGCGAGCTGCCGCGGCACCGATCGCACGAGCTGTTGCCGGACCGCCTGTGAACGAGATCAGGTCGACCCGCGGGTCGCTGACGAGGGCATCGCCCGCCTCTGGCCCACCGTTGACGATGTTGAGAACACCCGCGGGCAGCCGCGAGGCAATGTCGGAGAGAAAGCTTGTAACGGCAAGAGGCGCGAGTGGTGATGGTTTCAGAACCACCGTGTTACCCGTCATCATCGCTGGGATGACTTTCAACGCGGCGAGAATCACGGGGGCGTTCCAGGGTGTGATCGCCGCAATCACACCTATCGGTTCGGCGACGCGAAGGAGGGTTCCTTCGTCATCGTCAATCCACTCGTCGGCGCAGACTGCCTCCGCCTTCTCCCCACAGAACTTGGCGAACCGAGCGGCGAACGCAAACTCGCCGTCGGCCTCCCCCGCGGGTTTTCCCATTTCGGAGGCGATCAGCTGGCCGGTCTGTGCACCAACGGAGATGACCTCCGCAATAGCGGTTTGCACCTGCGCTACTCGGCTTTGCACGGGGACTCTCCCCCAGGCATCCTGAGCTGCGCGTGCTGCGCCAATCGCTGCGCCGACCTGCTCGACGGAGGCCGACGCGACGCTTCCCACCCTGGTGCCGTCGATCGGGCTCAGGGTAATGAGGCGAGCGCCGTCGGGCGCGGGAATTGCATGACCGTTGATGAACGACTCGAGATCCATAAAAGAAAGCATGGGCGAGCTGTGCTTCAATCGTATGCAATTCGTGTTACCAGTTCGTAAAATCTCGCGTACCGAAGCAATATTGCATGCAGAGTGGGCGCATGACAGATATTTCAACACCCCGCCGGACCGCGATTGTGACGGGCGGCGCTCGTGGGCTTGGCCGCGTGATGACACTCGCTCTGCGCCGCGCCGGCTACGCCGTGACTATCACAGCCTCCGGGCCATCCGCTCAGCTTGACGCGACCATCGCCGACAGCGCAGCTCTGCCCGGTGGCGAAGAGATGCTCCTGCCGCTCGTCGCGGACGTGAGTGACCCTAAGGAGTCGACCCGCGTGATCGCGGAGACCCTGGACACGTTCGGGGGGCTCCACGCTCTGATCAACAACGCCGGGCGCGGGATGCGCGTGGTGTCCGAAACGTTCAATACCGAGCCCGTTCGGTTCTGGGACATTCCCGGCGAGAAGTGGGATCAGATTTTCGCGACAAACGTCAACGGGCCCTTCTACATGACACAGGCCGCGATGCCCCACTTCCTTCGCCAGGGCGAAGGTCGGATCATCAATGTGTCGACGAGTGCTCAGACCATGATTCGCACTGGCTACGCGCCGTATGGCGGGAGCAAGGCTGCACTCGAGGCAATGACGCGCTCGTGGGCCGCAGATCTCGTGGGCACGGGAATTACCGCCAATCTGCTGTTGCCGGGCGGGGCGTCTGACACCGACCTCCTCCCTGCGTCTCCAAAAAAACAGGGTGCGGACGGCAATCTGCTTGACCCGGAGATCATGGCTGCACCCGCCGTGTGGTTGTGCTCGCCGGACAGTGCGGACGTTTCCGGCGCCCGCTTTATTGCGCGGTACTGGGACCCGGCGGCTCCCGTCGAGGACGCCATCGCGGCCGCGTCGTCGGCGCACGTGGTCGGGGTCTAACTGGTCGGGGCCTGACCGACGGGGCCTCTTGATCGAGTCAATCGCCTGCGCGAAGCACGAGCGGGGCCAGTTTGCGGCCCCGCTCCCCGCTTCGTCCGCGGTGTTTGTTCTCTACCCCGAGAACGCCGCGAGGTAATCGAGCACTTCCTGCTCCCCCACAACGTCTGCATACTTCGCGTCGAGGTCGAAGAGCGCTGCATCGTGCGGCTCTTGACGACGGTCGCCGACTGCTTCGCGGACTACCAGAGGGATGAACCCGTGCTGGCAGGCGTCCACAGCTGTGGCGCGCACGCAGCCCGAGGTCGACAGCCCCACCAGGATCACACTGTCGCAGCCCAACACGGTGAGGTCGGTGGCGAGTGAGGTGCCGAAAAATGAACTGGCGTACTTCTTGGAGATGATCGGGTCATCCTCCCGCGGGGTGAGTGGCGCTGCAATCGCGCCGAGCGGCGAACCCGAGGCGAGTGTCTCGAGCCCGGTCACCTTGCGCGCAAAAATACCGCCGCCGGTGGGACCCTTGGCCTGCTCAACCACCGTGTAGAGGATGGGGATCCCTGCCGCCCGTGATGCCTCAAGCACGCGGGTGGCGGACTTTAGCGGCTCCTCGACGCCAGCGTAGAGCGGCGATCCCTTGACGAGGTACGCGTCGACAAAGTCGATAACGATGAGCGCAGGCTTGGAACCGAATCCCAGGCGTCGCCCAAACCCTGAGGCTGCGTAATCACTTGCGGCGGTCACCTGCGTGGTGTCTGTGGTCATGATGTAGTCCTTTCCAGCGGTGTGGCGGTTGAGTGGAGGAGCGTGTTCACGCGCGAACCTGACGAGCGCGACGGCGATCGGGGTGGAAGTACGCAGCGATCAGGGCGACCGAAGCAGCCACGGCCGCGATAACTGCGGAGGCGATCCACCCGGTGGTCGATCCGAACGAGTCGAAGACAAAGCCCATTGCGAACGGACCTGCGGCGCTTCCTATGTAGGCGCCCGATTGGACGAGCCCGGTGGCCCGGGCCGCATTAGTACCGGCGGCCTGCGACACAACGTAATGCAGCAGCCCACTCCACCCCCAACCGAGGCCGAAGGCGAGCACGCAGCCGACGGCGAAGGTCCAGGGCAAAGCGATCGCCATTCCGGCGAGTCCGAGGGCGCCGCTGGCCATCATGATCGCCACGGTGGTCATTGTGCCGCCAATGCCGCGGTCGGCGATGAACCCCACGAGCGGTCGGGAGATCAGGTTTCCGAGAGAGCCCAGGCTGAGGAGCATCCCGGCAACGGCCATTGAGAACCCGGCGTCGATTGCCGCCGACACGGTGAAGGCGCCAATGACATTCGATTGAGCTGCGCCAAGACCGCTGGCCGTCGATGCAAGCACCAGAAAGAGGAGCAAATCCTTGGACAACTTCTCGGGGTTTTTGCCACGCCGCGCTTTTCGCACGACCGACGGAATGGGTGGAACTTGCCAGGCCACAAAGGCGACGACGAACGCAGCAAGAGCGCCAGCGATCGCGAACGTCCATTGCCATCCCACGGTGAGTCCTAGCGACGGCACCGCGAGACCCGCGAGGAAGGTCGCCAAAGGTATGGCACCTTGCTTGATCCCGTACGCAAACGCCCGATTGCGCGTGGATACGGAGAGTCCGATGAGTTCATTCGACGGCGGGTGCCCGAGCGCGTTGGCGGCTCCCGCGAGGGCCAGCCACACAACCAACCAGTGCCAGCTGGGCGTGAGACCAGCGATGGCGAGGAGGGAGAGGCCGCCAAGGGTCGCGGCAATCGACATCCCCCAGCGAGATCCGAAACGGGACGAGATACGGCCGGCCAACGGAGAGAACACCGCGGACGAGGCCCAGTAGGCGGCGACAACTATTCCGAGCCGAGACTGGGTCAGCCCCGTTTCGGCGAGTTGGACGGACAAACCGCCAACTAGGAACACGGGCAGCACCGTCGCTACCGTGGTGCCGATGCCGGCAATGGTCGAGATCCGGCCGGGCCTGCGCGTGCGCCATTCAGGCGTGGGGTGTGGGGCAGGCGCTCCGGTAGATATACCTGTGTGCGTGCCAGCGGGCGTGCCGGTGGCGCGTTCGATTACGGGCCCGTTGCGGGGCCCGGGTTTCTTGGACATGGGGTTAGTCGCCTGGTGTGGGGGTGCTTGGTACCTGCATGGCGGCGTTGCGAGCGGCGAGGATATGCGAGCGCATCGCTACCTCCGCCCACAGTGCATCGCCGGTCTGCAGTGCGGTCACAATATCGCGGTGGTGGTGGTTCGAGCGGCGCCGGAATTCGCTGCCGTACGACCGGAAGTTGCGCACCATCATGGGCGCTTGGCTCACACTGCGCAGAAGGGTCTTGAGCTGCAGGCTGCCCGAGACCTCAACGATGTGGGCGTGAAACTCGCTGTTGAGCCGACCGAGTTCGACGGTGTCGACTTCGTCGCTCGCAACGGTCAGAGGCTCCATCTGCTCGATGCGGTCGGTGAGTAACTTGATGTCGGCGTCGACGATACGCGGCGCCGCGAGGCCGGCCGCCCGAGACTCCAGGGCGGCGCGCACAAAGTAGGTTTCGGCCATCTGCTCGGCGGTGTAGCCGATGACGGTTGCACCCTTGTTCGGCTCGTACTGCACGAGCCCCGTCTCCGCGAGACGACGGAGCGCCTCGCGGAGGGGGGTGCGACTCAAACCGAATTCTTCCGCGAGAGCCTGTGCCCGCAGCACCGTGTTGGGCGCGTACTGCCCACTCATTATTCGCGAGCGTAGCTCGGCGTAGGCGTGGTCACCGCCCGTCATCGTCTCGGGGAAGGTGGAGCGCGCTGCGGTATCCGTCATCGCACACTCGTGAGCATGGACGCGGTCATCAAGAACTTATGCCGCGCGACCTCGTCACGCCCGAGTGCCTCCCACTCGGCACGCTTCGCGGCGCGTCGCTCGTCGCTGTTGTCGCGGAGCGCGTTCCAGTTGCCCTCGGTCTCTTCGCCGACGTAGGTCTTCGCGATTGCCCGACGGTTCTCCGCCCACAAGTCGAGGTCGCTGTCAGGCGACTCCCCACTGTCGACCTTGGGGAGCACATCGGCGAGCATCAGCCCGTCGTGGATGCCGCTGTTCATACCCATTCCTCCGAGCGGATTGTTTACGTGGGCGGCGTCACCAATCAGGAAAACATTTCCCTTTCGGAACGTGGCCGCTACTTTGCGGTGCACTTCGTACACGGTGACGTGGACTACAGGATATCCGTCGACAACCGGCACCACACGTCGGAGCTGCGACAGCACGTAGGCGGGATCGGTCTGCTCTTCGACGGTCAGCGCGGGATCCGAGGGAAGCAACACGCGCCAGCCGCTCGGATTGCGCAGCAGCACATGCCAGTTCTCGGGATCCGCGACGTAGTTCACCACAGCGAGGTCGTCGAGGATGTCGTGCAGTGGCAGGCTCGTTGTGATCACGAGGTAACGCTCGGGGTAGGTGTGTCCGGCGAATTCGATCTCGTAATGCTCACGCACGAGCGACTTCGATCCGTCTGCTGCGATCAGGTAGCGGCTCGACGCTGTCACGGCGCCCTGTTTTCCAGAGGCGACATCCACCTCAAAACCTGCAGAGGTTTCGCGGACGTCTTTCACCTCGGCGTCGAGCACCGCGGTCACGTTCGGCTCAACCGCGAGGGCTTCGAGAGCTGCCGCAGTGAGGCGGCTCTGCTCAACCTGCAGGCGGTAAGGGTAGCGGGTGTCGTTGTCGAGCACGGAGAAGTCCAGATCCACGATTTTTCCAAGCTTGGCATCTCGGAACTGATATGACCGGGCCAGGATTCCCTTACTGAGCAGGGGTTCGGTGAGACCGAGTTCATCGAGCATCTCGAGTGTCGGCGGGTGGAATGTGGATGCGCGGTGGTCGAGCGTTGCCGCCTCGCGCTTTTCGAACAAGGCGACCTTCATACCGCGCTTGGCGAGCTTGAGTGCGGTCGTTGTGCCAACGGGTCCCCCGCCGACCACAATGACGTCGTAGTCAGTTGCTTCAGTCATGATGATTCCTTCTATGTAGCGTGCGAACTAGAAATTGCGGAAGAGAGTGCCGAAGCCGCCGACGGTGTCGGTGAAGCCGGCCTGGCGCAGGGTGTGCCAGACGGTGGCGGTATTGATCGCGACGACCGGCTTACCGAGCCAGCTTTCGGTTTCGTCGGCCATACGGATGAACGAAAGGTTGGTGCCGACCTGGACGATCGCTTCCGTGTCTGGAGTGTCAATCTCCTCCAGCACCTTGACGAGCTCCTTCGGCGTGACTTCGGCGATTGAGGTTGCGGTGGGGCAACGCAGTCCGGTGACGCTAACGACGTCGAATCCTGCCTCGGTGAAGTAGCGGTCGACCCATTCGTCTGCGACAGGCTGGTAGGGAGAGAAGACGGAGATCTTTTTGACTCCGAGGGCCTCAAGGCCAGCACGGCAGGCGGACGCTCCCGTGGTCACCGGGATCCCGTTGACCTGGTCGCTGACTTCCTTCTGGAATGCCGTGTTGCCGTCGACTCCGCCGCTGAATGTCGGAGCCGACATTCCCATCATCATCAAATCCGGATTGATGGTCATCACATCGCGCAGGGCGATCGACATGGAACCACGAAGCTGCGTCTGCAGACCCATAAACGACTCGTGGTTACCCATGGACTGGTCTTCAACATACATACGACCGCAGTGGAAAGTGATTCCGTGGGGCGCGAGTGCGTTGACGTCGTGTTCGACGACCGTGTTCGTAGAAGGGACGATGACGCCGATTTTGGCGCGGTATCCGGTCACGTCTGGCATAGCACTCTCTTTCTGAGGTTCTCGCTGGTGTTCGGTGTGGGCGTTTAAGTGATGGCGAGTTCGGCGCCGGGCATGCCGGCACCCTGTCTCGTGTGGCCGCTGGTCGCGTCGTACATGTGGCAGGCGACGGCACGCTCGCCGACGGGAGTATCGGCGGGGCGGTCGGTCGTGCATACCTCCTGGGCGAATGCGCAGCGCGCGGCAAAGGGGCAGCCCTTGTGACCTGTTGTTGGGCCCGCATCGGGTGCCGGCCGGACAATCTTGGCGCGAGCGGCCCGACGCTCTCGCTGCGCAACCGGGTCGGTGACCGGAGCTGCGGCGTGCAGCGCCGCGGTATAGGGGTGCAGCGGACGACTGTAGACATCGGCCGATGGCCCCTGCTCCATCACACGACCGCGGTAAAGCACCAGAGTGCGGTCGGAAATGTACCGCACAACATCGAGGTCGTGCGCGATGAAGATGTAGGCGAGGCCACGCTCGGCAGCGAGCTTTGAGAGCAGGTTCAGAATCTGCGCCTGCGTCGATAGGTCGAGTGCGCTCACGGCCTCGTCACAGATGACGAGCTTCGGCTCCATGATCAGCGCCCGGGCGATGCCGATACGCTGCCGCTGGCCGCCCGAGAACTGGCTCGGGTATCGATCGGCTGCCTCGCGCGGAAGCCCAACGGCCTCGAGCATGTCGCGCGCCCGCACATCCGCCTGGGCGTCAGATACCCGCGACCGCACCTGCAACGGCTCCGCGAGCGTCTGCCCAATTGTGCGGAACGGGTTGAGGGAGCTGTACGGGTCTTGGAAGACCACCTGGAGACGACTTGCAAGGTCTCGCCGGTTGCGCAGCTTGGAGTGGGCGCCGAGGTCGCTTCCATCGAAGTGAATGTCGCCATCCGACGGGTTCTCGAGCCCCAGGATGCACCGCCCGATGGTGGACTTCCCCGATCCGGATTCCCCCACCACCCCGACGATCTCGCCGGGGGCCACGGAGAAGCTCACATCGTCGACCGCATGAACAATGCTGCGGCGGTTCTTGGGGTTCTTGAAGCGCATCTGGAGATGGTCGACCTGAAGCAGCGGCTCGATAGTCATGCGATGTTCCTCTCCTTGGTACGGACTTGGCTTGCAGCAAGCACTTCGTCGACGCGGATACACCGCGAGAGTCCACCGTGCTGCACCACGATCGGCACCGGCGCCGACCGGCAGGCGTCGGTTGCGAAGGCACATCGCGGGGCGAATCGGCAGCCTTCGGGCCAGTCCCGCGGTGCCGGCACAGCGCCGGGTATCGCATCGAGAGGCAGACCGGGAATGGCGTTCGACGGCATCGACGCGAGTAGGGCTCGGGTGTAAGGATGCGTCGGTGTGGTGAGGAGCGTGTCAACGGATCCCTGTTCGATTACCTGGCCTGCATACATCACCACGGCTCGGTCGCAGAGGTCGGCGATCACACCGAGGTCGTGAGTAACGATGATGACCGCGAGCCCCAGCTCTTCACGCAGGCGGCGCAGGAGGTCGAGAATTTCGGCCTGCACGGTCACGTCGAGCGCGGTGGTCGGCTCGTCGGCGACAAGCACATCCGGCTCACCCGTGAGCGCCAGGGCGATCGCGGCGCGCTGGGCCATTCCTCCGGAGACCTGGAAGGTGTAGCTCGCGGCTGCCTGCGCCGGGTCGGGCATACCCACGAGACGCAAAAGCTCAAGGGCACGATCGTTCAGCTCGCGGCCTTTTCGGCCGGTGTGGTGGGCGATCGATTCGCGCAGCTGGGCGCCAATCGTGAATGTCGGGTCGAGTGCGACCATCGGCTCCTGGGACACCAAAGCGATTGTTGTTCCGCGAACCTTGCGCAGCTCACGGTTTTTGAGCCCTACGACATCCGCACCGTTGATAACCACTTGTCCGCCAGTTATTTTGCCGCCGGGAGCAATGAGGCCCAGAAGCGCCTTCGCGGTGACGGACTTGCCACAGCCGGATTCGCCGACGATGCCGAGAGCTTCTCCCGGCATCACGTCGAACGACACGTTTTGCACAACCGCGAAGGTGCTGCTGCGATCAGTGAAGGACACCGAGAGGTCGCGCACGCTGACAACGGCCTTCGGATCGGCGGGGAGCGTTTCGGAATTGGCGACGTGCTGCTCGGCGATGGGAAGCGGCTTCATCCAGGGAAGCCGCACCCCGGCAAGCATGCCGCCCGGGCGGTCACTGGCCAGCGCATCGCCCAACACGTTGAACGAAAGGATCGACAGGATCATGATGACGCCGGTGGGAACAAGGAGCCACGGGTGGAGGTAGATGAGGTCACTTGCCTCATCGATCATGCCGCCCCAGCTGGGTGCAGGCGGCGGAGTGCCGAGCCCCAGGAAGCCGAGGCCAGCCTGGATGAGAAGTGCAGCGCCGGCGGTGATCGACAGTTGCACCAACAGCGGGCCGCGGATGTTCGGAAAGACGTGACGCACGAGGATGCTGGCGGGAGTGATGCCGGCGACACTCGCTGCATCGACATACAGTTCGCGGCGCACCTGCAGCGTCATGGCGCGGGCAAGGCGGATGAAGCCCTCACACATCGCCACACCGAGAGCGACCATCGCGACCGTGTTGTTGTTACCAAACGCGCCGATGACGGCCATCAGGATGACGATGGTGGGCAGCGCCTGGAAGACGTCGGCGAAACGCGACACCACGGTGTCGACCCAGCCGCGAAAGTATCCACCAAGCATCCCGAGCGGAATACCGATGGCCATCGCAACGATCGCCGCGAGGGCGGCTCCCCCGAGGGTTGCGCCTCCGCCATGGATCAGACGCGAGTAGATGTCTCGTCCGAATCCGTCGGTGCCCAGCCAATGGGCCGCGCTCGGCAGTTCGCGAGCGCGTGCCAGGTCTTGGGTCAGAGGGTTGATGGGTGCGACCACGTCGGCGAAGATCACCGCGAAGGTGAGCAGTACAAGGAAAGCGAGGGCGACTACCGCGCCAGGACGACGCAGGAGTCGGGCGAGGGCGTTGTCGCTGCGGCGAGCGCGCGTCTTTTTGTCGCCCTGGGTCGTTCCAGCCTGGGGCATGGGTGCGGCGGTTGGGGATGCCTGGGTCATACGAGCGCGGGTCATGCGAGCCTGGCCTTCGGGTTGAGGACGCCGTACAGGATGTCGATAAGCAGATTCATGAGCAAGATGACGACGCTCAACGCGACGACAACTCCGAGGATCATGGGCATGTCACCGACGTTGACCGACGCGACCACCAGGCTGCCGACGCCCGGGAGGGCGAAGACCTGCTCGATCAGAACGGCTCCCCCGAACAGGGCAACGAACTGCAGACCGATCACCGTGAGCACGGGGATGGACGCATTGCGAAGGCCGTGTATCCAGATGACTCGCCATTCGGGGAGCCCGGTTGCCCGGAGGGTCTGCATGTAATCCCGCGCCTGTACGTCCAACATTGCGACACGCGCCTGGCGGACAACTGCTGCCGTGGCGGCGAGACCGATGGCGAGCAGCGGCAGCGTGGCAGCGCGGAAGAACTCCATGGGGTCTTCCGTCAACGGGGTCCACCCCGACGCCGGCAGGAGTTTGAGGTTTACGGCGAACACCAGAACAAGCAGCACCGCGAGCCAGAAGTTCGGGATGGCCTGGACAACTCCGGCGCTGCCGCGAATAGCGGAATCGACCCATCCGCCGCGAGTTGCTGCAATCACTCCGAGCACAACACCCAGAACGGTCGTGAGGATGATCCCACCAATGGAGAGTGTGAGAGTAACAGGCATACGGTCGAGCACCTGGGTGACTACCGGCTGGCGACTGACGTACGAAGTACCGAGATCGCCCTGGATGAGTCCGCCGATGAAGGAGAAGTACCGGACCAACGCCGGGTCGTTCAATCCCATCTCCTCACGGAGCGCGTCTCGAGCCTCCCGGGTCGCGTCGGGTCCAAGGATGGCCGACGTCACGTCATTCGGCATCAGCGCTACGAGGAAAAATGCCAGGGTGACGACGATAAAAACCATCAACACGGTGATGCCGACTCGGCGCAGGATGTAAAGAGTCACCGGAGCTCCTTTCTGGTGTCGGTGCGAGGTGGTGCCGGTGCAGGGGCGGGCAGCTATTACCGCCCGCCCCGCGTTGGTGTTACTCGGAGGCCGGGCGCCATTCGAACGGCAACGGGTAGGTCTGCCCTGCGGCGAACGAGACGCCGTCGAGCTTTTCTGCGTCCCACGCTGTGTGCGTGTGATAGAACGCCACGGGTGCGAACCAGGCAGCTTCGACAACCGCCTCGTTCACGGCCTTCCACTTGGTTTCAGCCGCTTCTGCGTCGAGCTCGCCTGCCGCATCCTGAATCAGAGCAGTCAATGCAGGATCGTCCGTTTTGAACGGGTTGAGCTGCGCGTTAGGAGCGAGCATGTTGCTCATGTTGACGTAGGAGTTGGTTCCACCGTTCTGCTGGCCCTGTGCCGCTCCGTACTCCTGGTTCGTCATCGCGTCGAAGTAGTCATTGGTGCGGTCTTCTACTGTCGGGTTGATGCCGATTGCCTCGAGGTACGGAAGTGCAGCCTCTAGGCGCTGAATTTCGCCGAACATGCTGCGTGCGAGGATCGGCAGATCGAAACCATCCGCGTACCCTGCTTCAGCCAGCAGCTCCTTGGCCTTCTCCGGGTCGTACTCGTAGTAGTCATCGAGCGACTCCTCATAGGCCGTTGTGTAGATACCAAACACAGACGAGCTGGGTCGCTGGTATTCGCTCCACAGAGCGTTGCCCACAGCCTCGCGGTCGATCGCGTAGTTGATCGCCTGGCGCACCCGAACATCAGCGAGAGCCGGAACAACGGCGCCTGCCCGGTCGAAAAGCCAAATTCCACCGACGTTTGACTCGCTGCTCAGGGCGGCGAAACCCTGAGCCTCGGCGGTCTCTCGCTGGCTCCACTGAGCCGAGATGAGGTCGACGTCGCCGGCGAGCAGCGCGTTGAGCTGCGCCGTCAGGTCGGTGATAACCGTGAAGTTGAGCTCGTCCACTGCCACGTCGAGCGGGCCGGAGTACTCGGGGTTGCGGATGTAGTGGTACTCGGAGTCTTCAGCGTAAGTGTCCAGAACCCAGGGGCCCGAACCATAAGTGTCGGTCAGCAGCAGATCGGGATCGTCGATCGCGGCCTGGCTCACCATCATTCCCACACTGAGTGAGAATGCCTGCGGCAAGGACTGGTCGGCCGTGTTCAGCGTCAAAGCCAGGGAGTCTTCATCGACAACGGTGATGGTGTCGATCGAGTTGAGACGGGCCTGGTAGCTGCCGGGTGTCACCCGGTAGCGCTCAAGGTTTGCTGCAACGAGCGCGGCATCCAGACCTGAACCGTCTTCGAAGACGACATCACTCCGGATGTCCATGGTCATTTCGGTGGGTGTTGTGTACTCCCATGCGGTGGCGATACCGGGAAGCAGGTTTCCCTCGTCGTCATACATCACGAGGGTTTCGTAGGCTGCCGCGGCGTAGTCGTACGCCGCGCCGTTCATGTATTTCACCGGGTCGAAGGTCGGCGCGCCCTCGAGTGATGCGGCCGTCACCTCAAACGAGCCGTCGCTGCTTGAGCTGGAATCAGTTCCAGCGCATGAGGTGAGCACGAGGGTCGCGATGCCAAGGGTTGCGACGCCCGTCGTGATGCGGAGCTTCCGAGAACGCATGTGCGTCCTTTCCATGATGTGGGTGCGGTGCAGAGGGAAGGGATCTGAGAGGGACGTTAGCGGGCTTTGCATGCAATCTCAGCCGATATTGCCGATAATTCACACCTCGGAAACAAAACTGCATGCAACGAAACATAAATGAAACGGGGGTCGGTAATGCTGGAGCCCACGTCACGGAGCGTGTTGGACGCCTCGTCTCGTCACGAAGGGAATCCCTTGGTCCTTGCAACAGCGGCGGTCGTCAGCGAGCACGGAGCTGGCTTTGTTCTGAAAGAGATCGACGTGCCCGATCCTGGGCCGTTCGACATTCGGGTGCGTATCCGCGCCGTGGGTATCTGCCATACCGATGTTTCCGTTGCCGGTGGCCACCGGAACGTGCCCACCCCCATCGTGCTCGGCCACGAGGGCTCGGGCATCGTGGAGGCTGTTGGTAGCGCAGTCACTTCGATCGCGCCGGGCGATCACGTCGCGTTGTCATTCGCGTCGTGTGGAGAGTGCGCGGCGTGCGACACCGGGCATCCGGCACTCTGCCCTAGCTCGTTGGAGTTGAACTTCGGCGGAAATCCGCCGCTCGGCACACCGTCGCTGCGGCTACCCGACGGTTCCTCCCTGCACGGATCATTCTTCGGTCAATCGTCGTTCGCCACCCACGCGTTGGTTCGGGAGAAAGCGGTGGTGAAGATACCCGTTGACTTCCCCTTCGAGCTCGCTGCCCCACTCGGGTGCAGCGTGCAGACCGGTGCTGGCGCGGTCTGGAGAAACGTCAACGTGAATCCGGGCGACACCGTTGTGGTGAACGGCGTGGGGGCCGTCGGAATGTCTGCAGTGATGGCGGCAGCGGCATCCGGGGCGAAACACATCATCGCCGTCGACGTGACTCCCAGTCGGTTGGATGCCGCGCTCGACGTGGGGGCAACGCGAACCGTCAACGGGCGCACGGAAGACTTCGGCGAAGTCGTGCGTCAGCTCACACCCGCTGGTGCCGACGCGGTGATTGACACAACCGCCGTGCCGAGTGTTGTCGAGAAGTCGCTGGAGGTACTACGCCTCGGTGGCATCCTGGCGATGGTCGCAAGTGGACGCGGCGACGACTCCATCCGGCTGTCGAAGCTCCTCGGCAAGCGTGTCGTCGGAGTGATGGAGGGCGACTCAGTGCCGTCGCAGTCGATTCCTCAGCTCATTGCCATGCAGCAATCCGGTCGCTTTCCGTTGGAGAAGCTCATCACGACTTACCCGTTCGAGTCCATTGCTGAGGCAATCGATGACATGAAGGCGGGAAAGGCGATCAAGCCCGTTCTCGTGATGCCGGACTAGGTGCGTCGCATGCAACCCATCCTGAGCCAGGGCGACACCGAGATCTATCGGATCCAGGAATACTGCATTCCGATGCTCCCCGTCACCGAGATGTTCCTCGACACCGATCGACTTCGCCCCCAGATTGCCGAACTCGGCCCCCTCGACTACGACCCGTCATCAGATTATTTAGTGATGGCGTCAAGCAGCTACGTCGTGCGCTCCGGAGATACGGTGGTTGTGTTCGACACAGGTGTGGGCAACGCCAAGCCGCGGGTGCGCAGCATCTGGGATCGGCTAGCAACCACCTGGCTGGAGGATGTTTCGGCGATCGTGGACCCCGCAGACGTCGATGTGGTGGTGTCTACCCACCTGCATTGTGACCATGTCGGGTGGAACACAACCCAGGACGACGACTGCGCGTGGGTTCCGACCTTCCCGAACGCGCGGTACCTGTTCAACGAGCTGGACAGGGAGTTCATCACCAGCGACGAGGCGACCGTGATGTTTACGCGTAACGGTGACTTCTACCGCGACTCGATCGAGCCGGTCTTCGACGCGGGTTTGGCCGACATCGTGCCGCTTCCGTTCGCAATCGCTCCCGGAGTGGAACTCGTGCATGCACCCGGCGACACACCGGGGCACATGATCGTGAGGATCAGTGATCCAGTTTCGCTTGAGCCGATCGCTCTTATCACCGGCGATGCCCTTCACCACGTGTTGCAGGTTCCGTTCCCTGAATTGACCTCGAGTTTCTGTTCGCTCGCAGCGGTTGCCGAAGACACCCGACGGCGTGTGCTCGCGGAGTGCGCCGACAGCGGCATTCCGATGCTCGCGGGTCACGTCGCGTCACATGATCTGCTGTACATCACACGCACGCCGGACGGGAAGTTCCAGGTCTCCGCCCCCAACTGACTACTCGGGCGCCGGTCGTAGACCGCGCCGTCACCAGTCGTGAACGGTGCCGTCAGCCAGTCGGTTGTACGGCAGGTAGGCGGTTTCGTACGGGTACTTTCCCGCCTCGTCGACGTTCAATTCGACGCCCAGCCCGGGATTGTTCCCCGGGTGAAG
>Ga0247810_10001149_pt1 | contig 18100 bp, 11 predicted proteins | sample UWRJL119311C1_FD_179918 | JGI IMG/M metagenome (GOLD analysis project Ga0247810, IMG submission 179918) | Plant litter microbial communities from Arlington Agricultural Research Station in Wisconsin, United States - UWRJ-L119-311C-1 | ecosystem: Environmental > Terrestrial > Plant litter >...
CAACGTTGTGGGTACCGCGACCCTGGTCTTCGGTGTGACGTACGGCAAGCAGGAAAGTTATGGGGTCGGCTTCACCACGGGTGAATTCCTCTGGATCATCCTTCTCGTCAACTGCGGTTCTGCACTGACCATCCCGCTGTGGGGTCGTTTGTCCGACGTCTTCGGGCGCAAGGCGCTGATGATCACCGGTGTGCTCGGCGGCGGAGTGATGGCTATTCCCTATCTGTACGCCGTGCAGGAGAAGAATTTCGTGCTTGTGCTCGTCTTCGGACTACTTGCGATGTCCGTCTTCTTCCAGATGTGGAACGCCACGTTTGCAACGGCCTTCCAGGAGCAGTTCCCCACCCGCCTGCGCGTCACGGGCTTTGCCGTCTCGCAGAACGTCGGTCTGATGATCGCCGCGTTTGCGCCGGCCATCTTCACGATCATGGCGCCTCCGGGAGCATCCAACATTCCGCTGGTGATTGGTGGCACGACCCTCGCGGTTGCCGCAATCTCTGCGGTCGCTGCACTCTTCATCCGAAACGGAGCAAACAAGAGCCTCGTCGAATAAGTCATTCACCAGTTCATAGAACGACCCTCGGTCACTCGGCCGGGGGTCGTTCTGTTGCGTCCCATCCGTGGGCGTTTCTCACCCGATGGTGTGCGATGTGGTGGATGCCCGGAGGCGTCGACAACGTTGACGGCACTGCCACCGCCAGTGCGGGGGGAGGCGCGATGTGATTCTGACGGGTGGCACAGGTGATTAGTGTGCACTAACTGTTCTGTGGTCAAATAAGCGAAGAATCGTCGATGAGCGACCTGTTCGCCGACGACGCCGGGGGGATTCACCATGACCGATAACACGCCAACGACGCCGCAGCCGGGGGATCCGACACCCGTCGACCCGACTACCGGGGAACCGACAACGCCAGTCGAGGACGCACCGCCCGTAGCGGATGAAGCATCCGTAGAGGCGCCAGCACCTGCAGAATCCGTTGCAGCGGAGCCGACTCCGGTCGAGTCCAGTCCTGTTGTGCCCGCACCGGTGGAGTCTGCGCCGATCGAGCCTGCCCCGGTTGTGGCTGCGCCGGCCGAGCCAACTCCGGTGGAGCCGACCCCGGTTGTGGCTGCGCCAGCCGAGCCAACTCCGGTGGAGCCGACCCCGGTAGTGGCTGCGCCAGCCGAGTCAACTCCGGTGGATCCTGCACCGAGTGCGCCCGCACCCGTGGAGCCGACCGCACCCGTGGAGCCCACTTTTGTCGCACCAGCAGCAGTCGAGCCCGTATTTGTGGAGCCGACAGCACCGGTCGAGCCCACTGCCGCTGTGCCGACACCTGCGGACGCTCCTCCAGTAGATGTTGCTCCAGTAGAAGTTGCACCGGTAGAAGCTGCTCCGGTAGAAGCTGCTCCGGTAGAAGTTGCACCGGTAGAATCAGCGCCCGTTGCACCCGTCGAGCTGGCGCCCGCTGCGCCGACCGAGCCGGCGCCTGTGGCCGCGCCGACCGAGCCGGCGCCTGTGGCCGCGCCGACCGAGCCGGCGCCTGTGGCCGCGCCGACCGAGCCGGCACCTGTTGCTGCACCGACCGCTGATGCAGCTGCCGCCGCGACACCGGCACCGGCTGCGCCGGCCGAGCCGGCACCCGCCTACGCTGCTGCCGCTGGTGCCACCGCCGCGACCCCGGCAACTCCGCCGTACGCGTCGACTGACTCGGTTCCCTCGACCGGCGGGACGCCGCCCGTACCCCCGACGAAGCGCCGCACACCCGTGTGGATCTGGTTCGCCGGTGGGTTCAGCCTGCTGCTCATCATTGTGTTGATCGTGGTTGCTGTTGTTCGCAACAACGCGCCGGAGGCCGAACCCGTTGCGACACCAAGCGCTGCGCCGACCGCAACGGCGACTGCTGAACCCGAAGCATCCACCGCACCCACTGCGACGCCGCTGCCGACCTCAACGCCGAGCGAAGCAGGCACCATCGGTGATGAGAATGGCTACATCGCTCTCGACACCTTCGCCGACTTCGAGACGGGGAGCCCCGCGCTCTGGGCATCTCCCACCCCCTCGGGCTGGGAGGTCACGGTAGTGGACCAGGACGGTCTGAACCAGATCTCCAACACCGCACTGTCGTGCATGTACACCACATCGCAGAGCTATCAGGATCCGATCGACGCCAGCGCCACGAGCGACCAGTCGGACACCGCGGCAATGTTGGTCACTATTGAAGAGGCCTTCGCGTCGCAGACGATGGAGTCGACCACCACTCCGCTCGACAACGTGGACATCGCGTGGGGCCTTCCGGGCGCCGCGTCGAAGATGGAGTTCGTCTCGTCGCGCGTCGACTACACCCGCGCCGACACCGGTGAGGCGTACAGCACCGTCTTTGTGGTGCGCGCGACTCCGCAGATCGGCGGTCTGCTGTACGCATCGGTGAACTGCCCGTCCGCCACGTTCGGTAGCGCCACGGACCCGACGCAGGCGTTGCTCGACGGATCGAGCATCATCCCCTCCTTCTAGGCAGGGTCTTGTCGCGCAATCCGTCGCTGCTTTCTCACCCGCTGGGCACACTGTGCCCGGCGGGAGAGTGCCGCCGTCTTGGTCTCCTGGCTGCCGCGTGGGATGTCTGCGCCCACCCGGAGCAGAGGCGACGGCGGTTGTTACCGCGAGGGTCACCGCGGCGGCGCGACTGCGGCACTACAACCTGCTCGTTTATGCCGTGTAGAGGGTGTTCGGGTCGCCAGCGGCCAGGTCTCTCACGGGGAAAACACGATGAGAGGCGCGCGACACAGGCCGTCATACAACGGCAATGGGGTGGAAACTCCCAGTGCCTAACGTGGGGCATAGCTGAACTGCAGAAGCGTCAGCCGGATGGAGACCAGCCGTTGGCACACACCACGCTCACTGAGCCCGACCCTGTAGTGGCTGCACGCGCACCCGCCCCCGCTCCACACGGCGCCCTCGCCCACGCGCACAGCATTGGATGGCACGAGGCCCGCGAACTCGCTGCCGAACTCGGGCTGCGGTACGGCCGTGCATCACGTCGCGCGTCGGCCGACGGAGCCACCGAAGAGGTTCTTCTCGCTGAGGCAGTCGGCCGTGTTCTCGCCGCCGACGTCTGTGCCAGCGCTGACCTGCCACGATTTGCCACTGCAGCGATGGACGGTTGGGTGCTCTCGTCGTGCTCGCCTGGTGGGTCAATCGTCGATGGCAGCGCCACCGCGTGGGAGGTTCACGCGGGCATCGCCGCCGGGGACCTGCCTTCCGCGACATCGATGGCGCTGGGGAGTGCCCGACCGATCTGCACTGGCGCACCCGTGCCGCCCGGAGGGGCCGCAGTCCTTCGCAGCGAGCTGGGTGAGATTAGTGTTGACCGCGCCGGGCGCTCGTGGTTGCGATCGACCCACCCAGTGCGCCCTGCCGAGCACATCCGCCCCGCCGGTGAAGAGGCCCGGCAGGGGGAGATCCTGCTCCGCGCGTCTGCCTCGCTCACACCGCCACAGATCGCGCTGGCCGCAGCAGCGGGACGAGACACACTCACCGTGGTGCGGCGTCCTACCGTGGACCTGCTTCTGCTCGGCGATGAGCTCGCCCGCAATGGCCATCCTCGCGGAGGTCAGGTGCGAGACGCACTCGGGCCGGCTGTCCCCGCGATCGTCGCGGCACTGGGCCTGCAGCTGAGTCACGTTCGGTATGTGCCGGATGACCCTGCAGTGACGATCGCCGCACTGCAGGAGACAACCGCCGACGTTGTGCTGACCACCGGAGGCAGTTCCCACGGTGCAGCGGACCACGTGCGCGGTGCGCTGCGGGTGCTCGGGGCACGATTGGTCTTCGATGGTGTTGCTATGCGTCCGGGGCACCCGGTAATCCTCGCCGCGCTGCCAGACGGCCGGCCGGTGCTGTGCCTGCCCGGCAACCCGCTGGCTGCGCTCGTCTGCCTGACCACCCTCGCTTTGCCGCTAGTCGATGCGATACTCGGACGACTTCCTCGACGGTCCGCGCTTTCGGTCGCCGGTGCTGTGCTCGGCAACAGGACCCACTCGACGCGCCTCATCGCCTGTGTCGAGACCGTCACCGGTCTCTCTCCCGTTGACTGGCAGGGGTCCGGGATGTTGCGGGGACTCGCCCACGCTGACATGCTCGCGGTTGTTCCTCCCGGAGGTGTGCGAGCGGGGGAGCCTGTGCACACAGTGTCTCTCCTCTGGTGATCCGGCGGACACACCATTCAGCGTGAGGCGGCAGAGTCACCCCGTGTGGCGAGGCGGAGCGCTCTAACGTGAGCCGGCAGCGGATCCGGGCGCTCCGACGGCGGTGCGTGCCAGTAGCTCGCTGATTCGCCCCTTGCACGTTCCGCAGCCCGTCCCGGCCCGTGTGCAGGCGCCGATGGCCTCCACGCTGTCCGCGCCCGTGGAGATCGCGGAGGTGATCTGGTGCACGGCCACGCCATTGCACCAGCACACGGTGGCATCGGGATCGTGCGGGTCCGAGGTCGATGCGGCTCCGGCATCCGGGGCATCCAGCCGAAGCATCGCCGTCCGGTCCGCCGGCAGTTCGCTGCGACGCTCGAACATCAGGGTTAGTTCGGCGCCGGCACGAGGCAGTCCCACCGAAACGAAACCATCGAGCACACCGTCGGTTGTCACCATTTTGACGTACTGGCCGCGTGCAGGATCGGCCCAGACGGTAGTTTCACACGAACGCGTCTCGTCCCACGGGTCTGCGGTGATGTCTCCTCCGGCGACAAGATCGATTCCGTCGGCTTTGAGCATCACTACAACGGGGCGTTCGGCGCTGAGTCCTCCTGGTGGTGGGGTCAGGTCGATGGTGCCTGCGATGACACTGGCGGGTGCGCTCTCCGCCGACAACCGTGCGGCCAACCAGTCTGCCTGCCGCCATCCCGGACCGATCAAGCCGGATGGTGCGCCGGGTACACGCCCGTCCGGCTGCATGCTCCCGAGTACAGCGACCTGGGCACAATCGCCGATTGCAAAGATGTCAGGGTCGGTCCAGCTGCGGAGCTCTTCGTCGACGAGAATTCCTGACGCGACCTCAAGGCCAGCATCCATGGCGACTTCCATTCGGGCACCCACACCGCAGGAGAGCAGCAGTAGGTCGCCCGTGATGACTTTTCCGTCCGCGCACACGAGAGCATCGAAGTGCTCGCGGCCGTCGGCATCGAGGCGAAACTGGATACTTTCTGCTCTCGAGTGGGGTGCCATCGTCACCCCGGAATCGTGGGCGGCGCGACGCAGGGCTCGGCCGCCGCCAGCGTCGAGTTGGCGGGCCATCGGGATGTCCCCGTGGAACACCGCCACCACCGCGGCGCCCGCTTCGGTAGCGGCGAGGGCGATCTCCATTCCCAGAACCCCAGCTCCGAGAACAATGATGCGTTTGCCCGCGAGCACTGCCGCGCGAACCTGTTCGGCGTCGCGGAGATCCCGTAGCGCCACAACGCCGCCAGGCAGCGCCGCGGAGCCGCTGTCAAGATGCTCGGCGCGACGTGCCCGTGATCGCCGGTCGCGTCGGGATCGTTCCAATCCCACGAGGGAGGGCACGTTTGCGCGGGCACCGGTCGCAAAAACGAGGCGGTCGTATCCGAGAATATCGCCGGAATCCAGCGTCACCTGCTGCCTGATGCGATCAACGGTGACCACCGCCTCGCCGAGGCGAACCACGACTCCGATGGCTTCTGCCCTTGCGGTGTCCGTCACATCGAGCCGGGCGCGGTCGGCGCGTCCAGCGGCGTACTCGGCGAGAAGTACGCGGTTATAAGCGTCGTCGCTTTCGGCGCCGACCACGGTCACCCCGAGGTGTCCGTTGCGCACAGACGGCAGGAGTCCCTCGACCAGGCGAGCGGCGACCGGGCCATAGCCGATCACAATAAGACGCGTCGGTCGGGGCTCCTGTGGACTGGTGAATCTATCCATGAGGAACTCCCTGAGCGGTCGGATGACGATCGGTCGGGGGAACGAGCGGAGATGCTCCCGCAGTCGTCGTGGCGTGTGCCGACCGCGCAGCGACGGTCACGGTTGTGCGTTTGAACTCCGGCATGGCCGACACTGGGTCGACGACGCGTTCGGTGAGCACGTTCGCGCATTCCTGGTCCGCGAAGTGAAATGGCAGAAAAACGGTGTCGTGCCGGATGTCGGCGGTGACCTCTGCTCGCGCATAGACAACACCGCGCGAGTTGCTCACACTGACCATTTCACCCTGTCCGATTCCCAGGCGCGATGCAGTGGCGGGGTGGATCTGGAGGGTCGCTTCCGGGCGAGCCGAAAAAAGCTCTTCGACCCGTCGGGTCTGCGCACCCGACTGGTAGTGCTCGAGCAGTCGACCAGTCACCAGCGTCAGCACACCGCCGGCGGCGGGAGCGTCGCGAATTTCGCGCGGCCCCACATCGATCAGCTGTGCCCGCCCGTCGGGAAAAAAGAACCCATCGGTGAACAGTCGTGGTGTGCCGACTGATCCCGCGGGGAAGGGCCAGTAGGCGGCAATTTCCGTGTCGAGGAGTGCATGGCTGAGTCCCGAGTAGTCCGCCACACCGCCCGCGGATGCCCGCGCCAGTTCATCGAAGACCTCGCGTGGTTCCGTGGGAAAGGTCGAAGGGGAATCGAGTCGACGGGCGAGCTCGGCCATGATCCACAGTTCGCTGCGCACCCCGTGTGGGGAGTCAACGGCACGGCGTCGGCGCAACACCCGGCCTTCGAGGGAGGTCATCGTGCCTTCTTCCTCCGCCCACTGAGTGACGGGGAGCACGATGTCTGCAAGTGCGGCCGTCTCAGACAAAAAGAAGTCGCACACCACAAGCAGGTCGAGAGCCTGTAGCCCGGTTCGCACCGCCGTGACGTCGGGTGCGGAGACCACCACATTGGCGCCGTGCACAAGAAGGCAGCGGATGCCACCGTCTACACCGAGTTCATTGAGTAACTCCACGGCGGGAACACCCGGCCCCGGGATGATCTCGGGAGCCACATCCCATACGCCGGCGACGTGCGCGCGGGCAGCTGGATCGGTGATTTTTCGATAGCCGGGTAGCTGGTCACACTTTTGGCCATGCTCGCGGCCGCCTTGGCCATTGCCCTGGCCGGTCAGTGTTCCGTAGCCCGAGTTCGGTGATCCAACTAGCCCGAGGGTTAGCGCGAGGTTGATGGCGGCGGTCGCGGTGTCGGTTCCGTCTACGTGCTGTTCAACGCCACGGCCGGTGAGGATGTACGTGCCGCGACCAGTGGCGAGCTTGCGCGCTACCGCGCGCAGCAACACAACGGGCACACCGGTAGCGGCCTGCACGCGTTCTGGCCACCATGCGTTAGTGGTGCGACGCACCGCGTCGAATCCGGTGGTGCGGTCACGGATGTAGGGGAGGTTGTGGAGGTTCTCGGCGATGACGATGTGGGTAAGGCCAAGCAACAGGATGATGTCAGTGCCCGGCGCCGGCTGGAGATGGATGCCCGCGCCGTCCTCGCTGAGTCGGGCGGTCTGGGAGCGGCGCGGGTCGACGACAATCAAGCCGCCCGCTGCGCGAGCGCCAGCCAGATGGGCGATGAATGGGGGCATGGTCGCCGCTACATTGGTGCCAAGCATAAGAATGGTTTCTGCGTTGTCCAGGTCCTCTACCGGGAAGGGCAGCCCGCGGTCCGCACCAAACGCACGGTTGCCAGCCGCCGCCGCTGACGACATGCAGAACCGGCCGTTGTAGTCGATCCGCGATGTACCGAGCGCAAGTCGGGCAAATTTTCCAAGCTGGTAGGCCTTTTCGTTGGTCAGGCCGCCCCCACCGAACACCCCGACGGAGTCTGCGCCGAACCGCTCGCGGCTGTCGCGCAACGTATCCGCGATGGTGTCGAGCGCGTGTTCCCAAGACACTTCGGCGAAGCCGCCGTTGGCCTGCCGCATGAGTGGCTCACATAACCTGCCGGGTGCCGCGATCAGCTCGGCAGACGTCCACCCTTTTTTACACAACCCTCCACGGTTGGTGGGAAAGTCGCGTCCCGCAACGGTCACCCCGGTAGAGATCTCAGTGCCAGCATCAGCCGCAGGTGCCGGGACCGCGGCAGAACGGATGCCCGCGTCACCGTCGGTGTAACCGTGCGCCCCGGCCGCAGCTTCCTCGGAGGCGCCGGCCGGAACAACCGCACGATGAAGGGTCATAGCGCACTGCAGCGCACAGTACGGGCAGTGGGTGTCCGCGGTCGCGATCGAGTGCACCATGATGTCCTTTCCTAGTGCTGTGCTGAGGTTCCGGTCGGCTGGATGGATGGGCTCAGATGCGTGTGCCGGCTTTTTTACCACCGCGGAGGTACACGGTCCCGGTGACAACCACCATCACCGCGTAGGCGGCAACAAACCAGCTGAGACCGGTGGTGTAGCTGCCGAACGAGGTCTTCGAGAAGCCGAGCACCTGGGGGATGATAAAGCCGCCGTAAGCACCGACCGCCGAAATGAGGCCGAGGGCGGCGGCTGTTTTTCGCTGTGTCCCCACGTCGCCCGAGTTGTTGTGGGCATCCTTTGTTCCGGCCCGCATCGAAAAGATTGTGGGGATCATCCGGTAGGTGGAACCGTTGCCGATACCGCTCGCGGTGAACAGCACCAGAAAGAAGAGAAGAAAAAGCCAGAAGTTGCCCAGCGGGAGAGTGACAATCACCGCGAGGGCCCCGATTCCCATCACCACAAATGCGGCCATGGTAATAATCGCGCCGCCAAATGCATCGGCGAGACGGCCGCCCAATGGCCGGGCCAGCGAGCCGACGAGCGAGCCGAGGAAAGCGAGGGAGAGTGTGGCCGACCCAACACCGAAGGCGGAGAAGTCGGGGAACTGGTCGGCGATGAGCTTCGGGAACACTCCGGCGAAGCCGATAAACGAGCCGAAGGTTCCTATGTACAGGAACGCCAGGATCCACAGGTGCGGTTCCTTCACGGCGGCAATCGATGCGGCGAAGTCAGCCTTGGCGTTAGACAAGTTGTCCATTCGCCGGGACGCTCCGATGACAGCGAGCAGGATCAGGGGCACCCAGATCCAGCCGGCGAGTGGCAGGTTGAGAGTGGCCGCTGCACCTATGGTGATGGCGATAGGCACAATGAGCTGGGCCATCGACGCTCCGAGGTTTCCGCCAGCCGCGTTCAGGCCCAGTGCATAACCCTTTTGGCTCTGCGGGTAGAAAAACGTAATGTTGGCCATGGAGCTTGCGAAGTTGCCACCACCGAATCCAGCGAGGGCGGCGATAAAGAGCATCACCCCGAACGGAGTGTCCGGATTGCCCACAGCGATTGCCAACGCAATCGCCGGGATCAGAAGCAGAGCTGCGGAGATGATGGTCCAGTTGCGGCCGCCAAACTTCGGCACCATAAACGTGTAGGGGAACCGCAGCGTCGCGCCAACGAGGCTGGGCATAGAAATAAGCCAAAAAATCTGGCTTGTCTCAAAGGTAAAACCCGCGGCGGGAAGCTGCACAACAACAATCGACCACAGCTGCCAGATCACAAAACCGAGGAACTCAGCAAAGATCGACCAGCGCAGGTTGCGTGCAGCAATCTGCCTTCCGCCGTTGTCCCACTGGTTTTTGTCTTCCGGATTCCACCCGTCGATCCAGTGACCGCGCCGGAATGTCAGCCCGGGCACTCCCGATCCGCTGGAGGGACCGGTGCTGGCCTGGCGCGGGGGAGCAGTGACTGTCGATGGTGCGACGGTCGGAGCGAGTGTTTCTGTCATGGCGATCTCCTGAAATTGGCAGAGCAGTGGCAGGGAGAGGTGTGGTGTGGAGGAGTGTTGTGGCGAGAAACGGTGCGTCGAGAGCTGGACTTCTTGGAATGGAGTTAGGACTGATGGGGAGAGTTTCCCGGGGCGGAACGGTATAACTCAGAGACAATTGCCACCAGCTCGGGTGGTGGCACGGATCCTTCGCCGGGGTCGATGAGTAGAGGTGCACTGGTGACATCCGCACCTGCGCTTGCCGCGAGTGTGGCGAAATAACCAGGTGCGAGAAGGTAGCTGGCAACAACGACGCGATTGTGCGGCTGGTCGACTCGACGCGCCCGGATGGCCTCGGCTACCCGGGGCGAGGCCGCGGAGATAAAGGACACGGTGACCTCTCGCCCAAGTTCAGCCTCGAGCATCGCACCGACGGTGTGGCAGTCCGCCACGGCAGACGCGTTGCTCGACCCGGCGGCGGCGAGCACAATCATGTCGTCGTCGCGCAGACCCGCTTCCGCGAGGCGACGCGCAAGCACAACGGCGAGGCGTTGGTCCGGTCCGAGCGCGCCGGTGACGTATGCGGTGCGGGGTGCGGCGTCCGCGGCGGCGTCGGCGAGGTCGACGTGCACGTGGTACCCCGCGGACAGAAGTAGGGGAACGATAGTAACCGGCACCCGGGTGTCGAGGGTGCTCATGGTCGTCGGAACATCGGGCTGCTGCACGTCAACAAAGGAGTCGAGGACGGTCAGTCCGGCGAGACTGCCCCGAACGGCTGCCACAAGGCTGGCGACAGCTCGGCGCCCGGCTGGATCGGATGTGCCGTGAGAGGCGGCAACCAGAGCTGCCGGTGGAGCGACCTGCACCATCCCGTTGTGGTCACGCACTCGCCACGTCGGAAGGTGGAGTGCGGATTTGGAGTAGCACTCCCCGGTCTCGAGGTCGAAGACGTCCTTGTGGAGCGGGGAGGCGATGGTGGGGCGTGCCCCCTTCGATCCAACGATTCCGCGGGACATGACAAACGCGCCGGTGGCAGGGTCGGCATTCGAGACGGCAAACAACCGGCCGTCGGGAAGCAGGAACAGTGCGACCTGCTGGGTGCCGATAAGGGCGGCCTCGCCCCAGAACGGCTCGAGCTCTGAACGGCTGCAGACGGTGACCCACGAGTCGCCATGTGCAAGGACCTCGGACTTGACGGGTGATGTGAGTGTCATTTCCGTGTCCTTTCGTCGGTGGGGAAATTTCTCCGTGACATCACTGTAGAAGTGCCATGTTTCCTGCGGAGACGCCCACCGTGTCGCCGACGTAACGAAGACCTCACGGGCGACCGACTGCGCCGTGAGGCGCTCGTCACACGCCGTTACACGGGCGCAACGGTGCGGACACGCGACCCACCTAGTGTTTTTGACAACCCACCCAGGAGGCCTGCAATGCTCGGATACCCAGACAAGGCGTCGACATTCCCCGTTGCCCGCTCGACTCGACGCGTAGTAGTCGTCGGCGGCGGTCCCGCCGCCCACCGGGTGACGGAATCGCTTGTTTCTCGGATGGATGCCGACGAGCCCGAGTTTGACATCGTGGTTGTGGGCGACGAGCCCCACCTTCCCTATGATCGCGTTGCGCTGTCGAAGCGTCTGGTGGGCGAGATAGATCTCACCCTCGGCGACGCTGTGTTCTGGGATGCTCCGTCGCTGAGTTATCGTTCCGGCACACTCGCCACCGCAATAGACCCGGATGCCCAGACTGTCGCTCTCGATGACGGGAGCGTTCTTGCCTACGACGAGCTTGTGCTTGCCACGGGGTCGTCGGCGACGGTGCCCCCGATCGAGAACGCGCAGGCTGGTCGGGTCTATCGCACCCTGCAGGATGTCGCGGAACTGGTGGACGAGGTCGCAACAATCTCCGCCCGGCGCAGGCGTCCCGCCAACGTTGTTGTTGTCGGTGGCGGACTTCTTGGCCTAGAAGCCGCCGGTGGTGTGCACAAGCTGGGAGCCCGCGCGGCCGTGGTGCACTCCGGTGGATGGCTGATGTCGTCGCAGCTGGACGAGGGCGCGGGCCAAGCGCTAGGCCGGATCATCCACGGGCAGGGCATTCAGCTTCACCTTGGAGTGCGTCCGACCGGAATCATCCTCGCACCAAGCGGTGCGGTCACCGGGGTCAGCCTGACCGACGGAAACCAGATCCACGCCGACATCGTTGTGTTTTCGATTGGGATCACCCCGCGCGATGAACTCGCGCGGGCTGCGGGAATCACCGTCGCCCCACGCGGCGGAATCGTGATCAACGACCTCTGTGCGACGTCGCATCTCAACGTGTGGGCGATCGGTGAGGTTGCCTCGGTGGGGGGATCCTGCGTGGGACTTGTCGCCCCCGCCAACGCGATGGCCGAGGTTGTCGCTGACCGCATCTGGGGTGGCAGCGCCGTATTCCCCGGCGTCGATGACGCCACAAAGTTGAAGCTGTCGGGTGTTGAAGTGGCGTCCTTCGGCGACGCAAAAGCGGAGACCGAGGGCGCGCTAGAGGTGGTGTACGCCGACCCTGCCCGCGGCTTGTACCAAAAACTGGTTGTCAGCGACGACGCCAAAACACTCCTTGGGGGCATCTTCGTCGGTGACGCGAGCCCGTACAGCTCGCTGCGCCCGATGCTCGGACGCGTACTCCCGGCCGAACCAGGCGCGTACCTCTCGGCAGCCGGCGGGGAGGCGCCCGCCAGCGGTGACCTGCCGGACGACGTGCAGCTGTGCTCCTGCAACAATGTGTCGGTCGGTGACGTGCGCACGGCCATCCATGGAGCCGACGGCACGCCCGGCTGCACCGACCTCGGTGAGCTGAAGGCCTGCACACGGGCGGGAACGCAGTGCGGATCCTGTGTTCCCCTGGTCAAAAAGATCCTCGACACCGAGCTCGCGAAATCGGGCATCGAAGTATCGAGGGCGCTCTGCGAGCACGTCAGCCTGAGCCGCAGTGACCTGTTCGAATCCGTGCGCATCCTGGGACTCACGTCCGCCTCCGAGGTAATGGAACGGTTCGGCCACGGCTTCGGCTGTGACGTGTGCAAACCCGTCATCGCGAACATCATTGCAACCCAGACCGCCAAGTACATCCTTGACGATGGCACCGGCCCCATGCAGGACACTAACGACCGGGCCTTGGCAAACATGCAGCGCGACGGCACCTACTCGGTGGTGCCGCGTATCCCCGGCGGTGAGATCACACCCGCGAAGCTCAAGGTCATCGCGGAGGTGGCGGAACAGTTCGACCTCTACACAAAAATCACCGGTGGCCAGCGCATCGACCTGTTCGGCGCCCGGCTCGAGCAATTGCCCGACATCTGGACGATCCTTGTCGATGCCGGTTTCGAATCGGGTCAGGCCTACGGCAAGGGGCTGCGCACCGTGAAGTCCTGTGTTGGCTCCACCTGGTGCCGCTATGGGGTGCAGGACGCCGTCACGATGGCTGTTGGCCTCGAATTGCGTTATCGGGGACTGCGGTCGCCCCACAAGTTCAAACTCGGGGTTTCCGGGTGTGCCCGCGAATGCGCCGAGGCACGAGGGAAAGACGTCGGGGTGGTTGCCACGGAGACCGGCTGGAACCTCTACGTCGGGGGCAACGGTGGATTCCTCCCGGCGCACGCGCAGCTGCTGGCAAAGGACCTGGATGACGCGACCCTGATCAGCTACATCGACCGGTACCTCATGTACTACGTTCGCACCGCCGAGCGGCTCCAGCGAACGGCACGCTGGCAGGAGGAACTGCCCGGCGGCCTTGAGCATGTGCGCGAGGTCGTCTGTGAGGATTCTCTCGGCATCGCCGCCGACCTTGAGGCAGCGATGGCGCTGCACGTGGGTAATTACGAGGACGAGTGGGCCGCGACACTTGCTGACCCGGAGCGTCTGCGACGCTTCCGTTCCTTCGTCAACGCCCCGGACACCGCCGACCCGGCGATCGAGAAAGTGAGCGAACGCGGCCAGATGCGTCCGGCTTTTCCAGAGGAACGTGCGGACAGGACGGTACTATTGTCGGGTCCATCCATTCCGGTACGGGGGCGCTGAACATGGACATCTCTCTTGATCTCACTGGCCGCGATGTGCTGGTTGTTGGCTCTGACACGGTCTCGCGGCGAGTGGTTGCCCGCTATCGCGGTGCTGGCGCGGCCGTCACCCTCCTCGCACCCGGCGACGCCTGTGCCCGGATGGGGCAGGTAGTTGTTGGTAACTCCGCGCCAGCGCCCGACCTGATCGTCTGGGTCGACGGGCAGGATGGACTGCGCAGCGTGCTGACGGATCTCGCAACACAACAGCGGATCTGGCTGATCAGCGAGCAGGGCGCCCCGGAGCTTCCACGCGGCCATGTCAGCCTCGTCGGTGGCGGCCCGGGAGACACTGACCTGATGACCGTCGCCGGTCGCCGCGCGCTCGGCGAAGCCGACGTTGTGCTCTATGACCGACTCGCACCGCGTGAAGTACTCGCCCTGTGGGCCCCCGGCGCAGAACTCATTGACGTCGGAAAAACACCCGGCCACCACTCCGTTCCCCAGGCACAGATCGAAAAGCTCATCGTCGACCATGCTTTACGAGGATCGCGCGTGGTGCGGCTCAAGGGCGGCGACCCGTTCGTTTTCGGTCGCGGTGGGGAAGAAGTGCTCGCCTGCCGCCGCGCCCGAGTGCCAGTGACGGTGATTCCCGGGGTCACCAGTGCAATCTCCGTACCCGCCGCCGCCGGGATACCGGTCACCCACCGCGACGTGAGTCGCGCGTTTACGGTCATCTCTGGCCACACTCCGTTCAGCGAGGACGAACTGGCCCATTTGGTGGGTCTTGGGGGCACCATCGTTGTGCTGATGGGGGTGAACACGTTGCCGCACCTGGTCGCGGGGCTGTCCCGTCACGGCATCGCGCCGGATATGCCGCTTGCCATCATTGAACGTGGCTACAGCCTCGACCAGCGCACAACTGTGACGTCTGTGCACGACGTGACCGGCCTTCTGGGGACCATCAAACCCCGCTCGCCCGCCGTGATCGTGATCGGAGAGGTTGTGCGAGTGTCGGCGTGGGAAGATATGGGCATGGTCGGGCACGATCATCTGGCCACAACTGTGGCCGACCTCGCAACGTGACCGCGGAGGGAGCCACACCGTTGACAGACGCCAGCAGTGATCCGGCGCTCCCGGGATTCCGCTCCGATCAGTTGGAGGGATTCCGTATTGGAATCACCTCGGACCGCCGTTCCGAAGATCTCATCGCCGCGTTCGAACGTCGCGGCGCCGACGTGGTGCATGCCCCCACCATCCGGATGACGGCGGTCTCCGACGACAGCATCCTTGAGGCAGAAACCCAGGCGATCATCGACGGGCGGCCGGACTGGCTTCTCGCGACTACCTCGTACGGCATCCGCCGGTGGTTTGAAGCGGCGGATGCCGCCGGACTCGGCGACGAACTGACGGCGACGCTTGCAGATGCTCGCATTCTGGTGCGCGGACCCAAGGCGCGGGGAGCGATCCGCGCCGCAACCCTGGATGACCAGGGAATGAGCGAACGCGAAACCACCACGTCGCTCGTTGACCTGGTGCTGCGCAGCGACGTTTACGGCCAGACGGTCGCCGTGCAACTCCACGGTTTCACCGACCCGGAGCAACTCGCCCGGCTGACCGCGGCCGGCGCCACCGTACTCAGCGTCGCGCCCTACCGGTGGACGGTGCACGAAGACACTGCCCGGGTATTGCGACTGGTTGATGCGATTTGCGCCGGGTCCATCGACGCCGTGACGTTCACCAGCGCACCAGCGGTTGAAGCACTCTTTAACACGGCCGATTCCGCTGGTCGCCTCGATGAGCTTCAGGCCGCTCTCCGCGAACCCGTGGTCGCCGCGGCGGTCGGTCCGGTCACCGCCGCACCGCTCGTCGCCGCAGGTATCCTTCCCATCGTTCCCGACCGTTTTCGCATGGGGGCCCTAATCCGTCTCCTCTGCGAACATCTCGAGGAAGACGGTGTGCGCCGTCTCAGTACCAACTTCGGCGAACTCGAACTGCGCGGCCGCATTGTGCACATCAACGGCGCCAAAGCGACGTTGAGCCCCGTCGCACTCGCCCTCTTCCGAGCCCTCGTTGCGGCAGGCGGAGCAACCGTGTCCCGGGCCCTGCTGTCGGCATCCGCACCCGAAAATCTTGACGACCACGCCGTCGACGTCGCGATCAGCAGGCTCCGCCAGGCGCTTCCGGATTCGCGTATGGTCGCGACGGTCATCAAGCGTGGGTACCGCATCGCCACTCCGCTCGACTAATTTCCCCGCGCCGCGCGTCGGGGTGTGCTCTTGGTGGTCTGCACATTCTCATTCGGCGAGAAAGCGGGTTCCGTTCGGGCGGCGCGGGACGGATGCTTAGAGGAGCACAGAGCGAGGTCGAACATCCGCTCACACCCAGTACTCACACCTCAATGGGGAGGACCCGAAGTGAAATCTGTCCGGCTGCATTCTTATGGCAACAACCCGACGATCGACGAGGTGGCGGAACCAACCGTCACGGGCCCGTGGGACGTGATTGTAGACATCGGTGCCGCCGGAGTCTGCCGCACCGACCTGCACATCATCGAAGGCCAGTGGGACCCGATCCAGCATCCGTCTCTGCCCTACATTCTGGGCCACGAGAATGCCGGGTGGGTTCGCGAAGTGGGCAGTGCTGTGCACAACGTCAAGGCGGGCGACACGGTGATAATGCACCCGCTCACCAGCTGTGGCCTCTGCCCCGCCTGCCGCATCGGGCAGGACTCGCACTGCGAGAACGCCACGTTCCCGGGAATCAACGCGAACGGCGGGATGGCCCAGCAACTTCTCACCAATGCCCGCGCGGTGGTCAAACTGCAGGATGGCCTGCAGCCGGTCGACGTTGCGGCGCTCGCCGACGCGGGCCTCACGGCGTACCACGCGGTGCGGAAGGCCGCCGGAGAACTCTTCCCGGGCACGCATGCCGTGGTGATCGGTGCCGGCGGACTCGGGCACATCGGCATCCAGTCCCTCGCCGCGATCACCAGCGCGACAATCACGGTTGTCGACCGCAGCGAAGAAGCCCTCGAACTCGCCCGCAGCCTCGGCGCCCACCACACGGTTCTCTCGACCACCGACGAGGAGGTCGAAAAGCAGGTGCTCGACATCACCGGCGGAGGAGCGCACATCGCGTTCGACTTTGTGGGCGAACGCGGCGCAGAGTTGCTCGCCCCGCGGCTGATCCGCAACCGTGGGTCGCACTACGTCATTGGCTACGGCGGCGAGATTCGCCTCCAGACCATCGAGATCATCTCCCGCGAGATCAACGTGGTGGGCAACCTCGTGGGCACCTACAACGACCTGGTCGAACTGATGGCCCTTACTTCGCAGGGACGGGTCAAACTCCACACCGCGGTCTACCCCCTCGACCACGCGGTTGATGCCCTCGCGGACCTCGACGCGGGACGTCTGGTGGGGCGCGGAATTCTTGTGCCCTAGGGCATCCCAAACCGCATTTTTAACTGAACACGCACGACGCAGAACATCACGCAAAGGAGCTACTGATGGTTTTTCCCGCTAAATATCCCCAACTCAACGAGACCGAACTGACCGACGAGGCACGGAGTGTGCTGATTCGGGTTATTCGGGTCGCGTTTCCTCACCCGAATTTTCCGGACGCGCCCTACGAGCGCACGGCCGACACGATCCTCGCGGAGGCGGCCACCTCGACCTGGTTTCGCGTGGCGATCACACAGGGCCTGCTGACGCTCGCGCACTTCGCCGGCGGCGACTTCCGTGAGCTCAACGACGACGACGCCACGAAGGTACTGCGCCGCATTGAAGCGACGGAGTTCTTTGGGTTTGTGCGCCGCACCACGGTGCTCAACCTGTATGACAACAAAGATGTGTGGGATGCCCTGGGCTACGAGGGCCCGAGCTTTGACAAGGGCGGTTATATCAACCGCGGCTTCGACGATCTCGACTGGCTGCCCCCTGCCCTCATCGAGGAGTCTCCCGACGCGACCCCACTCGTGGAGATCGCGACCAACGTGCCCCTCTCGTCGAATCGACCGACGGCGCCCGTCGGCTCCGCCGCTCCTGACACCAGCAACCAGCCCGGACCGCGCGAGGCCGAGATGGCGGAGGTGAAGAAGTGACCGCCATCGACCTGACCGACGACGCAGTGGTGATCATCGGCTCCGGAGCAGGGGGCGGAACACTCGCCTACGAGCTCACCAAGCGCGGAATCCCCGTGGTGGTTCTCGAAGCGGGCGGTTACCTCCACAACGAGGAGTACGTCAACGACGAGTGGGAGGCCTTCAATCAAATGGCCTGGCTCGACCCACGCACCACCAGTGGGTCGTGGCGCATCGCCCGCGACTTCCCGAACCTGCCGGCCTGGATCGTTAAGGCCGTGGGCGGAACCACCACCCACTGGTCGGGTGCGACCCCGCGCTTCA
>Ga0247810_10001151_pt1 | contig 18089 bp, 16 predicted proteins | sample UWRJL119311C1_FD_179918 | JGI IMG/M metagenome (GOLD analysis project Ga0247810, IMG submission 179918) | Plant litter microbial communities from Arlington Agricultural Research Station in Wisconsin, United States - UWRJ-L119-311C-1 | ecosystem: Environmental > Terrestrial > Plant litter >...
TGATGCGTATACCGGTGGATTTGTAACATATCGGTTATCTGTAATATCTGCCAGAAGATTCAGCTGCTCTGGAATATTTAATCCAAGAGCTTCATTGCTATTGAGCCATTGGTCATAATCTCTTACAGTTTTTAATAACTGCACCCCTTTAGGCTCAACATCCAGATAGTTATCACAGGAGATAAATACAAGATTTAAAAGTATTGCCGTGATCAATAACTTATATATATTTAGGTACTTTAAGTTTTTCATTTTAAAAAAATTAGAAATTAAGATGGATGGCGATGGTGTAAATAGGTGTCAAATAAGGCTTGGCATAACTGCCAGTAGCTAAACTGTAATTGTATTTATTGAGTGCCACAGTATATAAATTCGAAGCCTGCAAACTAAATTCTACATTGTTAAGCCCCGTATTTTTCACTAAAGAGCTGTTTTTTAAACTGTACGCTGCCGTAAGATCTCCCAGGGTAAAATAATCGCCTTTAACTGTGTACTTATCAGTAGCCCACAAGCTGTTTGAAAAACCCAAAGATGGAAGGGTGCTGGGATTTAATTCATCACCTGACTGCTTCCAGTAATTATTAGCGCCCTCTAATGGTCTTGTAGCGTTGGGTGAAGGAACCGGAACCCTTACCTTAAAGCCGCCATAATAATTGATCATAGCATAAACATAAAAACTCCCGATATCTACTCTGTTGCTAAACCCTACACTGTAAGTAGGAACAGAACTCCCTGAATACTCAAGATCTTTCAAACCTTCATCATTGGTGAAAAAGAGTTTTTTATTACCTTCCTTATCAAATATTTCAACCCTCCCCTGATCGTCCAGACCAGCATAACGATAATTAAACATTGCTCCAACTTCATAACCTTCCAGATAATTGGAATATCCGCCATTTACATAAGACAACGAAGAAGTTGACGCTGTAATCATGCTGTTATATACCTTCAATACTTTGCTGGTATTATGAGAGAAAATAAAACCTGTATTCCAGTTAAAATCTTTATGCTGGAAAAAGTCAGCGTGCAAAGCTATTTCCAGCCCTTCATTAGTGATCGAAGCCTGATTTACCAATGCAGAAACTGCCCCTTTTGAAGCATCTATCTGATTGCTGGAAAGAATATCAGTACTTTTTTTGGTATAGTAATCAACACTTCCGTTAATTCTTTCAAATATCTGATAATCAATACCTGCATTAAAACTTTTTGTTTGCTCCCAGCGTAAACCACTGTTTGCATAGGATAAAATACTAAGCTGCGAAATACTGGAGGTTTGGTAAAAATTATTAAATCCCGACTGCGCTATTACCTGTGGCAAAGCATTTTTAGCAACGTTTCCGTTAAAGCCATAGGAAGTTCGAAGTCTCAAAGTGTTTATCGCAGTTAAATTCTGCATAAAATTTTCTCTGTGGATGTTCCACCCTGCTCCAATTGACCATAACGGTTTATATTTATACCTGGGATCAGTACCAAACAAATTGGATTGGTCAATGCGTGCACTTCCCGAAATTGAATACTTATCTTTAAATGAATATACAGCATTAGAATAAGCAGAGACATAGCGGTTGTCACTGTATTTCTGATTGAATAAGTCAGTATACAAAGGTGTCAGGTTAGCCGATGCATAGGGTGAGGAAAAATAACCCGAACCAAATAAAGTATAATAATCAACAGGTCTGTCCAGTAAGGTTTGATCACTGTATCCAAAATAAGAAGTTAAATTTGCTTTAGTGACAACATCTCTGATCTCTCCTCCAAATATAATATTAAGAGAATGATCTTCACTGATCTTTTTGTCATAATTCAACTGAGCACGGACAGTATAAGCTTGTACGTTACTGGTACTTTGTCTTAAAAAACCTCCTTGTGGAATATTGTAATGAAAACCTCCTGATCCATCGTCTGTGACATAGCGATTTATATACTGATGCACCTCAGATGAATTTTCACTGGCAAAATGCCTTCCTTCTATTCGTGAATTTTCATAAACGCCACCAAAATTAGCATTGAACCCGTTACCGATATTGTATCGAAAATTTGCTGTAATACGATTAGTAGTACTGACACTCTTATCTTCAACTTCATTTATATCCACCAGCGGATAGTAAAGATTGTCCGGCAAACCCTTAGATATCAAATAATTGTTATAATAAGGGTTAATATTAGAGTTCGTGAACAAAGCCAGTGGATTACCCTCACTGTCCTGAAAACGCTCATATGGAAATATGCTATTAATATTGGGAACAGGAACTGAACTTGTTTTTCCTTGCTGAAAATCATTAGTCAGATCCATCGAAAAACGTTTGGAAAAGTTTAAGGTTGTACGCGCAGAAAGCTGAAAGGTGCTGTTGTCATTTTTAATTTGCGATCCAGTGTTATCAATATAATTTGCTGTGATATAATAAAGTGCATTATCATTTCCGCCCGAAACATCCAAGGTATAGGTATTAGAAATAGCGGTACGCTGAAAAAGGCGTCCATAATCTTCAGCGTTGTTATAGGATCCCAGTGCCGCGTATTGCTGATTGGCCTGATCAGCTGTGATAACATTGGCACGTTCCTGAGCCTGAATAAGGCCGGGTGCAGTATAGTTATAATAAACACCTGAATAGGGATCATTTATGCTTGACCAGTCATAAGGGGAAATATATTGATAATTAAAATTCCGATCATAATCGATAACTGTATTTGATCCATCTTTATCCCAACGGTACCTACTGTAATTTTCTTTAGCAATAATACTGCTGGTAGTACGGAAATTAACGTTTGGCTTGCCTAATTTAGCTTTTTTACGCTCAATTACCACAACACCATTGGAAGCACGGACACCATAGATCGTCGCTGCTGCAGCATCTTTGAGAACTGTAACAGATTCTATTTCATTAGGATTAATCATACTCAATGAAAGTTCAGTGGGATAACCATCAATGACAATCAACGGCTGTTTGTTGCCATTTATAGTAGAGATGCCTCTTATTTGGAAAAGCCCGTTTCCCTCAAATTGAACATCGTTATTAATGACCAGTCCGGGTAATTTATTTTGAAGTCCCGTCAAAAAATCCACGGTGTTGATACGATTATTATATTCCTTTGCGCGCACGGTACTGATACTTCCTGTACTTTGCTCAGGCTTTATTTTTTGATAGCCAGTGTTTATTATAGTAATTACGTCCAGGTTTTTAACTTCCAGACTCAAAACAGTGTCAATCACCGTCTGCTCACCTACAATAATTTCCTTCGTTTTTCTCCCCAGATACGTAAATACCAATACACGTTGCTGGCTGGAAACTGCGATAGCATAACCTCCATTAAAATCTGTATAGGTAATTACATCAGTTCCTTTTACATGCACTTTTACGCCAGGTAATGGAAAGCCTTCATCATCTTTTACAACTCCATTGATAACTATTGGATCAATTGCTTTATTTGCCGGAATCTGAGCCTTAGCCTGTATTCGTTTTATTATAATGGTGTTATTTTTCGAAACCTCAAAATCAAAACTGCTTACAGATAAACTCTGCTGCAAAAGTTTGTTGGCATTGATGACACCCTTTTTTAACTGTATTTTTGGAAGGTCCTTAAATAAGCCATCCTGGTAAATAAACTTATAATCGGTTTGTTCCATAATCAGGTCGAAGACCTGATCAACGGTTACCACTTTATCAGTCGAAATATTTATTTTAGCATTCTGCGAAAAAACTTTATCAGAGGTAAAGCTGAAAGCAGAAAAGCAGCACAGAAATATAAATGTTCTCATTAGGTTAAGAAATATATTTTTTCTTAAAAAGAAAAAATCACTGGTTGGGTTAATTTTCATAAATTTACATGGTTGTTAATTGGTTAATAATATAATTGGTTAATAATCTTGAAAAGGGGATAAAGTATATGCTTTCGACGGTCTAGACTTTTTTCCCCTTTGCTTTTTTATTTAATCAGTATTGTATGTGCATTTTTTCTGTAATCGGTAATGGCACCTGTACTTTTCATAATATCCAGAATATCTTCTATCTTCTGATTTTTGCTCAGTACACCTTTAAATGTTATGTTTTCAATTTCTTTATTTTCAATTACTACATCAACATTATACCATCTTGAAAGGGTCTTTGCAATCACTTTTAAAGGCTTTTCCTTGAAAATAAAAAGACCATCTTTCCAAGAAATCTCATTGCGGACTTCTACCTTTCTTATCAATAAGGATTTGGAATTCAGGTCGAGATTAGACTGTTGGGCGGGATACATTTTTTGAGTGTGTCCATTCTGGTTTATAAGAATTTGACCTTCAGCCAGTGTAGTGTATATATTGGTTTCATCCCTGTAGGCCCTGATATTGAACTGAGTTCCCACAACCTCTACTTTTTGATTTATGTTTAGTACTTCAAATTTTGACCCTTTATGTGCTGTGCTTGGTGATACATTAAAGTAGGCCTCCCCATAAACCAGTTCTACATTTCTTGTTTTTCCCTCTGGAAAAGCAACAGGAAATTTTAACTTGGACTCAGAGTTTAACCATACTTGGGTTCCGTCAGCCAGTTTTATAAAATATTGTCCCCCTCTTGGGATAGTTAAATAATTATATACGATTTCTTTCTGCCCTTTATTTTTCTGGTCGTAAATAATTTCTTTACCATTACTGGTTGCATCCTTGCTGTTGTATTTCTTTCCATTTTCCAAAACTACATTAGAACCATCTTCTAGAGTCAGCACGGCTTTGTCAGTGCCAATATTAATTGTATTGTGAACTATTGAATCATGGCTGGTCGCGGTCGACGTACCAGTACGGTAATATAGAAATGCCGCGAACGAAACCAGTAATGCAACAGAGGCTGCTGCAGCGTATTTTGTGTACTTGCTCAATAAGCTGCTGACTGGTTTTTCCTGTTGTTTAATTTTCTGGTAAACTTTTTTATAAGCAGCATCAACTTCTATACTTTCATAAGCACTATTTATAAGATAGGCATCGCGGATATATTTTTCGAATACTACCTTGTTATTAGATTTCTTTAGCCACTTACGAAGAATTTCTAACTCGGATGCATTAATGTTGTTTGTCAAATATTTTAAAACGAGATCTTCCAAATTAATTCTAATTTTTGATGTTATATTACTAAGACCTATTTATCTCCAAAAACCCTTAAAAAATTATTGCTTTTTTTTGATATACGTTAAATGTATGTTATTTCTGTACCGATTTTTTGTTTTAAGCAAAATATTGCACATTTGCAGCTAAGAGAGAATATGTATATGACCGACGTGATACTAATAGAAGCTATAAAGCAAAATGACAATAGTGCTTTCGAAGAACTATTTAACCGGTACTATAAGCCCCTGGTAGCTTACATTACAACTTTTACCAATGATTCTGAACTGTCTGAAGATATTGTCCAGCAGACTTTTATAACTATTTGGACCCAGAGAGCAAAGCTGCCTCCCATAAAATCTATTAAAAATTATCTCCACAAAGTTTCCTATAATGCTTTTATTGATCATTACAATAAGTCCAAACGCAATGATGCTTTTTTTGATGATTTAAAAGAGAAAGCACTTCGGGATTTGATTGATGATAACAGTGAACTCACTGAGCGTAGAATACTAAAACTTACACAAATCGTTGATTCATTGCCTGCCCGCTGTAAAGAAATTCTGCAGCTCAATAAGATTGAGGGTCTAAAATATATTGAAATTGCCTTAAAACTGGACATTTCTGTAAAAACAGTAGAATCACAAATGCGTATCGCTTTTCAAAAAATTCGTGAAGGATTTCAAGATGATCCTTCATTCTTGATTTTATTGATTAATATGTCATTTCTAAGTTGCAATGAGAAAAATGAACTTAATACATCCCTACCTAAACAATAACAAAAAAGTAAAAGATTTAAATTTTATCTATAATCTAAAACAGCATTCAAGCAGGCAAATTAGAATTTAGATATTTATTTAATGCGCAACACACTTTTGAGTTTTTCTATCTTCGATTTTGACCTCAACAATTATATTACAATCCATAGAAAAGTTCAAATCCTGTTTACTATTAAAGACATTAAGCAGAAAAGATGGGTGCAAAAAGCTAAATTTCGATGCCATTTAACTAATCACTTATCAATTCAATTAATACTTAATCTTCCATCAACACTGAAAGTTTTTATAACTTTTCTACGTAAATCATATTTTAGGTTTTTCTATTTCAAAGAAATTGACTAGAAATCTTTTAATTCTACAATCTAATACTTGTCGCAAATATTGACAATTTTTGCGACAAAAGTAGGTCAAATAAAGATTATAAATCACTAAAATTAAGCCGTTTGAACCTGCGGTAAAATCCAAGTGGGGCTCTGTGTTTTTTATAAAATTTTTCGAACGAAAATTGTAAAACCTATTAGCAAAATTATATGCTAATTTTGGCAGAGTCGTTATCCATTTTGATTGCATTAGCCAGAAGACCGATCAGAGTAAATACAGTTAATTTTACTGCTGTCTAATTTCTATTGTATGATGTTGTGTTGAATCTATTATATCTTGTAGTGCTCAATCTATTAAATGCTGCTATTCTCTCGAAGAATTTCTTCTGTTTTTTTCGGCATATTCGCGCCAAATTCACGCCAAAAGGGATACATTCACACCAAATTAGAATAACTCATATCGTGTATTTTTACCAGTTCAAATCTTTTTAAAAACCTTTTAATTCAATTAAGTCATGTAGATCACGTGTAGCTGTTCGTGCAGAAGAAAATGTTTCTCCTTGATAAATCATATTTGTTATAAAACCATTTTCTTTAACATAGTCCACCCCAGCCATCTGACGTTTATTTAATCCTAAAGCCACTGGTAAATCCTGGCTCGTTTTACTCTTATACAAAATAACTAGAACTCCCCCTCCTTCTTCTTTTATTTTTGGTTCAGGCAGACCGTGTTTTTGCATTCCTCAAGAATCTTAATTGTTACTTCCCCACGACTCTATTAACCCACCTTCATAAAATATTTGAGCTAAAAGTGGATTTCTAGGATATTAACTATGAGTTTTTTTTAAATCTTGAGTAGATAATTCTTTTGGAAGTGCTCCAAAATTCCATATTTCTAATCTATCGTTATAAACTCTGACAGTAATAGGCGTTGTTTGATAGATTCTATGGACAATTGCATTAAAGGAATCTCTCTGATAGCTTCATACGGATACTCAGTAGTTTCAATCCTCTGATTTACCTATTTTTCTTTTAAACAAACGCTTAATTTAAGCATGCATTATAAAGTATTGAATCTATATTGAGAAAAAACATCTAAAACAAAAACTCGCGCCAGTGGTGCGAGTTTTTAATTTTGTTGTCTTTTGAACTTGACATTATTTCTGCGAAAAACTAAGGCATAATAAATATTAAAATCTTCAATTTTGCACATTACAAATTTCGTAGCAAAATCGTGGATCAAAACTTTGTAATAACCAAAAAGCCAGTAAACTGAAGGTTTGCCAACTTTAGTCTCAAATAGATTTAACATCCATGTACAATTTATCTAACGTTAGGCAGCACATTTCTCGGATAATTAATGAATCAGCTGTCTTTCACTTAGCGCTTCCTCCAAAACTACTCTATTTTTTTTGCCCCACATCTCTAAGCTCATTATCAAAGGCAGAAGGCTCCTTCCCAAAGCTGTTAACTGATATTCAACTTTAGGAATTTTAGTTTCGTAAGAACATTTAGTTATGAATCCGTCCTGCACCAGCTCATCGAGCTGCTTAGTCATAACGCGCCTGTCTGCTGCTATTTTCTTCTGGAGAACACCGGGCCTGATTAAACCCTCTGAAATATAATAGATCAGCATCAACTTCCATTTTCCATTCAAAAGTTCTTTGAATAGATGGAGCCCGCATTCTGTTCTAACAGGAATTTTTTTTATGTACATAAAATTGGTTAACGATTATAAAAATAGTACCGCACAAATTTGTGCGTAATTGACTTAAGGTAACGAATATAATAGTTTTGTATCAAATTTTAAATAAAGAAATAATGATCAAATTTACGTTTTTAGTACAGAAGTTGCCACACCTGAGCCTTGAAGAATTTATTGATTATCACAAAAATAAACACGCTCCATTATTCTGTTCCATTCCTGAGACAGAACTTTACGTTAGAAAGTATGTAGTTAACCACCCTATAGTAGCTGAAGGCTTTCCTAAGCCTGTATATGATGCTGTAGTAGAAATCTCGTTTGACTCTTTTGAAGATTTCAACGCATTCTTCTCATCAGAAAATTATTTAACGAAAGTTCATCCCGATGAACCCAATTTTTTTGATACCGAAAACTATATTGCAATGGCAAATAATGAGACAATCGTTAAAGCTGGTGCATAATTATTAACCTTATCAGTAATGCAACATGTAACCCACGAGTTTAGATGTGTGTCAACCCGCGCCAATTGTCTTCAATTGGCGCTGTTTTTTTCCTATACCCTATTTCTGGGAAATTTAGGTGCAAAACTTTATTATTCTTTAGACCGGGGAAATTGCCAAAAACAGAACACAACAATAAGCGGTAATGTTGTTATTGAATTTTTTACAATGCAAATCTTGAAATAAATTCATTATTATTGCATTGTATACTGAATTAGTAGAATATAAAGTTTATGGCAGTAAAAGTTCGAGGAAAATTAGCTATCACTTCTGTGTTACTGTTTGTTTCTTTATATCAATTAATGGCTCAACAGAGCGACAGCTTATCGAAACACTTCTTAATGAATGTAGAAATAAGACCAAGAGCTGAATTTACTTCAAATTATATACTACCTCCGAACGACTCGATTGATCCTTATTTTTATATTACACAGCGAAACAGAATTTCTGTTCAGTACGAAAGCGAAAAATGGCTGATAAAATCAGATTTGCAGGAAATCCATCTCTGGAATCAGGATAACAAAGCATCGAAAGTAGGAAGTGTAAATTTTTATCAGTTATTTTTAGAGACGAAGTTCAAAGCAGTAAATATACGTTTAGGAAGACAAAGTATCCTGCTCGACAACGGAAGACTTTTCTCTGATGCTCCATGGGCACAGCAAGGAAGAGCGCATGAAGGAATACGCATCATGAAATATTCCAAACACTTCTCGAATGATTTCTTCTTTTTATTTACACGAAATTATGGCAATGAGTTTGACGCAGCCTATTCGCCGGTTGCATCCAATCGATACAAATACTTATTAATGAATTATTTAAGCTACATATCTGGTAATATTTTTTCTTTTAACTCTCTGAATGTTGTTGATTTTTTAAAGGATGCAAAATCGGGGGAAATGTACATGCGGGCAACATCCGGAGGAAGAATTGAATTTAAAAAAAGCCGGTGGTTTTATACGCTGAACTCTTATTTACAGTTTGGAAATAATCCTAAAGGTCAAAAGTTATTCGCCTATTATTTTCAGCCGGAAATTAAATTGTCTCTTCAAAAATCCAGCTGGCGTTTAGGTGCAGAAATAATCAGCGGAAGCAGTTCTCAATTATCCCCGGCAAGCTCTGGAGATTTTGACGTTTTGTATGGCGTAACCTGGAAGTTTAACGGAAATATGAATATATTTACCCGCTTTCCTGCTGATGTTGGCGGAAAAGGCTTAATAAATCCTTATCTCTTTGGAACAATTCCATTGAATACCAAATTATCACTTCGCTCTGATTTTCATCTCTTTTATTCACAATATCACTTACTCAATAATTCAGGTCAGGAAGTAAAAAAATTCCTTGGGTTCGAAAATGATCTTTCCTTAAAATATGTTCCTGTAAAGGAATTAGAAATCAATTGTGCCTTTTCTTTTTATCAGTCTACAAGTACAATGCAATATCTTCCTAAAATACAAGATGAAAACAAATTAGCTTTTTGGAGTTATTTAATGGTTTCGTATTCGTTTAATGCCGTCAATTTGAAGCGGTACAAAACTAATAGTTAAGTTATCAATTAAATGTATTTTAAATCCGGCTCAATCCTTTTTCATTGTAGAAATAATACGTTCTCTGTGAATGAATCCCCATTCTGCAATGGTATTGGTAAGGTCTTTAAGCGAATTACCATACTCTGTAATGCGGTATTCTACGGCTACAGGTGCAGTGTTTAACACTATACGCTCAATTAATTCATTCATTTCCAAATCCTTCAATTCGCGGCTAAGCACTTTGCCGGAAATACCTTTTACTTCCCTCAGCAATTCAGAGTAGCGCATCGGTTTATAACACAGACACGCAATTATCGACATTTTCCATTTTCCATTTAAAATGTCCATTGTATCACTAATAGCCAATATTTTATGGCTGCAACTTTTTATTGGATTAAAATCTTCTTTCATATATAAAACGTGGTTACTCATTTGTCACTATAACTTTTTGTCACTTGGTTAAAAATGTACACATCATTACTATAGCTTTGCAACTAAAATTATAAAAATGGAATTAATCAATAATTTAAAATGGCGTTACGCTGTTAAAAAGTATTCAGAAGAGTTGATCAGTGAAAATAAGATTGACCAAATTATCGAAGCCATCAATCTGACAGCATCTTCTTGCGGGATACAGCCTTATCGCCTGATTGTGGTAACGAATCCGGAAATAAGAGAAAAACTGGCCGAAGGTTCTTTCAATTCACAAATCAAAGCTTCTTCTCATTTACTCGTTTTTGCCGCTTTTAATAAGATAACAAGCGAATACATTGCAGATTATGTAGCAATGATGGAAGAACAACGAAATATGGAAATTGGAGGACTTAACGATTTCAAAGATGTTCTCATCTCTCATTTTTCAACCCAAACTCCGGAACAAAACGCGATTTGGTCGAGTAAACAGTCTTATATTGGCTTAGGAACTGCCTTAATCGCAGCTGCTGAACTTAAAGTAGATGCAACTCCTATGGAAGGTTTTAATCCGGAAACATTTAATGAAGTTTTAGGTTTGACAGAAAAAAATCTTCACGCTTCAGTGATTCTTTCTCTTGGATATCGAGATGCTGAAAACGACTATCTGGCATCGATGTCAAAAGTTCGTCTGCCAATTGACGAATTTTCAACTAAACTATAATGATTTAATTGTCATTTCAAGAAGGAGCTTATCCCAAAAATTAAAATTCCATTTCTAACGAGATGGGATTTTTTTAATTGAAATAAATAAAATAACATATTGATAGTCTTCCAAGCCGATAAATGTAATATTATTGCAGGCATAAACTGCTGTTCTAATAACACACAAATATGAATCAATTTATCTTAGGCCTGCAGGCACGCAATCTTAGTGTTGAAATACACCATCATTCTGCATACCAGATTGTTTTATCAAATGACTCGCCTTTCAATTCCACTATAAATGGTACGCTTTATGAGCACATACACGGCTTTCTCATAAAACCTCAAGTCAGCCACCATTGCATTGCTGAAAAAGGAACATTAAACGTTTTGAACATAGAGCCCTACTCTACTTTGGGTTTAGAGCTGTCAGGCAGGTTTAAAGAAAATGAAGAAGCTGTAATCTTTAGTTCTCCATTGGAAACAAATGCCTTTTTTGATACGCCTGGAGACAGTCTTAACATTCATCTGATTCTTGATGCCCTGCTTTCTAAATTACCGGCCGCGGATTATGATGAAAGGGTAAGTAAAATTGCTTCCTATATCAAAGAGAATTATTTTAAATCAGATATAACGCCTCAGACCTTTGCAAATATTGTTTTTCTATCTCCATCGCGTTTAGCTTCTCTATTTAAGCAGCAAACCGGCAGCAGCCTCTCCAAGTACTTATTATGGACACGCCTGCGTCAGGCCATCTACATTACTCTGACGGATAAAGAAAAAAGCCTTACCGATATTGCCTACGATACGGGATTCTACGACCTTCCACAGCTTAACAAATATATGTATGAAATGTTCGGCATGCCTCCTAAAGCCTTAAAATTCAGCAGTGATTTAATACAGATTTACTAAGTAACAAATAACATAACCACATTCTTAAAGGGTATCCGCAATTATGCTGATACCCTTTTCCGTTTTCCGGATTTTTAATTTATGCTTTAAAAACACAATAGTGATCTGATACAAGTTTGGCAGACAGCTTATCTGCAACTTTGCCTTATCAAAATCAAACAATTAAAAATTTTAATCATGAAAGCAATAATCTACAACAATTTTGGAAACACAGCTGTTCTGCAAACAGTAGAACAAACTAAACCATTCATCCAGCCGAATCAGGTTCTGGTAAAAATAAAAGCATTTTCTATTAATCCAATGGATTGGAAAATCAGAAAAGGAGAAATGAAACTAATGTCAGGATCGAAGTTCCCAAAGCATACTGGAGCTGATTTTTCGGGAATTATTGAAGATATTGGATCTTCTGTAAACAACTTCAAAATTGGAGATGAAGTTTTTGGTGTGGTAAAAAACATAATGAAAGAAGGCGCTTCATCAGAATATGTTGCCGTGCCGTTTTCCCTGGTATGGAAAAAACCTGAAAACATCAGTTTTGCACAGGCAGCTTCTATTCCTGTAGCGGGAACAGCCGCAGTAACTGCCATCGCGAAAATGGGAAAAATTAATTCTAAAACTTCCATTTTGGTGAATGGAGCAACAGGCGGTTTCGGAATGTTTTTATTACAATTGTTAAAGCAGCACGGCGTAAATGTTACAGCAGTTACAAGTACAAAAGGTATAGAATATGCTAAAAAATGGGGCGCGGATACCGTCATCGATTACACGAAGGAAAATATTCTTTTGCAAGGAACTGCTTATGACATTATCATCGACTTATCCGGTAAACTGGGATATAAAAATGCAAAAGAAATCATGAAGCCTAAATCTATTTTTCTCAACCCAACCCCACAGCCAATTGAAATTCCGTTTTCTCTTTTGAAAAACCTGTTTACCGGTAAAAAACACATCGTTGTGCTGTCCAGTCCTGGCACAAATCACACTACTGTTTTGCTAGATTCAGTCAGTAAAGGTCTGGATATCGAGGTCAGCAAAATATTTCCCTTCAACCAGTATAAAGAGGCGTATCAATATGCTGAAAAGGGCGGCTATATAGGAAAGACTGCCATAGAAATAAACTAAGAACAGTGATTTGATACAAGTTTTCCAAAGCTAATCACAGCATCTTTACAATGTAATTAACACCTAAAATTTAGAAAAAATGAAACGAAGAATAGTAATGACTTATAAAAAATTAAATCAGATGAAAAATATATTAAAATCAATGGGATTTGCCGGGATGTGCAGCTTACTTTTAACGTCCTGCGCAATAGTACAACCGCAGAAAGTGAATGAAATATCCGGCAGTTCAAAATCAAAAAAAGTGCTGCTTGTGGGTATTGATCCAAAAAAATTAGACTTTACAAATATTCCCAACCTTACAGAGCAGCAATTGAGTACAGTCCTGGAAAGCCAAAAGCAAAAACTGATCACAGCAGGTTATGATGCAGAATGGTGTTTAACAGATTTAGGTCTGACGGCAGAAAAAACGGTAAAGGAAAAATTAGAAAAAGAGCAATATGCTTTAGTACTTGTTGGGGCCGGCATACGAACTTTACCGGATAACTTTATGTTGTTTGAAAACCTGATCAATGTAATTCATCAATATGCTCCGAACTCCCAAATTGGATTCAACACGAATCAAAATGACACCGAGATTTCTGTAAAAAGACGTGTGAATTTACAATAACAATAAATCCGCATCGTTAATTACTTTTCTCTCTTTTTGAGACAAATGCAACGCTTCATTTACTTCATAAGAAAAAAAAGAATAGTCCTTAATTTGCCTGGCAAGACTTGTTCCGGCAAGCAGATCAGGATGAAAAACCAGTGCTTTGCCCCATGGCGTAATAGTTTCATTTCGTCCATCAATTCCATAAATCTGACCCGGAAAATAAAAACGCGTACCATCTTCATAATCATAAGACTGGCATCCGTAACGCATATCGCCGCATTTTACATATTTCAAAAAAATACAATAAACGCCCATATACCTCTTAAAATACTGATAAGTTGGTATTTCATCAAAATTGACAACACTTACAAGCGGATGCAAGGTCTCTGCTCCTACCGAATCATTGTATTGCTTAACGGTTTCAATTCTGTCAATTCGTTCCATAACCAAATGTTTGATACAAATTTAGCAAACAGAGTCATGCCGCTGACGAATCGAATTCAAAATCAGTAAAAATGGTAAATACATCTGTATTATGTATAAAATCAGCACGTTTATAATTCCGAAATTTGTACTATAAAAAACAGTTTTATGTATTCTTTTATAAAAATTCTTCAATATTAATCTTTAAATCCACATCAATATGATCCGTAAAAAAATTAGAAACTACATACAACAATTCACCTTTTTTCATAATTCTTAATACAATGACTGCACAAGAAAAAAATACAAAAGATCAGGCATTAAATTCCCATCAGCAAAGTATGGCGGCTATTGCCGCACTAACCGCGACAGGAAATATAAACCAACTAAAGCCTGCCATAAATACGGGTCTTGACGCTGGTCTCACCATAAATGAAATAAAAGAAGCTTTGGTACAACTTTATGCCTATTGCGGATTTCCCCGAAGCTTAAATGCTGTCAACACCCTAATGGCAGTTGTCGAAGAAAGAAAAGCTCAGGGAATAAAAGACATTGAAGGAAAAGAGGCTTCAAAAACAGCCGTAACCGACAAATACAAATCAGGAAAAGAGAATCTTCAAAAATTAACAGGTAAAGAAGAAAGCGGTCCAAAAACAGGTGCCGCTGCTTTTGCTCCTGTAATAGATACTTTTTTGAAAGAGCATTTGTTTGCCGATATTTTTAATCGCGATGTGTTGAATTTCCGCCAGCGGGAGTTTGTTACTATTTCTGCACTGGCCGCAATGCCCGGAGTCGAACCACAACTACAGGCGCATTTATTGATGGGCAAAAATACCGGAATTACAGATGCACAGCTTTTGGAACTTACGGCTATTATCGAAAAAACAACAGGAAAAATACAAGCCAAAGTTTTAAGAAATGCTATTGGTGAACCTGTCGCACCCATTATCGAACCCGACATGATGGTAAGAATTTCTGAAATCGAAATTATTCCGGAATATTTAGAAGAATATAAAACCATATTGGATAAAGAATCTTCAGAATCAGTAAAATTAGAAGCCGGAGTGATTGCTATTTACCCTATGTTTCAAAAAGAAAATCCCTTACAAATCAGGATCGTAGAAATATACGCCAATCAAAAAGCTTATAAATCTCATTTACAGACACCCCATTTTCAACACTATAAAACAACCACTTTAAAAATGGTAAAATCATTAAAATTAATAGATATGACTCCCTTAGATCCTGAAATGATGCTGCTTATTTTTGAAAAGATCGGAAAGTAATCTCTTTTTACTTTGAGTAAATCAAGTAAAAATTATCACATTGCATTTTGCGACAAAATCACATATAAAACTAAATACATTTCGCACCAATCCACAACAGGACATCCAAACCAAATTTAGAAAGCCACTGGAAGACAGATAACTACATATAATAAGCCAATTTCTTCAAATCATCCAAAAAAAATATTGAAATTTGTCCCGTCGGGGTCACTACAGCCAAAAGGCGCCAATTGAGGACAATTGTCGCCTATTTTTTATTTAAAAATTATCAATCAATAAATTAGTGAATTTTTTGTTTTCGTTTCCTTTCTTTAAAAGGAATAAAAATAACTTACTTTTTATGTCAATTATAAATGAATCATAAAAAAGTATTAAACTGAAAGTTACTCGTTAAAAAGTAATATTTAAAGTTTGTGGCAGAATCATGGCACACTCTATTTTGAAAAACTAGAATTTCAGTAAAATCAATCTTTAACAACTTTAAGTTCGAAACTTTTAGAAAGTCTAATTAATGAAGCAAAAACTTCCTTCTTATTTATAATTTATAATACATTGGGCTTGAATATTTAAAACAATCAAAATTACAGGTTCGATCTCTACAATAGTAAAGGGGACAAAAATTACCTTTTCAAAGAAAAATGTCCCTTAAAAATTCGACTGTCTTCGAGTTTAATTACATACCAGTAATCATCCGAAGGCATCTGGGTTCCCAAATAAGTTCCGTCCCATCCCTGGCCTGATGGAGTGATTTGCTTTAAAAATTTTCCGTACTTATCAAAAATCTGAATTGTAGTACTTGCATTTGAAGCCGCACTGACTCCTTCAATATTCCAGTAATCATGATAACCATCCTGATTGGGTGTGAAAAAATTTGGAATTCCAAAGACCGCTACTTCTTTTTCAATTGTTCCGCAGCCATTTTGATCTTTTACATAAACAGTATGAATTCCTGCAGGAACATTTACAAAACTGCTCTCTTTTTGATAATCAGCATTCTTATCGTCCAGTGAATATACATAATCACCATTTCCTGAAACGGAAACAGTAATCGTATTGGACTGATCAACAACAGTTATTATGTTTGACGCAATATCTGATGCTGAGACGTTTATCGTGCGTATTCTAGCACAGTGGGTTTGTTTGCTTACTACCTCAACTGTATAAACACCTGATTTATTTACTGTCAAATTATAACTCGTTTCACCTGGTATTTCAGTACCATTAAATAACCAAGAATAATCATAATCATTAATTCTGCTAGAATCCAAAAGGCCTGCATTAATTTCTTTAGTAAAAGTAGGCAGGTTACTGCATACCAATTCCTCTCCTTCCAAATTGATTTTAGGAACTGGATGAATTATAAAGGGAATAGTCGTTGTGGCGCTGCAATTGTTATTACTTGGATTTACAACCTCTACTCTTATTGTCTGTGTTGCGGTGATAAAAGGATCAGGAAGCGGACTCGAAAGTTCTGTGTTATTAGAATCGTAATAATGGATTCTCATTCCTGTTTGTACTCCCAATAGAGTTGATTCAAAAGTAGAGGTATCAAAGGCATACTTTCCGTCTTGTAAAACTGGATCAGCTTCATCATCACAAACTGTAATGAGATTAGTGTCAATTGCAAATACTTCAGGCAAATCATCTACTACAAAAGTTATAGTAGAACTAAACGAACACGCAGTGGTTGTATTGTTACTTACAACCACATTTACAATTTTAGAAGTTGTCAAAAAGGGATTTGGAAGAGGACTCGATAGCGCATTATTATTCTGATCGAAATAAGCAATACTAACATCTGTTAAACCGTTTAATAATTCCGATTGAAAACCTGAACTATCAAAAGCATAAAATCCATCTTGATTGTCATCACATTGAATCTTTATTAATGGTTTTATAACTGGGATAGGCTCCACTTTTAAGGTAATGTATCCTCCTAATCCCAAACAATCATTATCGATTCTACTGTCAACACGAATAAAAATTTTTTGCGTATTTGGCGAGGCTGTATTGCTGTAATTTGAAATATCTGAAATCGCATTTTTTTCTGCTAAGGCATCATTTACATTTTGATAATAACTAATATCCAATACTTGTCCTGATGGAAAAAGATTTTTAATTTCGGAGGAAACAACGCTAAAATCAAATGATGCGACACCATCAGAATTTGTTCCTGAAACCGTATCATCACACTGGATAAAAGTTTTTGAATAACTCAAAGGAATTTGAGTAGTAGAAACAATTAAGTTCAATTGTGAAATTTGATAACAATTATTACTATTACTGATACGAACATACACTTTGTCGACGCTAACAGTTTGGTTACGATAATCCGTTTTATTTACAATAGCATTAGTATTATTTTGGGCATCTGACAACGTTTTATGAAAACTAATAATTTCAGTGCTTGAATTTGTAGTGATTTTACTTATTGATTCTTCCAAATTAAATAAACTAAAGCCATCGATATCATCATCACATTGTTTTAGATCAGCGGTACGAACAATTACAGGTAACGAAAATACTTCGATTTTAAATGATGTAGTAGCGAAACAGGCTGGATTGTCTTTATTGCTTACTTTTATATGAATAGTTTCAGTCGAATTCGTATTTTGATATGCCGTTGGCAGAACAATCTCTTGTGATAATGCCTGATCGTTATAATATGAAATCAAAAACTGGGATGAAGTTTGTCCTTTTAGTATCTCTGAATTTTTAAGTGTCAGATCAA
>Ga0247810_10001153_pt1 | contig 18041 bp, 16 predicted proteins | sample UWRJL119311C1_FD_179918 | JGI IMG/M metagenome (GOLD analysis project Ga0247810, IMG submission 179918) | Plant litter microbial communities from Arlington Agricultural Research Station in Wisconsin, United States - UWRJ-L119-311C-1 | ecosystem: Environmental > Terrestrial > Plant litter >...
CTGCCGTTGTGCTGTCTTAAATTCTTGCAATCCTGAAGTCCTGATCATCGGTTAAATAAAAAAGCCCCGACTATACTGTCAGGGCTTTTAGTATGTTCTTCTTATTCTTAATTAACCTTGATGACTACACGTCGATTCTTGGCTTTTTTAAGATCGAGGTATTCTTTTTCATCTTCGCCTGCAGCCATTTCGATAGCTCCCGCCGGATTCGGTTCCGTGTTTCCTTTCGCATTTGTAATGATGCGTTTAGGATCGATACCTTTGTCTGTCAGGTAAGCTTTAGCTGTTTGCGCACGTTTCTTGTCCATTTCGGCGTAATATGGCTTTTTAACTGCTAGCTCATCTTCTTCAGGATCTGTGTGACCATTCAATGTGATGGAAATAGCTGGATTCGCTTTCATTTCCGCAGCGATCAGGTCAAGAGCAGCATTGGCTTGTGGTGTCAGACGGTCTTTACCGAATGCGTAATACAACCCCTGAGCTTCGATCTTTTGTTTCGGAGTCATTTTGTCGTTCAGAACGATCACCTCCTGGTAGATAGTAGAGGAAACAGTATTGGTTTCTTCTTCCACTCCGCAATCGCACACATCGTTTTCGCCCAGCATCACTACAGAGATATCATCTACGTAGTAATAAGCGGCAACGATCTGAGTTCCTTTAAAGTTCTCATTTTTCTTGTTGCGTTCGTTTTTAGTGTTCTCATCGGAAGTAAAGTTCCCGATCGTGATGTATTTCTCACCTCCTTCAGCTGTAAACGTTCCGCAAACAAGCTGCCATCCATACATCGCATTGAAGATCTTGTTGGATGGGTGCAGAATTTGCGTCTGATCGATGATCGCGGATTTCGCATCCGTGCCGAACTCTTTCTTACCGATATTCATACCGACCTGGTTCACTGAATATTTCGAAGCTTCTGCAAGTGAGACGTAGAACTGAACACAGTATTTTACGTCTTTTTTCAAAGGTGTTGTAAGCTTTGCAAGCACGTAAGAGCGCGGCACTTTGTTTCCGTAAGAATAAGCCACGAATCCTGCGTAGTTTTCTCCTTCTTTCGGAGCTTCATCGCCGTAAGCGTTCGCAGGTGCGCCGATAGCCGGTACTTTGGCATCGGATTGAAAAAGGTCCGCTCTTGCTCCGGTTGGCGATTTCCAGCCTGTTGCCAGGTCAATCTGTCCGAGTTTCTGAGCTTTTTTCGTAATAGATTCGAAACCTCCGTTGTCTACCAGGTTATCGTTATTCTGCGCCACAGCCATCACCGGAAGGCTCATAAGGGCAAAAAAGAATCCTTGCTTTAGTTTCATACTAGTTGATTTCATAGGATTTTACAGTTTTAATAAACGTTTTTACTTTTTCTGGATCAACATCCGGATAAACGCCGTGGCCTAAATTAACAATATGCCGTTTATTTTGACCGAACGAATTTAGCATTTTTATTGTTTCCGATTCAACCGTTGCATGTGATCCATATAATGCACACGGGTCGAGGTTACCTTGCAATGTTCGCGAATTGCCGATTTGAGCTCTCACGGTTTCCACATCCATGTTCCAGTCCAGGCCAACTGTATTACAGTCTAATGCTGCAATAGCCGGAATGGAAGTAATGGCTCCTTTGGAGAAAAGTGTTACGGGAACATCTGTAATGGCGTCGGCGATCTGTTTCAGGTAAGGAGTAGAGAAGGTCGCATATTGCTCCGTTCCCAAAATTCCTGCCCATGAATCGAATACCTGTATCATACTTGCTCCTGCTTTAACCTGTGCTTTCAAATAGCGAATTGTTACATCCGTGATGCCCTGAAGCAATTGGTGTGCCAATGACGGATTTGTCCATAAAAGCTTGCGCGCCTCGCTGAATGTTTTGGAGCCGTGGCCTTCTACCATATAACAGAGAATGGTCCACGGAGCGCCGGCAAAGCCAATCACCGGAACACGCCCGTTCAGTTCTTTAACGGTGAGCTTAATGGCTTCCATAACGTAGCTCAATCGATCTTCCACATCGAAATCGGTTTCAACGCGTTTGGCATCTTCTTCCGACTTGATGGTATGATTGAACCAAGGTCCTTTTGCTTCGAGCATTTCGTAAGGAACGTTCATCGCTTCGGGAACAACAAGGATATCGGAAAAAATGATCGCAGCGTCAACTCCGAGAATATCCACGGGCTGAATCGTTACTTCTGCGGCAAATTCCGGTGTTTCAACCAGTTCTTTAAAACCGGAAAGCTTGCTCCGAACGGCGCGGTATTCGGGTAAAATTCTTCCTGCCTGGCGCATGAGCCAAACCGGGTAGCGTTCAATATCTTCTCCCTTTGCAGCGCGCAGGATAAGGTCATTCTGTAAATTCATCTTAACAAATGTAGTATTTAAACCCAATTGATGGGTGTTTCACCGCGTTCATCCAGTATACTGTTAATATGGGAAAAAGGTTTGCTTTCGAAAAAACCCCGGTGCGCCGAAAGCGGTGAAGGATGCGGAGCTTTGAGGATATGGTGCTTCTGAGTGTTAACGATCGCGCCTTTCGACTGTGCAGGTGAGCCCCAGAGCACGAATATCACGCCTGATTTTTCGCGGTTGATCACATCGATGACGGCATCGGTGAACTGCTCCCAGCCTTTTTTTGCATGGCTCAGCGGATTTCCTTCGCGAACGGTGAGAATGCTGTTGAGCAGCAGAATTCCCTGTTCCGCCCAGAAATTGAGATCGCCGTTGGCCGGAGCCTTCACTCCAAGATCGGTTTCCAGCTCTTTAAAGATGTTCTGAAGACTTTTCGGTAAAGGACGAACGTGCGCATCGCAGCTGAAGCATAATCCGTGTGCATGACCGCGCGTCGGGTAAGGATCCTGGCCCAGGATAACGACTTTCAGCTGATCGAACGGACAGGCATCAAAAGCCCGGAAGATTTGGCTTCCCTTCGGAAAAACGGCTCCCGGAAACTTCTGGTATTCTTCTTTTACAAATGAAATGAGCGATTGGAAATAGTCTTTCTCAAATTCCTGCTTCAACTGCTTTTTCCAGCTTTCGTCGATTTTAATGTCCATATAACAAAGGTAAGGTGTTTTGGGGAATTGGTAATAGAGAATGGGGAATAGGGAATGGGAATGATTTAGTGGAGATGGGAAGTGCCGGAACTTAAATCATAACTTATTCCAGCATACGTTTCCTGTTTTCCTGTTCCCCATTTCCGCTTCCCATCCCATTCCCCGTATTTCTATTACCTTTGCATCCTCAAAATGATTTCTATGAGTAACGTTGAAGCGATCGAAAAACGCAGAACCTTTGGTATTATTTCTCACCCGGATGCCGGTAAAACGACATTGACCGAAAAACTCCTGCTGTTCGGTGGAGCGATCCAGTCGGCCGGAGCGGTGAAGAACAATAAGATCAAAAAAACGGCTACTTCGGATTTCATGGAGATTGAGAAACAGAGAGGGATCTCGGTCGCTACTTCCGTTATGGCATTTGAATATTCCGGAAAGCAGATCAACATTCTCGATACACCGGGCCACAAGGATTTTGCAGAGGATACTTTTCGCACGCTGACGGCTGTCGATAGTGTAATCCTGGTAATCGACTGCGCCAATGGAGTGGAGGAACAAACCGAAAGACTGATGGAAGTTTGCCGCATGCGTAAAACGCCGGTGATCATCTTTATCAATAAAATGGACCGTGAAGGAAAAGATCCGTTCGAATTGCTCGACGAGCTGGAATCTTCGCTTTCCATTAAAGTACGTCCGCTGGCGTGGCCTATAGGAATGGGCGATCGTTTCAAAGGCGTTTACAACATTTATGACAAGAACATTAATCTGTTCGCTTCCAATAAAACGAAGATCGAAAAAGAAGTTGTTTCACTGAACGATATTGATTCGCCCGAGCTGGATGAAATAGTCGGCGATGCCCCGGCTAAAGAGCTGCGCGAAGAGCTGGAGATCATCGATGGTGTTTACGATACGTTTGACCGCGATGATTACCTGGCAGGCGATGTTGCCCCGGTTTTCTTCGGTTCGGCCGTTAATAACTTCGGAGTGAAAGAATTGCTGGACACGTTTGTGCGGATTTCTCCGTCTCCGCGTGGCCGCGATGCCGATACTAAGCGCGTTGAGCCTTCGGATAATAAGTTCTCCGGATTCGTATTCAAGATCCACGCGAACCTCGATCCGAAGCACCGCGACAGAATTGCCTTCCTCCGGATCGTTTCAGGGAAATTCGAGCGAAATACATTCTATAACCATGTTCGCCTCGACAAGAAATTTAAATTTCCGAACCCGACCTCGTTCATGGCGCAGGACAAAAGCGTGATCGATGAAGCCTTCCCGGGTGATGTGATCGGTTTGTACGATACCGGGAATTTCAAGATCGGCGATACGCTCAACGAAGGAGAAAAATTTATGTTCAAGGGAATTCCAAGCTTTTCCCCGGAATTGTTCCAGGAGCTGGAAAATCTCGATCCGCTGAAATCAAAGCAGCTTGAAAAAGGAATTACACAGTTAATGGACGAAGGAGTTGCACAAATGTTCGTGCAGCAGCCCGGAAATCGCCGGATCATCGGAACGGTCGGACAACTTCAGTTTGAGGTCATTGCTTACCGCCTCGATCATGAATATGGTGCTAAATGTCGTTTTGTTCCGAGAAATTACCACAAAGCGTGCTGGATCACAACGGATAACGAGCAGCAGCTGAATGATTTTCTTCGTGCGAAAGCAAATTACATCGCAAAAGACAAGGACGGAAATTATGTTTTCCTTGCAGAGACGTCGTTTCTTTTAACAATGGCTGAGAAGGATTACCCGGAGATTACGTTCCATCAAACGAGCGAGTTTAAGCTGGAATTGGCTAATTGATCGAATTATTAATTGATGAATGATCAATTATCAAAACGAAGACCTGATAATTTCGGACTTGATAATTCCTAATTAGTTACCATTCAGCATAAGTTGGCAATCCTTCCAGATACTCCACTTCCTGTTCCCCGATTCTTGCCTGTACATGCGATAATCCGTTGGTCATCCAGAAATAGGGAGCTTTCAATTGCTGCACATAATTGCTGATCTGTAAAAAAGTGGTTTCGGAAAGTGAAATTCCGGGGGCTTTGCATTCGGCTACCAGGAACGGCTTTCCCTCTTTTGAAAACACGATGATATCGCAGCGTCTTGATTGTCCGTTTATCGTTACCAGATGTTCTGAATTAATCGCTCCAAGCGGCACTTTTTTCTCCGAGATGAGGTAATGAATGGCATGCTGGCGAACCCATTCCTCGGGAGTCAGTGATAAGTGTTTCCTCCGGATAATACACCACACGAACAACTGTTCTCCTTTCCGGGAGATCTTCAGTGTTGCCTGGGGAAAATTCAAGGGTTGCATCATTTGGCCTGGAAAAGATCGTCGAGCTGCACCTGTTGCTGGATCAGGCCAACACTGTGCTCGTTTTTCACAATGCCAAAACTACTGATAATGGTCGGGAAAATCGCTTTCTTCGTTTTTGTTTCGTTTTTAAAAACGGCCATTTTGTGACGAATATTCGCTGCATAGGCCTTTGTCATTATAAAAGGATGCTCGGAGAATTTCATTTCACACAGGTTGATCACCTGGTCTTTCCGGTCGATCAGCAAGTCGATCTGCGTTCCATCTGATCCCGAAGTACCCTTGCTGATGAAGCTGCTGTATTCGGTGTAAACGGAGCTGATTCCCAGTGCTTGCTTGACTTGTGGCAGGTGTTTCATACAAAGGGATTCAAAAGTGTAGCCGCTCCAGCTTTTCCATACCGGACCCGCGGATAGCTGTTCCCAGTTCACATTCTTCTTCCGGTGCATAAAAGTGAGGTAGAACAACGAAAATTCGTCTGTCAGCCGGTATAATTTATCTTTCTTCAGCTTGCCGAACGGAAGGTAAGATTCGATAAATCCCGACAATTCCAGCTCATCGAGAACGGCACTGAATGTTCCGCCGTCTTTGAGCTTCGATTCCAGTAGAACAGCGCTTCTGCCCAGTCCTTTCCGTTTTTTTGCCAGCGCTTTCACAACTGCGATATGATTTGCAGCATTGTGAAAAAGAGATGCATACAAGTTGTCGAATTCATTTACCAGCAACCCCTTTTTATCGAAACAGATCCGGTGAATGGCCTGCATGGCGCTTTCTCCTTTGGTTATTTCTTTCAGGTAATGGGGAACACCGCCGATGGCCATATACAAAGTTGCGATCTGGTAGCGGTTCAGCTCAATATTCCGGGAACGGAAAAAAGCTTCTGTTTCTTCCAGTGTAAAAGGATCGAGGTGTATGCGTTTGCTGACGCGGTTATGAAGGCCTCCGCGATTGTTGATCACTTTCCTGACCATCCAGGAAGCCGCAGATCCGCAGATAATGACGATGATGTTTTTCTGGGAAGCCCAGTTGTTCCAGAACCAGTCGAATGCTCCAAGGAAGTTGGATTTGTGTGTGTCCATCCACGGGAATTCATCAATAAAAATAACGTGTTTTTTGTTGTTCCGGGCTGAATCCAGATGCTTTGAAAGCTGCTGAAATGCTTCGAGCCATGTTTCAGGAGCTTTTCGTTTGCTCGTTTTTCTCTCCCTGCTGCGAAGAATAAAATCAAAATTCTGTAGCTGCTCTTTCAGATCGCCGTTCAGAATTCCGCTCAGCTCAAAATCCATACGACCGTGGAAATACGAGCGAACGAGATACGTTTTGCCTATTCGTCGCCTTCCTGTTACAGTAATGAGGTCACTTCCGGATGATTGATAACTATCCTGGAGCTGCTGCTGCTCGTGCTTTCTACCGATAATGATCTTCTTTTCCATTCTTTTATTGCCAGCGGAATCTCTGCAAATGCACATACTTTCCGCTGGATAAAAAAAATAACTTCAGCGGAAAGTGCTAAAATGATAGTAGATTCCGCTGGCAATAAATTTTGATGAATGTATTTTTGATGGAGTAAATCTTAATTAATAACCTCAAAATTGATGCTGCCAAATGTGTTTATTTTCCGTGGATTCCACTATTTTTGAGCTATGGATTACAAAGCGATCATCAAGGATATTAAAAACAAGCAGTTCAAGCCGGTTTATGCTTTGCATGGCGAAGAACCGTTTTACATTGATGCTATTTGTGATGCTATTCTTGAGAATTGCCTGGAAGAGCACGAGCGTGATTTTAACCAGTCGGTTTTTTACGGAAGAGACACCGATCCGCTGGCATTGATCAGTGAAGCGAAAGGTTTCCCCATGATGTCGGAGCGCCGTTTGGTTGTTTTAAAAGAAGCGCAGGATATGAAGGATATTTATGCGCTGGAAAGCTATTGCGCGCAGCCGAATCCTTCAACGGTACTGGTGATCTGCCATAAATACAAAGCGCTCGATGGCAAGCGCAAAATGGTGAAGGAGCTTGCCGCTAACGCTGTTCTCTTCAAATCGGAAAAGGTAAAAGAATACCAGCTCAACGACTGGATATCGAATTACGTGAAAGGAATTGGTTTCGATATCACTTCCAAAGCGGCTTCATTGCTGGGCGAATTCCTGGGGAATGACCTGAGCCGGATCGTGAATGAGCTTGAAAAGCTGAGTATTATTCTCGAAAAGGGAACGCGGATCAGCGATATTCACATTGAAGAAAATATCGGGATCAGCAAGGATTACAATAATTTCGAGCTGACGAATGCTATTTCGATCCGCGATACGTTGAAAGTGTTTCAGATCGCCCATTATTTCGAGCGGAATCCGAAAGACCATTCCATCATCGCGATTATTTCAAACCTGTTCGGATTCTATTCGAACCTGATGCGGATCCATTTCCTGCCGAATAAAAATCCGGATGCCGTGGCTTCTGCTTTGCGGGTTCACCCTTTTGCTGCAAAACAACTGATGCAATCGGCTAATATTTACTCGCCGAAGATCCTGGCAAATAATGTTGCTATTCTTCATGAGTATGATCTGAAGGCCAAAGGAATTGGCAATTCCAGCTTTTCGGACGGTGAGCTGATGCGTGAAATGTTATTTAAGCTCATGAACTGATGCGAAGGTTTTTTCTTGCCGAAATCCCTGCGTCTGCTTCGTTCCAATTGCCGGAAGAAGAATCGAAGCACATTGTTCGTGTTCTTCGCATGCAGGAAAACGACGAAATGCTCCTGCTGAATGGAAAAGGATTGCTGGTAACGGCGAAAATCACGGAAGCACATCCTAAAAGATGCCAGGTCGAAGTAATTGGCAAAGAGCAGAAAACAGCTCCGGAAACGGAATTTCACCTTGCGATTGCGCCAACGAAAAACATGGACCGCATGGAATGGATGGTCGAAAAGATAGTCGAAATAGGGGCAACGCGTCTCAGTTTTCTGCAGGGCGATCATTCGGAAAGAGTCCAATTAAAGCCTGAAAGACTGGAAAGGGTGGCGATCGCCGCAATGAAACAGGCGCAGCATGATTTCCTGCTGCAGCTCGATCCGATTATTTCGGTGGATGAGTTCATAAAAGCCTTTCCGAATGGCGGAATCGCCCATTGCATGGAAGGAAACAAGCTTTCCATAGCTGAAGCAAAAGTCGAGGGCCCGGTGCTGATCGGTCCCGAAGGAGATTTTAGCCCTAGAGAAGTAGAGCTTGCTTTGAAGGCAGGTTATAAAGCTGTACATTTAGGCTCGTCGCGCCTCCGGACAGAAACAGCAGGATTGGTTGCAACAACGCTTTCAATAGCCAGTAAAGAACTATGAAAAAGATCATTTTAGCAGGATTGTTCATATGGTGCTCTCTAGCCGTATCAGCGCAGGGGACTTACCAGATCGCTGTGTTGAAATACAACGGCGGCGGAGATTATTACGCCAATCCGACAGCACTGCCGAATCTTGTTCAATTCTGTAATTCCAATCTCGGAACTTCCATTTCCAAGGATGTTCCTTATGTAGAAGCCGGGAGTCCCGAGCTGTTTGCTTATCCGCTGATTCACATGACCGGACATGGAAATGTTGTGTTCTCCATGGCAGAAGCCGAAAATCTTCGTACTTATCTTCTCGGCGGCGGATTCCTGCACATCGACGACAATTACGGAATGGACCAGTATATCCGGAATGAGCTTAAAAAAGTATTTCCAAACAACGAGCTGGTCGAATTGCCTTTCAATCACCCGGTATTCCACCAGAAGTACGATTTTAACGGCTTGCCCAAGATCCACGAGCACGATGGTAAGCGTCCGCAGGCTTTCGGGGTAATTATTGACGGCCGGCTGGTGTGTATTTATACGTATGAGACGGACCTGAGCGACGGCTGGGAAGACAAGGAAGTACACAATGACCCGGAAGATAAACGGAAAATGGCGCTACAGATGGGCGCAAATATCCTGATGTACGCTTTCTTTGGAGGAGATTAGATGAAAAGGTTCCTGAAAGCAACCTGGAAAGGTATAAGGTCGGTCTTCAGCTTCCTGGGATTTCTGTTTCAGACTGTCGGCGAATTTTTCTCAGCATTATTTTAATCTTCGTATTCTATTGTTTCCACTTCGGCAAATAACTGTTCGAAAGCTTCCTGGATCTTGTAATTTTCGTAGTGAAAAACGTACTGGTTATTGCAGTTGTGCCATGCATATAGCATTACTTCGAGCCGGGCATGTTTTAATTTATCCCTGGAGGCCAGTTTTTCCTGGTAGCGCTGCTCAAAGCTTTCAGGAAAGCCGTTAGCCGCTTTTTGTTGTTCCTTCAAACGTGCCCAAGCTGTGAGAAGATCTTCGTTGGTTCCGTTCAGCGCTTTTACGTCTTCCTGGCAATGATCGCCGGAATAGCTGTACAGTACGGAAGGATCTTTTAAGGCCAGAATAAACATCCTGTTCGCCTCCGTTACTTCTTTCAGCTCCCGCTTCCTGCTGGAAACAACTTCATTCCAGAAGGGGGTATCCGGAATCTTTAGTTTATTCAGCTCCCCGGAAACGAAGGCAGAGTAATCGTCGATAGCTTTTGTTGTGACCGTATCCATCTGCTCGATTTTCCAGACATTTCCGACGGTGTAAATCTCAGATGGCGTAATCACTAAATAATCGTGAATGGCCTGTATTTCGGCTAATGTATAAGTGGACGCAGTTAGCTTGCCCTTGTAAAACGTAAGACCTTCTCCCCATTCAAAAATAGTATCCTGGGCTTTGCTGTTGAAGGCAGAAAAGAAAAAAAGGGGGACGATCAGTTGTTTCATACAGGAAAGTTAATGAATTTCCAGCCGCCCGGCTTAATGACGATGTAAAAACTACCGGGAACAAAAAAGAGAGACAACGGCCTCTCTTCTCTGAAAGCAGTTCTTGTTTAAGCTTTTTCCAAAGCAGGCTGCATGTGTGTGGAAATCGCCAGCCTGTTCCACGCATTGATCATGATGATTGCCATGATGACTTGGGAAAGGTAATGCTGATCGAAAAGCGAAGCAGCTTTGGCATACGTTTCGTCCGACAAGCCGTGATTGCTGATCTTTGTGATCTCTTCCGTCATCGCAAGAATAACACGCTCTTCTTCTGTATACAAAGTGGTTTCCCTCCACGCATTCAGCAAGTGCATTCGTTGCTCTGTTTCCCCGAATTTTCTGGCATCTCTTGTGTGCATATCGATGCAGAAAGCGCAGCCATTGATCTGGGAAGCTCTCAGCTTTATAAGCTCCTGGTGAATGTTCGTAAGCGCAGATGTTTTCAGGTAATTTTCCAATCCTGAAAGTGCTTTTATGGCTTCCGGCTCTGTTTTGAAGATATTGACTCTTGTGTCCATTTTGTTATTGTTTAAAGTGAGCACCAAAAGTAGAGTGTCGTAATCCAGGAAAACTTAAGCTGGTTTAAGAACTGGTTTTTCCTCCTTTTTTTCTGAGCTCACTCAGGTATTCAGGAGTAAATCCCAGATAGGAAGCAAGCATGTATTGCGGGATTCGCTGTGTGAATTCCGGAAATTTACTGCTGAAATCGAAGTAGCTTTCTTCTTTGCTCATGTCATGCAGGTATTTGATCCGCATCTGTAAAGCGGCATAGGCCCGCTGGTAGATCAGCCTGAAATACCTTTCCATTGCAGGAACGGCTGCAAACAATTCTTCCTCCCTGCTGCTGTCGAGCACTAAGAGCATGGATTGTTCCACGGATTGAATATAAAAGTGAGAAGGCTTTTGCATGCTGACACTCATGAAATCGGCCAGCCACCATCCTTCGAGTGCAAACTGCGTGGTGTGCTCGGTTCCTTTTTCGTCGATGTAGAACATGCGCAGGCAGCCCTTTTCAACAAAGTACAGTGATTTGCAGATATCGCCTTCACGATGAAGCAATTCTTTCCGGGCAACAGTGATGGTTCGGAAACAGGGGAGAAGAGCTGACTTTTCTTCTTCGCTCAAAGTGACATAACGATGGATGTGCTCAATAAGCTCTATATTCATCTTCGTGGGTTTGCGGGAACCAATCTACGTAAAAAGGCCGGTTTGTAAAAAATGCAGCGGAATTATTCCGATGCCGGAGGTACTCACAGCCTGATGCCGGCAATGCAGATATCGTCGATCTGCTCGTAGCTTCCGCGCCAGTTTTCAAAGGTGTCGCTCAGCAGCTTTTCGGAATCGGAAGACAGGCTTTTTACAAGTGTTTCTTTGAAAGCGCGGTACATGAATTTCTTGTTTTTCGGGCCTCCGAACTGATCTGCATAGCCGTCGGTGAAAAGAATAAGCGTGTCGCCTGTATTAAAAGTGATTTCGTGTGTGGAGAATGGCTTCATTTCATGTGAATAGCCGGCGGGCTGGCGATCGGCTTTCCATTCCTGCAATTCGCCCGAAGCGACCAGGTAAACCGCGTTATTGGCCGCCGAATAGCTCAAAACAGAGCCTTTTTTCGGGATCCTGGCAATTGAAATATCCATGCCATCCTTGTATTGACCGCTTTTTCCTTCTTTGCCGAAAGCGTAAATGATACCGCTCCGAAGCTCTTCAAGTATAGCCGAAGGATTCCTGATGCGTTTGTTTTCGATGATCTCTGTGAGCAGGTTGATCCCCAGCACGCTCATTAAAGCTCCCGGAACTCCATGGCCGGTACAATCCCCGACAGCTATGAATTTTGATTCTTCGTCTTCAAACATCCAGTAAAAATCGCCGCTCACAATATCCTTTGGTTGAAAAAACAGGAAAGAGCCGGGGAATAGCTTTTGCAGGCTTTCTCTTCCGGGAAGCAAAGCTGCCTGGATGCGACCGGCATAGTGGATGCTGTCGGTAATATCGCGGTTCTTTTCTTCGATAACGGCTTTCTGTTCTAAAACGCGCTTTCTCGAGCGCAGCATTTCGTCCTTAAAGAAAAAAATGAAAAGCGATAGAATGACGAAAAGCAGGAAGAGATTGACGTAGCCAGTGGTTAGCTCGACGGTTTCCATTCCTGGCTTTACCGAAGCTAAAGGTTGATGATCGTAGCTCCACCACACCAAACCGAAAAAGGAAAGAATGGCGAATGACAGGTAAAACCTGACCACCTTCCTGTTGTCGAACAGAACGGTTACGATCATGCACATGACTAGCATGTAAAAGTGAAGATTAGTCGCGGGACCATAAAACAACGTTCCCGCTATGAAATAAAAATAACCGGCTGTAGAGTGAATGAAAAATCCGGCGGTGTAAAGATGCTTGTGGTGCAGGTAAAAGGTAAATAAAGAAATGCTCCAGAAAGAAACATTCAGGAATATTCCCGCCTTTTGGTCAAGAAAAAAGTAAACGGGCGTGTAAAAGGTCATCACCAAAACAGAGATCAGCGCAATAAGATTGCTGATCCTTACTTTGCGCCTCAGTGAGTCATCGTTTTCAAAACAGATGCCGTTATTTAGAATATTCTCTATCATCGAAGTGCTTCAAATATACTGAGTTTAGGATTTGATAGATAGGAGTAGCAAAGTAAATTCCAGCTTTCGAAGGGAGCGGAAAGCGGTTGACCGTGTGTACTAAAGCTTTAAATCCACGGGACTTTCCGGAAAAAGACTTATAAAAAAAGAGCCTGCTAGTAAACTAACAGGCTCTTCTATGATTTTATTAACGCAGTGAATTAAACAACTTTCACTTTTACCGCGTTCAATCCTTTTTTGCCTTCTTCCAATTCGAATTCAACTGTATCACCTTCGCGGATCTCATCGATCAAACCTGAAATGTGTACAAAATGGTCTTTGCCGGAGCCTTCTTCAGAAATGAAACCAAATCCTTTGGTATCATTGAAGAACTTTACTGTTCCTTTGCTCATTATAAAAAAAAATAACTATTAATAAAGTGTGAATGTACGACATAAATCTCAGTAAACGACATTTTTCTTTCATTTAGATCATATTAACACCTTTTTTTTATCGACGAATCGTTTCTGAGGCTAATAGCGGGCTACAAATCGGGCGATTACTTCTTCACAATTCGGAACTCCGTACGCCGGTTTGCCTGGTGCTGCTCTTCTGTGCAATTGGATACTTTCGATCCCTCACAGCCACAGTCGTTGATCAGTTTCGATTCTCCGTATCCTTTACTGGCAACGCGGGTCGGATTGAAGATCCTGCTTCGTACGTATTCAGCAGAGGATTTAGCCCGGCGGTCGGAAAGCCACCTGTTGTACTCGACCGATTCGCGGCAGTCGGTGTGTGAGCTGAGCTCGATTTCCATGGCAGGATTGGCATTCAGCACTTCCACCACTTTATCCAGCTCGATCTTGGCATCTTCCCGGATGTAGGAGCTGTTCAGGTCGAAGTAAATAATATTGAGCGCAAGCATTTTTCCAAGATCTTTTCCAACCTCGAAACGTTCGATGACAAAAGCGACCAGTACCGTATCGCGGTCATCGAGGATCTGCTTCACGTCCATCAGCCGGGCAATGTAGTCTTCCTTATTAATACGGAAACGAAATGTCACCTCATCGCCGAATTGATTGTTTTTGAGCACATCCGAGAAAAACTCACCCGAAGCGGTTGTCTTAAAGGTCTCTATGACCTGCGTTCCTTTTTCGTTGAGCATTTCGACCTGCGCATTTTCAACCGGAGCATTACTTTCCTTATCGGTCACGATTCCTGCCAGTGCATAGCTGTGCTCGGAAGGCGCTTTTTGCTTCTCTTCGAAAACCTGGGTTCCGTGCCAGGCATAGATGCGGTCTTTGAAATCTTCCCTGTTGGAGGAAAAATACCCGGATTCAAAAGTGCTGTCGGTGATCACGCCGAAATCATCGGCAGAAGAATTGATCGGGTAACCAAGGTTGGATGGAAACAATTCCGCATCCGTCAGCCTTACTTTGAAAAGATCGAGCCCGCCGAGGCCGAAATGTCCGTTGGAAGCGAAATACAGCGTATTCCGGTTAGTTACATAAGGAAACAGCTCGTCGAGCGGAGTATTGATCTCTTTTCCCATATTAACGGGCTGCTGCCATATTCCGGCTTTTCTTTCGGAATAATAGAGATCGGTTCCCCCGGTTCCTCCCGGCATGTCGGACGCAAAATAAATGCGCTGTTTATCGGGAGAAAAGCAAGCATGGCCAACATTGTAAGCTTCGTTGTTAAAAGGGAAAGCCTCGGGCTCAGTCCAGATTCCGTCGAGTTGCTTCTGCGCAAAATACAGCGCGAGGTAGATCACTTCTTTTCCTTTTCGCTTCCCGGTAATGTTCCTTGTAAGCACCATTTCCGTTTCCGTCGAATCGAAAGCAACAGGACCGTCGTGAGCGCGGGTAAAGAACGGATCTTTCAGCGCCTTTGGCTTGCTCCAGGAATCAGTGGCTTTCTCCGTAAAAAGGATGTTGATGAAATTGGCATTGTCCCAGCCGTATTTGGAAACGAGAAATCCTTTTTTTACGGCTTTGGAAGCGAAAACCAATCCGTCCTGGTAAAAGAACGGTGAGAAGTCGCCTTTGTCTGAATTGAACGGCATTTCTTCCACCTGGTTCGATTGCATGCCTTCGTAGAGCTGGGAAAGCTTTTCCTTATTCTCGTCCAGCAATGCAAACGTGACATTCCCCGGATAGGTTGAAAGCGCCTGTGAAGTCAGCTCGTTGGCAAGCGGATATTTCCTGAGAACGCGCAAAGCGAGAATGTAGTTCATGTAGTCCTGTTCTTCGAGCATTCCTTTCTGGGACAGCTTCTCGTAAAAGAAAACAGACTTTTCATAATCAAAAATGCGTTGATAGCTCAATGCGGCCTTTCTAAGGTTGTTCCAGTCTCCTTTATTTTTGGAGATCGTTTTCATGGATAATTCACTGTAAACAGGAGCGGCTTCGAAATATTCCCGGTCTTCGAACAGGCCGTCGGCCATTTTCTGCTTGAACTGAGCTGAAACGGTTGATGTCAGTGCGACAGCTAATAATACTAAAATGCGTTTCATCCTTTAAAAATAGCGGGGTGAAGTGTAAATGGAATTCTTGAATTTCACGTCGAACTGCAATAAGAGCTCGTGTGATCCTGCCTGGTAGGAGGAAAGTCCGTTCACAGGGAAGTCGTAGCTGTAGCCGACCTGCATAAAATCACGGATCCTGAAAACGGCATTTACACCGATCGCTTCCTGGTAGCGGTAGAGCACGCCGATCCAAAGCCTGTTGTAGAGTAGTAAATTCAGGTTCGCATCAACTGTAACCGGCGCATTCGGAGTGAACTTAATGAGCGTTGTAGGCTTGAGCTTCAAAACAGAATTGAGGGTAAAAACATGCCCGGCAGAAAGAAACAGGTGGCGCTGATTCAATGTATGGAACAGGTTCTGCACGTTGGTGTTTTTGACTTCGAGCACCCGCGGCATCGAAGCACCGATGTAAGTGCGTTCCGAATAATAGTAAACGCCGGCTCCCATATTAAAGCGGTTGGTCGACATATTCTGCCCGTAATACGGATCAGTTGCGTCGTGCACGGTGAGATTGGAGAAGTTCATCGAAAGCATATCAACGCCGGCCGAAAGCCCGAAAGCAAGTCGTGCATTATCTTGGTTCAGCCGTATGCTCGAGCTCACATCGTAATAAGCGGAAGTCCGGTTTCTTGCCCCGATCTTGTCGTTTACAAAATGAGCGCCCATTCCCAGTGCGTTGCCAACTATAGGAGCATGAACACTGAACCATTGCGTATTCGGAGCGCCTTCAAAATTCACCCATTGAAATCTGCCCAGTGCAACAAAGCTTAAAGCGTCACGACTGCCTGCATAAGCCGGGTTATAGTAAAGCGGATTGTAATTGTAGAGTGTCAGCTGCTCGTCCTGCTGACCGCTGGCCTGTAAGGAAAGTAAGGTGAATACACCCAACAGGAAAGCATTCCATTTAGTCTTTCTCATAGCTTCTAGTATTGTACTTCAATGTATCCTTCGAAATCCTGTGTGGCTCCGTCGTGAAGCCGGACGACATAGAAATAGGTTCCCGGCGGTACTCTTCCGGAATCATTTTTAGCCATTCCCTGGTTCACTTCCCCGTACCAGTCGTTCTGATAGGCTTTATTGGTGTAAATGAGATTTCCCCAGCGATTGAAGAGGAATACTTCGACATTCGGGTACTGCTCAATTCCTTCGATGATCCATGAATCGTTGATGCCGTCTCCGTTCAGTGTAACGAGATGTGAAATGTGGATACAATCCGCGCCGCTCAGCACAACGATCTCCGAAGAGTCGGATTGCTTGCAGCTGTTGGCATCTGAAACGGTCAGGTAGTAAGTACCGCTGTTGATCGCCGTAACTCCGGTGATCGTAACTGCGGGCTGATCGGAAGAAAAACCATTCGGACCTGTCCATTGGTAGCTCAACCCGGCTGTGGTACTCAGCTCAATGCTTTCTCCCGGGCACAATTCCTGGTTGGCTGAAACGATGGTCGCATCAGGTAACCCGAAAACGGAAATAGTAGCAGTAAACTGGTCGGTACATCCCGAGTTCGATACGATCGACAGGATTACAGGATAAGTTCCCGGAGCGTTGTAAGTGTGCGTACCGTTTGCAGTAGTATAAATCGTTCCGTCGCCCATATTCCAGGAATGGGAAACGATGCTTCCGCTTACCATAGAGCTGTTGTCGGTAAAGTTTAATCCGGCATCCTGGCAAACGGATGAAGGCAGAATTCCTCCTGCAATCGGAACTTCATTTACGGTAACGATATGATAGATCTGGTCGGAACAGCCTGCGCCACCACCCGAAACGATCATCGATACCAGGTAATTTCCGGGTGTCAGGTAAGTGTGCTGTTCTGTCGGACCGCCGTTAATGATCGTTCCGTCTCCGAAATCCCAGATCCATTCCGTTGGAAGTCCTGTTGAAAGGTCCGTGAAAGTTGTCGGTGTTCCCAAACATGCCGTATCGATCGAAAACGCTGCAACCGGGAAGGGTGAAACAACTACCTGCTGAATATAGGTCGAATCGCAGCCGCTGGCATTAACTACGTAAAGGCTCACATTGAATATTCCCGGATCCTGGTAGATATAGGTCGGATGCTGCTGGTAAGAAGTATTTCCATCCCCGAAATCCCACTGGTAGCTGCTGATCGGAGTTCCGTCCGTTGTAAGATTGCTGAAATGCGTAATGTTGAACAAACAAACAGTATCGGCTGTGAAATCAACCTGCGGAACGGTAAATACACTGATCGTTTTGATAAGCGTATCGGCACAGCCAACCGGGTTTCCGGCTATCATGGTAATGGTATAGCTTCCCCCGGTTGCATAAGTGTGCTCCGGATTCTGATCGGTTACGATTGCGCTTCCGTCTCCGAAATTCCAGGAATACGCTACGGGCATTCCGTAAGAAGTATCAGTAAAGATCACACCGTTACCTGCGCAAACGGTAGTATTGGAGAATCCGGCTGTTGGCTGCGGCAAAACAAGTATGGATTGCGAGCTTTGATCGGTACATCCGAAAACGTTCGTTACGGTGAGTGTAGTTGTGAATGTTCCGTCTGTGGAATAAACATGGGTGGTATTCTGAGAAGTGCTGGTCGACGGTCCATCGCCGAAATTCCAGTTCCATCCCACGGCGTTGGTCGAAAGATCGGTGAAAGCATTCGCATAGCTGAAGCAAACGGTGTCGATGGCAAAGTCGGAAACAGGATTTGGTCTCACGATGATCTGCTTCATGATCGTGTCGGTGCAGCCTACGGTTGTCGTAACGACCTGTGTTACGGTAAAAGTG
>Ga0247810_10001154_pt1 | contig 18022 bp, 18 predicted proteins | sample UWRJL119311C1_FD_179918 | JGI IMG/M metagenome (GOLD analysis project Ga0247810, IMG submission 179918) | Plant litter microbial communities from Arlington Agricultural Research Station in Wisconsin, United States - UWRJ-L119-311C-1 | ecosystem: Environmental > Terrestrial > Plant litter >...
ACAAATTCTCCACTACCCACGCCGGTCCAATCATTAAAAATTGAATGTCTTTTAGAAAAGAGGGTTTTTTTCCTTCAATATTATGTCCGTAAAACTGCCCGATCCAGGCAATGACAAACACACCAACCGAAAACATCCATAAAGGTAAAACCTGTCCGATATAATAATTGACAACTAAACAAATTCCCGAAAACACAGCTATTTTGAAAGCCATTGAAACTGACAATCGGATATAGAAAATAACTACGAAAATTAAAATTACAAAAGCCCAATTTTCAATAATGGGAGCATTTAATTTTAAAGTTCTGGAAATAATTCCACTCGGAATACTCATTAATAATCCAACAATAGAAAAGTAGATTGCCGGAACACATACGTAATGTATTGCCTTATTTTTTGGGTTCTGATGACTAACAGCATATTCTTCAAACCATTGTTCTAAAGTTCTCATTTTTTGATGTTTAGGATTGTGTCAAATCTATTAAATATTTTTGATTTTGTTGCAGATTTCGATGGAGATTCTATGATTTCAAAATTGTGAATATCTATTTTAAGAAAAGACGATTTTATTTCGGTTAAAATCTATCTTTGGCTTCCTTAAAAAAAATAAAGATGAGTGCAATTTGGTATGAATGCAAGGTAAAATATAGAAAAACTGATGATATTGGATCACAAAAGGTTACAACAGAGCCTTATTTGGTAGATGCCATATCGTATACAGAAGCTGAAAGCAGAATTAACGAAGAAATGAAAGCTTATGTGAGTGAAGAATTTAAGATCACAAATATAAAAGTGGCAAATTATGCAGAAATTCATCCTTTCGAAAATGCGGATCGTTGGTTTAAATCTAAAGTTTCTTTAATAGCTTTTGATGAAGAGAGCGGAAAGGAACGTAAAACGAATATGTATCTGCTTGTACAAGCAAATGATGTAAAAGAAGCATATGATAATACCGTTTCTGTAATGAAAAATACTATGGGTGACTACACAATTCCAGCAATTTCAGAATCGCCAATTATGGATGTCTTTCCTTATTTTAGCGGTGAAGAAGAGGAGTTGGAACAATTAGAAAAATTCAATGCACTCAAAGCTTCTAAGCCTGAGTTGGTATCTGTAGGTGAAACAAGAGAGGATTTGATTGAATTAGAAACTGAATAATTGCAAGAATAGTTTATAAAAATAAAAGAAAAAGAGGATATATATCCTCTTTTTCTTTAGTAAGCACTTCGTTATTATTAAAAGTATTATGAATTTGAAATATAAGTTTTTATAAAAAGCATAATGACTTTAATGCAGTATTATTGTTTTTTAATAACTTGATTGAATCCATTTTTCTAAGACAAGAACAAAAATTGCAACTATAAGAAAGGAAATCCATAAAAATGAGAAGCATTTTTTTGTCATTGTTTTATTATTAAATTAAGTATTGTTGATTTATTTTTAAAAAAATATATTTTAACTTTAATGATGTGAATTTTTCTATATAAAAATATAAAAAGATGGTGATTATTAGGTTCAAAGGATGCTTTTGCAAAAAAAAAACATTAATTTTTTAAATGAGTCAATATTACGAATTATATCGATAAACAGCAAAATAAATCGGCAAAGTGCCTTATTTCTGAATCAAGTTTAAATTCATGATTATAGAATTATTTGCGTGTTTTGTGTGAGACTGTCAAATTAAAATCAATATTTTGTAGAAAATTAAAGTATTTATAGCTAAAAAAATGCACAATTAGAACAATGTACACAGGGTTAATAACTTTTAAGGGAAAAGTTATTTTTGATTATAGTTAAAAGCATTATCCCACAATTCATCAATTTGAATTAGTGCTTTCTCTAAAGGAAGGACTTCCCATTTACCATTGTTTTCAATTCCAAGACCTATGTTTTTTAATTTCAATAAAGCATCTTTTACGTCGAAATCAAGTTCTGTGTTTAGTTTAGTTTTAAACCAGGATTCAATTTGATTATCAATTTCTTCAGATGTTAACGGATTTTTGCTTTTGTATAAAAAGGCATATGCCAAAATAGTTTCTTTAAGCACTTCTTCTTCAGATGAATTTAAAAGCGAATAGAAAGCACCGCTGTTATTCCCCAGATTTTTAAAATACAGGCTATCTGAAAGCATTTTAGAATATCTGATTTTCTTATTTACAAAATTGTTGTATTGGCGAAAACAATAAGCAGATAAAATTCCTAATGCAATTAATCCCTGATTTAAAGAAGTTTTACTGTTTAATAAATCAATAGCTTCGCCCGTTTCATAAGCTCCATACATATTGATTAAAGCCGGAATTACTTTTGCACTTAATAATGAAATTCCACCAAAAATTCCCGGAACCCAAAGCAGCAGCTTATCTGTTGTAGACATTTTTGGAATCGCATTTGGAAAAATCGTTTCAAGATCGTTTTTTGGTACACGCTTAAAAATTTTTAAAACGATTGATCCCGGATCTACAGGCATTTTACCCAACTTTACTTTTTTCTTTGAAAGATAATCGGCTTCATTATAATTTAGATAAATCATAACGCGATCATAATATTCAATCTCTATTTCTTTCTTCCAGAAAACATATTTGGTAACTCTTTCTTTCGCTTTATGATGACCACGAACATAAAGTTCATAATCTTTAAAGGCATTAAAGTCTATTGAAAGTTTTAAACCAATTAAATCCGAATCTTTAAAAGCTTTTTCTAAGGATTCCTGTTCAACACGGCGATAGTTGCCTTGTTCCAAAACGTTGAGAAGTGTTTCTTTAAAGATCGAAAAATCACTTTTTTCTATAAATCCTTCACGTTCTTTTTCGCTTAAATCCGGATCGAATAAGGCGTAATTCTGTTTTAGGTTTCTATTCAGATTAAAAGCTTCATAATGATAATAATGTTCGATGATATCAAATAACTTTTTAAAATCGTCAGTTTTTTTTTGATTATCTGAGAAAGAAGCTATTTGTTGCTCGAGTAAGAATTCCTTATTAAAGGGAATGTAATGTTCTCGTGTCATATTAATTTTTTGAATGCTTTAATTTAGTGGTATTTCTAAAAGCAAAAATACCACCTGAAATTTAATTTGTGGGTGGCTTTTGTATTAAAGTTTAGTTATTGTTGTATAATAGTTGTTATTAGTTCCTTATTCCGTGAATATAAATAAATTTGAAGTTTTTATTGAATTGAAAAAGATGGGTTGATTTATTCAAATCTTGCTAATTTGCTTCTAATTCCATTATGGTTGTTATCAGAAATTGTTAAACTATGGGTTTATTAAATTTTATTATCCAGTTGATTAAAATAATTTTGATTTGAGTGATTTCTGTTGGAGTACATCGAATATGTTTTTCCAATTCTTATGAATAAATTGACTTTTCCGGGAACTAATTCATATATACTGCTTCTGCTTCATTTTTATTCTGGGTTATTGTATTTAGAGTTTTTATTAAATTTAAGTAATCATTGTACGATTTGCATTGATAGGTAATGATAGATCCCAATTGTTCTGCGTGATAGCTTTTTCAAAACAAATTGGTCTGTATATAGTATTTCTCAAGATCTTGTTAGCATGATGTTCTAACCAATCATGTCTAACGTCAACATATTGAGCAATCCATTTTTTTTCATCACCACCATTGATAGGAACTGATTCAGGAAATCGCTGGCGAAGAGAAGCTAATATATTACCACTGTGAATAAAACTATCGTAAATAACCAATAGACTTAAGGGTAATTTGAATTTCATGCCTGTAAACCATTTGAATGCTGGTTGATAGTAAAGTTGATCGAAAAAAATATCCTGAGTTGATTTCATAATAGGATCGTTCTGTCCGGCATTTTTAAGTAAAATTTTAAAAGAAGAATCGGTGTATAAACTAGGTTGTTTACCTATTTTATCTACGAATGGTCTGAATTGATTGGCATATTGTCCGTTGTTGGTAATATATTGTTGTATTAATACTTTCAATACACCATATTCGGTAGTTTGACTTCTGCCATACGTTATTTGTTTAATACGAGTTCCATTAATAACAGGACCATCTGCATAAATGGAAATATTGGAATAGTTGCCTGTTAGAGTTCCTGTTTCAAAAACATTAATTACTTGGATTATTTTTCTTTTTTGATTTGCTGAAATTCCCATGATGTTTAGCTTTTATGTTATTTTAATTAATATAAAAATTGAAAATGGAATATCTACAGCGAAAGAATTGTTATCTTTTATCCATTTGTTGGGACTTTACTGTAGAATTATGGTTGATGCTTCTAAGTGCTTGTTTATAATTTATTATGTGTTGCATATAATATTTGGAGGTTTAGGATTGGCTTATAATTTTGATTCGTTATTCTATGATTTCTAATTTTATTCTGTTTTTTTTAAAATAATTTTATAGAAAGATTTCTATAAAATTAAACAATAATATCAACTAGTTGTACGGTTTTTTATCATAAAGTGAAAAATAAAATTTTTTCAACTATCTAATTGTTAGTGATTTATGTATTTTGATTGTTTAATTTTAATATGTGCAGTAAAATAGGTATCTAAGGTTTTTGTAATAATGTTATAATTCATCGTAATTGTTGAGGTAGTGGGTGTAGATGTCTATTATATAGCATTTTAAAACATGGATATTAAACAACTATTGTATAAAAAAGCTGAAAAAGAAGTTTAGTATTTGTATCGTAAATTTGAATCTAATTTTTTTAATAAAAGACTTCTTTAAACTTTACAATAATTATATATGGAAAATATTCAAACAACCAAAACCCAAAATTTCTTTAGAATTCTACTTGGGATTTTCATGATCATGGCAGCCATTGGTCATTTTACTTATCAGAGAGCCGATTTTCAGGCGCAGGTTCCCAATTGGGTTCCATTGGAAAAAGATCTTGTGGTGATTCTCTCCGGAATTGTTGAAATGGCTATAGGACTTGCGCTTGTATTTATGACTAAACATAAAGTGAAACTCGGGATTTTTCTGGCGATTTTTTATGTAATGGTTTTTCCGGGTAATATTGCCCAATATTTAAACGGAACAGATGCTTTAAGCATGAACACAGATCAGGCGCGCTTGATACGATTGTTTTTTCAACCCGTTTTGATTCTTTGGGCTTTGTGGTCGAGTGGGGCGCTTGCTTATTTGAGAAGGAATAGGATTTCTTAACGTTTCGAAAAAGCCCGCGCTACTAGTTGGGCAAAATAAAACACAGAATTTAATTCCCCAAACTAATCACAATAAATCATAATTCTGGCTTGAGCCATTTCTATTAGCCTACCTTACCAAAAAACAGATGGCGATAGAACAAAAAGTTCGGTTGGTTGAAGCATTGTTTGAACGTCTTGAAATTGAAATCAGGACTTTCCAAAATGAGACGCATTTGTTTTGTAATGCCGGTTGTGGCAAATGCTGTTCTACACCCAATATTGAAGCTTCGCCTTTAGAATTTTTGCCTTGGGCATTTCATTTGTTTTTGAATGGCAAAGCCGAAGAAACCTTAACTCAATTAAGGAATGTTACAACTAAAAACTGCTTTTTATACCGCTCGCTTTCGGTTTTGAAAAATCATAAGGGAAGCTGCAGCAATTACCGCTACCGCGGATTAATCTGTCGGCTTTTTGGTTACGGAGCAACAACGGATAAATTTGGCAAACTTCGATTGGCGACCTGCAAAATCATTAAGGAAGAACAAAAAGAAAACTTTACAAGAGCAGAAGAAGCCATCAACAACGGAGAACAAGTACCTGTTTTTACCGACTATTATATGCGTCTTGCTCAAATTGATCTCAGAATGGGAGTTACCTTATTGCCTGTAAACGAAGCGCTAAAAATCGCAATCGAAGAAGTCCTGCATTATTATGCGTATAGGCCATTTCCTGGGGGATTGGAGAATATTGCTTGAGAAATAGAGATAGCAATTAAAACAAATAAGCAAACACATCAAAATCAGCATTGTTAAAACGGAAGCTGCCAACTTTATGCATACCCATTTTTTTATGTGCTTTTAAGGAAGCTTCGTTATCACTTTTAATAAATAAAATACCTTCCTGATTAGGTTTCTGATGCAGTAATTCTTGAAACAGAAGTTGCGCCAATCCTTTTCCGCGTTGTGAATTACTAACGCAGATGGGACCATAAATATACGAATCTTCATTTCCTTTATACGATGCAAACATAGCATCAACAATAGGAACATTTCCTTTTTTATTGACAGCTTGTGATGTTGTCAATAAAAATCCAACCACCTTATTATCTGCTATAGCAACAATTTGAGGCATATCGCTCATCATTTCCTGAATTTGATCCACAGTTAATTCTGCTGATAAATTGCCGCCTTGTGCAATTTGATTTTCTTTTTGCAGTTTAATAATACCATCTAAATCTTTCGATCTTGCTACTTTTATTATAATATTTGATTCAGTCATGATTATTTAATTTCTAAAAAACTTTATAAAACTAAATAATTTTTAATGGATAGTTTAAAGTTTTACTACTTTATAAAAATCTACAAAAAAAGCGCAAAGACATTTGCGCAATTTTTTTATTAGAACTTAGACAGACATTAAATTTAATTAAATATTCAATTTCCAAAAATTAATATAACAGGAGTAGTAGCTTTTTAAAAGTCATTCTATTCATAATTTTTTATCGTAGAGAGCAATTCCTGTTTAAATTTATAAATATCATCAAGGCTTTGCAGCGCTTGTTTTTCCCCATTATCCTTTCCATTATGAAATAATTCAACATATTTATTAGAAGAATTAAAGTGTAATCTGCAGAGTGGTTTTCTATTATTGTCATCTAACAGAATTCCGAAATACGATTGTGTATCTCTAAAAAAGATTCTGTTTGCTGGAATTACTTCTCTTAGAATTGCTTTAATAATTTGGGAGCCTTCAATTTCTTCTTCGGTAGTTATAAATTTTGGAGCTTCGACATCTTCATCAACAGAGGATATTTTGGTTTTCTCTTTAGATGGAATAGTTTCATTAATATTTAATGCATTTTTAAGCCTGAAATTTATAGATTCATTTATAGAATTTGAAAATGCTTTTTTTGTATATTCTTTAAAAGCAATTAACCTGGTTGCAGTTAGAGGTTTGTTGAAAAATCTATTTACCAGAAGTTTGACTATTTCGTCAGAAGGGTTTTGCAATTCTATTTCAAATTCATTTCGAATTGCTTTAATGTATTTTAAGGCTTCCGCAGAATCTAAAATGTTCTCTAAATTATAGCTTTGTTTAGTGAAATTTTCGAGGATTTTTAAACTAGAATCAGTAATGTTGGCCAAATCCAACGTGAAAAATGGTTTTTCATCCATGATGTTGGGTTTCTCCAAATCGGCATAAAAATTATAAGTATGACCGTTGGTTAAAACACCAAAACGTGATTTTGAAACATGGTAATATCTGTGAAGTTGAGAATTGTGTGCATCAGCATTCTCTTTCCAATGTTTGCATTCAATAATTAAAATGGGTTCACCATCTTTTTTGATTACATAATCTATTTTCTCTCCTTTTTTGGTTCCAATATCACATATAAATTCCGGAATAACTTCAGTAGGATTAAAAATGTCAAATCCTAAAATCTGAATAAAGGGCATTACAAACGCATTTTTAGTCGCTTCCTCCGTATTGATCTGATCTTTTAAGGAATCAACTCTTTGATGTAATTGCTCCAATTTTAGTCTTAAATCTGCTTCCATAATTTATAATATTTTTACGTTGTTGAATTCCATCATCTCAAAACAAATATCCATATTCCACAATTCTCCTCTTTACGGAAAACCATAATCACATGTAAAATATTTATTCCCAACAAGTGTAGCAATAAATAAAAGCGAAGCAACAAGTAGTTATACCTGTTTTAATGTAAAATGCGAAAAACAAGTAATACAAAACCTGAATAATAAGGTTATTTCTTACGAAATGTTTTTCTGTAGTTTGTTGAAGTTGTCAATTCTTGATTTATAGAAATTTTTACTTAAAAAAGCTATCCAGCAGAATCTGGTATTTTCTCCCAACAGGAATAATGCCGCCATTGCACATAGTGAGTGCTTTTGGAGTAAGCGAAGTAATATTGGTGGTATTCACGATAAAAGAGCGATGTACCTGCACGAAGTTGGCGGTATTGAGTTCAGCCGTAATACTCGAAAGCGAACCATAGATAATAATGGGCTGGTTGGCTTTGGCGCTATAAAGTTTCATGTAATTGCCCAGACTCTCGATGTATAAAATATCACTTAAAAAAATATCTGTCATTTGACCGTTGATACGATGAGAAAGCATTTTTGTATCCGATACTTTTTCTTTTTTCAGGCTGTTGCCGGAAAAATAAATTTTAGCTTTTTCGATAGCTTTTGAGAACTTTTCGAACGAAATAGGTTTCATCAAATAATCAATCGCATCGTTTTGATAGGCCGAAAGCGCAAAATCAGAATAGGCAGTCGTAACAATCGTAAGCGGTCGGTTGGGTTGTAGTTCCATCAGTTCAACACCGGAAATGACAGGCATATTGATGTCCAGAAAAATAAGGTCGTAGGTGTTTTCGTTGAGCATTTTCAGAGCTTCCATACCATTAAAGGCGCTTCCGGAATGTTCCAGATCGTCAAATTTCGAAATATGAGATGCGAGTGCCTTGTGTGCCGGCGACTCATCATCGATAATCAGACAGCGGTAGGTAAGTGCCATATATTTAATGTTACGCTAAAGATATTCTTTTCTTTTTTGCAGTTGAGTTCGTGTTTGAGTCCGTACACTTCCAAACGTCTTTTTAGGTTTTCAATTCCAATTCCGGTACCTGAAATCCGGGAACCAGCTTCGAGGCAATTGTTCTTTATCGTAAAAGACAAATTTCGGTTTTTAGCCTTTAATTCGATAGTGATAAAAGGCTCGGCCGCTTCTGCAGAAAACTTAACGGCATTTTCTACCAATGGCAAAAAGAACAGCGGCGGAATGTCGAGAATATCAAAAGAGCCTTCAAATTTTTGAGTGATTACAAGTCTTTCATTTCTAAAAGTGTAATACTCCATATACTTTTTGATAAAAGCAATTTCCTCGTCGAGCAAAACATAGTCTTTTTTGGTGGCTTCAATCTGGTAGCGCAGCATATCGGAAAGATTCAGGATTCTGTCAGGCAATTTATCCGGTTCTGACAACGATTCCCCGTATAAATTATTCATCGCATTCAGCAAAAAATGTGGATTGAGCTGCTGTTTCAAAAACGAAAGTTCCGATTTGAAATTCATGATGTCCTTGTCGGTCTGCGACATTTTTTTTATGATAATCATGTGAAAAAAATACAAACAAGTTCCATTGAAAATTAAGGAAATGATCGATAAGGTTTTCATTTTTCCCAGTCCTGCATAATAAAAATAATCGATCATTATGTTGTAAAAGCAAATCCAGTAAAGGATAAATACGACCCAGAAAATTCTATATTTTTTTCTAAAAAGAAATTTATTGATGATAAACATATTGCTTACCGTTACGCCTATGTACATTGGTAAATAGCCCAGGCAAATATTTTGCAAAAGAATAAGGGAGTCTTTTTCATAGTAATTCATTTCATCGTAAATACAAACGAAAATAATACCAATAACGATGAGGTTTACGATGAGGTTTCGGAGAATAAAGTTCTGATAAATTTTAAGAATCGTCATAACGGCAAAATTAGGGTAATATTATAGTTTATAGGCGTTTGTAGCGTAAAAATTATACAAACGCCATTGGTATAAATGATACGCCTTTGGTATAAAATTACTATTATAAGAGGAATGGGTATGTTACATTTGAAACGGATTTTAATCGTCATCAAAAAATATTTTTCCAATTTATGAAATCAAGAATCATTTCGCTAATCGTTGTATTTACATCTTTGCAGGCTGTGGCTCAGGAAAAAGAACCTGCCATTAAAACTTTTGGGAAAGCAGTGGTAGATAAATTTCCAACGACAAGAACTTTTGATGTGCAATATGAGCAATTAGGTCCTTCAACTTACGATTCTGAACTGTTTGGAAATAAATTCGAAAGAGGAAATATCGAAAGCCATAGCCGATTTAAAGCAGCATTTAATATGCCGTTTTATGCATCCAAAACTAAAAAATTCATATTAACTACTTCGCTTCGGTATAAATATGAAAGTTACAGTTTTGGAGATATTTACAATTACAACACAGCGCTGACAACTTCGGGAGGAACGCAAAATTTTCATTATTGGGCGGGTGCAGTAAGTGCAACTTATATGTCAACTCTTTTTAAAAAGCCAATAATTTACAATGCAACAGTAAGTGTTGACGGAAATGAAGATGATTTTCAGCGTTTAAAAGGATTGGTTTCCGCGGTTATTGTACTTAAAAGAACACCAAGTACAACCATAACTGTTGGTGCTTTGGGATTGCTGGATCCATCGTCGATTGTTCCTGTAACGCCTATTTTTACGATGAATCATAAATTTAAAGATTCAAAATGGGATATGGATTTCATTTTACCACAGCGCCTTTTATTTAGAAGGGAATTATTAGAGAACGGAAGAATCTCTTTTGGAACAGAACTAAACTCTGAAAGTTTCTACCTGAATTTTGATTCCGCAGGACTAAAAGGTATTTATGAGCTGAATCAACTCGAATTAAAATCCGGTATTACGTACGAATATAGTTTTACGCCAAAAATTATTGCGTTTGTGAAAGGCGGTGTCAACCATATTTTAAGTACGCGCATAACCGAAAAAGGAGAACGGACCAATAAATATGTATATGATCATAAAGAAGATGTGCAGGGATATGTTAGATTTGGAATCTCCTACAATCTTTTTAATCGAAAATAGAAGTCAATGAGTTTTAACTTAAATCAATGCTTATGATAGTGGAAGTTTTTAAGACTAATGTTCAAAAGGAATCAGAAACAAATCTGATTATAAACTTTATTCAGAAGCTGTTTCCAAATTATAAAATCAATTTTGATTTAGAAGACTGCGATAAAATATTGCGGGTGGAAGGAGCACAGCTGCAACCGGAAAATATTGTAAAATATGTTACTCATCTCGGATATGTTTGTATTCCGTTAGAATAAAAATTATGATCAATTTTATCGTTTTGGTTTTCATGTTCGTATTGAGCGGGGTTAAGTAACGTAATTACTTTTTCTAACGGAATGTTTGTTGATTTTATGCACATTATTTTTTCTAAATTTGTGCCATGAAAAAAGCGTTCCAACTCTTCGACTTCACTCAGAAAGTCAATTACAAAAACGAAATTTTAGCCGGTTTAACAGTAGCCATGACGATGATTCCTGAATCTTTGTCGTTTGCTATTTTGGCTGGTTTTCCTCCTTTGGTTGGTTTGTATGCCGCTTTTATTGCCGGATTAGTTACGGCTATTTTTGGCGGAAGACCCGGAATGATTTCTGGTGGAGCAGGAGCAACCGTGATCGTTTTGATTGCCTTAATGAAATCGCACGGAATCGAATATGTTTTTGCTGCCGTCGCTTTAGGCGGAATAGTGCAAATCTGCATTGGACTTTTTAAACTCGGAAAATTTATTCGATTAGTACCACAGCCCGTAATGTTTGGTTTTGTAAACGGACTAGCGGTAGTAATTTTCATGTCGCAGTTGGAACAGTTTAAAACAATAATTAACGGTCAGGTTTCCTGGTTACAGGGAACACCATTGTATATTATGTTGGGTTTGGTGGCACTTACAGTTGCAATTGTTTTGATTTTTTCAAAAATTACAAAAGCGGTTCCGGCTTCTTTGGTGGCGATAATGGTTGTTTTTGCCTTGGTTCTTGTCTTTAATATCGAAACCAAAACGGTCGAAGATATTGCCTCAGTTCAGGGCGGATTTCCTCCATTTCATATTCCGAATATTCCCATTTCTTTTGAAACTTTTAAAGTAATATTTCCCTATTCTGTAATCGTAGCAGCTGTTGGTTTGACTGAAGGTTTGCTGACGCTGAATTTAGTCGACGAAATCACAGGAACTCGTGGTGACAGCAATAAAGAATGTATGGCGCAGGGAAGTTCGAATATCCTGAATGGTTTCTTTTACGGAATGGGAGGCTGCCCGATGATTGCACAGACTTTGGTGAATCTTGGCGCAGGTTCCAGAGCAAGACTTTCCGGAATTATTGCAGCTCTTACTATTTTAGCCATTATACTTTTTGGAGCTCCAGTTATTGGAAAATTACCAATGGCAGCTTTAGTCGGCGTAATGATGATGGTAGCAATTACTACTTTTGAATGGGCAAGCTTTAAGGTGATTAATAAAATGCCGAGACACGATATTTTTGTTGGAATTTTGGTAGCTGTAATCACAATTTTGCTGCACAATCTGGCTTTGGCAGTTTTGATTGGTGTGATTATTTCGGCTTTGGTTTTTGCATGGGAAAGTGCCAAAAGAATTCGTGCAAGACATTTTATCGATGAAGAAGGAGTGAAGAATTATCAAATTTACGGTCCTTTATTCTTTGGTTCAATTGCTGCTTTTATGGAAAAATTTGACATTCCAAACGATCCAAATCATGTAATAATAGATTTTAAGGAAAGTCGCGTTTCTGATATGTCGGCCATTGAAGCCCTGAATAATTTAACCAAAAAGTACAGTCAGCTAAACAAAACAATCGAACTGAAACATTTAAGTGCTGATTGCAGAACCCTTCTTAAAAATGCTGACGGTGTAATTAATGTAAATGTCATTGAAGATCCTACTTACAAAGTGGTTTCTTAATGTGTCAATTAGATAATGATTAAGCATAATCCATAGAATTATCTAATTATCAAATTGACACATTCTCTAATTAGTTTGATTTTCGTAACTTTGTCAAATGAAACTAACAGAAACTTTAGAAGATTTTTACACCACTAAAATCAACGGAATGCCCGACAATCTTAAAAAAGGAATTGGTCATTTTAATGTTTTTAAGTTGGATGATTATGTTGGGAGTACTTGTAACCCATTACCTTATACTAGAAAAGACTTTTATAAAATAAGTTTGATTATAGGAAAAAACAAGGTTCATTATGCGGATAAAGTAGTTTCGATTGAAGATCAGGCTCTGTTTTTTGCAAACCCTCAAATTCCGTACAGCTGGGAACATATCGATGAAAATCAAACCGGCTTTTTCTGCATTTTTACAGAAGCTTTTTTTAGCCAGTTTGGGAATTTAAAAGACTATCCTTTGTTTCAGCCAAGTGGAAATCCTGTTGTTCCAATTTCAAAAGAACTTGCTGAATCTTTGAAAACAGTCTATCTGAGAATGTTTGATGAAATCAATTCTGATTATGCTTTTAAATATGATGTCCTCAGAAATCTGGTTTTCGAAATTATTCACCTGGCTTTAAAAACACAAACAGTAACTACTTCATTATACAGTAAATCGAATGCAACAATTAGAGTTTCTTCTTTGTTTTTGGAATTACTGGAACGACAATTCCCGATTGAATCGATATCGCAGCAAATCTTTTTTCGTTCGCCATCCGAATTTGCAAGTCAGTTGAATGTGCATGTTAATCATCTAAACAGAGCGTTGAAAGAAACCACCGGAAAAACAACTTCTCAAATCATCTCTGAAAGAATTATTCAGGAAGCCATGATTTTATTAAAGCAAACCAATTGGAATATTAATGAAATTGCCTGGTGTCTGGGCTTCGAAGAATTATCTCATTTTATTAATTTTTTCAAGAAAAATGTTCAGGTTTCGCCAAAAAACTATCGTTTGACTGAAATTGTTTGATTTTCGTAACTTCTCATTTGATTGCTTTAATATTTAACAAATACTTCGCTCATACCTTTGTACCATAATATTAATGTAAAAAATAAGATCATGGAAAATAACAAAGTTTGGTTTATCACAGGTGCTTCAAAAGGACTTGGATTAGAATTGGCTAAAAAATTATTGGCAGAAGGAAAAAAAGTAGCCGCAACATCAAGAAATGAAGAATCTTTGGTTAAAGCATTAGGAAATCCGTCTGCAAATTTTCTTCCTTTAGAAATGGATTTAACAAACGAGCAAAGCGTTAAAAATGGTATTGAAGCGGCAGTAAGTCATTTTAAAACTATTGATGTTTTGGTGAACAACGCAGGTTATGGCTTGTTAGGAGCATTAGAAGAATTAACCGATGCAGAATCCAGAAAAAACTACGAAGTAAATGTTTTCGGGTTATTGAATGTAATCAGGAATACAATTCCTTACATGCGTGCCAATAAATCAGGACATATTTTTAATATTGCTTCAATTGGAGGTTATAATGGAGGTTTTCCGGGTTGGGGAATTTACTGCTCTACCAAATTTGCAGTTGCCGGTTTAACCGAATCCTTAGCTGCTGAAGTAAAAGAATTTGGAGTGAAGGTAACGTTGGTTTATCCGGGTTATTTTAGAACCGATTTCTTAAAAGACAGCTCTTTATTATTGCCTGAGAATCCAAATGTAGAGTACAAATCTGTTAGAGAATCTGAAGTTGCACACAAAGACAGTATCAACGAAAATCAGCCGGGAGATCCTGAAAAATTTGCAACCGCTTTAATTAAAATGAGCGAGGAAGAAAATCCTGCGTTGCATTTATTTGTGGGGGAAGATGCTTATAATATGGCTAATATAAAAATTTCAGAAGTTCAAAAAGAACTGGAGCAATGGAAGTCCGTTTCTGTTAGTACTGCTTTTTAATTAAATATTGCCAATTATTTTTTCACGGTGAAGTAAACCCCAATAGTGCAATTCATTTAAGACATTTTCCAATGATTTTCCATGCTCTGTAATGGAATATTCCACAGTAGGAGGAAAAGTATCATATACAGTTCTTTTTATCAGTTGATTGCTTTCTAAACTTTTCAGTTCTTTGGATAAGGTTTTGTCTGTAATACCGCTAACAGCTTTGGATATTTCTGTAAAACGTTTGTTTTCTAAGGAAAGCGAAAATAAGATTAGCAATTTCCATCTTCCTTCCAGAGCTTCTAAAGCATCTTTGATAGAAAGTGCTGTTTTTGGGCAACCATCTTTAATTAGCATTTGGTTTGTTTTAATTTAAAATAGCACGTTACTTCCTCTTTGGATAGCACTATCCAAAGAGGAAGTGCTGTAAATAAGCAGGTAAATATAAATATTTTTGAGCTCTTAATTTAATAATTTATCTCAAAAATGAAAGATCAACAACATTCAAAATCCGTTATTATTGCGCTTTGGGTTACACAAATTATTTTAGCAGTGTGTTTTATTTGGGGAGCGGCAATGAAACTATTTTTACCTATTGAAAAATTATCTGCCATGTGGCCTTGGGCAGGTGAGATATCTCCTGTGTTAGTGAGAACTACAGGAGTATTAGATTTGTTGGCCGGCATTGGAATCATAATTCCGACAATATTTCGTATTTATTCCAAAATTGTTACATTGACGGCAATTGGAATAATTATTCTCATGTTTAGTGCAAGTATTTTTCATATCTGCAGGGGAGAAGCATCTCAGATAGGTATAAACATCTTTATTGCAGTTTTAGCTATTTTTGTTTTCTGGGGAAGAAAATAATTTATAAAAAAAATCCAACAGCAATTGCTGTTGGATTTTTTAAATTTAAGAAGTCAAATGATTACATCATTCCTGGCATACCGCCACCCATTGGCATTCCGCCTCCGTTTTCTTCTTTAATATCAATTAATGCACATTCTGTAGTCAAGATCATTCCGGAAACAGATGCAGCGTTTTCAAGAGCTACACGAGTTACTTTTTTAGGATCGATAATTCCGGCAGCAAGCATATCAACATATTCGTCAGTTTTTGCATTGTATCCAAAATCACCTGAACCTTCAGAAACTTTAGCAACAACAACAGAACCTTCAAGACCTGCATTTTCAACAATTGTTCTTAATGGAGATTCAACTGCACGAGCTACAATTTGAATTCCGGTAGCTTCGTCAGCATTATCAGCTTTAAGATCTGCTAGTGCAGCTTTTGCTCTTAATAAAGCAACACCACCACCCGCAACAATTCCTTCTTCAACAGCAGCACGAGTAGCGTGTAAAGCATCGTCAACTCTGTCTTTTTTCTCTTTCATCTCCACTTCAGAAGCAGCACCAACATAAAGAACAGCAACACCACCGGCTAATTTAGCCAAGCGCTCCTGCAATTTTTCTTTATCATAATCAGATGTAGTAGTTTCCATCTGACCTTTAATTTGGTTTACTCTGTTTTTGATGATATCTGCTTCACCAGCACCACTTACAATTGTAGTATTGTCTTTATCGATAGAAACTCTTTTTGCAGTTCCTAACATTTCGATAGTTGTATTTTCAAGTGTATAACCTCTTTCTTCAGAAATTACAGTTCCACCAGTTAAGATAGCGATATCTTCTAACATTGCTTTTCTTCTGTCTCCAAAACCAGGAGCTTTTACAGCAGCAATTTTAAGAGCACCTCTTAATTTGTTTACTACCAAAGTAGAAAGAGCTTCTCCGTCAACATCTTCAGCAATAATCAATAATGGTTTTCCTGATTGAGCAACTGGCTCTAAAACTGGAAGTAATTCTTTTAAAGAAGATACTTTTTTATCGTACAATAAGATATATGGAGATTCTAATTCAACTTCCATTTTCTCTGGGTTTGTTACGAAGTAAGGAGAAAGATATCCTCTGTCAAACTGCATTCCTTCCACAACATCAACGTATGTATCTGTTCCTTTAGCTTCTTCAACAGTAATTACACCTTCTTTACCCACTTTTGCAAAAGCAGTAGCAATCAAATCACCAATAACTTCGTCATTGTTTGCAGAGATAGAAGCAATTTGCTTGATTTTATCAGAATCGCTTCCAACAACTTTAGCTTGTTTTGCTAAGTCAGCAACGATAGCTTCAACAGCTTTGTCGATACCACGTTTCAAATCCATTGGATTTGCACCTGCAGCAACGTTTTTCAAACCTTCTTTTACGATAGCCTGAGCTAAAACTGTAGCAGTCGTAGTTCCGTCTCCCGCTAAATCATTTGTTTTAGAAGCAACTTCTTTCACCATTTGCGCGCCCATGTTCTCTAATGGGTCTTTTAATTCGATTTCTTTTGCAACAGAAACACCATCCTTAGTAACCGTTGGTCCACCAAATGATTTCCCGATGATTACGTTACGACCTTTTGGTCCAAGAGTTACTTTTACAGCATTTGCTAATGCATCAACACCACGTTTTAATCCGTCACGTGCTTCAATATCAAATTTTATATCTTTTGCCATTTTTTAATTTGTTTAAAGTTTTGTTTGTTTCAAGTTTGAAATATCTTAATTCGTAATACTCAGAACTTAATACTTATGTTTTTTTAGATTATCGCTAAAATATCATCCTCACGCATGATCAAATAATCAGTTCCTTCCAGTTTTAATTCTGTTCCGGCATATTTACCATAAAGAACAGTGTCGCCAACTTTTACGGTCATAGTATGGTCTTTAGATCCGTTTCCTACTGCCACTACAGTTCCTTTTTGTGGTTTTTCTTTGGCAGTATCCGGAATGAAAATCCCTGAGGCAGTTTTGGTTTCAGCAGCAACAGGTTCAATAAGTACGCGATCTGAAAGCGGTTTAATGTTTAAGGCCATGATTTTATATTATTATAGTTATACGTTTTTTAATGCTCTATTTAGCTTTCAGAAATTGTGCCATGCTGTTTTAACTGACATTTTTTCCTAAAAAAAATGCCAGCTTTGACAGGCTGGCATTTCATTTTATATTTAATTTTTTTATTTAGCTGCTGGAGCAGGTGTTTGTTGAACTGGAGCAGCTGGTGTATTTACCGGAGCAGCTTCAGTTTTTTCAATGATTTTAGAATCAGTATCACTTAATGATCCTGTAAAACTTAAGCTTGAAAGCAAGATTAAAGAAATCAAAATAGTAGCAAGTGTCCAGGTACTTTTGTCTAAAAAGTCAGTTGTTTTTTGTACTCCACCTAACATTTGAGTTCCGCTGATAGTAGACGATAATCCGCCTCCTTTAGGGTTTTGAACCATGATTACTACGATCAATAGAAAACAAACTATTGTGATTAAAACTAAAAAAATTGAAAATGT